>WNGL01000858.1_pt1 | contig 36628 bp, 36 predicted proteins | sample 5400591 | NCBI WGS metagenome assembly WNGL01 (sample SAMN13153377, study PRJNA577476) | soil metagenome | isolation source: 80 cm soil or saprolite under Garry oak tree replicate 1 | place: USA:California | collected 2016-06-15
GCGGCCGCCGCCGGTTCGGTACTCGACGTGCTCGACCGGCTGCACGGCAGCGGGCTGACGCTGCTCGTGGTGACCCGCGACGAAGCGGTCGCGGCCCGTGCGGAACGGGTCGTCTACTTCACCGAGCCGGCCAGTACGCCCTGGACGAAGTAGCGGTTTACTTCACGCCTCCGGCGGTCAGCCCCTCAACAATTCTGCGCTGGAATAGCAGTACCGCGATGACCAGTGGAATGGTCACCACGACGCCGGCCGCCATCTGCGTACCGAACGGCTGGTCGAACTGGTACTGCCCGGTGAACTGCGAGACGATCACGTTCGCGGTCTTGTACTCGTTCTTGTTGATGACGCTGACCGCGATGATGAACTCGTTCCACGCCGCGATGAATACCAGAATCGCGGTGGTGAATACGCCGGGCGCGGCCAGCGGCAGGATCACCTTGCGGAACGCCTGCGCCGGCGTGCAGCCGTCGATCTGCGCGGCCTCCTCCAGTTCGTACGGCATCTGCTTGAAGAACGCGGTGAGCAGCCAGATCGCCAGCGGCAGCCCGAAGCTGAGGCTGGGGATGATCATTGCCTGGTACGTGTTGATCCAGTGGATGTTGGTGAACAGTTGCAGCATCGGCACCACGACCGCGATCCCGGGGAACATCGAGGTCGCGATGATCAAGGAGAGCGCGAGCCCTTTGCCCCGGAAGTCCAGTCGGGCCAGTGCGTACGCCGCGCTGATGCCGATGATCAGTGTGATGATCGTCGTTGTGCCGGCGACGATCACGCTGTTGAGCAGGCCACGCGCGAACCCGTTTCCGGGGGAGAACGCCGCGGTGAGGTTCCGCAACGACAGCGGGTTCGGAATCGGCGAGTTGGAGAACTGGTCGGCCGGCCGGCGCAGCGCCGACACCACCATCCAGTAGAACGGCGCCAGGCAGTAGATCACGATGACGGCGATGCCCACGTAGTACCACGGGCTGGAGCCGCCGATGCGCCCGCGCTTGCGCTTCTCTGCGGTGGCGATCTTTCCGACCGGCTTGTCGGTGACCGGCGGGGCCGGCATCGTCTGGCTCATCGTGCCCTCCCACTACCAACGCCGCGGCCGACGATGTCGGCACCGAGCAGCCGGACGAAGACGTACGCCACCACGGAGACGTATATGAACAGCACGGTCGCGTAGGCGGCCGCGGGACCGAAGTGCAGGTTGGTCATGTCGTTGTAGGCCAGCAGGGACAGCGTCTGGGTCGACTTCTTCTGCGGGCCGATGAGGACGAACGGCAGGTCGAACATCCGCAGCACGTCGAGCATGCGGAACAGCACGGCGACCACCAGCGCCGGTTTCACCAGCGGTACGGTGATCCGCCAGAACGTCCGCCAGGCGCCGGAGCCGTCGACCTTCGCCGCCTCGTACACCTCGGCCGGGATGACCTGTAGCCCGGCAAGGACCAGCAACCCGATGAACGGGGCGGTCTTCCAGGTGTCGGCGAGCACCACGGCCAACCAGGACTGGAAGCCCTCGGTGGTCCACAGCACCTTGGAGCCGAGGATGTCGTTGGCGATGCCGTCAGATGAGAAGATCCACCGCCAGAGCAGGGCGGAGATGGCGGTCGGGATGGCCCAGGGTATGAGGATGCTCGCCCGGACCAGGCCCCGGCCGCGGAAAGCCTTGTTCATGATCAGCGCCATGCAGACGCCGATCGTGGTCTCGAACACGACCGTCACGATCGTGAAGGTCGTGGTGTTCAGGAAGGCGTTGCGGAATGCGGCGCCGGTCTCACCCCGGAAGATGTTGACGTAGTTGTCCGGGGAGAACGCCGACTTGTGGACGATCAGCCCGGTGTCCGGGTCGACCCCATCGGTCGTCTTGATGAACGACAGCCGCAGCGCCGAGACGATGGGGTAGCCGATCACCAGGAGCAGCACGAGCAACGCGGGGGAGAGGAGCAGGCCGGCGAAGCGGCCCACTCCTTCTTTGCGGCCGGGCGGGCGGCCGGGCTTGGCGCCTTCTGCGGTTGGTACCTCAACCGAGGTCGTCGTGGTCACGGGTGGACCTCCTTGCACCGGGGTGCCGGGCCGGGGTCGCCCCCCGGCCCGGCGAGCGCTACTTGTTGCCGACGATCGCGGTCAGCTTGTCCTGCAGGTCTTTCAACGCCTGATCCGACGTCATCTTGCCGGTCAGGGCGGCGTACGCGTCCTCCTGGATCGCGTTGGTCGCGTCGCCGTACCGCACCACACGCGGCCTGGCGATCGCTTCGTTCACCGACTGCTTGAGCACTGGCAGGTACGGGAACTGCTTGATCAGGTCCGGGTCGTCGTACAGCGAGGCGTAGACCGGCGCCTCCGACGTCTTCAGCAGGTGCGTCTTCTCCTCGGACTCGCTGGTGAGGAACTTGATGAACGCCAGCGCGCTGCCCTTGTTCTTGCCGAACTTGCTGATCGCCAGGTTGTGCCCGCCGAGGCTGGACTTGCCGGCACCGGTGAGCCCGGGCAGCGGAGCTACCGAGAACTTGCCGGCCACCTTGCTGGACCCGTCGGTCGCGTTCGCCTTGGTGTACTGGTACGGCCACTGCCGGTGGAAGATCAGCTTGCCGTCCTGGAACGCCCGGCGGCCTTCCTCCTCCTTGTAGGTGATCGCGTCCTTCGGGATCACCCCGGACTTGAAGCCCTCGACGAGGAAGTCCAGGCCCTTCTTGGCCGCGTCGCTGTTCACCACGGGCTTGCCCTGGTCGTCGACGACCTGGCCGCCCGCGGAGTCGATGGCCTCGCTGAAGTTGACCGTCAGGCCCTCGTACTTCTCGAACTGGCCGGCGTAGCACCCGACGCCGGGGTTGGTACCCTGGATCTTCTTGCAGTCCGCCGCCATCTCGTCCCAGGTCTTCGGCGGCGAGCTGACCCCGGCGGCGTCGAGCAGGTCCTTGCGGTAGTACAGCATCCCGCCGTCGGTGAGGTACGGCGCGGCGTACAGCTTGTTGAAGTACTTGGCGGTCGCAGCCGGGCCCTTGAGCAGCTTGTCCAGCTGGAACTGGTCCTGGGGCAGCTGCTCGATCCAGCCGTTGGCGGCGAACTCGGCGGTCCACACCACGTCGACGTTGAGGATCGTGTAGGCGTCGGACTTCGTCTGCGCGTTCTGGATCATCTGCTGCCGCTGCTGGTCTGCGCTCTCCGGCAGCTCGATCAGGCGGACTGTCTCACTGGGGTGGTCCTTGTTCCAGGTGTCCAGCGCGGTTTGTAGATAGCCCGAGGTATCCTTACCGGTTGCGAGCGTTATGGGGCCTTTGGTGTCGAACACCCCTGCCGCCGGCGTCGAGCCGCTCTTCGAGCCGCCGCCACCACCGCAGGCACCCAAGGCCATGACGACTCCGAGCGCTCCCACTATGGCGATCGGCACCGCTGAGGCTCGTCGTCCTCGCATCACAGCTCCCCTTCCGCGGCGCTCCCTTGCGTCGCTACCCGCGTCGCGCGTCCCCTCCGAATCTCCTGGTCGGGATTGATCCGATCGGAGTCGGCCCGCGACGTTCTGGAGTGTTGATCGTTGCCAGTATCCAATCTCCCCAGTGGCGAACGTGCAACTGTCGTTACCGCACCGTCATCTTGGTCGTACCTGTCCGGAACGGTTAACAAACTTGGTCGTTACCGGTGTGGCATCAGTGAAGGTTGATGACAAGGGTGTGGCTGCCGCCGGTACCGGCGTCGACGACGACTTCGGTACCGCGGGCGGTGGCAACCAGCCGGTAGCCGGCGGGGTGACCGTCCAGCCGCACGTCGGCGACCGTCGCCGACGGCGGCAGGACCGCACCTACCGACAACCGCGCGGCCAGCCGGGCGTCCACCGCCACCCGGATGGCCCGGTCGGCGGCGGAAGCGCTCACGTCCACCGCGCCGCCGCCGAGGAGGATGTTCGCGCCGGCGATGCGCCGCTGTCCCGGCGGGATCTGCGGCACGACCGCCAACCGGCCGTTGCCGAGGTCCGGATCCACGCCCAACTGCTGGTGCACGACCGGCCACAGCACGCCGTAGGTACCCCACGCCTGCAGGAGGCTCGACCGGCTCAGGAAGTCGTGGTCGATGTTGGCCGGGAAGTCCGGCGACGGGGCTATCTCCGGCATGGCGCCGGGCATCTCCCACACGGCCGGGTCGAGCTGGATGCGGGCGTTGCCGTCGGTGTAGAACCGCTGCGGTCCGAGCCGGCCGTAGTTGCCCTCGCCGACCGCCATCACCGCGGTGTTGAGCGAGAACGTCTCCCGGTCGGACTGCACCGCGGAGACCACGCTGTCACAGCTCGGTCCCTTGTTGCCGGCCGGGTCGCTGGTCGGACCGGTACCGGTGTGGAAGAGCCCGAACGTGCCGGTGTAGCAGTCGCGTTCCCGTTGCGCCAGCGCGATCTGCGCGTGCGCCGGGTCGGCCAGCGGCCCGTTCGGCAGCGACGCCTCCATCGGGGTCACCCCGATCCAGTGCCGCTGGAACAGCTGCACGTCGCCCGGGTCGGCGAGGGAGTCGGCGTAACCGTTGGCGCCCCCGGCGGGGTACCACCAGGCCTGCTCGAACCGCGCCTGGCGCTGCGCGGCCTGGCTGCTGGCCCATGTCGCGGTCGCGGTGTCGCCGCGGCTCGCCGCCATGTCCGCGAGGTCGAGCAACCCGCGGATGGCGTACACGGTGACGTCGAGCTTCTCCGGACCCATGCCGGGCCGCTCCACGTTGCCCGAACCCTCGGGCCAGCCGTCGCCGTCGGCGTCCAGACCGGTCACGAAGCGCATGTTGCGGACGGCGAAGTCGTACATCTCGTCGCGGAACCCGTTGTCTCCGGTCCACCGCCACACCAGCGCGACCGCGCTGGGGAACTTCGCGCTCTCGTCGGTGTTACCCGCGTCGGTGTTAGTACCGAAGTACACCTGACCGTCCGGGGTGACCTCGTGGACCACCTTGCCCGAGCCGCCGTTGACGATCTCGCTGACCGCCTTCAACGCGCGCAGGTGGTCCTTGATCGCGTCGAACTGGCCGGCCGCGACCGCGGCGAACGCGGTGTACTCGCCGTCGGTGGCGAACAGCCACGGATAGTCGTTCCAGCCGGCGCCGATCCACCGGATCGCCGGTACCGTCCCGGCCGGCGGCGGGTAGTCGGCGCCCTGATGGCTGGCGAACACGCGCAGGTCCCGGGCGGTCTGCACGGAGTCGGCCAGGTTCTGCTTCGACCACTCCACGCTGCTCGCCAGCAACGGATCGCCGGGCAGGTCCACCCGGGTACGCGCGGCCACCGCCGAGCGCGCGGCCAGCTTGGCGGCAAACGCTCCGGCCGGGTCGCGCAGCGCCCGGTTCAACTCGTCGTAGGCCGGCTGCATCCCCTTGTCCGAGCCGGCGACCGCGAACCACACCGTGCGCTGCCCATGCGCCAGGTCGAGCGTGTAGGTCAGCTGGCCGCCGGTGCCCTTGCCGTACGGGCCGTCGTCACACCGGGGCGGCGCCGGGTCGGTCGCGGGGCACACCACGGCCGGGTCCTGCGGTCCGCGCATCGCCGGTCCGAGCTGGTGGCTGTCCGGGCGCAGGCTGGTCCCGACGAGGGCGGCCCAGTCGTGCGGGGGCGCGTTCGCCACCGGCGGGGTACCGGTCTCCCGGAACACCAGGTTCCGGCCGTCGAACGCGCCGGTGTCCGGCAGGTTGAACGTCGCCTGGTTCGGCGTGGTCCAGCCCCACGGGTACGCCGACATCAGCTCGGAGTGCGCGTAGACAGTGAGGGCGACGTTGCGGGAGCCGCCGCTGAACGTCAGGCCCACCAGGGTCGCCCGGCCGCCGTCGGGCGCCAGGTCGACGCGGCTGACCCGCAACCCGTGCGGCCCGGCCAGATCCATCCGGACGTACCCGGTGCCGCTGGTGAACCTCGTCGCCTTCAGCCACTGGCCGTCGGCGGCGAACCAGAGCCCGTCGAGGAGCTTGATCGGCGGTGTCCAGAACCCGCCCATCTCCCCGCGGATGTGCCAGCCCGTGGCTGGATACGTAGCGTCGGCGGCACCGACCTCGTAGGCGTGGTCGCCGATGGCGACGAAGCGCCGGTCGGCGAGGCGGGTGGTCTCTGACAGCGTGGCGGATCCGGGCGCGGCCGCTGCGGGAACGGCGGTGGTGAATCCCGCCACAGCCGCGACCGCAGCGCCGATGATGACCATCCTCGATAGTGGGCCCCGGTTGGAACATCGACGCATGGCAGCCCCCTCGAGGTGGAATCCGCGTTGAGTCCTCCCCTCAGATTGGTACCGGTCGAAATCGTTGGCAACCGCTGGGGCCGAGGTCCAGGCAGCTTTTCTGGAACCCTTCCAACCTTGCGATGAACCGCTCGGGCGGCCGGCCCGTGTGATGAGCGTTCACGGGCACCGTCGGGCGGGTGCGTGAGGCCATGACCCGTACCCGTCCGGCGGCTTTACCGAAAGGACATCGATGACCGCGACCGCGCTGGCGATCCGGCTGCCATTGCCGGTGGGCCGGGTACCCTCCCAGCCCACCGATCTGGTAAGCAGTACGGCAGGCCCAGCGTCGCGTCCGGGGAGGACAGTGGTGAGCATCGCTGACCTGGGGTCGCGACGCCGGCGCGAGTCCAGTGACGAAGCGCTGATCCGTACCCTCTACCAGGAGCACGGCCGCAGCCTCCTGGCCTACGCCACCCGGCTCACCGGTGACCGCGCCGCCGCCGAGGACGTCGTGCAGGAAACCCTCATCCGGGCCTGGAAGCACGCGGATTCGATGGTCAACGAGAAGGGTTCGGTCCGCGGCTGGCTGCTCACCGTCGCCCGCAACATCATCACCGACCGGGTCCGGGCCCGCGCGGTCCGGCCGCAGGAGGTGGCCGAGTCGCCGGCGACCCCACCCGTCGAACGTGACCACGCCCAGGGCGTCGTCGACTCGATGACCGTTCTCGGTGCGCTGGACCAGCTCTCCCCGGAACACCGGGAGGTGCTGGTCGAGATGTACTACCGGGGCCGCACGGTACAGGAGACCGCGGCAGCCCTCGGCGTTCCCCCCGGTACCGTCAAGTCCCGGTCCTATTACGCGCTGCGCGCGATGCGTGCGGTGATCAGTGGCGGCACCATGGAGGCGGTGACGTGATGGAGCACGACCGTTCCCCACTGGCCGCCTACGCTCTGGGTGCGCTCGACGCCGACGAGGCGCGCGCGGTCGACGCCCACCTGGCCACCTGCGCCGAATGCCGGGCCCAACTGCGGGAGCTCTCCGAACTGGAGGCAGCCTTGGGCGAGGTACCCCCGGAGGCTTTCCTCGACGGCCCGCCCGAGGGCGGCGACCTGCTGCTGCAGCGCACGCTGCGCCGGGTCCGCACGGAGCGGGTGCGCGCCGACCGGCCGCGCCGGCTGCTGGTCGCCGCGGGCGTCGCCGGCCTGCTGGCCGCCACGCTCGTCGGGGGCACGCTGCTCGGTCGCGCCACCGCCCCGGCGCCCCAGGCCGGCGGCGTCGGTACGCCCACCGCCACCGCCAGCGCACCGCCAAGCGTGACCGCCCCACCCAGCGCGCGGGTCTTCGCGGCTCGCGACCCGAACACCGGCGCCTCGATGACCGTGTCCCTCACCCCGGCCGCCGGCTGGGTCCGGGTGCACGTCAAGGCCGACGGCATCAAGGCCGGCCAGAAGTGCCGTCTGGAGGTCGTCGACCGGCACGGCACGGCGACCCAGGCCGGCAGCTGGCTGGTCTCGCCGACCGGCGAGAAGCAAGGCACCGTCCTGGACGGCGCCGCGCTGGTCGCGCCCGCCGACGTGGCGTCGGTCGACGTGGTGACATTCGCGGGTCACAAGCTCGTCTCGGTACCGGTGACCTGACGCGCTACCTCTTCGGTTTCCCGCCACCGAAGAGCCGCCGGATCGCCCAGTACATGATCAGCACGCCGAGTACCACCCCGGTCAGCTTCACGAACGTCAGGTCGTCGGCGCCGGCCGCGAGCACCGCCTGAGCGAGCATGCTCCGACTGTACCGCCGAGATCTTGGACGTTTTCACGACAGTCCCCGCAAGGACTACGGCGCGCCGGTCACGTCGTCCGCGTTGACGATGTGGTTGCCGATGACGGAGAGGAGAGCATCGTGACGGTCATCTCGCTCATGCTGGCGGTACCGGATGCGGCGGCGGCCGCGCGGTGGTACCAGCGAGCCCTCGGCGCGACCGAGCTGTGGAGCCTGGGCTCCGTCGTCGGTCTGGAGATCGAGGGCGCGCCGTTCTTCGTCGCCCAACCGGAGAGCAACGGGTGGGAAAGCCCTTCCGTGATCGGTACCACGACGGTGCGCGTCGAGGTCTTCGTCGACGATCCCGACGCGTTCGTCCAGCGCGCCGTGGCGGCGGGTGCGGACGGCAGTCGCGATGCGGTACGGGACCATGAGGCGCCGTGGGGGACGCACCGGCAGGGCGGGTTCTACGACCCTTTCGGCCATCTCTGGCTCGTTGGCGATAAATCTCCCCTACGCCCGTTCCGGTGACGGCCCACCGGGGTATCCGCTTGCATCCGCCGGCCGGTAAGGCAAGCTAGAGGACGATGCGCCCGACCGACCCGCCTGCCGAAGCGTCCCTCCCGACCCCGGCCCACGCGGCGCGCGCTGCCCGACTTGCCCAGATCGATGTCCTTCGGCTGCTGATCTGCGCGTCGGTCGTGGCGACACACGTGGTCGGCAATGCCAACCCGATCACCGCGGTCGCCCCGAACGCGGTGGTCAACCTGCTGCACTACACCCGCCAGGCGTTCTTCTTCATCAGCGCGCTGGTGCTGGTACACGCGTACCGCGGCCGGCCGGGTAACCTGCGCCGGCGGGTCAGCGTGCTCGGCGTGCCGTACCTGGTGTGGAGCACGATCTATGCGGTACTCGGGCTGTTCCTCGCGTACTCCTGGTGGTCGGCCAGGCGCCTGCCGTGGACCTGGCTGGTAGGGCTGATCCAGGGCACCGACGGGTACCACATGTACTTCCTGCTGGTCAGCGTCGAGTTCGCGGTGGTCTTTCCGCTGTTCCTCAAGCTGCTGCAAGCCACCCGGGGCCACCACGGGCTGCTCCTGGTGATCTCCGGCCTGATCGAGGTCGGCCTGATGGCGGTGTACCACTACGTGTACCTGCCCGACGGCTGGTGGCGCGCGGTGGCCGGCGAGTCGAGCCTGACCGCGTACCAGTTCTGGGTGATCGCCGGCGGTGTCGCGGCCCTGCACTTCGACCGGTTCCACGCCTGGATGACCGGGCACCGCCTACTGGTCTGGAGTTCCCTCGTCCTGGTCTGCGCGGGCGTGACCGCGATCTTCTTCGCCGAGGTGGCGGGCGGCGAGGCACCGGAGTACGCCGGCCGCTCGTTGCAGCCGTTGACGGTACCCCTGTCGATCGCCGCCATCGGCGCGTTCTACCTGCTGTCCGTGCGGATCGCCGCGATCGGCCAGCCGCTCGCGCGGCGGATGATCGACTTCGGCACGTACCTGTCGTTCGGCATCTACCTGAGCCACCCGCTGCTGCTGGCCGGACTGCTGTATCTCGAGCGGATCCTGCCGGCGTCGGTGACCCGGCACGCGGTGACGGTGACCCTGGTGATGCTCGTGCTGGACTTCGCCCTCGCGGTGTTCCTCGCCGCGCTGCTCAGTCGGACCAGGTGGAGTAAGGCCCTGGTCGGGCGGCCACGGAGGCGTGCCGGTGCGGCCGCCGATGCGAGCCGATCACACCGGGTGGCCGCACCGGTTCCAGCGCCGGCCGCGGAGCCGGCACCGGCGGCGGCTCGGAGCTGAGCGCCTCGTCCGCGGTAGCGGCGTCGGCCGGGTCGAGCACCAGCGCCCACAGGGCGATCGCGACCTGCGCCGCCGTCGGGCGCTCCTCGGGCCGCTTGCCCATGCAGGCCCGGCAGACCTCGGCCAGCGAGCGGGGCAGGCCGAGAACGAGCAGCACGGGGGTCGGGGCGATGTGCCGCATCCGGGCCGCGTGCAGTTGGGCGTCCGGCGAGGAGGTCTGGTACGGGGAGTGGCCGGTGAGCATCTGGTACAGCAGGACACCCAGGGCGTACACGTCGTCGGCCGGCCCGACCGCGCTGCTGACCCGGCGGGTGGGCAGCGGCTGCTCGGCGGCCAGCGCCGAGGTGGCCTCGACCGTGATCGCTTCACCGAAGTCGATGATCTTCGGTCCGGACTCGGTCATCATGATGTTGGCCGGGGTCAGGTCGCGGTGGACCACTCCGCGCCGGTGGGCGATCGCCAGCACGTCGGCGATGGTCGCGGCCACCTGGACCGCCTCCGTCCAGGGCAGCGCGCCACCGGCGAGCCGGCCGGCCAGCATCGCGCCGGACAGCAGTTCCATGGCGACGTAGGGCACCATCCGGCCGTCGGGCAGCTGCGCGTCGCCGAAGTCGTAGACCTGCGGCACGCTCGGATGCCGCAGCCGGGTGGTGATCAGGGCTTCCTGGCGGACCCGCTGCCGCGCGTACTCGTCGTCGGCGAACGCCGGGGACAGCAGCTTGACCGCCGCGCGGCTGCCCCGGAACGTGTCGATGGCCTGATATACAACGGAAACCCCGCCGTATCCCACCGGGCCGATGAGGACGTACCGGCCAACGATGGCCGTGCCCATCCACAACGACAGCATCGGGCCACTATTTCGTACCCCGAGGGCGCGGAGCAAGAGGCCACGCACCAGGTGTGCCAAGCATTTCCCGACCGTTAACCCCGCAGCGCCGTCCCATCTAGCTAGCGGGAGAGCAGGTGCGGTTGCGCAAGCTCCGGCAGGAGTACCCGGAACGCAGCGCCCTCGCCCGGACAGGTCCGCAGCTCCACCCGGCCGCCGTGCGCGACGACGATCGCGGCGACGATCGCGAGCCCCAGGCCGGCACCGCCGCTGGCCCGCTGCCGGCTGGCATCGGCCCGGTAGAGCCGCTCGAACACCCGGTCGGCCTGGTCGCCGGCCAGCCCCGGCCCGGTGTCGACGACCTCGAGCAGACCGGTCGGGGTACCGGCGTCGGGGCCGGTACCGACCGTGGCGGTCGGCGGGCCCCCGTTGCCCGAGGGGTACCGACCCACCCGTACCGTGATCCGCGAGTCCGGTGGCGTGTGCTGCAGCGCGTTGGCGACCAGGTTCGTGACCACCTGGCGCAGCCGGGCCTCGTCGCCGGCGACGGTGACCGGCCCGGCGCCGGCCAGCGGATCGTCGCAGTTGAGCGTGAGGAGGCGGCCCGGTACCCGGGCATGCGCGTCGCGTACCGCGTCGGCGGCGATCGACAGCAGATCCACCGGGTGGCGGTCCAGCGGCCGCTCCTGGTCCAGGCGCGCGAGCAGCATGAGGTCGGCGACCAGCAGCGCCATCCGGTCGGCCTCGGCTTCGATCCGCGCCATCGCCTCGTCGAGGGTCGGCCCGGGCGGGGTACCGCCCCGGCGGTACAGCTCCGCGAAGCCCTGGATCGAGGTCAGCGGCGTGCGCAGCTCGTGCGAGGCATCCGCGAGGAACTGGCGCAGCCGCCGCTCCGAGGCGGTACGCGCGGCGAGCGCGGACTCGATCCGGGCCAGCATCGCGTTGAACGCCAGGCCCAGCCGGCCCGCCTCGGTGTGCGGATCCACGTCGTCGACCCGGCGCGACAGATCACCGGCGGCGATCTCCTGCGCGGTGTCCTCCATCGCGGTCAGCGGCTTGAGCCCCAGCCTTACCACCGACGCCGCGGCCAGCCCGAGCAGCAGCAGCATCAGCGCCAGCACCGCCGCGTCGATGCCGAGCAGGAGCCGCTGCGTCGCGTCGAGCTGGCGCAGCGACACCGCGACGACCACCAGGCCGCCGTTGCTCGACCGGCGGTTGACCACCGCCCGCCACGGGTCGCCGCCGGCCCGGTCGTCGACCGTGAACGGCCGCTGGTCGGCCCGCGCGGACAGTACCGCGAACGAGCCGAGGGCGGGACCGGCCCCGCCGGTGTCGCCCGCCACGCGGTCGAGTGTGCCGGCCGGGCCGTAGAAGGAGATGCGGACGTCGGGGCCGGGGTTGAACCCGCGGCGCGCCGGGAGCGGGTCGATGCCGGCGGGTGCCCGTGCGTAGCCAGGGGCGCCCTGGAGCAGCTCGCGGTCGACCTGGCTGAGCAGGCTCGACCGCAGTTGCAGGAGGCTCGCGACGTCGGCGAGCACGAGGGCGGAGCCGGCGAGCAGCGCGATCGCCACGACCAGGCGGGTCCGGAGCGTCCAGCGCCGCCAGGGTCGGGGCAGGCGCCGGATCACTCGAGGTCGCCCCGGGGCAGGCGTAGGGCGTACCCGACGCCGCGGACGGTGTGGATCAGCGGCGGGCCGGAGATGTCGATCTTGCGGCGCAGGTAGTAGACGTATGACTCGACGATCCGCCCCTCCCCGCCGAAGTCGTAGCTCCACACCCGGTCGAGGATCTGCGCCTTGCTCACCACCCGGCCGGCGTTGGTCAGCAGGTACCGCAGCAGTTTGAACTCCGTCGGGGACAGCTCGATCAGCCGCCCGGACCGGCGTACCTCGTGGGCGTCCTCGTTGAGCTCCAGATCGGCGTACCGCAGGACGGCGGGCTCGGCCGGCGCCGGTTCGAGCTGGCAGCGGCGCAGGATGGCCCGGATCCGCAGCACCACCTCCTCCAGGCTGAACGGCTTGGTCACGTAGTCGTCGCCGCCCACGGTGAGCCCGGAGATGCGGTCCTCGACGGAGTCCCGCGCGGTGAGGAACAGCACCGGCACCGCCCGGCCGTCGGCGCGCAGCCGCCGGGCCACCTCGAACCCGTCCAGGTCGGGCAGCATCACGTCGAGCACCACCAGGTCCGGATGGAACTCGGCGGCAGCCTTCAGTGCGCCGGCCCCGTCCGCGGCCGCGCAGACCTGGAAGTCGACCAGCCGCAGGGTCGCCGTGAGCAGCGCCGAGATGCTCGGCTCGTCGTCCACGACGAGTACCTTGGTCGGTCGGCCCACCGTGCTACCTCCCCCCATAGTCAGTCACCGTTCTACCGGCTGAGTCTGACAGTTACCTGGGAACCGGCTGAAACGCAGCGGCGAGTCAGCGGCCCCGGCGGCGCAGCGCGAGTACCGCGATGTCGTCGTCGCGCGTCTCCGGGCCCACCTCGGCGAGCAGCCGGTCGCAGAACGCCTCGAGGTCGGGTTCGACCTGCGCCGCTGCCTGGGCGAGCAGGGTCAGCCCGGTGTCGATGTGGTCCCGCCGGCGCTCGACCAGCCCGTCGGTGAACAGCACCAGCGTGGCACCGGGCGGGATGGTCACCTCGGTGTCCGGCCCGCGGTCGGCGCGCAGCCCGAGCAGCGCCGAGCGGGTGGACAGGTACCGCACCTGGCCGTCGTGGGACAGCAGCGGCGGGGGATGCCCGGCGTTGGCCAGCGCAGCCTTGCCGGTGGCAATCTCGACGAGCAGCAGGCACAGGGTGGCCATCTCGTTCGGGATCAGCCGCATCATGAGCTGGTTGAGCCGGTCCACCACGGCGCTCGGCGGGTGCCCTTCGGCGAGGTACGCCCGGGTGGCGTGGCGCAGCTCCGCCATCACGGTCGCCGCGTGCAGGGAGTGCCCGGCCACGTCGCCGACGGCGACCGCGAGCCGGCCGTCGACCAGGGACAGCTCGTAGAAGTCGCCGCCGATCTCCGCCTGCTCGCTGGCCGGCACGTACCGCACCGCCATGTCGTACCCGTCGACCACGGGCAGCTGGGCGGGGAGCAGGCTGCGCTGGAGGGTCAGTGCGAGGATGTGCTCCTCCTGGTACGCCCGCAGAACGTCGATCGCGACCGCGACCGCCTGGCTGAGCTGGATCAGTACCGGCGAGCCCGGGTCGCTGACCTGCGACGGTATGGCGGTGTACACCGGGGTGCGGTCGGGGCGCAGCCGGGCGCCGACGGCCCGGATCGGGCCGACGTCGTCGGGCCACGGCACGCCCGGCCAGTTCCCGGCGGATTCGTCCCGGACCACCACACCGACCGGAACGTCGAACATGGCGCGGGGGCAGGGCCGGACCTCCGGCCCGGCACCCGGCCCCGCGCAGGTCACCAGGAGCCGGGCTCCCTCGGGAAGCTCCACGCAGACCGCCGCGGGCGACTCGAAGATCTCCGCCGCGCTGGACGCCGCGGTGCGCAGGAGGTGGCGCAGGTTCGGCGCGGTGTTGAGCTCCCGGGTGGCATGGGCCAGCCGGATCATCCGGTCGGCGAGCCGCTCGGCCTGCCGCAGCGCGCGGTAGTAGCGCAGGATCGCCTGGACGGTGGCCACCATCTCGCCGGGGTCGATCGGCTCCACGAGGTAGGCGTCGGCGCCCCGGGCCAGTCCCTGGGTACGGTCGCCGGCGTCGACCGCGGCGGCGGAGACGTGGATGACCGGCGTGGGGTGGTGGGCCCGCGCCTTGATCCGCTCGGACACCGCGAAGCCGGTGAGGTCGGGCAGCTTCACGTCGAGGACGACGAGGTCGACCGGTTCGGTCTCCACCCGCCGCAGCGCATCCATTCCGGTAGCCGCCTCGACGATCGTGTACCCGGCCCGGCGCAGCCAGCTGGAGATCACGTAACGCTTGGACGGCGTGTCGTCGACGACGAGCACCGTGCCTTCGCTCATGCCGGATCCTCGCTGCGCTGCGGTCCGGCATGAGGCTCGACCGCACTGTAACTTTGATTCGCTCGCTGACGCTCGCTCATGCCGGATCCTCCGGTACCAGCGGCAGGGTCACCGTGAACGTGCTGCCCTTGCCGACCTCGCTCGCCAGCGTCAGCTCGCCGCGCAGCAGCGCCACCAACTGGCGCGCGTACGGCAGCCCGAGCCCGGTGCCGGTGACGTTCGCCTGGGCCGCGCCGGGTACCTGGTAGAACTCCTCGAAGATCCGTTCGTGCTCGCCGGCCGGGATGCCGATCCCGGTGTCGGTGACGGTGAACGCGACCCGGTCGGCGCCGGCCGGTTGGGCGGCCAGCCGGACCTCGCCCCGCTCGGTGAACTTGATCGCGTTGGTCATCAGGTTGCGCAGGACCTGGGTGAGCATCGCCTCGTCGGTGCGGACGACCGGTACCGACACCGGCTCCTCCACGATCACCTCCACCCCGGGACGGGCCGGGTCCCCTTGGGCGGCGATCGAGCGCATCGTGCCGCGCAGGGCGCCGAACAGGGCGTGCAGGTCGACCGTACTCCACCGGGGTTCGAGCCGGCCGGACTCCACCTTGGCGAGGTCCAGCAGCTCGTTGACCAGGCCGAGCATGGTGTCCGCCGAGTCATGCAGGAGCGCCAGCTGCCGCTGTTGCTCGTCGGTGAGCGGATCGGAGCCAGGGTCGCGCAGCAGGCGTACCAGGCCGAGGATCGCGGTCACCGGGGCCCGCAGCTCGTGGCTGACGTTGGCGAGGAACCGGTTCTTCGCCTCGTTCGCCTGAGCCAGCTCGGCGGTTCGCCGGTCCAGTTCGGCGTAGAGCGCGAGCACGCCCCGGTTGGTTTCGGCCAGCTCCTCGGTCAGCTCGTGGTACAGCCGTTCCAGCTCCTCGGCCCGCACCGCGTCGGCAGCCGGCGCCAGGGGTACCGGCGGGCCGGCGGCTGGTAGTCGCCGGGTCATCTGGACGATCACCCGGTCCGCGACCTGCTCCACCCGCCAGCCGTCCACCAGCCGGCGGACCGACCCCAGCTCGCCGGCCAGCTCACCGGTACCGGCGAAGCCCCGCGGTACCGCGGCGCTCGCCGTCACCTCCAGCGCCGCCTCCGGGTCCCGGCCGGTCGCGAAGACCACGGTCACCGGACCGAGCCGGGCGAACAACTGCCGCCCCACCTCCGACAGCGCGGCGGCGAGCCGGATGACATCGCGGTCGGCGAGCCCGACCCTGGCGCCGACCTCCCGGCCCCGCTGCCGGACGGCGAACACGTCGTGCTCGACCCGGATCGTCAGGCGCAGCAACTCATCGCTCATGCTGCCGCCTTCGCCACCAGGACTCCGGCGTCGTCGCGGCGCCCGCCCGCATCGCGTAGCAGGGTCGCGGCGACCAGCAGCGGCAGGCGGTCGAGCAGCCCGGGGTAGGACGCGAGGTCCCAGCGGTCGTTGAGCCCGTCGGTGTGCAGGATCACGACCCCGCCCGGCGGCAGCCGGTATTCGAACTCCTTGATCTCCTGGTAGTGGTGTCCCACGATGCCGGGCAGCGAGGTCATCCCGCGCCGCCCGGTGGGACCGGCCAGCCAGGCCCGGATGTTGCCCAGCCCGGCGAAGCGCACCACGTCCCGGACCAGGTCGACGACGGCCGCGACAGCGCCGCGGGTACGGGCGAGGCGCCGGTGCAGGTGTTCGAGCACCAGGCGCGGACCGCCGGATGGCGCCGAGCCGAACGCCGCACTCGCGCGCTCCGCGGCGAGCGCCGCCAGCGGGCCGTGTCCCAGCCCGTCGCACAGCATCGCCTGGAGGTGCCCGGAGTCGCCGCGCACCGCGTACCCGTCGCCGCTGGCCGTCTCCCCGGCGATCGGCCGGACGAGCCCGTCGGCGAGCGGCGCCGGCGGCGGCTCGGACCAGACCGAGGCGGCCAGGACGGTACCGCGGCCGGTGCGCGAGTACCCGTCCACCCGGGTGGCCTGCCGGTGGATCGCACCGAGCCCGATGCCCAGCGAGCCCGACGTCGAGTGACCGTCCCTTGTGGACACTGCCAGGTCGGCCATGCCGGGGCCAGAGTCGATGGCCACCAGCTCCACGCCGCGCGCCCCGCCGCAGCGCACGCTGCGCACGTGGACGACCCCGTCCACGGCGTGCCTGTGCAGGTTCGTGGTCAGCTCCGTGCTGACCAGCGCCAGCTCGCCGACCCGGTCGGCGCTCAGGTTGAGCTGGCCGGCCAGCGCCTCGGCGGCTCGGCGCACCACCCCGACGCAGCCCGCGTCGGTCACCGGGAACCAGCCGGAGCCCTCCGCGGTCCAGCCGGCGAACGGCCCGGTACCGGTCATCGGGCCCACTTGATCGCGGTGACCCGGGTACCGCGGCCGGCCTTGGTTTCGATCTCGAACTCGTCGACGAGGCGGCGCGCCCCGGACAGGCCCAGCCCGAGCCCGACGCCGGTGCCGTACCCGTCGGTCAGGGCCAGCTCCAGGTTGGCGATGCCCGGCCCGCTGTCGAGGAACGACGCCCGTATCCCGGTCCGCCGCCCGTCGGTCACCGTCTCCACCTCCACCCGCCCGCCGCCGCCGTGCGTCAACGTGTTGCGGGCCAGCTCGCTCGCCGCGGTGACCAGCTTGGTCTGGTCGACCAGCGACAGCTTCGCGGCGACCGCGACCGACCGCACGAGCTGCCGTACCCGGATCACGTCCTCGTCGGCGGCGATGCCCTGCACCTCCGCCACGCCGACCGGCTGGGGCGTGGTCACGGCGACGCCCGGGGATCGTCCGCCGCGGGCGCAGCCAGCGACGCGGTTGGGCCACCGTGCAGTACGGCGAGGCCCAGCTCGACGGTGAGCGCCGTGCGTACCCCGTGCAGCGTCAGGCCCAGCTCCACGAGCGTGATCGCCACCGCCGGGCGCATCCCGACGACCACGGTTTCCGCGTCGAGTACCCGGGATACCGCGGCGATCGTGGACAGCGTCCGGCCGGTGAACGAGTCGACGACCTCCAGCGCACTGATGTCGATGAGCACCCCGCGCGCTCCGGTCGCGACGATCTCGTCGGCGAGGTCCTCCTGCAGCCACGGCGCCAGCTCGTCGGCGAGGTCGACCTGGATCGACACCAGCAGCACGTCACCGAGCCGCAGGACCGGTACCCGCTGCATCAGGCGTCCCGCGGCGGCCGGCGGACCACCTCGTAACCGCCCGCCCGCAGGGTGTGCAGCAGCGCGTCGGCCAGGCTGGCCTTGGTGACGATGTCACCGAACTCGATGCCGAGCATGACGATCGTCTGGGCGATCTGCGGGCGGATTCCGGAGATCACGCAGTCGGCGCCCATCAGCCGGGCGGCCACCACGGTCCTCAGGATGTGCTGGGCGACCTGCGTGTCCACCGCCGGTACCCCGGTGATGTCGATGATCGCGTAGGGCGAACCGGTGTCGACCAGCGTCTGCAGCAGCCGCTCCATCACGACCTGGGCGCGGGCCGAGTCCAGCGTGCCGATGAGCGGTACCGCGACGACGCCGTCCCACAGCTTCACCACGGGCGTAGACAGTTCCAGCAGCTGCTCGGCCTGGTCGGAGATCAGGTCCTCGCGGGCCCTGGCGTAGACCTCGACGGTGAACAGCCCGAGCTGGTCGATCAGTGCCGAGTACGCCACGAAGTCGCGCAGCTGCTGTGCGTCATTCGTGTCGAGGACCTCGGTCACCGCCTCCTTGAGCGCATATACGCTGGTCACGGTCTCGGTGGAGGTGAACCCCTGCTGCGCCCGCTGGCGCGACAGCTCGGCGAGCACCGCGCGCAGCTCGGCGCTGGCCGGGCCGCCGACATCGAGCGTGCCGCCCTCGTCCACCGCGGTGAGCAGCGCGGCGTACAGCTCCTCCACCTGCCGCCCCAGCTCGGCCTCGGACAGCCCGTGCAGGCCGCCCATGACCCGGGCGGTCCAATCCTTCAGCAGGCCGTCGTGGTGTCCCCGGAGGAGTGCACCGAAGCGGGCGGTGGTCGCGGCGTCCACAGTCGATCCTCCTGGTGGCGATCGGGGACGAGGTGTCCGAACTGTCGATCTCGCGGCGGACACTACCACCGGGTGGAGTGCGGGGCACGGTTCGCCGACGTGCCGGTCCGCCGGGCATCACCTACGATGGCCTGCAGGTGATCCATTGATCGCAGGGGGAAAGAACGGGTTGGACATGACCCTGGCCATCGCCGTAGACGACCGTCCGCCGGACACCGTGGTCTCGGTCGGCGGGGAGCTCGACCTCACCACCGCGCCGGAGTTGCTCCAGGCGCTGACCCGCCTGGTCGACGACGGGTACCACCACCTGATCGTGGATCTGACCGGGCTGGACTTCTGCGACTCTTCGGGCCTGAGCGTGCTGGTCCGGGTCAAGAACCGGCTCGACGAGGTAGGCGGCGACGTGACGCTGGCCGGCGCGACCCCGGTCGTCGAGCGGGTACTGGAGGTCAGCGGGCTGGCCGAGCTCTTCGGCAGCTACCGGTCGGTGGCGGAGGCGCAGGCCGCCCGCCGTGGCGCGTCAGTGATCGAGCCGGTGGTGGACGACCGCTGAGGTACCGGTACCGGCGTGGCCGAGCAGTTCGTCGCCACGCCGCTGCACCGTGCCCGCTGCTCCGGTCGACGCGACGAGCAGCACGATCAGCACGGCGAGCGGGACGACCCGCGGGCGGGGCGGCGGTTCCAGCAGTGCCCTGACCCGGCGAAACGGTGACCGTGACCGGTGGCGACTACCCGACCCGCGACGGCACCGGGGTCCGCGACTACATCCACGTGCTCCACGTGGCCGCCGCGCACGCGGCCGCGGTGCGCCGGCTGCGCGATGCCGCGCCGGATGCCGGCGTGCTCAACGTCGGTACCGGTCGCGGCTACTCGGTCCTGGAGGTGCTGGCCCGGGTCGGCGCGGTGACCGGCCGGCCGGTGCCGTACCGGATCGGTCCGCGCCGCCGGTACCGGCCACGCCCGGTTAGCGCCGCCCGCTGCCGGGAACCCTCTCGTCGACGACGACGAAGGGAACGGCGATGGGAAAGAAGGCCAAGGCCCGACGCGATCCGGCGCGGCCGCACCGGGGCAAGCGCGACGTGCTGCGCGGAACGGTACCGGTGGCCGCGTTTGCGACGCTTGGCGAGGTACAGGACGCGCTGGCCCGCCTGGCGGACGCGGACTTCCCCATCGACCGGGCCACCATCGTCGGTACCGACCTGAAGCTCGTCGAGAAGGTCGGCGACCGGATGACCGGCGCGCGGGCGGCCGGGTACGGCACCGTCGGCGGTGCATGGCTGGGTGCGCTGGTCGCGGCGTTCGCGGCCATCTTCACCGCGGGCAGCTTCGGCGCGGTGCTGTCCATGTTGTTCGGCGGCATCGTGCTGGGCGCGGCGTTCGGCGCGGTGTTCGGGCTCGCCGCGTACCGGTTCGCGGGGCCGGGCGACGGGATCACCGGCAACCTGACGCTGGTCGCGTCCCGGTACGAGTTGCGTACCGACGCGGACTGCGCCGGCCGGCTGCGCGGCGTGCTGCCTGACGACCCGACGGACGGCGCCGAGCCGACCGCCCCGGCTACCGCGGACGAGTTGCTCGCCCGACACTGACGGGGTGCCCCGGGCCGGGCGGCGTCTGGACTGACGAACGCCGCTTTGCTGAGCCAGCCCAAGTGCTGGCTCACGAGGAGCTTGCGACGAGGGAAGGCGTCGCCGGAGAGGCCCGGGGCCGCGCGAGCAGAGGCGAGCGCCAAGGGCATCGCGATCTGCCGCGACCGGTCCGTCCGGCCGTGCGAGGATGGCGCCATGTGCTACGGAGACGACGCGCGCCCGCCCGCCCCGCCGGTGATCGGGCCGGTGGGGGAGCACGGCGACGTGGTGCTGGAGTCGGCCGACGGCACCCGGTTCGGGGCGTACCACGCCGATCCGCAGGCGCCGTCCAACCGGGCGATGGTCATCCTGCCGGACGTGCGCGGGCTGCACAGCTTCTACCGGGAACTGGCGCACCGCTGGGCCGAGGCCGGGCTGCACGCGGTCACCATCGACTACTTCGCCCGCACCGCCGGTATCGGCCCGCGCGACGAGGACTTCCCCTTCCGCGACCACATGGCGAAGCTGGACTTCGCGACCGTCGCGCAGGACGCCTCGGCGGCGGTGGCCGCGGTACGCCAGCGGACCGGCGCGACCGCGGTGTTCACCGTCGGCTTCTGCTTCGGCGGCGCGATGTCCTGGCGGCAGGCGGCCGTCGGGGACGACCTCGCCGGCTCGATCGGCTTCTACGGCATCCCGTCCCGGGTGGCCGACGTCGCCGACCGGATCGCCGCCCCGCTGCTGATGCTCGCCGCCGGCCAGGACTTCACCCCGGTGGCCGAGGTGGCGGCGTTCGCCGACCGGGTACGCCAGCGCGGCGTCGAGGTGACCATGCAGGTGTACCCGGACGCCCCGCACAGCTTCTTCGACCGCACCTTCGCCGAGCACCGCGACGCCTGCGCCGACGCCTGGCACCGGATGCTCGCCTTCGTCGACCGGTACGCGGTCTAGGGGTCGCGCTGCTGGCCGACCCGGGCCGTCGCAAGGCGCATCCGGAACCAGCGCCGCTCGACCTCGGCCAGGTGGCGCACCAACCTGGACGCCGCAGCACCGGCTTTCTACCGGAGCACGCCCTCCTGCGCCGCCAGGAGTTCCAGGTCGGCGGGGTGGGGCAGGCCCTCCCAGTCGCCCGGTACCGTCACCGCGAACGCACCCGCGAGCGCGCCGGTGGCCAGGCGCTTGGCCGGGCCGCCGCCGTCCAGCAGCGTGCTCAGGTACCCGGCCGCGAACGCGTCGCCGCACCTACCGGGTCGATCTCGATCACCGGGTACGCGGCGACGTCGAGCACCTCGCCGTCGATGGACCGCGACGGCGCCAAGCGCACCCCGCTTGATCACGACCTGGCCGGGTCCGAGGGCGGCCAGCGCCCGGCCCAGGCCGGCCGGGCCGGTGCCGTCCACCACCAGCTGCGCCTCCGGTTCGGTGGCGAAGACGATGTCCGCGCGGGCGACCAGCCCGGCGAGGACCGGCCCGGCCTGGGCGGGCGACCACAGCTTGCTGCGGTAGTTGAGGTCCAGGCAGATCGTCACTCCGGCCTCGCCGGCCAGGTCGACGGCGTACCCGACGGGCGTCGCGCGCGGTCGGCGACAGGGCCGGGGTGATCCCGGTCAGGTGCAGTACCCGCGCCGACCGGATCAGCTCCGGATCGATGTCCGACCGGTCCAGCCGGGAGCCGGCGCTGCTACAGGACCTGGGTGACCGTGCTCGTCCGGCGAATCAGCTCGGCGGCCCGCGCCGCGAGGGCGGACAGGTCGCCGCCGTCCAGGGCGTCGCCGATCAGCGTGCCGCCAACGCCCACGGCAGCCGCGCCGGCCGCGAACCAGTCCGGCACGTTCTCCGCGCTCAGCCCGCCGGTCGGCACGATCGGGATGTCCGGCAACGGCTCGCGGATGTCCCGCAGGTACCCGGGACCGCCCAGCCGTGCCGGGAACAGCTTGACCGCCGTGGCGCCCGACGCCCACGCCGCCACGATCTCGGTCGGGGTGGGCGCGCCGGGCATGTTCAGGGTGATCTCCAGGCTCCGGATCCCGGCGTCGACGAGACCCCGAGTACCGCGTCCAGATGCTCCGCACGCCGCCCGCGCAGGATCGCCACCACGCCGCCGGCGAGGGCTCCACGCACCGCTGCCTCCTCAACCTGCCAGTCCGCGTCCCGGGCACGCCCCGGTCAGCGCCCCGGCGGCCAGCACGGGTACCCCGCCGACCAGCACGTCGTCGATGCCCACGGCCAGCTCCCGGGGCGCTTCGTAGGTGGCCCGGTCGCCGACCCGGGCTGGATCGAGCACCACCAGGTCGGCCGCGTACCCCGGCTGTACCAGCCCCCGCCCGGCCAGCCCGAACCGCCCGGCCGGCCGCGCGGCCAGGTGTACCACGGCCTGCGGCCAGGTCCAGTCGCCCAGCTCGCGCACATGCCGCCCGAGCAACCGGCCGAACGCCCCGTACGCCCGCGGATGCGGGTTTCCGCCGAGGTAGATGGCGTCCGAGCCGCCGGTGTGCCGGTCGTCGCGCAGCAGCGTGCGGACCGACTCGTCGGTGGTTGGCGGGTTGCGCTCGAAGACGCAGCCGACCTGCAGCTTGTCCGCGATCAGCAGCTCGATGGCGAAGGCCGCCGGGTCCAGCCCGGCCTTCGCCGCCGCGTCGGGCAGCCGCATCCCCTCGGTCCAGGCCCAGTCGGGGTGGGTCACGCAGGCCAGGGTGATCCGCGGCCACAGCTCGTCGGACCAGCCCGCGCGCAGCCGGGCCCGCACGGCCGGGTCGCGCAGCGCGGCGGTGGTCGCCGCCAGGTCCGCGGTGGGCAGCCAGTCGGGCAGCGCCACCATCCCGAGGATCGAGGACGCCCGCTGGTACGGGTAGCTGTCGAAGGTCACGTCCAGCCCGTCGGCCCGCGCCTCGTCCAGCAGCGCGGTCAGCTGCCCCGCCGGGCCGTGGTAGTGCGACACGTGCAGGGGTACCCGGGCCTGCCGCACGATCTCGGTCGCCTCGCCCATCCCGACCGCCGCCCGGGCACCGTACCCGCGCATGTGCGTCACGTACGGCCGCCGGCCCAGCGGGGCACACAGGTACGCGAGCTCCGTCGCGTCGGCGTACCTGCCCGGCGCGTACTCCAGCCCGCTGGACAGTCCCACCGCCCCGTCGGCGAGCCCGGCCTCGACCAGCGCCCGCATCGCGTCCAGCTCCTCGGGCCGCGCGGGGCGGGCCGCCGGCCCGAGCACCTCGTACCGGACCGTCCCGTGCGGGACGAGATAGGCGGCGTTGACCGGGGTTGCCCGGTCGTACCCGGCGAGCAGCTCGCGGACCCGGCCACCGGCGAAGCTCGGGTGCCCGCCGATGATCGCCGCGAAGTAGCTGCTCACGTACTCGACGGTGGCCGGCGAACCGGGCGCGTACGACAGCCCGTCCTGCCCGAGCAGGACCGTGGTGACCCCCTGGCGGAGCAGGGCGAGCTGGACGGCGGGGTCGAACAATGCCGCCTCGGCGTGGCAGTGCGTGTCGACGAACCCGGGCATCACGTACCGCCCGGCCGCGTCGATCTCCTGCCCGGCTTCCGCGGCGCCGAGCGCGCCGACCGCCGCGATCCGCCCGTCGCGCACCCCGACGTCGGCGCGTACCGGCGGGGTACCGGCGCCGTCGAGCACCTCGCCGCCGCGGATCAGTAGATCGAACACCGGATGAGGCTAATCGGAGCGCGGCCGGCCGCGCCACGGTTCACTCGCACTGGGCAGAATTGCGCAGCCGGTCCCGCAGCGCCGCCACCTCGTCGGGCGCCATGCCGTGCCGGGCGAGGTATTCCGGTACCCCGCCGTACCGGTCGGCGATGTGCGCCAGCAGCCCGAGCATGGTGTCGGCCTCGCAGCCGTTCAGCTCGGCGGTCGCCGCGTAGTCCGCCGCGACGTCCTCCGGCGCCACCCCGGCCACGGTCAACGCGAGCGCGACGAGCATGCCGGTACGGTCCTTGCCGGCGCTGCAGTGCACGACCACGGCGCCGGGCGGCGCGCCGGCCACCGCGCGCAGCCCCGCGACGATGTTGCGGGCGTTGCGCGTCACGCTGCCGCAGTACGTCGCGAGTACCGTCGACTCGGCCTCGGGGTCGCGCAACCGCTCGGCCTCCTCGTCGATGAACGGGATCCACCGGTACGCCGGGTGCTCGGCGAACGGGCCGGGCAGCTCGGCGGTCTCGGTGCTGCCGCGCAGGTCGATCACCCGGGACACCCCCGCGGACCGGACCGCGGCCAGCCCCTCGGTGGTCAGGTGGGCGAGATCGTCCGCGCGGATCAGCGCGCCGCGGCGGGTACGCCCGCCGTCCGTGGTCGGCATCCCGCCCACGTCCCGCACGTTGCGGCAGTCCGGCCAGTGCAGCACCCGACCGAGCCTATCCGGCGCGCTCGACGATTGCGGGGTGGCGCGGATCGTCCATCCGGACCACCACGTCGGCGAGGTGCTCGGCGGCCACCTCCTCGGCGTACCGCGCGTAGGCCGGCAGGGTCCACCACTCCGGCTCCGGAGTGCGGCGGGCCAGCGCGGCCGGCGACTGTGCACAGTGGACGGTCAGGTCCAGGTCCAGGCCGGTACCGAGCAGTAGCGGCCCGGACAGCACCAGAACCCCGCCCGGCGGGACCGCGACGTAGGGCGCCCGGGTGGCCCGGTCGGTGGCCGGATTCCAGAACGTGGTGAGGATCCGGCCGGTACCGCCGGGAGCCAGCGGGCCGAGTACCTCCCGGGACAGCGCGGCCAGGTCGAACCAGCGCTCGTAGTACGCATCCGGGTTGTGCCGGCCCAGTTCCAGGCGGATCGACGCCGGTCGCAGGAAGTCCGCGACGTCCACCCGGACCGCGGGCCGGCCGAGGACCCGCAGCGGCGCGACGAGCGCGTCCGCGATGCGGTCCGGCCCGGCGCTCGGGGCGCCGTCGACACCGACCCGCAGCCACGGGTGCGGCGGCCGTTGAGCGCCGCCTTGCTGGTCCGGCCCAATTGCCGGCCCACGACCGGCGATCCGCTCGACCAGCTCGTCGACCAGCCGCTCCGGCGAGACCGGCCGGGCCTTCATGCGACCCGATCGATCTCCGCGAGCTCGTCGCCGGTGAATTCCAGCCGGGACAGCGCCCCCAGGTTGTCCTCCAGTTGCCCGACGCTGCTCGCGCCGATCACCACCGAGGTCATCCGCGGGTCGCGCAGCGCCCAGGCGAGTGCCATCTGTGCCAGGCTCTGCCCGCGCCGCCCGGCGATCTGGTTGAGCGCCCGCACCTTGGCCAGGACGTCGCCGGTCACCGCGTCGCGGGTGAGGAAGCGGCTGGTGGCCGCGCGGGAGTCGGCCGGGATCCCGTGCAGGTACCGGTCGGTGAGCAGCCCCTGGGCCAGCGGCGAGAACGCGATGCAGCCCAGGCCCTCCTTGCCCAGCACGTCGAGGAGCCCGTCCTCGATCCAGCGGTTGAAGATCGAGTACGACGGCTGGTGGATCAGCAGCGGGGTACCCAGCCCGCGCATGATCGCCACCGCCTCGCTGGTCTGGTCGGGGGAGTACGACGAGATGCCGGCGTACAGCGCCTTCCCGGCGCGTACCGCCGAGTCCAGCGCGCCCAGCGTCTCCTCCAGCGGGGTGTCCGGGTCGAAGCGGTGCGAGTAGAAGATGTCGACGTAGTCCAGCCGCATCCGGCGCAGCGACTGGTCCAGCGAGGCGAGCAGGTACTTGCGGGAGCCGCCGTCGCCGTACGGGCCGGGCCACATGTCCCAGCCGGCCTTGGTCGAGATCATCAGCTCGTCGCGGTACGGCCGGAGGTCGCTGGCGAGGATCGCGCCGAAGTTCTCCTCGGCGCTGCCGTACGGCGGCCCGTAGTTGTTGGCGAGGTCGAAGTGGGTGACGCCGAGGTCGAACGCGCGCCGGCAGATCTCCCGCTGGGTGGAAAGCGGGCGTTCCTGCCCGAAGTTGTGCCACAGCCCGAGGGAGATCAGCGGCAGCCGGATCCCGCTGCGGCCGCTGCGCCGGTAGGTCATCCGCTCGTACCGGTCCGGCGCCGCGAGGTAGGTCACGCCGCGAGCCTAACCGCGCAGCTTGTCGGAGCGGCTACCAGCCAGAGATTGTCAGCGGGCGCCGGCCGGAGCCGGCGCCCGCTACTTCCGGAAAGGGTCAGGCGACGTTCAGCGCTGTGTCGTCGACCACGAAGGAGGTCTGCAACGAGACGTCCTCGGTACCGGTGAACTTGATCGTCACGGACTGGCCGGCGAACGCCGCCAGGCTGAACGACTTCTGGCTGTACCCGGTGGCCTTGTTCAGGTTGGAGAAGGTCGCCAGGGTGGTGCTGCCCACGGTGACGGTCAGCTTGTCGTACGCCGTCGTGGTGGTGGTCTCGGCGGTGTCGATGTGCAGCCAGAACGTGAAGGTGTACGACGAGCAGCCGGCCGGCAGGCTCACCGTCTGGCTCAGCGTGTCGGTGTGCGTTGTGCCGTACCCGTCCAGCCAGGCGTACCGGGTACCGGAGTGCGCGGTCTGGCCGGTGAAGGAGCCGATCACGTCGGCTGTCTCAGTCCACGGCGCGGTACCGGTTTCGAAGCCGGGGTTGCCGAGCTTCTGGCCGGGACTGGTGCAGCCGCCGCCACCGCCACTGATCGTCCAGGTGAACGAGGTGCTGCCGGAGGCGCCGGTGTTGTCGGTCGCGGTCGCCGTCACGTTGAACGTGCCGCCGGCACTGGGCGTACCGGAGATCAGGCCGCTCGACGAGTTGATCGACAGGCCGGTCGGCAGGCTGCTGGCCGTGTAGGTCAGCGTCGCGGTCGACGAGGAGTCGGTCGCGTGGATCTGCAGGCTCGTCGCCGTGCCGACGGTACCGGTCTGGTTGCCCGGGTTGGTCACCGTGACGGTGTTGCCACCGCCGCCACCGCCGACGATCGGGTGCGAGATCTGGCAACCGCCGGTGCCGTTGTTGGCGTCGTTGCCCCACGTCGCCTGCATCGCGAAGGAGCCTGTGGCGAAGCTGACGTTCGCGCCGCCGCCGGTCTGGCCGGGCGGGATCCAGGCGCACTTGTCGGCGTTCTCCTGGCCGCTGCCGTCCGTCCAGCCGCCGGGCGGGTTCTGGTTGGTGACGACCTCGGAGTACTCGTGACCGTCGACGATCGTCACGCCGTCGAGCGTGCCGGCGCTGCCGCTGTTGACGAAGTTCTGCCCGCAGACCGTGCCCGCGTCGGGTATGTAGGGCATGTTGTGGAAGGCGATGTCGCCGACCGAGGACCTGACCGCTCCGCCGGTGAGCGTGGTGTCGCCGTTCCAATTGTGCCAGGCGCAGAAGTTGCCGCCCGCGGAGTTGAACCCGTCCGGGTGGGTACCGGTGGGCGAGACGACGATGTACTGCGCGCTGCGGTTCGACGCCGCGGTGGTGTTGCCGAAGTGCGTCGCCGCGGACACGGCCACGGTACCGATCTGGTGCCCGTTCGCCTGGCTGGGCGCGGCCGAGCCGGTGTTCACCCAGACGCCGGACAGCGTGCCGCCGGTCGGGTAGGCCACATGCGGGGCGCTCGCCGGGCAGGTCTCCGAACCGGCCGCGACGCCCTCGCAGTACTGGGTCATCACGCCGGACCACAGCTCGTTGTTGGTACCGATGCCCTTGAAGAGCTGCTGGAGCCGGGGCGCGACGCCCTTCGGGTCACCGGACAGGGTGGTGTTGCCGTTGGCGTCGGTGCCGGCGCTACCCCACTGGGAGCCCCAGAAGATCAGGTACACCTCTCCTTGCCGGTGGTCACCCCGATGCCGTCGACGGCATCGCCGTAGCGCAGGTTGTTCGCGGACGCGGCCGGGATGGCCGAGTTCGGGTGGGCCGCCTGGTACGCCTGCATCTGGGCGTGCGCGTCGCTGGTCGGTACCGCGCCGTGCCGGTACGGGTGCTGGTATGTGGGTGCGTACGGGTTCGTGGTGCTCGCCTGGGCGCTGCCGGCATACGCCAGGCCGCCGGCGGCGAGGGCGGCGGCGGCCGTGCTGATCAGGCCGATACGTACGGCCCGGCGCGGTATGAAGCGCGTCACGTCGGTCCCTTCTGCGGGTCTCGCATGAGAGCGGGGTACCGGACGCGCAGGTCGGCGCGCCGGAACCCGGCGCCGGTGCGCGGGCGTCGGGTTGCGCCGAAACCTTGAAGGATCGAAGTATATAAGTCAATAGCTGTGGCTACCGACCGGCAAAGTTATGGGGTGGTGGCGAGGGTAATTCTCACCGAACTGTCACAGTTACCTCGAACAGCTCCACGACGTCGCAGGCCGGCCCCGGCTTCGGGCCCCGGCAGGGTACGAGCTGCGCCGTCACCTGGGTCTGCCCCGTCGAGGCGGCGGTGAAGAACCCCGCGGTGACGCCGATCTGCAGGCTCCCTTGCCGTTCGCGGTGGGCTGCAGGACGGGGAGCTCCGGGGTCGGCCTGGACCACTGCTCGCCGGTCCGCGCGTGCAGGTAGATCTCCAGGGTGCTGCCCCGGGTGAGGCACACCGCGTTGTGATTGTCCGTCTCGGAAAGCGTCACCTGGCCGCTGCGCACACCATGCGGGCAGCCGGCGGCGGATCGTCCGCCGGACGATCCGCCGCCGGACGAGCCGTCCGCGCCCGACGGACCCGCGACCGGTCCGGTCGGCGACTCCGCGGCCGGGCCGGACGCCGACCCGCCCGGCGCGGCGGTGGGCGAGCCCGCCACCGAGCAGGCCGCCGGTAGCAGCCCGATGAGCAGCAGCGCCAGCGTGGGCAGGACCCGGTGAGAGATCGATTGACGTCTCATGCCCGGTTGGACGTGCGCGCGGCGCCGCGGGTTCCCGGGGGTAGCCGGGCGTTTGCCCGCGAAGCGGGTGGGGAGGGGAAGAGGAGAACGGCCAGAAACCGACGCGATGGAGGTAATCGCACCATGGCGCATGAACTGGACGGTCGACGGGTCGCGATCCTGGTGACCGACGGAGTCGAGGAGGTCGAGTACACCGAGCCGCGGGCCGCGGTCGAGCAGGCCGGCGCGCGGGCGGAGCTGGTCTCCATAAAGTCCGGGCGGATCCAGGCCGTGCAGCACCAGGACAAGAGCAACATGTACCCGGTGGAGCGCACGGTCGACCAGGCGAACCCGGACGACTACGACGCCCTGCTGCTGCCCGGCGGCGTCGCCAACCCTGACCACCTGCGAACGAACCCGCGGGCGGTGGCCTTCGTCAAGGCGTTCTTCGACGCCGGAAAGCCGGTCGGGGCGATCTGCCACGGACCGTGGATGCTGGTGGAGGCCGACGTCGTGCGGGGCCGCACGGTGACCTCGTGGCCGAGCCTCAGGACCGACATCCGCAACGCCGGCGGTACCTGGGTCGACGAGCCGGTACACACCGAGAACGGGCTGGTGACCAGCCGCAAGCCGGACGACCTGCCGTACTTCTGTGCGAAGGTCGTCGAGGAGTTCGCCGAGGGCCGCCACCGCAGCTTCGCGGGCGGCACCCGGCGGTGACCCGCAGGCCCCTTTCGCTACCCGGTCGCGCTTTCCGCGCGGCCGGGTAGTTTGTGGTCATGGCCGGCCAGGACATCGAGGTGCAGGGGCGCAGCAACGCCGGCCGCAGCGAGACCCCGCTGGAGCGCTGGGACCGCAACTGGAGCGAGCTGCTCCAGGAGCTGCGGGTCGCGCAGACCGGCGTGCAGATCCTCTTCGCGTTCCTGCTCACCCTGCCGTTCACCAGCCGCTTCGAACAGGCGACCGAGCTGGACCGGGGCATGTACGTGGGCACGATCACGGCGGCGGCTGCGGCCACCGCCCTGCTCATCGCCCCGGTCAGCTACCACCGCCTGGTCTTCCGCCAGGGCCGCAAGCCGGAGCTGGTTCAGGTGGGGTCGCGGCTCGCCATGCTGGGTCTGCCCTGTCTCCTGCTCGCGATGCTGGGCGCGGTGTTCCTGACCGTCGACGTGGTGCTCCACCAGCCGACCGCCGCGCTGATCGTCGCGGGGCTCGCGGTGCTGTACGTCTTCCTCTGGTACGTGCTGCCGTTCCTCGGCCGGCGGCGGGCCTGACGTTTGTCGGCCGGTACCCACCGGGAACGAGTAGGCCATGACGCAGCAGGTGATCGTGGTGACCGGGGCCACCGGCGGAGTGGGGCGCGCCGTGGCCCGGCGGTACGGCGCGCGGGGGGACAAGGTGGCCCTGCTCGCCCGGGGCGTGGACGGGCTGGCCGGCGCCGCGAAGGACGTCGAGGCCGAGGGGGGTACCGCCCTCCCGTTCGAGGTCGACATCGCCGACCACACGGCGGTCGACGCGGCCGCGGCGCACGTCGAGCAGGAGCTGGGTCCGATCGACGTGTGGGTCAACGACGCGTTCACCTCCGTGTTCGCGCCGTTCCTGGAGATCGAACCGGAGGAGTTCAAGCGGGTCACCGAGGTCACCTACCTCGGCTACGTGTACGGCACCCGGGCGGCGCTGCGCCGGATGCTGCCTCGCGACCGGGGCACCGTCGTGCAGGTCGGCTCCGCCCTGGCGTACCGCGGCATCCCGCTGCAGTCCGCGTACTGCGGCGCCAAGCACGCGATCCAGGGCTTCCACGAGTCTGTGCGCACCGAGCTGCTGCATGACAAGAGCAACGTGCACGTGACCATGGTCCAGCTGCCGGCGGTGAACACCCCGCAGTTCGACTGGGTACTGTCCCGGCTGCGCCGCAGGGCCCAGCCGGTACCCCCGATCTACCAGCCGGAGGTCGCTGCGCGCGGGATCGTCTACGCCGCCGACCACCCCCATCGCCGCGAATACTGGGTCGGTGGCTCGACCGCCGCCACGTTGCTCGCCAATGCGGTGGCCCCCGGCGTCCTGGACCGGTACCTGGCCCGGACCGGATACCGCGCGCAGCAGACCGACCAGCCCCGCGACCCCGGCCAGCCGGCCAACCTCTGGCAGCCGGCGGACGGCCCCCGCGAGCCCGACTTCGGCGCGCACGGGCGCTTCGAGGACCAGGCCAAGACGCGCAGCGTGCAGCTCTGGGCGTCGCAGCACCACGGCCTGGTCGCCGGGAGTGCCGCCGCTGCGGTGGCCGCGGCGGTCGCGCTGGTGCGGCGCCGTCAGCTCGGCCGGTAGCTGCCGAAGCTCCAGACGTTGCCCTCGGGGTCGGTCACCGTGTACCCGCGGTCGTACCCGAGATCCTCGAGCTTGCGCAGCACCTGCGCGCCGGCGGCGACCGCCCGCTCGAAGTGCGCGTCGATCTCGTCCGGCGCGACGACGAGGTAGAGCTGCCCCGAGCCGGCGGACAGCGCCAGCCTGCCGTCGCTGCCGTCGCTGTGCGCGCCGAGCATCACGTACCCGTCGCCCCACGCCAGCTCGGCGTGTCTCGGCGGCGATGTCCGTCGGCGCGCTATGCCGGACGACCCGCAGCGCCATGCGCCCAGATTACTGGCGACTGCCCGTGGTCGGCGCCCGCCGGACGTCGCGTATCCCGACCCCGACCAGGACGAGGCCGACCACGACGACGATCGGCCCGAGCACCGCCCACAGTGTCTGGCCGCTCATCGCGCTCCCGCCGAGGACGTTCAGGCCCTGCAACGCCCACACCGCCCCGACGAGGACCACCAGAGTTCCGATCACGACCCACAGCCAACCGCGCACCGTACCTCCCCTATGCCTGTTCGGGCATCCGCAGGACCCAACGGTAAGCCTGCACCAGACCGGTGTCGAAGCCGGCCGCGGAGCCCCACAGGAAGAGACGGAACCGGCGGTACAGCGGTTCACCCCAGCGGCGGACGACCTCGTCGCGCGCCGCGTCCAGCCGCTGCGCCCAGCGCTGGCAGGTGAGGTAGTAGTTGTGCCGGTCGTCCACGACGCTGACCAGCTCGAACGGTGACCGGGCCACCTCCTTCAGGTACTGGTGCAGCAGCAGCGGCGACGAGCCGCCCGGGTACACGTACCGGCTCATGAAGGTGGAGACCTTGTGCTTGGTGCGCATCGCGAGCGCGTCGAGGTAGACGTGGCCGCCCGGCTTCACCAGCTCGGCGTACTTGCGGATGGTGGTCCGGTAGTCGGGCAGGTGCTCGGTGACCCCCATGTTCACGATCGCGTCGTACCGCCGCCGGTCTTCGTACCGGAAGATGTGCTCGCGGACGACCCGGGCGGGCAGGTGCTGGCGCTCGATCAGTTCGACGAGGTACCGCTCGGACTCCTTCGACAGGGTGAGCGTGGTGACCTCGATCCCGCGCAGGCCGGCGTACTCGACGAACGCGCCCCACCCGCCGCCGACCTCCAGCACGTGGTCGCCAGGCTTGAGCCCGAGCGCCTGGACCGCCAGCTCCATCTTGCGGGTCATCGCGTCTTCCAGCGGCTCGTCCTCGTAGGCGAAGACGCCCTCGGTGTAGCAGCGGTGCCGGGTGTCGAGGAAGGTCAGGAAGAACTCGGAGTCCTCGTCGTAGTGGTGGGAGATCGACCGGCGGTCGTGCTCGGTCCGGCCGCGCAGCAGGGCCGGGCCGAACCGGGTCAGCCACGCGACCGGGTGGAAGTCCTTGAAGAACCGGCGCATCTTCAGCGCCGCGACCAGGTCCCCGTCGACGTCGAGCCAGCCCTGCAGGTACGCCACGGCGACGCCGAACTGGTCGAGGGCGGCCAGCGCCTTGGCGCCGCGCCGGTCCCGGACGGTGATGGTGAAGGCCGGCTCCCCGGCCCCGAAGTGGTGCGGCGTCTCCCCGGCGACGACCGCGAACGGCGTCCCGGGTCGGGACGCGAAGAAGCTCTGGTACCGGCGCTGCAGCGCGTCGGCGAGATCATGTGCGGTCACGGCGTCAATGTAGTACCCGCGGCACCGCTTAGGTTCTAGCGGTCCTCGCAACACCTCATCTGAGGAGATGCGATGGGCTTCGATGTCCGGGAAGATCGAAAGCCGCAGGGTCGGAAGAAGCTGCGCGCTGAATGTGCGGAATACTTCCGGCTCGTGCTACAGGGCTACAGCAACAGGGAAGCGTCCCGGTGTGTCGGTATCCACGAGCGGACCGGACGCGAACGGCGCAACGGCCGAATGGACCCGAACCGATTCCGGGCTCCCGCTGCCCTAGAGTAGGCACTGGTCTCGTCGCGGTTCCGGTACTGTCGGAGACCGAGCGCATCCACATCGCTGACCGGTTGCGGGAGAAGGCCACCGTCCGCGCGATCGCCGCCGAACTCGGTCGCAGCCCGTCCACGGTCAGCCGGGAGATCCGCCGCAATGGGCATCCAGCCAACGGCCAGTACCGCCCGCATTCGGCTCAAGCCCGGGCCGATGCCCGGCGGCCACGTCCGAAGCCGACGAAGATCGGCCAGAACGCCGAGCTGCGAGACTTCATCCAGCACCGCTTGAATGAGAAGTGGAGCCCGGAGCAGATCTGTCATGCTCTGCGTAGGCACTACCCCCAGCGGCCCGGAGATGCACGTGGTCCACGAGACCGTCTACCAGGCCCCTCTACGTGCAGGGTCGCGGTGACCTACGTCGTGAACTGGCCAATGCTCTGCGTACCGGCCGTACCCGCCGCAAGCCACACCGCCAGGCCGCCAGCCACCAGCCACGCTTCACCCATCCCATGATCCTCATCAGCGAGCGGCCCGCCGAGGCCACCGATCGTGCCGTCCCCGGCCACTGGGAAGGGGACCTCATCATCGGTAAGGACGGCGCATCCGCCATCGGGACCCTCGTCGAACGAACCACCCGCTACGTCATGTTGCTGCACCTACCCGACGGGCGTAGTGCTGAACACGTCCGCGACGCATTGGTCGAGACCATTCAGGTCCTGCCACCGCATCTGACCCGGTCTCTGACCTGGGATCAAGGCTGCGAAATGGCCGCGCATCACGCCTTCAGCGTCGCCTCCAACGTCCCGGTCTACTTCTGCAATCCCGCCAGCCCTTGGCAGCGCGGCTCGAACGAGAACACGAACGGCTTGCTACGGCAGTACTTTCCCAAGGGCACGGATCTGCCGTCCACACCCGGGAACGCCTCGACGCCGTCGCCACCGAACTCAACAGCCGTCCCCGCAAGACGCTCAGCTGGGACACCCCAGCCGAGCGCCTGCAGAACCTACTCATGGTCTAATCAACCGACCACTGTGTTGCGAGGGTCTGTCGAACACCTTCGGCCGCGGTTACAACGGTTGGGGCCGCAGAGGACGTCTGCGGCTCGCCTTCCGGTACGTCGCGAGCGGTGGGATCGGTCCGTCCTCGCATCGACCTCATCCACAACCAGCTCGGCACCAGGGCGGCAAGGACCGAGGCCGCGCCGGCCAATCCGATCCCAACTGGCGGGCCAGTTGCCTGTGCGACGAGACCGGCGAGCCCCGCTCCCAGGCCCTGAGCCGTCGCGTTCATCGATCCCGCCAGGCCCATGCCCTGGGCACGGTGGCTGTCGGGTAGGAGTTCAGCCAGGAACGACACGGCCATCACCACTTGTATGGACCAGATGGCCTCACTGACGGCGAACAGGCCGAGCGCGACGTAGATACCACCATGGGCGGGTACCAGGATGAGGGGGACTCCCGCGGCCAGACAGGAGATCGGAAAGGCAACGGACCGGCGAGCTGCCGGTACGAGCCGCGTGAACAGCGGTACGCCGATGATCGAGCCGACCCCGCCGCTAGCCAGCACGAGTGCCACCATGGCAGGGCCGTGACCGACCTGCGCCACGAACGGTGCGGCGAGGCTGGCGGGCGCCATGAGGAAGAGTCCCAAGGTGGTCGTCAGGAAAAGGGCCTGCCGCCGAGGCTCGCTCCACACGACCTTCAACCCAGTGATGATGGAGCGACTGTCGCCGGTCGCTGCCGCGGCGGGCCGGAGTCGCACGAGCCCCCGAACGAGCAGAGCGGACGCGGCGAAGCTGGCGGCGTCGATGGTGAAGCACTCGCCTGGGCTAACGACCGCCAGGAGCAACCCTCCCACGGCCAACCCGGTCAGCGACGCCATCTGGACGGTGACATGGCGTACCGCCGTGCCGACGGCGTACTGCTCGCCGCTCAGGACGTCACGAAGAAGCGCGAGGTGGACGGCCTTGTGGGGGCCGCCGAGGAACGACATGATCGCGACGAGGACGCACAGCCACGGCAACGGAATGCTGGGCAGGACCAGGGCAGCGACGACGAGAGCTCGGACACTGTCGACGGTGACGATGACGGATCGGCGGGGCCGCCGGTCGGCCACCTTCGACAAGGTCAATGCGCCGATGACGGTGGGAATGTATGTCAGCGCATAGGTCAGGCCAGTGAGCGCGGCGGAGTCGGTACGGCTGAACACCACTACGGACAATGCGATACGGGTGAGTTGGTCGCCGATGAGCGACAGGAATTCGGCCAGCCACAGTGCCCGGAACTCGCGGACAGCGAAGACGTCGCGGAAGTTACCAGGCGCGGTATCGATAGACGTCGCCACGGAGAAGAACCCCTTAAGACATGGGCGCGATTCTATGGTCGATACGCCTGCGGCCAGGAAATAGGGGTGCGCCCGACCAGCTTGTTCGGGCGTACCCCCTTGTGCTCACCAGGTCGGAGGGAACTTCGCAGGCTTCATGAGTCACCCCCTTCGTTGTCGTATCGAGCGCCAGTGCAGCGCAGCTGGGTTGCCACGCGTGCACGTCAGTAGTCACTACGACACCACCGCGCGAAAGGTTCAATCCTCGAACGGCGTGTTGACGTCGCCGAATGATCCGGTCCTCCAGCTCCACGTAGAGTGCGATGAGAACGGTATCCAGGTCGGCGATCACGAAGGCCCCAGAGTCTGACGTGTGTGGAAACGCCGATCTTGAATACCCTTCATCCATCCGTCACGGGACCCTACACGGCGCGTCGCCTCTCGGCCTGACCGGCACGAATTATCAGATAGCGATCTTAGCCCTTGAAATTTAGCATTTCTGCTTCCTTTGGGGCGCTTCGGGCTGTGTGGTCTGACAGACGGTGGTTCGGCCGACGGGATGGCGCTGGGCTGCTGTTTGGCACGCCTTTGGGGCTGCCGGGGCCGGGGTGGGAGGGTTTCGGCGCGGTGGCCGGACGGGCGGTCATCCGGTGGATGCGGGGAAATCCGCGGCGGACCCGGCCCCAATGTCGCTGCCTTAAGTGATCCACTGGTATTGTCTGGGTATGGCTGGTCTGACTGTTGAGCAGAAGGCGGCTTCCGAGCGGTTGCCGGACCGGATCTCGATCGGGGTGTTGGCGCGGACGTTCACCGATGAGTTGATCCATGAGGTGGTCGACGCCTCGGATGCGCGGGAGGTGCGGTACCGGCTGTTGCCGGCCCGGCTGATGGTGTTGTTCGTGTTGGCGTGCTGGCTGTTCAAGCGCTCGGGTTACGGCCCGGTGATGGGCAAGATCGCCGATGCGCACGTGCTGGACGGGTTGGGTGGCTGGCAGGTCCCCACGACAGGATCGCTGTCCAAGGCGAGGGTGCGGCTGGGGCCGGCGCCGGTGCGGCTGTTGTTCGAGCGGGTCGCCGGGCCGGTGGGCACACCGGACACCCCGGGGGTGTTCTGGCGGGACCGGCGGGTGGTGACGATGGACGGGTTCACCTGCGACGTGCCCGACACCAGGGAGAACGCCGCGCACTTCGGCCGGGGCGGCAACGGCTCGGGGACCCCCAACCCCTACCCGCAGGT
>WNGL01001127.1_pt1 | contig 36627 bp, 31 predicted proteins | sample 5400591 | NCBI WGS metagenome assembly WNGL01 (sample SAMN13153377, study PRJNA577476) | soil metagenome | isolation source: 80 cm soil or saprolite under Garry oak tree replicate 1 | place: USA:California | collected 2016-06-15
CAGTTCGTCGTCTTGGCTCTGGTTATTCCTGGCGCAAACCCTTTCTCAGGCGCCCTCCTTCCACCCCTGAGATTCCAGGAGAGGCGTGTGCAAAAAAATGAAACGCACCCCCACAAAAATGGGTGAAGATCAGCCCTTGAAATATAGAGTATACTGTATCGTAGTGGTTCTCTAGTAGTAAGAAACTCGTGTGCTAACGATCAGGTACCCCGTAGAACAATTCCTTCGTACTGTTGGTAGATTACCTCTGGCCCTTTGAGAGGGGGAAATATGACGGACACTTTACGTCCTCGGTGGATACTACGCTCTCTTCTGCTCTATTACCTCTACAGTCTGCTCTTCTTACTCGCTTCGTGTTCTTCTCCCGCACCAGTTCGTCCATCTCATATCGATATCATTCGGCCTTTAGGAACCATGCTGTATACGTATCACGGGCATTTAAATGCCATAAGTGACCTGGTATGGTCGCCTGATGGAACGCGTATCGCTTCAGCAAGTTATGACAAAACGGTACAAGTCTGGGATGCCGTAACAGGAAAACGCCTCGTGACGTACCGCCAGCATTCTAACTGGGTTACGGCAGTGGCATGGTCGCCTGATGGAACGCGTATCGCTTCAGCAAGTTATGACAAAACGGTACAAGTCTGGGATGCCACCACGGGCAAGCGCTTACTTACCTACTATGGACACACGGACGCCGTGACTGCTCTGGCCTGGTCTCCTGATGATCAGCATATTGCTTCTGCTAGCCTCGACAAAACAGTGCAGATCTGGCAGGTCTCCACAGGCCAAACACTGCTGGTCTATCGGGGCCACCTCAACTGGGTTACGGCAGTTGCCTGGTCACCCGATGGGACATCCATCGCCTCCGCAGGTCTTGACCATATCGTGCAGGTCTGGAATGCCGCCACCGGCAAGCAACTCCTGACCTATCGCGGGCATTTCAACATTATCACCGCAGTGGCCTGGTCTCCCGATAGTACCAGCATCGCTTCTGCCAGCCTTGATAAAACAGTGCAGGTCTGGAACGCCTCTACAGGCAAGCGCCAGCTATTCTATATCGGTTCTGCCGATTGGGTGAATTCGGTAGCCTGGTCGCCCGACGGTTTACGTATCGCTTCCGCGAACAAGAACGACACCGTACAGATCTGGTCCGCCGTACGAACGAGAGACACGAGCATGTATAATCCGCTCTTGATCTATCGTGGTCATCATAGTGAGGTGCTGACGGCAGTATGGTCTCCAGACAGTATGCACATCGCCTCCGGCGGAGACGATGGCCTCGTGCAGGTCTGGCAAGCAGAATAAGCTGATGAACTGTTGCCTCATTGACAAAGTTTACAACTGGCAGCTACCGTCCCATCGAGGGAGTACCTGATGGCTGTTTCGTCTACCTGCGCCAGTCGAGCAGTCGGCGCTGCCTCATTGCACTGAACTTTTCAGGCCATGAACAGACCTTGAAGTTGTCAGAGATGGGCCATGGCCGTCTCGTCCCCTCGACATATCTGGACCGTGAGGAACCAATCGATTTGGCACTCCTCCGATTGCGCAGCGACGAAGGAGATGTGATTGAGTTAGCGAATCTTTAACTGTTACACTATACGCTCAGCGTAAAGCTCAACGTCCGTGCGCTGCCGTCATCGTCGACCTGGAGCGTCAGCAGGTGACGATCAGGATCATAGCTCGCGCCGGGATGCCCTTCCGCCGCCTGCTCGCCTACAGCGTGAACCCGGATCAGGAGTTGCCTCGTTGGCGGGACATAAGCACCTTCATGTTCACCGATCTCGAAAACCAGCCGATCTTCCGCCCGTCGCAGCGTGTAGCTAGTCGTACAGAACTGGCCGTGCTCGTACTCGAAGCTGTGGCCGTCATCCTCGTAGAGCGTGAACGCCCCAGTGCCTGGGTAGAGATCCAGCGTCAGCGGGTCGAGCGGGCGCTCGTCGGCGTAGCGCAGGTCCGGCCCGCTGGGGATGATCGCCCCCGCACGGATGTAGAGCGGCATGCGCTCCAGCGGCGCATACGCTAGCAGATGCGCTGGCCCGGCGAGCAGTTCGTCGGTCCACCAATCGTACCATGCGCCCGCTGGCAGGTAGACGTGGCGATGCTCACGGCCGGGGTGGTAAATCGGTGCCGCCATCAGCGACGGCCCCAGTAGCACCTGGTCGTGGAGTGGGTAGGTGGTTGGGTCGTCCGGGAAGTGGTAGAGCAATGGCCGCAGCACGGGGATCCCACGCTGCGCCGCCTCCCAGAAGAGCGTGTAGAGGTAGGGGAGCAGCCGATAGCGCAGCCGCAGGAACTCGCGGCAAATTGCCTCGACGCGTGGGCCGAAGCACCAGGGCTCGTGGGGCTCGGTAGCGGTCGCTGAGTGGCTGCGGCAGAAGGGTGCCAGAGCACCGAACTGCATCCAGCGGGCGAACAATTCGCCGCTGGCGTTGCCGTTGAAGCCGCCAATGTCGGTGCCGACGAAGGGTACACCCGACAGGCCCATGTTCATGAGCTGCGGCATTGCCAACTCCAGGTGCTCCCACCAGGAAGTGTTGTCGCCCATCCAGCAGGCACTCCAACGCTGCACGCCAGCGAAGCCTGAGCGCGTGAGCACAAAAGGCCGCTTGTCGCTGGAGTGTCGCCGCAACCCCTCATAAGAGGCGCGGGCCATGCCAAGGCCGTAGAGGTTATGCACCTCGGCGTGAGTCGTTCGCTCACCCTCGGGACCCTGGATGGCGTCGAGATCGATCGTCCCGACTTTGCCAACACCCTCGCTGAACGGAAGCTCGAATACCACTGGCTCGTTCATATCGTTCCAGGTGCCGCTGACGCCCACATCCACGAGCGCCTTCTGCATGTCACCCCACCACTCACGTACCTCTGGTCGCGTGTGATCGGGGTAGACCGCGTCATCGGGCCAGACGTAGCCGTGGAAGACCGCGCCGTCGGCCCGGTGGATGAACACGTCGCGCTCCAACCCTTCCCGGTAGACCCGGTAATCGGGATCGCTCTTCACGCCGGGGTCGATGATCGTCACGATGCGGAATCCATCGCGGCGCAGGTCGTCGATCATTGTCTGCGGATCGGGGAAGCCCTGTGGATTCCAGGTAAAGACGCGATACCCGTTCATGTAGTCGATGTCCAGGTGAATCGCGTCGCAGGGGATGTCGCGAGTGCGAAACTCGGCCGCCAGCTCACGCACCATCGAATCCGTTATGTAGGTCCAGCGGCTCTGGTGGTTGCCAAGTGCCCAGCGTGGTGGCAGCGGCATAGTACCCAGCAGCGTGCCGAGACCCTCGCTCACCTGTTCTGGTGTCGGCCCGTAGACCACGTAGTAGTCGAGTTCACCGCCTGCAGCCTCCATCTCCCAGACGCCGGGTCGTGTAGCCCCTATATCGAAGTGACTGCGCCACGTGTTATTGAAGAAGACGCCATAGGCCAGTCCGGGCCGTAGTGCCAGAAAGACTGGGATGGCGAGGTAGAGCGGGTCGGTGCCGCGGCCATGGCCCATGGGAGGATCGGTTGTCCAGTTGATCAGTTGGTGTCCGAGCTTGTCGAGTTGCCCGGTGCGCTCACCGAAGCCGAAGAAGTGCTCGCCGGCCTCGATGCGCTTGGCGCAGGCGACTCGGTGTGACCCCCCCGATGCGGCCTGATCCCACTGCATGCCCGCCTCGTCGGCGCAGAATGGCTCCCCCTGCACATCGGCGAAGGAGAGGCTTCTCCGGTCGCGCTCGAACCGCACCGTGAGCGAGGCCGTTCGCAGCACGAGAGCCTGGCCCGACTCCTCGATCTCGAACGATGTCTCTGGGAACTGATCGTCCGCCCGTGCGACCGCCCAGGAGCGGCGCGCAGCGAACATCCCATCAGGTGCCAGCCGCACCCGGATCATGCGATCGGTCAGGACTGTGATCGCAACGCGTGGACCGCCGTATTCGAGGATGAGGGCACGCCCTTCGCGAGTGGAGGAGTGCAGGGCTCCTAGGGTGATAAAGGATTCGGTCATTCTGGTCCCCCTGTCAGTTGTCAGTCGTTAGTCGTCAGTGCGCAACTGACAACTGACGACGATACCGGATCTTCCTGGCTTTCCTCAAGCGCACGCACCTTCACTGGCGGCACAGGGCAAGCGTTTTGAAGCGCTCATGCCCGACAGTATACCACGCTAGATCCAAAGTGACAAAGTATCATACCTTTACTGGCTACATGAGACATCCGTATGATATCTTGAAAGTGGTTTAATGCACAGAAAGGTATGGAAACGGCTCGAGAAAACAGAATGGGGTCATAACATGGCGGATGAGCAGATTTTACGGAAAGTGAAAATAGAGGGGGGCTATCTGCGCTTTAGTTCGGCTCACTTTATCACCTATGGCGGCAAGTGTGAACGTTTACACGGCCATAATTACGGTGTGCTGGTTGAAATAGAGGGATCGCTCAACGAGGATCATCTTGTCTTTGATTTCACTGTGCTGAAACGGCTTACCAGGGAGATTTGCCAGAAGCTCAATCATCGTTTCTTGTTACCGCTGCACAATCCACATTTGCAAATGGTTGCAACTCCAGATTCATGGGAGATAGAGTTTCAGGATAAACGCTATGTCTTTCCTCGTAGTGACGTAGTCGAATTGCCCATCGATAACTCAACGGCAGAGCGCCTTGCCGAATACATTTGCGCCGAGCTTTATGCCATGCTTGGACAATATGATATTTCGCATCTCCACACAATCATGGTCGGCGTCGAGGAAGCAGCAACACAGATAGCCTATTACCGCAGATCATTGCGTAAAAGGGAGTGAATTGTTATTCTTTACCCTGGTTGACCTCCAAGGCAGCAGGGGGCGCAATTCATCGCGCCCCCTGCTGCCTGGATGACGACGCTACATTAGTCTGTTACTATCATGCGCCCAACAGCTTGCGTAATAGCATGCAATTGTGGCATTAAATCTTGAAATTGTTCGATAGTCAGGGATTGGGCACCATCTTTCAGAGCTTCATCGGGGTTGGGATGTACTTCTATCAGCAGTCCGTCAGTGCCAGCGGCTACAGATGCCAGGGACATAGGAGTGACAAGGTCACGCCGGCCTGTTCCCTGGCTGGGATCAGAGATTATTGGCAGGTGCGAAAGGTACTGAATAAGCGGAATAGCGCTGATATCCATCGTATTGCGCGTTACCCTTTCAAAGGTACGAATACCACGTTCGCAAAGGATCACGTTGCGGTTACCCTGGGAGAGAATATACTCCGCAGCTAACAACCACTCCTCGATAGTGGCGGACATGCCGCGTTTGAGCACCACGGGCTTGTTGGCGCGGCCAACCTCATCCAGGAGCATATAGTTCTGCATATTCCGTGTGCCTATTTGCAGGATATCGGCATACTCGCAGACCATCGGTACATCTGCGGGGGTCATGACCTCGGTAATCACCGCCATACCAAACTCCAAGCGGGCCTGGGCCAGCAATTTCAAGCCTTCTTCGCCCATTCCGCGGAAACCATACGGCGAGGTTGAGGGCTTGAAGGCTCCTCCGCGCAGGATGACCGCTCCCTCTTTACGCACTGCCTTGGCCGTAGTCATTAACTGCGTTTCGCTTTCGACCGTACACGGCCCGGCCATCATAACCACTGCATTACCGCCGATTTGTACAGTCCCCGCTGAAACACAGGCAACGGGTACATCAACAACAGTATCTTCCGGGTGAAATTCACGACTGGCGAGCTTGTAGGGTTTGGTGACGCGTAACACTGAATCGACGCAAGGGAGGCACTCCAATGCTTCGCCTATAGTGGGATTGATACCACCAATACTGCCAGGTGTGCCGGACGGGCCAACGCCTCCCAGGACTCCGATGATGGTGCGTTCAACGCCCCGTGAAGGGTGACCGCTGAGGCCATGGTTTTCGAGAAACGTAATAACTCGCTCGATGTCTGTGTCATCGCAACGTGCTTTCATAACGACAATCATGATCAGAACTCCTTTTAAGTATGTTTAAGAATGTCAAAATGGATTATTGCTTCCTTGCTGGCTCGTCATTGTCAGCATATAGGCCTATCTCGACACCATCGTCATGATTGCCTGCAGTAATTCTCATTTCTCTCTTTTTAAGAGGATGAAACGAGCTATGGATTTTCGCTTAATGAGGGACGCAGGTTGACTGCTCCGCGAACGTATACATGCTGCACCTCTGCGGCACTGTGCGTTGTATTGACGTGCAGTAAAACACGGATACATTTTTCTAGACTGTTGGGGACAGGGATCTCGCGAGCGCACAGCAGGGCTACCTCTGTCCAGCCGAGATGACGCGCGGCCAGGGCCGGGAATTCCGCGTCCAGGTCCTCTGTGACGGTAAAAATAGCGCTGGCAATCTCTTCCGCACGCAACTCATTGCGACTGATAAGCAACTCCAATAGTTCTTTCGTAACCGCCAATATTTCCTCGCGCTCATTATGTTCGACAGTAGTTGCTCCCCTGATACCCCGGCAATACATGTATCGATTTACCCTTTCTTTAATACCTATCTATGCTGAATACTGTTACAAGGTTCCGTACAGTATGGAATGTTCCTATTGTAAGGGATGTGGGCAAGTATTAGGAAGGCTGGTAATTGGCATCTGCACGGCCTGTGAATTATTGAGAGGATATTAACACCATCAAACGTGATTTCCTTCCGGAATAATATGGAGCAATTTACTCGCTATTTGCTCGCAATACTCGTACATAGGCTCGAAAGCAAAACAGAGTCGGGCCAGATTGCTGTTACCAGGCAACAGTTTGCCTACCATCCCTAGCAAGTTCTTCATTTCCTCTCAACAGGAAACCAACTGTAAAATAATTCACAGCTCCTGTAGAAACACCTGAAACTCTGAAACAGTTGAAACACCTGAAACTCTAATGAATTATTTTGTACGGAGGCCCTCAATATATTTTTTCACTGCTTCTACCTGTTCATTTTCCTCATGTTGATCGATGAGATTGACCAGGGCGCTGCCCACGACGGCCCCCTGGGCGTAGCTGCTTACCTCTGCAATATGCTCAGGAGTTGAAAGGCCGAAACCCACAACCAGAGGCAGGTTATAATCTTTCGTATAGCCATAGACTCTAGCAATGAAACTGCGTAAGTGCGTCGGTAAGGTCGTGCGCGAACCCGTAACGCCGCTGAGTGAGACGCAATAGAGAAATCCGCCCGGGCCACTGGCTGTTGCTTTAGCTATCTGAACAATACGTTCATCTGTGGTGGTTGGAGGCACAAGGAAGATCAGCGCAAGGCCAAAACGGTATGCGGCCTCTTGTAATGGCAGCGCCTCCTCGAGAGGGAGATCGGGGATGATGAAGCCACAGACGCCGCTGGCTGCCGCTGTTTGACAAAAACGCTCAAGGCCATATGCCAGGACTGGATTGTAGTAACCCATCAAGATAAGTGGCACTGCAGATTGTGACGCAACCTGGCGAGCAATCTCCATGCAACCGTTAATGGTCATACCATGCTCAAGGGCGACATGCCCTGCAAATTGGATAGTAGCTCCGTCGGCCAGGGGATCGCTGAAAGGCATCCCTAGCTCGATGATATCGGCTCCCCCTGCTGCTGCAGCTAGCACAAGTTCGATGCTCTGTTTTGCTGAAGGAAAGCCGCACATAAAGTAAGGAATGAGTACCCCTCGTTTCTTCCCTTGCTCTTCTCGTGCGCGTTCAAAGGCATGAGTAATTCTGGTTGCTGGCATTATATCTGCAGGAGTCTGCTTTATACTGCCCTTTCCATTGCCGTTAGTCGTTTGCATCATATATATTGTGTTCCATTCCTTGTTCCCTTGCTCTCTTACAACGTCACGTTTAATGCCTGAGCTACAGAAAGCATATCTTTGTCGCCACGACCCGACAGGTTCAAGATGATCAGGGACTTTTCAGGAATTTCACCCTGTTCCCCCATTTGAAGTAGATAGCCCAGGGCATGTGCTGGTTCCAATGCAGGAATAATTCCTTCATTCTGACTTAATAGCTGCAATCCTCGCAGTGCGGTTGCATCGTTGGCGGAGACATACGATGCGCGTCCTGTCTCTTTCAAATAGCTATGTTCAGGTCCAACACCGGGGTAGTCAAGTCCTGCTGAGATGCTGTAGGTATCTACTACCTGTCCATCGCCGTCTTGCAAAAGGTAACTCAAGGCTCCATGCAATACACCTGGCTTGCCTGCCACTAATGTCGCAGCATGTTTACCTGTTTCCAGAGCGATGCCACCGGCTTCTACCCCAATAAGCTGTACCCCTGCTACATCGGCGAAAGGATAAAATAGTCCAATAGCGTTGCTTCCGCCGCCTACGCAGGCAATAACCATGTCAGGCATGCGACCCTCCTGAGTCAGAATCTGTTCTCTCGCCTCAGTGCCGATGATCGATTGGAAGTCGCGCACGATGCGTGGATAGGGATGTGGTCCAACTGCTGAACCGATCAAGTAAAATGTTGTCTCGACATTGGTGACCCAGTCACGGATGGCCTCGTTGATAGCATCTTTCAAAGTACGGCTGCCACTTCTAACCGTGCGAACCTCCGCCCCCAACAACTTCATGCGGAAGACGTTGAGCGATTGACGTTGGATATCGAGCTCACCCATATACACAATGCACTCGAGGCCGAGCATGGCACAGACCGTGGCGGTGGCAACACCATGTTGCCCCGCGCCAGTTTCGGCGATGATGCGTTTTTTGCCCATATGTTTCGCTAACAAACCCTGACCTAGTGCATTATTGATTTTATGGGCCCCAGTATGTGCCAGGTCTTCGCGCTTGAGATAGACTTTGACGCCAGGGGCTACCATTTGAGAGAAGCGGGGTACATAATGCAGCGTCGTTGGGCGTCCAACAAAGCTAGTAAGCTGTGTCTGTAGCTCGGACTGGAAGGCGGGGTCTTTACTGGCATCTTGATAAGCGGCTTCTAACTCTGTGAGTGCTCCCATCAAGCTCTCGGGAACAAACTTACCGCCAAACTGGCCAAAACGGCCACGCTCATCCGGGTAAATATTGTGTTGATACGGGTAGATGGTGCCTTCATATTGTTTCTGTTGTGTCTGCAATGCTCTATTGCCTTTCAATTACTTCCTTGCATCGCGGCTTCCGCGAAGCGTAGACGCGCTGTAGAGTGCGGATGTATCCAGCACGTCGTCGTTGCAGGGATGGCTTTCAATTTCATAGTGTTCAGTCAATCTTCATTTTCTAAGTACTTCCTTGCGACACTGCTGGCCTCCCATCAGCCACGCGTGCGATGCGCAGCATCGCGCCAAGTATAGTAGGGTTGACCCTTGCGGTCAACCTAGCGTCGTTGCAGTGTCGCATTTCTCGGAGCTTTGTCGCACATTCTCAATGAATGTCCGTATCTTTGCGACATCTTTGTGTTTATTCGTCTCTACACCGCTACTGACATCTACCCCCCAGGGGTGAACCTGGGAAATGGCCTCAGCGACATTTCCTGGTGTCAAACCACCAGCTAAAAAGATGGGTGTCTCTTGCGCTATCCTGCAAGCAAGATGCCAATTGTGTGTGAGACCTGAACCGCCCCATGTGGCAGAGGGTGTATCGAGTAAAATACGCCAGGCTACATCTCGAAAGGTTCTAACCATTTCCCTGTCCTTGCCCTTTTCTAATTGCAGCGCTTTAATCACAGGGCGATTGATGAGCTGGCAGAATTCAGGCAGCTCATTGCCGTGCAATTGCACAAAATGTAGCCCGATTCGTTCAGCCACATCATTGATAAAGTCGGACTCTTTATTGACAAAGACGCCGACGAGATCCGGAGTTGGGGCCCAATTTATAGCGCCCGCGGAGAATCGTGTGTTTTCCAGCAACATCTTTGCCTGTTCTGGCTGGATATAGCGATGACTTGGTTCATAAAACATGAGGCCGAGCAAGTCTGCCTCAGCTTCTATTGCAGTATTCAGATGTTCGTGTGTACGAAGGCCACATATTTTTACCTGCACACCGTTGTTGGCTCCATGTAATAACAGTCGTATCTGAGTCGGTACATCGTTTGATGCTACCAGTGACTCACCAACCAACATGGCATGGATATTATAACGTGCCAGCCGTCGAGCATCCGCGGAAGAACGAATACCGCTTTCAGCAACAACTATTCGATCTGTTGGGATAGTGTGGCGTAGCTCTCGAATGAGGTATGGGTTCACCTCGAAAGTTACAAGGTCACGAGCGTTAATCCCAATGATTGCTGCTCCGGCTGCCACAGCTCGTTGTACTTCCTGGGCATTATGGGTCTCAACCAGGCAACGCATACGTTGATCATGAGCAACTTTGAGTAAGTACTGGAGTTGCTCGTCGCTGAGAATAGCGCAGATAAGCAGAATAGCATCGGCGCCGCAGGCGCGGGCCTCGTATACCTGGTACTCGTCTACGATGAAATCTTTACGCAAGACCGGAACGTTCACAGCCTCTTTAATTGCTCTCAGGTACTGCAATGAGCCGAGAAAGAAGTGGGGCTCTGTTAAGACAGAGATAGCTGCAGCTCCATTGGCTGTGTAGGTCATTGCCAGTTCCACAGGATCGAGATGTGGCGCGAGTAAACCCTTAGAAGGAGAGGCTCGTTTCACCTCTGCGATCAAACGTATCTGTGATTTCGTCCATTGTAGGGGCGATCCCATGTGGTCGCCCGGTAAAAGGGATGGCTGCAAAGCCTCAAGCAGATCCCGCGGTGGAGGTTGAGCGACCGCGCGTAACATCATTTCTGCCAGTGGGAGTTCTTGCTTGCGTTGCTCCAAGTCCATAAGGGTTTGGGACACAATTTGTTCAAGAAACATATCTAGGTCACCTTAACTGCTCAAAGCGCGAGAACACGCGATAACATCCTCTAGTTTCTGTTTTGCTTTGCCTTCCTGGAGCGTAGCACGAGCCAGCTTAATGCCCTCTTTTAGCGAGGTAACCTGCTCATTTGCTAACAAAGCCGCTCCCGCGTTTAGGCACAGCATATCAGTGGCAGGATTCGCCGTAAATGTGCTCAGCAAGGTACGCAGCATCTCGGCGTTATGGGCAGGGTCACCACCCTGGAATGCTTGTCTGTCAGTAACACGGGTCAGGCCTACCTCTTCAGGTGTGATCGTATACTCGCGTAGCTCCTGGCCATTATGCACCTCACAAATGCGGGTTGGTGCACTCAGGGAACACTCATCAATGCCGTCTTCCCCGTGAATGATCAGGGCGTGCTGGCAACCCAGGTGGAGCAATACCTGGCCCATCTTGCGCAATAACGTTCCGTCAGCCACCCCAAGTACCTGGTAGCGCGCATGGGCAGGATTAGTCAATGGTCCAAGGATGTTGAAGACAGTACGGATACCGATTTCGCGGCGTGTTGGGCCAACATATTTCATAGCAGGATGATAAGCGGGAGCAAACATAAAGCCGAATCCCACCTCTTCTACACAATGGGCAACCTGCTCCGGTCCAAGGTCAATGCGTGCTCCAAGTGCTTCTAGTACATCGGCGCTTCCACAACGACTGGTGGCGGAGCGATTGCCGTGTTTGGCTACAGATGCACCGACCGCGGCAACGAGAATACCCGCTGCCGTCGAGACATTGAATGTGCCCGCGCCGTCTCCGCCTGTGCCACAAGTATCCAAAGCGTGTGCTGCAACTATCTCCTTAAGGTGAACCTGCACAGCTTTTTCGCGCATGATGCGCGCCAATCCCGCGATCTCTTCAACGGTCTCGCCACCAGTACGCAGCCGCAAAGCCGTGAGGAAGGCTCCCATTTGCGCCGGTGTAGCGACGCCGGACATAATCTCTTCCATGACTGTCGCGGCCTCTTCTTCGCTGAGCGTAGCTCCGGCGGTGACGTGGGCGATTGCTTCACGAATTATCATTTGTTGTTTCCCTCTCATTCTGGCTGGGACGCGATAAATCGGGTCCCTACGTTGCATCCCTGCATCCTTCCATCGTCCATAGTAGGGGCGATCCCTTGTGGTCGCCCGGACTTGCTTGTGGTCGCCCGGTCTTGTAGTGACCAGTATGCTAAGAAGTTCCGTAAGAGGTCTTTTCCCGTGGGGGTCATGATTGACTCGGGATGGAACTGTACGCCCTCGACAGGGTACGTACGGTGCCGCAGACCCATGACCAGTCCTTCAGCCGTTTCGGCGGTAATCTCCAGCTCATTCGGGAGAGTGGAACGCTCAACAATGAGGCTGTGATAACGGTTAGCTGCAAATGGCATAGGGAGGTTTTTAAATACTCCCTGTCCCTGGTGATACATCAAGGTGGTTTTACCATGCATTGGTTCTGGCGCTCTCACAACCTTGCCACCGTAGACCTGTCCAATGGCCTGGTGACCGAGGCATACACCCAGTGTTGGAATGTGCGTACCAAAAGAATGTATAATCTGGCAGGATAGACCTGCTTCGTTTGGAGTGCATGGCCCTGGCGATATGACGATGTGATCAGGCTGCATTGCCTCAATCTGCTCTAGCGTCACCTGGTTGTTGCGGTATACGGTGATATCTGCTCCAAGTTCCGCCAGGTACTGGTACAGGTTGTAGGTGAAGCTATCGTAATTGTCAATCAATAATAGCATAATGGTCTTCCCTTCCAGATTGACCGCAAGGGTCAACCTATATCTGCCCACCCATAAACCGCGCATGCGATGCGCAGCATCGTACCGTGTATAGTAGGGTTGACCCTGCGGTCAACCTACCCTCTTGCGGTCAGCCTCCCCTCTGCGCTCATTGGCGATGTTCTCCGCCTCGTCAAGAGCGCGAAGGAGTGCCCTGGCTTTGTTCAAACTCTCCTGGTATTCAGCGGTGGGATCGGAATCAGCCACAACGCCACAGCCGGCTTGAATATAGGCACGGCCATTTATAACGACCATCGTGCGCAAGGCAATGGCTGTCTCCTGGTTCCCAGAGTGACTGAAGTACCCAACTGCTCCAGCGTAGACACCGCGCTGTTCTCCCTCTAATTCGCTGATGATCTCCATCGCTCGTATTTTAGGGGCACCAGATACTGTTCCTGCTGGAAAACCTGCTCGCAGCGCATCGTAAGGAGTTACATCTTCGCGTAGTTGGCCAGTGACATTGGAAACTAAATGCATAACATGTGAGTAGCGCTCGATCTCCATAAACTCGGTGACGTTGATACTGCCAGGCGTGCTCACCCGCCCAACATCATTACGCGCAAGGTCAACCAGCATGACGTGCTCTGCTTGTTCCTTGGGATCGTTTTTCAGTTCTTTAGCAAAGTGTTCATCGCTCTGCCTATCGACACCTCGCGGGCGCGTGCCGGCTATAGGCCGAATGGTTACCTCGTTATCCTCGAAGCGTACCAGCAATTCGGGTGATGCTCCGACGATATGAAAGTCACGCATATCCAGGTAGAACATATATGGAGAGGGATTGATGGTACGAAGAGCGCGGTAAATAGTGAATGGCGCTGCGTTGACATGGCGGCTGAGACGCTGTGATGGCACGACCTGGAAGACGTCTCCTGCTCTGATATAGGCTATTGAGCGGCGAACCATTTCCTCAAACTCGCCTTGCGTGCGGTTGGAGGTAACTTGCAATGCTGTCGCATCGGAGATAGAAGAAGGCTCCTCAGGCAAACGAACTGGCTGTTGCAGTCTACTTTGGATTGCTTCAAGAATAGCTCTGCCTCTTTGGTATTCGATAACAATATCTGGCGCGTCGAGATGCAGATGAGTGACTATCCTGGCACGGTGTTTGACGTGATCGAAAACCAACACAGTTTCAGTAAAGCAGAAGACGGCCAGCGGTAGTCCAAGTTCGTTCTTCTCAGAAACTGGGAGATGTTCAAAGCGGGATGCTGCTTCATATGATAGATAGCCCACAGCCCCTCCATGAAAACGCGGCAACTCATCCTGGGGAACACTCGCTGGTGTAACCAGTCGATATCGCGCAAGTTCGGCCTCAATCATGCGTAACGGGTCATGACAGGGAATGTCCTCGCTTCGCTCGCCCCTCGATACATCGGGGTCTACTGTAGGCCCCGATGTATCGCGACTCGCCGTGTCCGCGATTGTATAGACCGTCGCCATTTCGCCTTGATGCGTGATGACCATGTAGGGATCAATCCCAATAAAGGAGTAGCGACCGATACGCTCACCACCTGAAACACTCTCCAATAAAAAACTATATGGGCCTTGAGCAGCTTTGCAATAAGCCGAGACAGGCGTCTCGAGGTCGGCCAGAATGTCGCAGTAGAGTGGCAGAAGAGGCATTCCGCTTTTTTCGACCGCGGGATTCATTTCTACATCTCGTAATTGCCTGATCTCGTCAAACTTTGGATAATACATACTCATCTCCTTGCCTCAGTTGACCGCTGGACAACTATCCCAGCCCTATTACGTCTTTGACATGTTGTAACGTAACTTCTGCCATTGGGCGAACCTGGTCTGCCCCCTGCTTCAGTATAGCCTCTAGAGTGGGCAGGTCGTTCATCAGCGCACTATAACGCTCCTGAATTGGCGCAAGGGTCGCAACCAACCGCTCAGTCAAAGCCGCCTTAAAATCCCCATACCCTCTACCCGCAAATTCAGCCTCGATTTCCTGCTCCGTCTGACCAGTTAGCAATTGGTAGATAGTCAGCAGGTTCGTTATACCAGGGCGTTCAGCATCAAAGGTAACTAGGCGTAGCGAATCCGTCGTCGCACGTGCAATCTTCTTCTTGATAATGTTCGCATCATCAAGCACATTGATGCGAGAATTGTCGTTTGGATCGCTCTTGCTCATCTTGTTCGTAGGGTCATCCAGAGACATAATACGCGCTCCCACCTCGCGTATTTGTGGCTTAGGAATAGTAAACACCCTCTGGCCATACAAACTGTTGAAACGTCGTGCCAGGTCACGTGTCAGCTCCACATGCTGCCGTTGATCATCGCCAACCGGAACCAGATCGGTTTGATAAAGCAGAATATCGCACGCCATCAACACCGGATAGCAAAAGAGACCCGTACCAACGGAATCCACATCTTCGCCACCCTTCGATTTGAACTGGGTCATACGGCTCAACCAACCCATCGGCGTGAAGCAATTCATAATCCAACTCATCTCAGCATGTTGGCGAACATGTGACTGGACAAACAGCTTGCAATAGCGTGTATCCAGTCCACAAGCCAGGTAGAGAGCCGCCAGTTGTCGAATGCTCAAGTGCAGTTCCTTTGGGTCCATAGGTACAGTAATTGCATGCAGGTCAACGATGCAGAAAATGTTATCGTATGCTGCCTGTGCCGCCGCCCAATTGCGAATCGCACCCAGGTAGTTACCTACGTGGAGATTACCAGTTGGCTGCACTCCTGAAAAAACGCGCTTCTTCACTGGTGCCTCCGTCCTTTTTTTGTTCGCCTCATACCCCTCCCGCGTCGCTATATCGGCTTCGCTACGTTCCGCTCGATATACGCTCCCCTCCCCTGTTCTGGCTTCATGATCGGTTTCAACTAGCATGGTTGCTCATTCCTCCATCGACATAGAATTTGAAATCCATCGCCGTAATGCAATAACGCCCTCTTGTGCCTTAGGTATCATCCAGCTTGCCAACCGCGCGCTCTTGTGGCGCTTCTGCCTACGGTCAGGCAAGCTGAAAGGAATCGTCTACTAAAGTCAGCAAGAGAGAAGCGATACCAAAAAGGAAGTATAAGTAAAACAACACTAAAAAACGCCACTCTTCCTATTGAAGGGACGAGAGGCGTAAAGCTTTCGTGGTACCACCCACATTCAGATTATCTTGCTTACCCGTAGCAGGAAAAGGCAGATAATCCCTCATTGCCGGATACAATCAACCATGGGTACACGATAAATTGGCACCCTACATTGAATGACTGCATAGCAGATATATCCTGTCCTCGATAACGGGGGACATTCCGCAAGAGACTACTGATTGTTGCAGAATAGTAATTTACAAAATGTTCGTGCTCTGACTCCCAGGCCCATTCTACGGATGCGTAGGTATCGGTTTCCACCTGCTCCAATTCTCTGTTACCCTTGCAAAAACGTATACTTTTCCTGTTCGTTGCTTTCAGATATTCTTTTGTACTTGAGGAAAGTATAAGGGTGATATGTGCTTGTGTCAAGTGCTAGGAGAGCCAAAAATTCATATTGCTTCATTGATAATGTAGGATCATGTTCAGTTCTCACAGTCACATCACAGGGAAGGATATCAGCTGGCTACCTATTGACAAATGTTGCATATAGATGTAATATGCATATAGATGCAAAAAGATGTTTTTTGTAGTTCGTATGCAAGTTGCTCAGCACAATCATATACGAATCGGTGAAGGTAAAGTTAGACATCATAATCTAGTAATCGCAGAAACTTGCGAAAAAGCAAGAGCGTGAAAAGGAGCAAGAAAATGGCAGAGAAAAAGGCAAATGAGGCTGTATTACATATAGTCAAGACACTTCAGGAGACGAACGAGAAGATTGCCGAGAGCGCAGTGGCTGCACAAGAGCGAAATATTAAGTTTGCTCAAAGCACCCTGATGAGCAGCGTCGAGGTTCTCAAAAGTCAGGCTGACAATGCCCTCGCATTGTTGCAGAGTGTCGTAGAGCAGTCCAAAGGGCAACCCGATGACATGCAAGCTTTGATAGATGGCACAGTTGCTGCCCAAGAACAGTACCTGAAATTTGCTCAGAGCACTATTGTGGACGGAATGGAAGTTCTCAAGAGTCATACTGAGGGTATTCAGGCCCTGATTCAGAAGATGGAGCAGCAGGCTCGCAAGCAGCAAGAAGCTTTTCGGGAACTGGTGAGTGAATCAGCAGGAGTGTACATGGACTTCTTCCGCTCGCCATTCTCCTACTATCAACAGGCTTTCAATGCTGTAGAGTCTGCCACCCGGCAGGGCCTGGAGACCTTTCAGACCGCCACGGAGACTTTCCAGAAGTCCACGCGCCAGGGGCTAGATACCCTGCAGAGTTATACTCACCAGGCGCAGAATACAACGCAAAAAGCTTCTAAATAAGTGCATGTTGCATGGATGATTTGAGGTCGGGGCGAAAGCCCCGGCCCTTTTGTTATTTGTGGAAATTCGTTGTGTGAGTTACTATATGTGGTGAATGTAATTTGCATGTGTGAAAGGAGCAGCACGAGATGGCAGAAGGATCAAAAGCTCAAGGTCCAGTGAATCCGCTGGATTTTTGGAAGCAATGGAGCGAAACCTCTACGGCAATGTGGACAAATGTTCTTGAAGGCGGCAAAGGAACATTTGTAGATCCCTATGGTTTATTTCGACCGTGGCTGAATAGCATAGAAGTAGCCCAGGAACAAATGAAAGAGAGTGCCAAGGGGACGATAGACCCGACCGAGTTCAGGAAACAATGGTATGAAGCGGCAACTGGGGCGTGGGCAAAAGCTGCAGAAATGGGTGGAGATCCCTTAGGTCTAACTGCCCAGTGGTTGGAGATAATGGAAGAAAACCGGTCCAAAATTTTTTCGGGAGGAACAGTCCCAGCTGATCCATTCACATTTATTAAGCAGTGGTATGACGCCTCTAGCGACACGTGGGCAAAAATAGTCGGTGATATCATTGGGAATGAGAAATTTGTCGAAAACGCTAGCCAATTTATGGAGAGCTATACGAGCTATTACATGGCTACACGCCGTGCCAATGAAGATTATTTTAGAAATCTCCAACTCCCCACTCGCTCGGATTTAGCCCGTGTTGCTGAGATTATCGTCGCTTTGGAGGAGAAAGTTGATCGCCTTGATGACGCCTTAGATGACATTGAGGATGGAAATTCTCAGGTGGCAACAAAGGACGTAATAACGGAACTGGAAGGGCGCTTGAGTCGTGTTGAGAAGAGACTGGACGCCATCTCCTCAGCTCTGGAAAAGCTTGAAACAGTAGAGAAACTTGCAAAGCATACGGAAGGAATGGAGAAGAAACTGGATAAAGTCCTTGAGGCTTTTGCGAAGAACGAAGCCAAATTTTCTTCCACAGCTACTGAAGTGGATGTTGAAGCTACTCGTAAGCCAACGAGGAAAAACGCCAGAAATTCAAAGGCCAACGGCTCTAAAGTGGAAGTAGAAGCAAAACAAACAGTATAAACTCAGCAAAGTAGACCATCAGTGTCGCTATACACAGCGGAGAGGAGTGCGAAATGACGAGTGAAAATGATACACAATTAGACATTGAAAGCAACCTCAAGAAATATGAGGCAGGTTTGCAGATTATTTTTGAGGGAGCGAGAGCTGACACGGGGCAGACACCTAAAGAGATTATCTGGACGAAGAACAAGGCGAAGCTTTACCACTATGAGCCAACAGTCGAAAAGAAGCATCCTGTTCCTATTCTGCTGGTCTATGCACTCATCAATCGGCCCTATGTGCTGGATTTGATGCCTGGGAATAGCCTGGTAGAGTACCTGGTGAACCATGGCTTCGATGTCTTTATGCTCGACTGGGGGATACCAGGTGATGAGGATAGCAATCTCACTTTTGAAAACTACGTACTGGACTATATGCCTCGAGCAGTCAAAAAGGTGCTTAGAACTGCCCATGCTGAAGAATTTACCTTACTGGGTTACTGCATGGGAGGAACCATGGCGGCGATGTACACAGCACTTTTTCCTGGCAAACCCCTCAGGAACCTGATCCTGATGACGGCACCAATTGACTTCACAGCAGAGAATACAGGTCTCTATGGCTTATGGACCAATGAAAAATACCTTAACCCTGATCACATGGCAGCAGCTTTTGGAAACATTCCTGGTGATCTCGTCGATACTGGAAACCGTTTGGCCAAACCAGTCACCAACTACGTAGGTTCCTATGTTACGATGTGGGATCGCATTTTGCAGGGCAAACCTATGGATACCTGGTTGGCTATGAATAAGTGGGTGAACGACGGCATCCCATTTCCTGGGGCGGCATTCCGGCAGTGGATTCGCGAATTTTACCAGCAGAATAAGCTTGTAAAAGGTGAGATCAGGCTTCGTGGAATGCGGGTAGACCTTTCAGCAATCAACTGTGCTGTGCTAAACATTGCGGGGAAGAAGGATCATATCTGTACTTTGCCACAGGCAGAAGCTACCATGAACCTCATCTCGAGCGAGGATAAAGAATTTTTCGTGCTGGATGCCGGACATGTCGGCCTGTTGACTGGTTCAGACGCTAAGAAGTCTCTCTGGCCAAAGATTCGTAGTTGGTTAGAACTGCACTCAAAGTAGCGTATCTCTACTTGGCAACATGAAACGCATTGTCCGCGCCAGAGAACTTGGTGAACCCGTCGGAGATATCACAACACTCGACGCCTAGCGATTGAGCGTCTATTGTATCACAAATGCCTCACAAAAGAACGATGGCTTTACGGCCGCAAGACCATAAAGTCCTCGCTCTTTTTGATTGATCCTCGAGCAACAGTGTCTATATATTTCCAGGTGATCAATAGGGGCCCGATTCACTGCACCAGCCATGGGAGTTGATCCATATCGCGGTGCGCAATGAATTGGGCATAATTGTGGCTTCTACACTCTGTTAAGAAAATCAATATACTGCACATAATCTGTACAAAACATAAAGGCATTTCTACGTTTTAGCAATGTATTTACTCTGTAGGACGTAGAACCAAGCCAACCATCCTCTTGACAAATAGCATGTATAAATGTAATATGCATATAGATGCTGTATAATATCTCATCAAAAAGCATATAGATGCGAAGTTATCTAAGTTGGCGGAGGTGAAAAAGTGAAATTTCGGGAGGAGAAGATACATATGCCAGTGAGAGTAATTACAGCAAGAATGTTGGTCCCTGTGTTAAGAAGAAAATAGTGAGTGATTCAACTTTCTGAGTGATTCAACTTTCAAGGAACGAAAAGTATGAGCAAACACACACACACCAAAGTCTTAGCCCCGCTTCCACCTGTTGGAACGCAAACATCACGGTCACATCTGATCACTGCGGAGGATATTGACCTCTTTGCGCATGTCAGCACTGACAAAAACCCCATCCATATTGATGAAGAATACGCTGCGCGCACACCTTTTGGGGGACGTGTTGCGCACGGAATTATGGTCGCATCGATGATCTCTGCAGTGTTAGGCAACGATCTTCCTGGGCATGGAAGCATCTATCTGGGTCAGACGTTAAAATTTCTCGCGCCTGTACGTATTGGCGACACCATTACGATTACTGTTGAGGTAATCTCCCTACGGGAAGATAAACACATCGTCACGTTGCGTACTGATTGTACAAATCAGGAGGGGATATTGGTTCTTACCGGCGAAGCAACGGTGAAATACGTACTAGTGTTAGAGGAAGGAAGTTAACCGAGAGTAAACCCGACATACAATTCGGCATATAGTGACGCTCCACCTTTAATATTTGGGTGGAGCGTCATTTACTTCATTGGCGTACTACTTGACGGGAGAGAGATAGGTGATAAAATCTGAGTGTTACAGTCGGATACTTTGTACCAGAATGGGAACAGCGATGAAATTGGAAGAGCCTCTGAGCGCAACAGTCGAAGAATACCTAGAGACTGTTTATAATATGAGCATGGAAGACGAAGTTGTGATTGGCGCACGTCTTGCGGAGAAGTTTCGCGTTGCACCTCCAACAGTCACGGAAATGCTTAAGCGTCTTGTACGCGACGGCTACATAGAGATGGACAACAAGCGTCAAGTGACGTTAACTGAATCAGGCAATCAAGCCGCTGAAGCAGTGTTACGCCGGCATAGGTTAACAGAGCGTTTCCTTGTCGATATGCTCGGTATGCAGTGGCACCAGGTACACGAGGAGGCCTGTCGTCTGGAACATTTCATATCTGGTGCTGTAGAGGCACGTGTTATTACTTCCTTGAACAATCCAACTACCTGTCCCCATGGCAATCCCATACCTGGTTCAGTAGTAAATGCTCGCAGTTACCTCAAAGATCACGGCGCAATACGGCTATCAACTGTCCCGACTGGTGGCGTGGTCACTATTCTTTGCATCTCTGAAGTTGTTGAGGATGAAGAAGCCCTTATTCTCTACATGCACGAGAAAGGTCTGACACCTGAAACGCAATTACGAGTTCTTGTTCAGGGTGGTATTGGAAATGAACAGGATGAGAGTTTTATTGTACAAGTCGGTGAACGTGAAGTATACATCAGCAAATCAGCAGCGGCTAAAATTTGGGTAATCCAGTAATATTTCTCTTCTTTCAATATTATCCACAAGCGTAACTTTTTCCTGAACATATCACTCAAACGAGCTCTCAGGTGATTCCCGCGCTCATTTGCTACCATTATTGCGAATTTCGTCGTGAATATGCCATTTATTTGATAAATTCGCAACATTTGCTGCGAAAAGAATTGCGAATTTCATCAGTTCTAGGTTACAATAGTGTAGACAGAGGACATTGTAATACAACACATTTAGGTACTATTTTCAAGATTACCTCTTCCCAGCAGGAAAGGAGCTTTTATGCTTCGGGAACCAATTACGATTAACCCCAAGATCCTAGAAGAGATTGTCGACCGCGAGGAAGTGGAGTTCAAGAAGCGTACTCCTCGCTCCAAGGAGATTCACGAACGCGCGAAATCGTCGATGCCTATGGGTGTCTCCAGTTCGTTTCAAGCGGTACCACCTTATCCCCTTTTCATCAGTCGCGCAGAGGGCAGCCACATCTGGGACTATGATGGCAATGAATATGTGGACTTCCACCTTGGTTTTGGAAGCTTGCTTGTTGGTCACTCGCACCCCCTATTGGTGGAAGCTTTGCGCGACCAGCTTGGTAAGGGAAGCCTCTATTCACTGCCCTGCCCTGATACGGTTTATCTGGCAGAAGAAATGGTACGACGATTCGCGCCGATTGAACAAGTGCGTTTCTGTAACTCAGGTACCGAAGCGACAATGGATGCGCTGCGTTTAGCACGTGCACATGTTGGCCGTGATAAGATAGTGAAGATCGAGGGCTCTTACCACGGGCATCATGATACAGTTCTGATGAGCACCAAGCCCTCTGTCGAGGCAGCCGGTCCGGCTGAACGGCCACATACTGTTCCAGCTTCGAAAGGTATACCAGTTGGCGTCAAGGGTAATACCATTATTGCTCCCTATAATGATGCGGAGGCTCTGGAACGTATTCTGACTGAACACGAAGGCGAGGTCGCTGCGGTAATTACCGAGGCTGTATTAATGAATGTTGGGATCATGCTGCCTGATGAGGGATATCTCCAAAGTGTGCGTGATATTACGCGCGGGCACGGGGTGCTGCTTATCTTCGACGAAGTAAAAACGGGAGTTACGGTCGCTCCTGGTGGAATTACCGAGTTATATCCTGTGGACCCGGACCTCATCTGCCTTGCCAAGTCAATTGGTGGTGGGATGCCTATTGGTGCTTTTGGTGGTCGCGAAGAGATCATGCGGCGCATTAACCACAAGGAGGTTTTGCATCTAGGGACATTCAACGGTAATCCCATGTCGATGCGAGCTGGCCTGGTCACACTGACGCAGATTTTTACGCCTGAGGCCCACACTCATGCAATAGATCTTTCTAAACAGTTAGGAGAAGGATATGTGGGCATCATCGAGGAATTTGATATGCCCATGCATGTGGCCCAGATCGGCGCAAAAGGTTGTGCCATGTTCCGTTATGAACGCGCGCGTAACTATCGTGCATGGTGGGATATAGATATGCATCTTTCCTATGCGTATTGGCTCTTCCTGGCAAATCGCGGTATTCTCTTCCCTCCAGGTTTTGATGATCAGTGGACAATCTCAATTCAGCACACACAGGCTGATATAGACCATCATTTGCATGTCTTTCAGCAATTTGTTACTGAACTGACAAGATAGATAGACGGCTTAAATAAGGGGAGGGAAAACTCAAATGCTACGAGTTTCCCTCCCCTTTCTTTAACAGCTTACCTAAAGTCCCAAAACTGATTATTAACCATAGCTGTGTTGGACTAACTTCAAGTACTTTGATATACTGGTGTCGTAATTTTCCTGGTGTTGATGGATGTACACAAAAATATATGTAGAATTGTTGTAAGAAGATGAGTAATCATAGCATCCCTTTATCAGGTGCTGTTTCTGACGAATATGTAGTTGGGGACGTAGATCATACAATTACGGACAATCCGACTGAGCCGCCCGTGGATAATAGAAATCATACGAAGGGTATTTCATCATTTTGGTATGATCGAATAATTGAAATAAGCCTTATCTTGTCAATGGCTGCTTATTACCTTATTGGCAATAAGCATCTCGGTACGGGTTTCCTCTTTGCGTTACATCCATTGTTATCTCTGCCGTTTTTGCTGTTATTCGCGGTATTGTGCTGGTATCGTTTACCAATTGCCATCGCACTATTTCCTTTGACATTACCCTTCTATTTCTACCAAAAGACGATATTTAGCCATTACTCTTTTAGCCTTGCCGAGATAACCCTGGGTGTCTGTCTGCTGGTTGCCCTGTTACAACTTGTACTCCAGAGAAGTAGTTGGCCATACTGGCTTTCTTGGCGAGAGTTGCGAGACCGCTTGGGGCCATTTTCTATCCCAGTATTCGTTTTCTTTTTAGCAGCGACACTTTCAATATTCGTAGCATATGACAAGGATGTAGCTCTTCGCTATTATCGCGAGGAGATCGTTGATCCCCTTCTCTACTTAACGCTGGCTCTCTACTGTGTACGTTCGCGCCAAGATGTAACCCGTTTGTTGCTTGCGATGTTAGGTACCGGGTTGATGGTGGCGATACTTGGCATGATCCAGTTCTTTTTCTTCAGAAACCTCATACAAATCGAGCCCGATGGCATACGTCGTGTTCATGCTATGTATGGTAGCGCCAATAGTATTGGCTTGCTTTTTGATTATATTTTACCTATTGGATTTGCATTGATTGTCGCGAAATCACTTTTCACGCTGAACACATGGGCCTTCTGGAAAAATAGACTACTGGCTATTGCTGTCTGTTTACCAATGCTGTATGTACTCTATTTGACGCAATCAATTGGCGCCTGGGTAGCCATCGCTGTCGCTGCCATTTTTATTGCTGCCATTTCGATTCACAAGCGCAAAGTATTGTTGATAGCTATACTTATTTTTCTCGTTCTCATGGGGATAACAGCTTTTCTGTATCATGCTCGTATCACTAACTTTCTCTTTGGTAGCCATGTTGATGTACACAACGTCAGTACAACGACTAAACGCTTCTACCTGTGGAGAAGTGCGTTGAATATGATACACGATAGCCCCTGGTTTGGCTATGGCATGGATAACTGGCTCTGTCATTATAGCAACAATAAGATTTGTTTTACCCCGCAACTGCATCATTACTGGATTACTCTCGATCCTGTGACGCATATATCAACAGACCTCAAGTTCGAGCCTGATTTGTCCCACCCGCATAATGTTTTTCTGCATGTCTGGGTGAGTATCGGCATCTTTGGGGTTTTAGCGTTTGCTAGTGTATTGATCCTCTTTGCCTGGCTATTTATACGCATTCTGCGATACCTACGTTCTAATGAGGCAAGGGAGAACCTGCCATTCCAATGGATGACGATTGGGGTCGGGGCTGCGATGCTGGCAGCCATGGTGCAGGGCCTGGTTGATAGCGCATTTCTGGAGCAAGATTTAGCTTTCTGCTTCTGGATATTGATAGTGGCACTACTCCTGCTTCGCTTTTACAGTGGAACCACATGGAGAAAGAGCAGCATAAAAGGCAAGGTTTTGGGGAATTGATCTGAAGCTGTGACGCTGCATTGACCATGATCTGCCTTTGTAAACGTCATCTGCTCAAGGTTTGAAGGGCGTAAGTAGCGTCAATCTGACTGCACATTGTGTCTTTCTTCACATATTTTAGGAGACTCAGTTCATTGTTCCGCTATTTCTTCTCCATTATACTCTGGGTAAAGCACTTTTCGTTGAGGAGAGACAATGCCCATGTTTACCACACTCATCGATATCTCGGTACCAACGTTGCTTGTCTGGTTGGCCTGCCATTTTGTCGGTGATTTTGCCTTTCAAAGCACCTGGATGAGTGTCGAGAAGGGGAAAAGTTGGGAAGTAAACTTTTATCATTGCGCCACATATACAGCTGTATTTGTGCTCTTCGCACATGCGTCCATCCTTGCTGCCGCTATACTGTTTGGTACACACTTTGTGGTTGATCCTCTCAAGTCGCGCTATAAGGTGATCGGCCCGATCTGGGCCGATCAATTGCTCCATATCCTCACGATACTGCTGATCCTGGGATTCAAAATTTGACAACACCCGTCGTTGAGCGGAGAGGTATATGTCAACCAATTTGGCGTTAGTGTTGTGGAAATCTCTCAGCAATAGCTCTGACTGGGACAGCCGCAGTGCCTACGGCTGATGAACTGGAACGCATATTGGCAACTGCGTAAGATATCAATGACTCAAGCCTCTTGTTTGCTGTAGTAGTACCTTCCTGCACTCTTTCTCTTCCTTCTCCTAAAAAGTCAACACATCTCGTTTAGTTCCATGTATTGCCCTTATTGAGAGGAAAGCGATGGCAGAACTTGCGGGTGTCCTGGTTGGGGATTATTTCTTGCTGGAATGTCTGGCGCGCGAGGGAATGGCGGAGACGTATTGTGCTCGCCCTACGACCAGGGGTGGCTATGATGTCGTATTACGCTTATTCAGGCCACAGTTTCCCGACCCGACATCTTTTCGTGAACATTTTGCTGAAGAAGTGGAAAAAGTATGGCGTTGCCGGCATGAACATATCCAGCCTCTCTTCGAATTTGGCGCGGGAGACGATCTGCTCTACTGTGCGACCGTTCTTACTGATGCAGAGACCTTAGAGCTCTATCTGAAGCGTCAGCCGGAACAACGCCTGCCAGTTCCGCTCGTTCTCAACTATGCCATTCAGTTATGCGCTGCATTGCAGTATGCTCACGAACACGGCATTGTGCACGGTAATGTCCAGCTCTCAAGCATCTTAATGCGTAATCAAGAACATGTCATGCTTCCACTGCTCACTCATTTTGGTATGAGACGCGCCTATCAGGAAGGCGATCCGTTAGTCTCACATATCGATGAGGGGAATGCCGCCTACGTCGCTCCAGAGCAGGCGTTGGGCATGATACGTCCTGCTAGCGACGTGTACGCGATGGGCGTTTTACTTTTTCGCTTGTTGAGCGGCAAACTCCCTTACGATGGAGAGGATGCTGAAGAAATAGCCTTAAAGCACGCTAATGAGCCAATCCCATCACTGCGTGCGCTGCGTCCAGATATTCCTGAAGCGTTAGAATTGGTTGTACGTATGGCACTGTCAAAAAGCCCAGAGGCGCGCTTTGTCAGCCCCGCTGCGCTGGCTCAGGCGTTGCATTCCGCAGTGCTACCGGAAAGCCAGCTGGTTTTTCCTAACGCGCCAGAGCGACCTATCGCAGTGGGCTCGCGCCGTACCCGTTTTAGCTGGTCGCGTGTAGCGTCATTTCTTACGCTCTCGGTGCTTTTATTTAGCTTGTTAGGGGCAGCTATTTTTGTTTTTTCTCTGCCACAGCGTATGTATACCTTAACAGGACTACCATTTTTTAACGTTGGTCAATCAGGAATGCTCAATCGCACGCCTGGGTATGGCTCTGCAACACTTCGTTCAACAGCAGGAGCTCATACGGCAACACCCACTGCACCTGTTGTAGAAGCGAATTCACCTACTCCCACGGTAAAGGTGACGCAAGCTCCGGTTGCCAGGGCTACCGTTTTTGTCGCACCTCATGTTTTGCCAGTACCACCGGGGTACAATTGTGTCTCGGGTACTCTCTCCATAAATGGCTCTCGGAATCTCAGGCCGCTGCTGCAGCAAATCAATGACGACTACCAGAAACTCTGTCCCAATTTGATTACTTCCCTGGGGGCGAACGGCAGCCGTTACGCGTTGAACGCGCTACAGCAGAAGCAGATCAATGTAGCTGCTTCTGACCTGTCGGCACTGCCAACACGAAACCTGGAAGATCACCCAATAGCTGCAATACTCTATGCTATTATACTCAGTCCTGATGTAAAGATCAGTAGCTTGAGTAGCGCAACGTTGCAGGATATCTTCCAGGGACATGCTACCAATTGGTCGGAAGTGGGAGGGCCTGACGAGCCAATCAGGGTGTATCAACATCCCGCGAGCGATATTAGAACGATTTTCCGCACATTTGTGCTCAATGGGGTGCCTGAATATGGCAAGAATATCAGGTTAAAGAAAGGTTGGGCACAGGCCGTTGCGCGCACTCCAGGAGCGATCAGTTACGTTTCCCTGGCGGATGCGCAGGCGGCGAATGTCTCGATAGTTGGTATCAATGGGATATTGCCTGGTGTCCAGGCGCTGCAGCAGGGTAGCTATCCCTTCTGGAGCGTTGAGCACCTGTACACACAAGGGAATGGGTCAGTGCAATTCCGGGCCTATCTGCCATTTCTCGTGAGTGAGCAGGAAGTTCCTGCTTTTAGTCGAATGGGAGTTGTGCCAATAAGTATGTTGTCGCAAGATGTGCTGGCTTCTCATCTACCAGGCCCAGAAATATAGTGACTTCCCCGTAAGAGTATCAAGAGTATCAGGTGTTTCATGTGTATCACTGTGCTGTACTACTGACGTCACGAGGAAGTAGTTAGAAATGACGTTGGCAAAAGGTGGCCGGGTCGTCTTCGTCGACGACGGGGCGCTCAGCCTGCATCAACGGATTGCCCCGATTTTGCGCTATTAGTCCCTGGCTGAACTATGCCTTAAGAAAGCGTATCGATAAGCGAGGGGGCGGCTACTACTGCGGGCGACTCCTCGTTGGTGCTATCGGTTGCTGCTTGTTGTGACTTGTAGGAATATTTGTCGGCGCGACCACCGGGTAGGAGGAACATCATGGTTACTCCAATGATGGCGAAGATGAACATCAGCAGGAATATCCAGAAGAGGCTCTGGGCGAAAGCTAGCTGCAATTGATGCAAGAAAGCAACGGGTAGCGATGCTCGTACATCAGGGGTTAGTAGCACGTTGGCCTGAGAGACGGTTTTGGGCAGAGTGGCAGTGGCTGCTGGGAAGCGGGCAAAAATAGCAGGGAAGCGTAAGGCCATCTGCGTGTTGAGGATGGTGCCCATCAAAGCGACACCAATGGTGCCGCCGATAGTGCGAACGAATTGAGTTAATGCTGTCGCGACGCCGCGTAGTTTCCAGGGCACGGCGTTCTGTACCGCGAGGATAAAAGCGGTACTGGCAAGGCCCAGCCCGGTGCCGATGATGAGCATGGCTATTACGATAAAGGGGAGCAAAGTTCCTGCTGTAAAGAGCGTGACCATGCCCGTGCCGATGGTAGCAAACGCCATACCGAGTACGGCCGTGAAGCGATAGCCGTAGCGAATGACAATTCTACCGCTGACAGTAGCAGCAATCGGCCATGCCAGCAGCAGCGGTCCAAGGGTGATACCAGCACTGGTGGCTGTGCCACCTTCGACGCCCTGCACGAACAGCGGTACGTAGGAGGTGATACCAAACATCAGGATTCCAAGTATGACACCGCCGATACTTGAAACGGCGATAATACGATTCTGGAAGAGCGTGAGCGGCAGAATAGGGTCGGGAGCCTGCTGCTCCTGGCGCAGGAATAGCACAAGAAGCACAAGGAAGAGCGAGAAGAGGCCGATGCTCGGCAGCGAAGACCACGACCAGGTCGTTCCTCCCTGGAGCAGGAAAAAGAGCAGGGCGATAATGCCACCGGTCAGCGTCAAGGTGCCAAGGTAGTCGAGCTTCTGTTTCTTGCGCTCGACGTTTTCCTTAAGGGCAAGAGCGAGTAATATGCCGGAGAGGACGCCAAAGGGTACGTTGATGAAAAAAACCCAGCGCCAGGAGAAATGGTCAACGATGATCCCTCCCACGGCTGGCCCAATTACGCTCGAGAGGCCCCATACGCCACTAAATAAACCCTGAACCCTTGCACGTTCTTTGAGTTCGAAGATATCACCGATGATGGTGAGCACAATTGGCAGCACCGCGCCGGCACCCAGACCCTGAATTGCGCGGAAGATAATCAGTTGTTCCATACTCTGCGCTGCTCCACTGAGGATTGAGCCAAGCAGGAAGAGCGCTGTGCCGAAGAGAAAGATGGGCTTGCGCCCAAAGAGATCAGCCAGCTTGCCGTAAATTGGCACGGTTGTGGTGGAGGTGAGAAGATAGATCGAAAATACCCACGAATATAGGGCGATACCGCCGAGCTTGCCTACGATACTGGGGAGTGCCGTGCCGACGATGGTGGTATCGAGCGCGGCTAGAGACATGCCTAACATCAAAGCGATAACTACGACGGTTTTTGCTCTTCTAGTCATGTCTCTTGTTGTCCTTTCGTAGGCCTAGCCAGGTCGACCGCAAGGGTCGACCCTACTATACACGGGCTTCGCGGGCCAATTCGTTGTATTAAGTAAAATAATAGAGCAAGAGGGATTGTTCCCCCTTGGTTATATTTGTTAACAATGTGGCATGGTCAACATATTCCCTGGTACCGCGCTGATCTTCAGGGACAAAGTCTGCGAGTGTTGGCTGGAAGGCGCCAGAAGAAACATTGGTGAAAATCTGGATGCCCATTTTGCAACTGCACCAGATCCTTTTGTGAGTGTTTTGCAGCGGTGCGCGGTATTTTTGGGAAATAGCGAGTATTTCGCGCGATAAATTTTGGGGATTGAAGAGGTTGATGGATGCGCGGTATTTTTGGGAAATAGCGAGCGTTTCGCGCGATAAATTTTGGGAATTTGATGAGGGTAGGGTGAGCGTGCCAGGGCGAGCAGCCGAGGCAGGGCGACCCAAGGGTCGCCCCTACAATACACGTAGGTATTGGTTGGTGGTGAAGTGTTATTGCATTTTGGGGTTGCATGTGTTTATTTCCTGGATGATGGTGTTATTGTATTCTTTCTATGGGTGGTGAATCTGGTTGATTTATTTGGGAGTTAATAAAGGGGAAGGATTCTTTGCTGAGTGAGCATCCTTGATATCTACACAGGGAATGCGGTATGCTTTTTGCGAGAAAGGAGCCAATCATGACACAGACTCTCAGTGAACAGACCGCGGTTGCGCCCGAGCAACTCCGGCGCCGCGTCGACCAGGGCCAACTGCCCTTGACCACCGCTGTGGTGCTCCCCCTTGAGGGGACGATCGGGCAGCTTCGCGCGGTCGACGCTATCGCGTTCGGCCTGGAGATCAGCTCGCCTGGCTACAACCTCTTCGTGGCTGGCCCGGCCGGTTCGGGACGCGAGCTCACCGTCCACGACTTTCTCCGACGGTTCGCGCCGACCCGGCCCGCGCCGTCCGACTGGGTCTACGTCTACAACTTCGCCCAGTCGGACCAACCGAACGTGATCCGCCTGCCGCAGGGCCGGGGGCGCAAATTCGCCGCTGATCTCGATGGCTTTCTGCAGGCGGCCCAGCGAGACATCCCGCGCGCTTTTGAGAGTGAGGACTATGAGCGCCACCGCCGCGAGGCGCTCGCCGAGCTGGCCCAGCGGCGTGACGCGCTCTTCAACCAGCTCAATGCCTTCGCGCGCGACCATAGCTTTGCCATCGAAATGACACCGTCAGGTATCGTGACCGTACCTGTCAGCCAGGGGCATCCGCTCTCCGACGAGGAGTTTCAGCGCCTGCCCGCCCAGCAGCAGCAGGAGCTGGAGCAGCGCAACAATGAGATCCAGGAGCGCATCGCCGACACGCTTCGCCAGGTGCGCCAGATGCAGAAGGAGGCGACCGAGCGGGTGCGGCAACTCGACCGCGATGTGGCCCTCTTCGCAGTCGGCCCGCACCTCGTTGAACTGCGCGAGGCCTACAGCGATCAGCCAAAGGTGCTGACCTACCTCGACCAGATCCAGAGCGACTTGCCGGAGCACCTCGACGACTTTCGCGGCAGCGAAGGCGAGGGACAGCAACAAGTCTTACTCAGCCGCCTGCCGGGACTGCAGCGTGGGGAGCACCTGACTCGTTACAGCGTCAATGCCTTCGTCGTCAACGACGACATCAAGGGCGCACCGGTTATTGTCGAGCGCAACCCGACCTACTACAACCTGACTGGCCGGATCGACTACCGCGCTACGCTGGGCGCCATGGTCACCGACTTCCGACAGATCAAGCCAGGTGCGCTCCAGCGGGCCAACGGCGGTTTCCTCGTTCTGCATGTGCTCGAAGTACTGAGCGCTCCTTTCGCCTGGAATGCTCTCAAGCGCGCGCTCATCTGCGGCGAGGTGACAATCGAAAACCTGGGGGAGCAGTACGCCGCCCTGCCGACCGAGCGGCTGCGGCCTGAGCCGATCCCCCTGGACATCAAGGTGATCTTGCTCGGCCCGCCAGAGGTCTACTACCTCCTCTACCAGCTCGACCCCGACTTCCAGGAGTTGTTCAAGGTCAAAGCCGACTTCGCACCGGACATGGACTGGAACGACGAGCACATCGGCGACTACGCGGCCTTTATTAGCCGGCAGGTGCGCGAGAATGGCTTACGCCACTTTGACCGCGGAGCTCTGGCTCACGTCATCGAGTACGGTGCGAGGCTACGCGAGGACCAGCGCAAGCTCTCCAGCCGGCTGCGTGACATCGCCGACGTCGTAAGCGAGGCGAATTACTGGGCTGGGAAGGCAGGGCACGACGTCGTGCAGGCTGCAGACGTTGACCAGGCCATCGCCAAGCGAAAGTACCGCTCCAACCTCATCGAGGAGCGGATCCAGGAGATGATCGACAACGGCACTATTATGATCGATACCTCCGGCGTCAGGGGAGCGCAGGTCAACGGCGTGGCGGTAATCGACCTCGGCGGCTACAGCTTTGGCAAGCCGTCGCGCATCACAGCCCGCGTCTCCCCAGGCCGCGGCACGGTGAAGAGCATCGAGCGCGAGATCGAACTGTCTGGCCCGATCCACTCCAAGGGCTTCCTGATCCTCTCAGGCTACCTGGCGGGTCAATACAGCCAGCAGTATCCGCTCTCGATCAGCGCGACCATCACCTTCGAGCAGTCCTACGACGAGGTCGAGGGTGATTCCGCTTCGTCGACCGAACTGTACGCGCTTCTCTCGGCGCTCGCTGGTCTGCCGCTGCGCCAGGGCATCGCGGTCACCGGCTCGGTCAATCAGCACGGCGAGATTCAGGCTGTCGGGGGGGTCACGTCCAAGGTCGAGGGCTTTTTCGCTGTCTGCAAGGCGAAGGGTCTGACCGGCGAACAGGGCATCATCATCCCGGCGGCGAACGTGCCGAACCTGATGCTCGACGAGGAGGTGATCAATGCTGTCCGGGCCGGACAGTTTCACATCTGGGCTGTGCGCAGCACCGACGAGGGCATCGAGCTACTCACCGGCCACCCGGCGGGCCAGCGTGGCCCTGATGGGCAGTATCCTGAGGGGACAGTCCACCGGCTGGTGGAGGAACGGTTACGGGAATATGCCGAGCGGCTGCGCGCCTTCGCCGCCGATCACGGAACTGAGGCTGGCCGGGAACACAGGGATCCTTTCAAGGACACGGCTGGCGAATGAAAGTGCGAGTTGAATCGGCCTTGTTACAGGGCGAGCATAGGGGGGTCGAGGGCAAGAAAAGAGGGTCGAAGTGCGAGCACAGGGGGTCGAGGGCGAGCATAGGGGTCGAAGTGCGAGAACAGGGGGTCGAGGGCAAGAACAGGGGGTCGAGAGCGAGGACAAGGGGTCGAGGGCGAGGACAAGGGGTCGAGAGAAGTCCGTTGATAACCAACAAGTTTCTCCAATTTTCTCGTTTCTACCATATACCATAGTTATATGGTACAACTGATCGTTTCATCTAGGCATTGTGGGAAAGAGACGAGAAGGAGTCCAGGTACTCACGAAGTACGGAAACCAGATCTCCCTGCGCTTCATGCTCCAGCCACGCTGCAATAGCCACACGCAGCGCTGTCATGTAGATGGCCACCAGGAAGCGTATCTTGTTGCGGTTCGTGGCAGCTTCCAGGTGAGAGCACAGCGCCTCACAGATGGCTGGCTCCGTTTCCATCAGCGCATAGAGATAGATGGAAGCGATCGATGGGGTCTGCATCGCGACCTGATAGCGGATCAGAAAACTGGCCCGCTGCTGCTGATACTGGCTGGCCAGGTAGACAAAGGTCGCTCTGAGTGCTGCGTGCGGTGACTCCGTTGGCGCCACGCGCTGCAGAAAGCGGAGACCATCGCTCAGGACCGCGCGCATGGGTCCAAAGAGCACTTCCTCTTTGGAGGCAAAATAGCGGAAAAAGGTGCGCGGGGACATCATTACCGCATCGGCAATGTCCTGGATGGAGGTTTGCTCGTACCCCTGCTGCTGAAAGAGCCGGAGTGCTGTCTCTTCAATGGTGGCTTGAGCCAGGCGTTTCTTGCGTTCGCGCAAACTCATTGGCTGCGCTTCGTCGTGTGGTAAAGACACTTTGTCATTCATTTTCCTTTTTCTCCTATTGACTTTTGTCATACAATGACATTATAATACAAATAGACAGATGTGACAACTGGAGACAGTATACACGTTGTGTTGATTCCTGACGTTGTACATTTTGAAATTCCAAGGGGATCTCCCCTCAACAACTTCCACGAAGGAGACAAATCGATGAAAGCAGTAATTTATAAAGACACGAAAACGGTAGAAGTACAGGAAAGAGCCATGCCTGTTTGTGGTCCTGATGATGTTATCGTACGCAATGTTCGTGCAGGGATTTGCGGAACTGATGTGACTGGATATCTGTACGGTGGAAGGACCGTTGGCTTTCTCCCGGATTCAGAGTTTGGACATGAGATGGTTGGATATGTCTATGAAACAGGGAAAAATGTCACGTGTGTAGAAAAAGGGACACGAGTGTTTGTCAATCCGATGACGCGTATTCGTACTCCTGATCCCTCTGCCTCAGTGAGAGCCGGTGCTTTTTCTCAATATGTTTTAGTTCAAGATGCGAAGCTTGAGTATAACCTTTTTCGTGTGCTCTCAGTGGGTTAGTTGCCCAGGGAAACCACAACGTCGTCGTTCTGGACATTGACGACAGCCGCCTGGAAACGGTCAGGCAATTGGGCGGAATCGGCTTTAACCCGAAGTCTGGAGAGACACGCACCTTCTTACTGGAACACTTCGGGGAAATCAAAAAATACCATGGCTCTTCGGCGATCGATATTGATGTGGTCATCGACTGTGCGGGGGCGCCGAATGTTCCAGGTGATTTTCTGAATTATGCGAAACAAGGGGCGAGGTTATCGTGTGTGGCTTTGCAGAAAAAAGAGGTTCCCATCAACTTCATCCAGGTGATGAGCACCGAATGCAGAATCATGGGATCCCGCGGGTATACAACAGAGGACATTTTGGAAGTCATTCATAATCTGACAAACAGAACTTCAAATGTCACCCAAATCATTACCCATACATTTCCATTAGATGATGCCGTACAAGCATTTGAAACTGCTTCAGATCCGAGCCTTGCTATCAAAGTCGTCCTGGATTTAGAATAGTCATTCGAAAGGAATATTATTATGAATACACAGGATCAGACTGTACCAGAGAAAGCGATGTTCAGCCTGTTTAGCGGTGATAACGCTGAACTGGTTGCGAACCCCTTTGCGCTGTTCGCGCAGATGCGCTCCGTGGGCGCCGTTATGCCTCTCCCGTTCTCCCTCGCGGGAACGGATCGCCAGACATGGGTGGTCACGCGCATGGAAGAGGCAGTGCAGATTCTCAAAGATCATGCCCACTTTACCGTGGACCCCCGCCCCATCGGGGTCAACAGTCCTTTAGGGCACAACAACGCCGGGACCGCCAATACCTCCGACACGCCTACCTTCTTTACTGCCAAAACGATGCTCACGGTCGATGAGCCGGATCATCGACGATTACGCCTGCTGGTGTCCAAAGCCTTCACGCCCAGGTACATAGAAGGCTTACGCCCGCGCGTGCAGGAGATCGCCGACGAGTTGCTCGACCGGGTGCAAGATCAGGGCCAGATGGATCTCGTCGCCGACTATGCCTTTCCCCTGCCCATCAATGTCATTTCGGAGATGCTGGGGGTGCCTCACGCCGACCGGGACCAGATCCGCGTCTGGTCGGAGGCGCTGGCGCACGGTCTGGGCCTGGGAAAGCGCGATGAGGGGGTCCAGGCTCACATGCGCGCCTTCGGGGAATACACCGCACACCTGGTGGCCGACAAACGCCAGCATCCAGCGGAGGACTTGATCAGCCAGTTGATCGCCATCGAAGAGGAAGGGGATCGGCTCAGCGAAACGGAACTGCTCTCGATGATCACCCTGCTGATCTTTGCCGGCCATGAAACCACCTCGAACTTGATCGCCACCGGCACCTTGATGTTGCTGGATCATCCTGCTCAACTGGAGCAGCTCAAAGCGGACCTCAGCCTGGTTCCGTCGGCGGTCGAAGAACTGCTGCGCTTCAACGGGCCAGCCACCATCGCGGGACCGCGTTTTGCCACCGAAGACATCGAGATCGCCGGGCAGCAGATCAAGCAAGGGGATATGCTCTTTCCCGTCCTGGGCTCGGCGAATCGGGATGAGAGCCAGTTTACCCAGCCAGAGGAGCTGGAGATTGCGCGCACGCTCAATCGTCATCTCGCCTTTGGGCATGGCATCCATACCTGTCTGGGGGCGCCGCTGGCCCGTCTGGAGGGAGACATTGCCTTTACTACCCTGCTGAAGCGCATGCCCAACCTGCGGCTGAGCGTCCCCCGCGAGAGCATCACCTGGAACTTCAGTCTGAACTCACGGAGTTTGACCGCTCTGCCCGTCGCTTTTTAGCTGAGAGAAAAGCCTGCCTGTCTCGTGCGGAGGGGCAGACACGACGGAGTGGAGGAGCTGTTGCCCCTCACTCCGTTCGTGCTGCTTTTCTCAGAGACAGAGAAAATGAACATGTACAGAGAAAGGGATCTGTTGAATGAATAGTCAAAGCATCCGCCACCACCGTGCCGCGTTGGGCGAAGTTGACCTGCACTATGTCACCGCTGGCGACCCTGGTGCGCCGCCGGTGTTGCTCGTACATGGCTTTCCGCGTAGCTGGTACGAATGGCGCCACGTCATTCCGTTGCTGGCAGCGCACTACCACGTCATCGCGCCGGATCTGCGCGGCTCCGGCGATAGTAGCAAGCCGGCTGCGGGCTTCGACAAGCGCACGATGTCGCATGACCTCGTGCAACTCCTCGATCTGCTCCGCATCGATCAGCCGCACGTCGTCGGCCGCGACTGGGGTGCGCCAACGGCGCTCGCCGTCGCGCTGCACTGGCGGCGTGCCCGCACGCTGACGTTCATGGAGAACCTGGTTCCGGGCTTCGGCTACGAGCAAGCCGTGCTACAGTATCCGGGGCTGATACCGTCTGCGCCAGGTGCGGACGATCCGGCGCTGCGCGTGCGCAAGGCTGCCAGCGTCGGCCATGTCGTCTTCCACATCACGCCCGATCTCCCGGAATTCCTGATCCGCGGCCACGAACGTGAATACTTCGGCTGGTTCCTGACACACCTCGCGACCAATACCGCGGCTCTTGATTCGGCCTGTATCGATGAATGCGTGCGCTGCCTGAGCATGCCCGGCGCGCTGCGCGCCACGTTGGGCTACACCCGCGCCTGTTTCCAGGATGGCGAGGACAACCGCAGGGCGGTCGCCGAGCACGGCAAGCTGACGATTCCGGTGCTCGCAATGGGCGCGCAGTATTCGCTCGGCGAGAACACCGCCGCCAGCCTATCGCAACTGGCCACAAACCTCGAAGCGGACGTCGTTCCCGATT
>WNGL01002908.1_pt1 | contig 36568 bp, 36 predicted proteins | sample 5400591 | NCBI WGS metagenome assembly WNGL01 (sample SAMN13153377, study PRJNA577476) | soil metagenome | isolation source: 80 cm soil or saprolite under Garry oak tree replicate 1 | place: USA:California | collected 2016-06-15
TGCAGGCGGACGAGGTGGTGCGGATGCGCGCCGACGTCGAGGCGATCCTGTCCGCGCACACCGGCCGGACCGCGGCGACGCTGCGCGCCGACACCGACCGGGACCGGGTCCTGACCGCCCAGGCGGCGCTGGAGTACGGCATCGTCGACCAGGTGATCGGGCAGCGGACCCTGGACGACGCCTCGGCCGGCGAGCCGGCCGCCTAAACCCTGACGCTAGGCCGCGAGGGCGAGCAGGACCGGGCCGGACCTGCGGGAGGCGCGCAGGTCTGCGGCGACCTGCTCGGTCAGCCCGATGAGCGTGGTGCCCAGCGCGCCGGCCAGGGCCGCGATCATCTCGCTCGACGGCTCCTTGCGCCCGCGTTCGATCTCGGACAGGTACTGCGGCGACAGCCCGGCCCGGCCCGCCGTCTCGGCGAGCGTCTCCTGGTGCTCCCGGCGCAGCGCCCGGAGCCGCTGGCCGAGCACCTCCCGCCAGAGCGGCTCCTGCGGCTGGGGCTCCCGGGACGGGGGTTCCTGGACGGGGGGACGCTCCGGCTGGGGTTCACGCCGCAGCGGATAGACGTTCGCGCGCTCGGCCATACCTCAGCGTACGAGCCGCCCCTGCTCCCGGCGCCCGGGTTTCGCTAGCGGCGGACCGTTCGGAATTCAAGTGGTTGTGACAACCTGATGGATCTTCGGGGCCGGGCAGGCGGGTGGGGCTAGAGCTTGGCGATGATGGTGTCGGCGTAGCGGCGGAGGTGGGCGAGCTTGTCGTCCAGCGGCTCGGTGTCGGGGCCGGCGACGTAGGGCCAGCGGAAGCCGACGATGAGGTCGGTCACGCCCTGGTCCTCCAGGCGGCGCACGCCGTCCGCGGTGTAGGCGTCGAGCGAGATCACGTGCACCTCGAACGGGCGGCCGCCGGTGCCTTCCTCGCGACGGAACCGGGCCAGCCGGTCCAGCAGGCCGGGCAGGTCCGCCGGGTCTCCCCCGCCGTGCAGCCAGCCGTCGCCCAGCCGGGCCGCGCGGCGCAGCGCGGCGTCGGAGTGACCGCCGATCAGCACGGGCATGGGTTCGGTAGACGCTGTCCGCGTGCCGCGGGTAGCAGATGCTGTCCGGGATGACCATCGAGTCGAAGCCGGCCTCCTCGGCGGCGCGGGCCAGCGGGGCATAGAAGGAGGGGCCGGTCATCGACTCGGCGTAGCTGAACCGCACGCGAAAAACTAGAACAGGTTCTTGTTCTGGTCAATCGGATGGACCAAGCTGGTGGGCATGGACCTTGCCACGATCGAAGAGATCCGCCAGGTGAAGTACCGCTACCTGCGCTGCGTCGACCTGAAGTTGTGGGACGAGCTCGCGGAGGTGTTCACGCCGGACGCCACGGTGGACTACGGCACCCAGGTGTACGGCAAGCCGCTGAAGCTAGGGCATCCAGCTCGGCAGCATGTGGTACGTCTCGCTGGACTACATCAACCACCAGACCAGCCTCACCGCCGACCAGGCCCGCGCCGACCCGGACGGGCGGCTGCGCTTCGTGATCAGCGAGCGCGACCCCGGGCGTGGCCAACTGGCTGGAGCCGACCGGGCGGCGCCGCGGGTACGTGCAGATCCGCTGGCAGCGGCTGACCCGGGACCTGACGCCTGACGACGGGCCGCAGGCGGAGGTGGTCCCGTTCACGCGGATCACCGAACGGCTGCCTTACTACGACCAGGCACGGGTGTCCCCGCCGCGATGGCGGGAACGGATCGCCGCGCGGCAAGCCGCCGTGGCCGAAAGGATGCTGGGCTGAATGATGCTGCAGGACAAGGTGGTCGTGGTGGCCGGCGTCGGGCCCGGGCTCGGGCGCTCGATCGCGCTGGCCAGCGCGCGCGAGGGGGCGGACGTGGTGCTGGCCGCGCGCACCGCGGCGCGTCTTGACGACGTGGCCAAGGAGGTGACCGCGCTGGGCCGGCGCGGGCTGGCCGTGCCCGCGGACGTGGCCGACGCCGACGCGGCGGAGCGGCTGGCGCAGGCGGCGCAGGACGCGTTCGGGCGGGTCGATGCGCTGGTCTACAACGCGCTGGCGATGCCGCCGATCAAGGCCCTGGGGGCAGTCGGGCTTGACGCGCTCGGGGCCAGCTTCGACGGCAACGTCGTGGCCGCGTTGCGGCTGATCAGGCTTCTCACCCCGGCCCTGGAGGAGAGCCGGGGCTCGGTGGTGATGATCAGCTCCATGGTGGTGCGCTTCTCCCAGCTCGGGATGGGGTCGTACAAGCTCACCAAGGCGGCCATGCTGGCGATGGCGCAGAGCCTGGCCACCGAGTTCGGCCCGCGCGGGATCAGGATCAACTCGGTGGCGCCCGGGCACATCTGGGGCGACTCGCTGAAGTGGTACTTCGGTTACCTGGCGCACAAGCGCGGGGTCGAGGTGCAGCAGATCTACGACGAGACCGCGGCGGCCATCGACCTGCGCCGGCTGCCCGAGCCGGACGAGGTCGCGGACGCGGTGGTCTTCCTGGCCTCGCCGCTGGCCCGGGCGATCACCGGGCAGTGCCTGGACGTCAACGGCGGCGAGTACCACCATTGAGCCCCTTGACTCCCTGGGTTACCGCGGAGGAGCTGCACGCCGCGGCGTCGCAGGTCACCGGGCTGGCCGACTTCGGGCCTGACGACTACGCCGACGGGCTGGCCGAGCTGATCTCCTCCTACGAGCGGGACGCGGACCTGACCCCGCGCGGCCGCAAGGTGGCACGCGCCATGCTGCGCGGGGCGCTGGCGGCCCGGCTGCTCAGCGAGGCCGGCTGGCGGGCGCACCCGGAGTACGCGCAGGTCCCGGTGGACCGGCCGCTGTTCGTCACCGGGCTGCCCTGGACCGGCACCACCGCGCTGCACCGGCTGCTCACCGCGGACCCGGCGCACCAGGGCCTGGAGTTGTGGCTGGCGGAGGCGCCGCAGCCCCGGCCGCCGCGGGAGACCTGGGCGGGCGACCCGGTCTTCCAGTACGTCCAGGCCGGCTGCGAGCGGCACCACACCGAACACCCCGAGTTCATGGGGGTGCACTACATGGCCGCCGACCAGGTCGAGGAGTGCTGGCAGTTGCTGCGGCAGTCCATGCGGTCCATCTCCTGGGAGTGCCTGGCGCACCTGCCGGGCTACTCTGCCTGGCTGCGCGGCCAGGTCTGGACCGGGGCGTACCGGCGGCACCGGCGCAACCTGCAGCTGATCGGCCTGGGGACCGGGCGCCGCTGGGTGCTGAAGAACCCCAGCCACCTGTTCGCGCTGGACGCGCTGCTGGCGGTCTACCCGGACGCGCTGATCGTGCAGACCCACCGCGCCCCGGACGTGGCGATCGCGTCGGTCTGCAGCCTGGCCGCGCAGGCGTCGGCGGGCTGGTCGGACACGTTCGCCGGCGAGGTGATCGGGCGGGACCAGCTGGAGCTGTGGGCGTCCGGCCTGGAGCGCTTCAGCGCCGAGCGCGCCCGGCACGATCCGTCGCGGTTCTTCGACGTGGCCTACAGCGACCTGGTGGCGGACCCGGTGGGCACGGCGGAGGCGGTCTACGCGCACTTCGGCCTGCCGTTCAGCGGCGAAGCGGCGGACGCCATGCGGGCGCTCAGCACCAGAGGGCGGCGGCGGTCGGCGGCGGCGCACCGGTACGCGCTGGCCGACTTCGGGCTGACCGAGGAGAAGGTGGCGGAGCGGTTCGGACCTGCGATAATCGCGGGGTGAGCGCGACACGCGAGGGCGGTTCCGGGCGGCGGGCCGACGTGGTCCAGCTCGCGGGCGAGCTGTTCGCGCAGAAGGGCTACCGCGCCACCACCGTGCGGGAGATCGCGGACGCCGCGGGCATCTTGTCCGGCAGCCTGTACCACCACTTCGACTCCAAGGAGTCGATCGGCGACGAGATCCTGTCGAGCTTCATCAACGAGGTGCTGGCCGACTACCGGACCGCGGTGTCCTCGGGCGGGTCGCCGCGCGAGGTGCTGGAGCAGATCGTGCGCTCGACCAGCCGCACCCTGGCCCGGCACCGGCCCGCGCTGGCCATGCTGCAGAACGACTGGAGCTACTTCAGTGCCCAGCCCAGGTTCGGGTACCTGCGCACGGCCGTGAACGAGATCGAGCGGATCTGGGTCACCCAGCTCGAGCGGGGCCAGCAGGAGGGCATCTTCCGCGCCGACCTGGACGCCAGGCTCACCTATCGGCTGCTCCGCGACGTGCTGTGGATCCCGTCGCAGTGGCGCCTGGCCGAGGGCTACAGCACCGAGCAGGTGGCCGAGAGCCTGCTGCGGCTGCTGTTCGACGGGATCACGGCGCAGGACTGATCAACCGGGGCTGATCAGCTGGGCCGCATGCTCGCCGATCGAGCCTGAGCCGCCGAGCACCCGGCCGCGGGGCTGCGGGATCCGGCGGCCGAGCGCGCTGGCCTGCGGGGCGGTGTAGTACCCCCAGTCCAGGCGCTTCTTGAGCGCGGGCACGTTGTGGAAGATGGCGATCATCCCGGGCTTGCGCACCAGCCGGGTGCGGTCCGGGCCGCCCGCCTCCAGCAAGATGACGGACGCGCCCGTCTGGGCCAGGCGCCTGGCGAGCACGCATCCGGCGCTGCCCGCGCCGGCCACGATGTAGTCTGCCCCGTGATCAGTGACGCTGCGTTCTATCCGGGCCTCCGGCGAAAACAGTAACACGTTCTAGTTTGGGCCGGATAGCGCTAGGCTCGTACCAAGCAAGCGTTTGGTCCGGTGCATCCGTGCGTGCGTGAGGCGAGGAGGGCCATGGGCCGGCTCGACGGCAAGATCGCGCTGATCACCGGCGGCGCCCGGGGCATGGGCAAGTCCCACGTGCGGCACTTCGTGGCCGAGGGCGCCAGGGTGGTGTCCGGCGACGTGCTGGACGACAAGGGCGAGTACGTGGCGGCCGGGCTCGGCGAGCAGGCCTGCCGTTACCTGCACCTGCATCCTGGTGTTCGCCCGGATCGAGGACATGACGCTGGCCGATTTCCGGCGGGTCATGGAGGTGAACGCGGTGGGCTGCTGGCTCGGCATGAAGGCGGTGATCGAGCCGATGCGGCGGGCGGGCGGCGGGTCGATCGTCAACGTCTCCTCGATCGAGGGGTTCACCGGGGCGGAGGGCCTGTCCGCCTACAGCGCGAGCAAGTTCGCGATCCGCGGCATGACCAAGGTGGCCGCGCGCGAGCTGGCCGGGTCCGGCATCCGGGTCAACTCGGTGCATCCCGGCGGGGTGCTCACCCGGATGGTCATCGACTCGGCGGGCGCACGCTCCCCGGAGGAGGCCCAGGCGTTCCTCAAGGCGATGCCGCTGGGCCGGTTCGCCGAGCCGGTCGAGATATCGCGGCTGGTGGCCTACCTGGCCTCGGACGAGTCGTCCTACTCGACCGGGAGCGAGTTCGTCGCCGACGGGGGCCTGCTGGCCGGGCCGGGCTACTGAGAGGGGATCGGGCGGAATGGACGACGCGCTGACGCTGGCCGGCCGGGTGGCCATCGTGACCGGGGCGGGAAGCGGGCTCGGCCGGGCGGAATCGCTGGCACTGGCCAGGGCGGGGGCGCGCCTGGTGCTGAACGACCTGCCGGGGGACGCCGTGGCGGAGGTGGCGGCACAGATCGGGGCGGAGGGCGGCCAGGCCGTGGTGGTGGCCGGGGACGTCGCGGAGTGGTCGACGGGCGAGCAGCTGATGGCCGCGGCGCTCGGGGCATACGGGCGGCTGGACATCCTGGTCAACAACGCCGGGGTACTGCGCGACCGGATGATCTTCACGATGTCTCCGGAGGAGTGGGACCTGGTCATCCGGGTGCACCTGCGCGGTCACTTCGTGACCACGCGGCTGGCCACCGCCTGGTGGCGGGAACAGCGGAACGCCGCGGGCGTCCCGGTGTACGCCAGGATCGTGAACACCTCGTCCGAGGCGTTCCTGCTCGGCTCGATCGGCCAGCCCAACTACGCCGCGGCCAAGGCCGGCATCGCCGCGCTCACCGTGACGACCGCGCGCAGTTGCTCGCGCTACGGCGTCCGCGCCAACGCCATCTGCCCGCGCGCCCGCACCGCCATGACCGCGGACCTGATGGGGCCGGCCCCGGCCGGCGCGGCGGACCCGCTCGCGCCGGAGCACGTGGCGCCGCTCGTGGTGTACCTGGCCGGCCCGGCGGCCGAGACGATCAACGGTGAGGTGTTCGTGGTGCACGGCGGCGTCGCCGCGGTGATGGACCCGCCCCGGGTGCGGACGGTGTTCCGGGCGTCAACGCCGGACGGCATGTGGACGCTGGACTCGGTGCACGCGGCGCTGGGCCCGGCCTTCGGCGACGCGGCGCCGTCGGCGGGCTTCCTGTGCGAGGACACGCTGGCGCTGGCCACCGAGACCATCGGGTTCCCCTAGGCGCGGTCCGGCAGCACGAGGCTGATGCTGAGGCCGCCCCCGGGCTGGCTCTGCACATCCAGCATGGCGCCGTGCGCGGTGCTGACCGACTGAACGATGGACAGTCCGAGGCCGACGCCGCCGTCGGCCCTGGCCCGGCCCTCCATCCGCCGGAACGGCTCGAACAGCGTGGGCACGGCGTCGGCGGGCACCTGTGCCCCGCTGTTGGCGATCCGGAGGACGACGCCCTGCGCGCAGCTGCCGGTCGACACCCGGATCCAGCCGCCCGGCTGGTTGTGCCTGACCGCGTTGTCGACGAGGTTCCAGACCATGCGCTCGATGAGGGGCTGGTCGCCGGTCGTCTCGGCCGGCGAGAGCTCGGCCTCGACCGTCAGCCCCAGCCGGGTGATGCCGGGCGCGGCGAGATCGAGCGCGTCCTCGGCCACCGCGGAAAGGTCGAGGAGCTCGCTGCTGGCCCTGCCCTGATCGCTGATCGCCAGGACCAGCAGGGCCTCGATCATGTTCTCGGCGCGGTCGATGGACCGGTGGACGCGCGCCGCCATGTCTTCCAGCTGCTCCGTCGTCCGGTTCGGCTTGGCCAGCGCGACGTCGATGGCGGTCCGCATCACGGTCAGCGGGGTGCGGAGCTCGTGTGAGGCGTTGGCGACGAACCGGCGCTGCGCGGCGAACGCCAGGTCGAGCCGTTCCAGCATCTCATCGAAGGTATCGGCGAGTTCCTTGAGCTCGTCCTGGGCGCCGGTCAGGGCCAGCCGCTCGCCCAGGTGCTGATCCGAAGCCCGGCGGGCGGTCTCGGTGATCGCGCGTACCGGCCGCAGCACCCGGCCGGAGACGAACCAGCCAAGAAAGCCGGAGGCGATGGTCATGGCGCCGAGGCCGAGCAGCGAGTAGAGCAGCAGACTGTCCAGGGCGCGCTGGCGCACGCTGGCGGCGCCGGCGTTTTCACCGGCGGTGAAGGCCTGTTTGCACCGCACGATCGTCCCGACGTCAGGGTGCGGCTGCTTGCAGGCGATACTCAGCTTGGCCAGCTGCTGGCGGCTGAGGCCGGTACCGGAGGACGCGGCGGGGTTCGACTGCGGCAGGTTCGCCGCGACCAGCCCGTAGGTGAGCCCGAGCAGGGCCGAGCCCGAGATGAGGAACAGCCCGGCGTACAGCTGGCCCGGGGCGCCTTCCTCGACGCCGCCACCGCCCGGTACCCGGCGGTGGTCCTCGGCCCGGACGCGGCCGCCGCCCTCGGCATCGACCGCGCAGGGGTCCAGGTCTGGCTGGGCAACCGGTGGTTCAGCGTCATCGGGATCATGCGGCCGCTGCCGCTGGCCCCCGAACTCGACCGGACCGCGCTGATCGGCTATCCGGCCGCGCAGCGGCTGCTGCACGCCACCGCCGCGCCCGTGCAGATCTACGTGCGGGCCAACCCGGCGAACATCGCCGCGGTGGCCGCCGTGCTCCCGGCGACCGCCAACCCGGCGGCCCCGCAGGACGTCGCGGTGACCGACCCGATCACCGCGCTCACCGCCAGGGCCGACGCCTCGGCCACGTTCCAGGGCCTGTTCCTCGCCCTCGGCGCGGTCGCGCTCCTGGTCGGCGGCATCGGCATCGCCAACGTCATGGTCATCGCGGTACTCGAGCGACGCGGCGAGATCGGCCTGCGGCGCGCGCTCGGTGCGCGCAGGCTCCATGTCGCGGTCCAGTTCGCCGCCGAGGCGACCCTGCTGGCCGGCTGCGGCGGCGCGGCCGGCGCGGTCCTCGGCGGGTTCACCACGACCATCTATGCCGCGGCGCGGCACTGGGATGCCGTCGTGCCCGTGCCGGTGCTGCTCGCCGCCGTGGCCGTCGCGCTGCTGGTGGGGGCCGCGGCGGGGCTGTATCCGGCGGTGCGGGCCGCGCGCCTCGTCCCGGCCGAGGCGCTCCGGCTCAGCTAGCGGCTCCACTAGCTGAGGCTGGTGCCGGCCTCGTCGCCGCAGTCGCGAATGAACTGACCGGCATCGCGAAGCGCGCTGGTGGCTTCGGGCAGGAAGGACCAGAACGACTGGAAGTTATGGGAATCGATGGGGTACACCTTCACTGTTGTGCGTACGCCGTGACGGCGCGCGCGTTCGGCCAGTTCGTGCGCGCCTCTGGCGAACTGGTCACCCGCGGCTACCTGGATCAGCATCGGCGGCAAGCCAGTCAGATCGGCGCGGAGGGGGTTGACGGCGGGATCATCGCGCTGATGGCCATTGAGGTAGGCGGCCTGAAAGCGGCAGTGCTCTTCCACCATCGCCGGGTCGTCAGGGTTCACCGCTTCCGCGGCAAAGAAATCGGCGCCGGGACACAACAGCACCACGCAGCGAGGCAGCGGTATCCCCTGCTGTCTGAGCCGCGGCAGTACCGACAACAGCAGCATCCCGCCAGTCGAATCGCCAGCCATGACGGCCTGCTGCGGGAGAAGGCCGTTCCTCATCAGCCACCGGTAAGTCCGCTCGATATCGTCAACCGCTGCCGGATACGGGTGCTCGGGCGCGAGCCGGTACTCGGGCACGACGGTGGCCGTGCCCGAGGCCAGCGCCAGCGCGGCGGCTATGGCACGGTGTCCGTAAGCCGACCCGAGCGCCATGCCACCCCCATGGGCGTAAAGAATCGTCGGGCCGTCGGCTAGCGGCACGCTCAGCCTGAGTCCGGCCACGCCGTCGGCATTGATCGGATGCACGTCCACCTCGGGCGGGACCGGTAGTTGCGCGCACATCGTCTCGTACTCGGATCGGATCTCGTCGAAGGCGGCGTGGCTGTCGTGCAGGGCCTGGACCGGTGCCCAGAGCCGACCCATCCGGACATTCAGTTCGCCGCCGAGGGCACGGGCCGCCGTAACAGCCTCATCGAGACCTGCCAGCAGTTGCCGCGCGCTGGCCAGCAAGGCCTCGCCCGCGGGCGTGAGCTCGACGTTGCGGGAATTGCGCCGCAATAGGTCGCATCCCACCAGCTTCTCCAGCGCGCGTATCTGCCGGCTGAGCGCGGGCTGAGTGATGTACAGCCGATGCGCGGCGCGGCTGAAACTCAGATCGTCGGCGACCGCGACGAAAGCGCGCAGATGCCGCAGTTCGATTCCGTCCAGTGTCTGCCGATGTCTGTCACGCGGCATGTTCATGGGCCGAAGTATCGCCGATCTCGCGGGTAAGCCGGGTGCCGCGTCCGCGTCCGAGGCCGTTGCCGTGCGGTTATGCCGTGACGGCATACCTGCCATGCGCAACCGGCATTTCCTCGTGCCCGGCCTGACCTGCCAGCATGTTTGCTGCGGCGCAGGTCCTGCTGCTCGTGTAACCACTCATCACAAGGGAGTATTCGCATCATGGGCAAAGTCGTTGCGGGCGTATACGTCTCACTGGACGGCGTCATCGAGAGCGGGTGGACCGGAAAGTCCCCGGCCATCTCCCCGACCGACCCGCTGACGAGCCCGTACTTCAACGATCCTGAGGTCCAGCAGGCTGTCGGCTCGCTGATGGCAGGCAACAAGGCGATGCTGATCGGACGGCGGACCTATGAGGGCTTCGTCCCGTTCTTCACCGGCCAGTCCGGCCCGTACTTCGACGCGGTCAACGCCATGCCCAAATACGTCGTATCCACCACCCTCGAGAAGGCGGACTGGAGCAACACCACGGTGCTCGGCCGCAACCTTGTCCAGGAAATCACCGAGCTCAAGAGCGAGATCGACGGCCAGATCGGCGTCGGCGGCAGCGCTTCCCTCGTCCGGTGGCTGCTCGCCGAGAAGCTCCTCGACGAACTGCACCTGCTGGTCTTCCCGCTCATCCTGGGTGGCGACGGCGCCCGGCTCTACCGGCCGGACCAGCCACCGAGCGTTTTGAGGCTTACCAGCTCTCAGACACTCGCTAACGGTGTGGTCAACCTCAGCTACGCGGCTGCCTGACCGGAGACTGCCGGGAGATCGCTACATCATCTCGTCGGTGAACGGAAGCAGGACGGTCTTGAGCTCGGTGTAGGACCCGACCGCGGCGCGGCCGCCCTCGCGGCCAAGCCCGGACTGGCGGTAGCCGCCGAACGGGGAGTTCGGCTCGAGCTGGTAGCCGTTGACGGGTCGCGCGGCGTCCCCGGCGGGCTCGCGGCGGCCGCAGATCAGCACATGCGCGCCGGAGGCCAGGAAGGCCCGGGCGATGCCCGCCCCGATGCCCCTGGTGCCGCCGGTCACGATCACCCGGCGGCCGGCGAAGCCGGGAAACACTTGGTCGACGGGCTGCATGGCGCCATGTTAGGCGGGCGGGATCGCCGAGGTGGTCATCGACTTCCCGCCGGTCAACGCGCTGCCGGTGCGGGGCTGGCGGGACCTCGCGGCCGCGGTCGAGGCGGCGGGCGCCGACCCGGCGACCAGGGCGGTGATCCTGGCCGCCGAAGGCCGCGGCTTCTGCGCCGGCGTCGACATCAAGGAGATCCAGCAGGGCGGGCACGCCGCGCTGCTCGGCGCCAACCAGGGCTGCTTCGCCGCGTTCGCCGCGGTCTACGACTGCCCGGTGCCGGTGATCGCCGCGGTGTACGGCTTCTGCCTGGGCGGCGGCGTCGGCCTGGCCGGCAACGCGGACATCGTGATCGCGGCCGACGACGCGACGTTCGGGCTGCCCGAGGTCGACCGGGGCGCGCTGGGCGCGGCCACGCACCTGGCCCGGCTGGTGCCGCAGCCGCTGATGCGCGCCATGGTCTACACCTGCCGGACGGTCACCGCGCGGCAGCTGCTGGCCTTCGGCACCGTGCTCGCCGTGGTGCCCCGCGAGGAGCTCAGGCACGCGGCACGCACGCTGGCGGAGGAGATAGCGGCCAAGGACCCGGCCGTCATCCGGCGGGCCAAGCAGTCGCTGAACGGCATCGACCCGGTCGACGTCAAGCGCTCCTACCGGTACGAGCAGGGATTCACCTTCGAGCTGACCCTGGCCGGCGCCGGCGACCAAGCCCGCCAGGCCTTCGTCGACGGCACGAGCACGTGACGTCGGCGCGCGGCGCTTCCTGGACTGAGGAGCGAGGGACGAGCGACGAGGGAAGGGAGCGCCTCGAAGCGCGCCGACATCGGGGGGTTCCGGGGGGTCGTCCCCCCGGGCTAGCACTGAGCCCGGAGGAGATCGTCGGGGAACTGCGCGACGGGATGACGATCGGGATCGGCGGCTGGGGCTCGCGGCGCAAGCCGATGGCGCTGGTCCGGGCCATCGTGCGGTCGCCGCTCAAGAACCTCACCGTGGTGTCCTACGCGGGTCCCGACGTCGGGCTGCTGGTCGCGTCCGGGCAGGCCAGGCGGGTCGTCACCGGGTTCGCGTCGCTGGATTCGATCGCCCTGGAACCGCACTTCCGGCGGGCCAGGCAGGCCGGGACGGTCGAGCTGACCGAGCTGGACGAGGGCATGCTGCACTGGGGCCTGCTGGCCGCCGCGCACCGGCTGCCGTTCCTGCCGATCCGGGCGGGCCTGGGCTCCGGCGTGCTCGAGGTCAACCCGGAGCTGCGCACGATCCGCTCCCTCTACGGGGACTCCGAAGAACTCGTGGCCATGCCGGCGCTGCGGCTGGACGCGGCGCTGGTGCACATGAACCGGGCCGACGCCGGAGGCAACGGGCAGTACCTCGGGCCCGACCCGTACTTCGACGACCTGTTCTGCCTGGCGGCCGGGCGCGCGTACGTGTCGTGCGAGCGGATCGTGCCGAACCTGGAGGGGCCGCCGCAGACCCTGCTGCTGAACCGGGCGATGGTGCACGGGGTCACCGAGACGCCGAACGGCGCCCACTTCACCAGCTGTGTCCCCGACTACGGCCGGGACGAGGCGTTCCAGACGCGCTACGCGGCGGCCGCCGCGGACGCCGGACAGTGGCGCCGGTTCGCGGAGACCTACCTGGCCGGCGACGAGGCGGCCTACCAGAAGGCGGTCCAGTGAACGCGACGCGGGCGGAGGTCTGCGTGGTGGCCTGCGCCGAGGCATGGCGCGGCGACGGAGCGATCCTGGCCAGCCCGATGGGGCTCATCCCGTCCCTGGGCGCCCGGCTGGCCCGGCTCACGTTCGAGCCCGGCCTGCTGCTGACCGACGGCGAGGCGTACCTCCTCGACGCGGACGACCAGGTGGAGGGCTGGCTGCCGTACGCCAAGGTGTTCACGATGCTCGCGGCGGGCCTCCGGCACGCGATGATGGGCGCGGCGCAGATCGACAGGTCCGGCAACCAGAACATCTCCTGCATCGGCGACTGGAGGCGTCCGAAGGCGCAGCTGCTCGGCGTGCGCGGCGCGCCGGGCAACACGGTGAACCACCCGGTCAGCTACTGGATCCCGCGGCAGTCGCCGCGGGTGTTCGTCGAGCGCGTGGACATGGTGTGCGGCGTGGGCTACGACCGGGGCGCGGCGGACCTGCGCGTCGTGGTGACCAACCTGGCCGTGCTGGACTTCGGGACACCGGAGCGGGTGATGCGGCTGCGTTCGGTGCATCCGGGCGTGGCGGTGGCGGACGTGCTGGCGGCCACCGGTTTCCCGCTCGCCGTCCCGGCCGAGGTGCCGGTGACCAGGGCGCCCACCCCAGCCGAGCTCGCCCTCATCCGCACCAGGCTCGACCCCGGCGGGGCCAGGGAGCACGAGCTCTCGTGAGCGAGCGGGAGACACAGTGATCCGCACCCCGCTGACCGAATTCCTCGGCATCCGCCACCCGATCGTGCAGGCCGCGATGGGCTACGTGTCCGGGCCGCGGCTGGCCGCGGCGGTGTCCAACGCGGGCGGGCTCGGCCTGATCGCGTCGGCCACGATGAGCCTGGCCGAGCTGGAGAAGGCGATCGAGGAGACGGCCGGGCGGACACCCCATCCGTTCGGGGTAAATCTGCGGGCCGATGCCCCAGATGCGACCGAACGGGTGCGGCTGATCGTCACCCGCCGGGTCCCTGTCGCCTCGTTCGCGCAGGCCCCGAGGCCGGAGCTGATCGCGGCGCTGAAGGACGCGGGCGTGGTCACGATCGCCTCGGCCGGCACGCGCACGCACGCGGAGAAGGCCGCCGGGTGGGGCATCGACGCGGTGATCGTGCCGCCGGGGCGCAGCGGCCGGAGCGCGGCCATCTTCTCCAGGGTGGTGTCGGCGCGAGGGCCCTCGTCGCGGGCGACGTCACGGTACGGCGCGATCTCCTTCTCGAAGGCGCCGGCGTCGATCGCGGTCAGGGCCCGCTGGTGGCTGGCCAGCGCGTAGCGCTCCATCTCCGCCCGGCCGATCCCCCACTTCTGCGCGATCAGGTCGGCGTCGATAATGAAGGCCTCGGGCATCGCCGCCTCCCGGTGTTAACCTTCTAGAACACGTTCTACTTTAGCGGAGACCGCATGCGCATCGCGTACACCCCAGAACAGGAGCGGCTGCGGCAGGAACTGCGCGCGTACTTCGCCGGGCTGATGACCGCCGAGGTGCGGTCGGCGCTGGCGGGGGGCGAGGACGACGACGGGAACGCGGAGGCGTACCGCGCGGTCGTGCGGCAGCTGGGGCGCGACGGGTGGCTGGCGCTCGGCTGGCCTGCCGAGTTCGGCGGGCGCGGCGGCACCATGCTCGACCAGCTCATCTTCACCGACGAGGCGGCGATCGCCCGGGTGCCCGTGCCGTTCCTGACCATCAACACGGTGGGGCCGACCATCATGCGGTTCGGCACGGCCGAGCAGAAGTCGTTCTACCTGCCGAAGATCGCCGCGGGCGAGATCCACTTCTCGATCGGGTACTCCGAGCCGCAGGCCGGCACCGACCTGGCGTCGCTGCGCACCACGGCGGTCCGGGACGGGGACGAATACGTGATCGACGGGCAGAAGATGTGGACCAGCCTGATCCAGTACGCGGACTACGTGTGGCTCGCCTGCCGGACCGATCCCTCGGCCGAGCGGCACCGGGGGCTGTCCATCATCATCGTGCCGGCTGACGCGGCCGGGTTTTCCTGGACGCCGGTGCGGACGGTCGCGGGGGTGACGACGTCGGCGACGTACTACTCGGGGGTCCGGGTGCCGGTGTCGTCGCTGGTGGGCGAGGAGAACCGGGGCTGGCCGCTGATCACCAACCAGCTCAACCACGAGCGGGTGGCGCTGACCTCGGCGGCGCCGGTGATGTCGGCGCTCGCCGACGTGCGGGACTGGGCGGCGTCGGCCAGGCTGGCCAGCGGGGAGCGGGTGATCGACGCGGAATGGGTTCGGCTCAACCTGGCCCGGGTGCACGCCAAGGCGGAGTTCCTGAAGCTGATGAACTGGCGGATCGCCTCCTCCCCGGGGTCCTTGGGGCCGGCCGACGCGTCGGCCACGAAGGTGTTCGGCACCGAGTTCGCGGTCGAGGCGTACCGGCTGCTGATGGAGGTGCTGGGCGCCGGGGCCTGCGTGCGGGCCGGCTCGCCCGGGGAGGTGCTGGCCGGGCGGATCGAGCGGGCGCACCGGGCCGCGCTCATCTTGACCTTCGGCGGCGGCACCAACGAGGTGCAGCGTGACATCATCGCGGCGGCCGGGCTCGGGCTGCCCCTTTCTCGTCGCTGAGTCGGTAGGAGGGCTTTCATGGACTTCGCGTTGAGCGAGGAGCAGGGCGAGCTGGCCGGGCTGGCACGCAAGATCCTGGCCGAACGGGACGCGCCGTGGGCCGACCTCGCGGCGGCGGGCGTGCTCGCGGCGGGGCTGCCCGAGGCGCTGGACGGAGCCGGGCTCGGCCTGCTGGAGCAGTGCTCGGTGCTGACCGAGATCGGGCGCGCGGCGTCGGACGTGCCCTATCTGGCCTCGATCGTGCTCGGGGCCGGGGCCATCGCGTCGTTCGGGACCGCGGCGCAGGCGCAGCGGTGGGCGGTCCCGGCGGCGCGGGGTTCGGTCGTGCTCAGCGCGGCGCTGACCGAACAGGACGCAGACGACCCGCGTTCTCCGTCGGCGCGTGCCGTGCGCGGGGACGAGGGCTGGATGCTGTCCGGGGTGAAGACCGCGGTGGACGCGGCCCCGCGGGCCGACCTGTTCCTGGTGCCCGCCACCTCGGCGGACGGGGTGCTGGTGTTCCTGGTCTCGCCGTCTGACGACGGGGTGACGGTGGAGCCGCAGCAACTGACGGGCTTCGCCCCGGCGGGCCGGGTGGTACTCTCCGAGGTCGTCCTCGGCGACGACCGGGTGCTGGCCGGAGATGGGCAGGTCGCGGACTGGCTAGCGGCGCGGGCCACGGTGGGGCTGTGCGCGGCGCAGTGCGGCGTCCTCGAGCGGGCGCTGGAGATGACGGCGGAGTACGCGCGGAGCCGGGAGCAGTTCGGGCGGCCGATCGGCTCGTTCCAGGCGGTGGCGCAGCGACTGGCGGATGCTTACGTCGACGTGGAGGCGGTCCGGCTCACCATGTGGCAGGCGGCGTGGCTGCTTTCTGCAGGCTCGGCCGGGCCTGCTGGCTCGGCGGCTGAGGTCGCGGTGGCCACGGCCAAGTTCTGGGCCGCCGAGGCCGGGCACCGGGTGGCGCACACCGCGGTCCACGTGCACGGCGGTCTCGGGATCGACGTGTCCTACCCGGTGCACCGATACTTCACCGCGGCCGCGCACTACGAGTTCGCGCTGGGCGGCGCGACCGCCCAGCTACGCCGCATCGGCGCGGCCCTGGCGGTCCAAGGCTAGCCCCGGCATCGGGTGAAGGCCCGGTCAGGTGCCGGCCGTACTAGACGGCGGGACCGAAACGATTCACCATGGAGGGCACGGGGGCTGCCTGCATTCTTCCGGGGCGGCCGAGAGGATGCGCCACGTGAAGCTCAGACGGGGGTGGACGGCTGCTGTCACGGCCGTCCTGATCACAGTGCCTTGATCCTGGTCATGGCCCCGCCGGCCGGCGCCGCGACGGCGGTATGCGCGTCGTCGTCGCATCCGGCGCTGGCGGCCAGGATCGGCCGGGACATCGTCGCGGCGCAGCGGGGCCGCGTCTCTGGCGTCGCGGTGGCGGTCGACGATCCCGGCGTCAGGCTGTCCTGCCGGCTCGACAGCACCGCGCACTTCTACTCGGCCAGCGTGGTGAAGGTGACCATCCTGGGCGCGCTGCTGCGCAAGGCGCAGGAGCAGCGCAGGTTCCTGACCTCGAGCGAGAACGCCCTGGCCTGGGCGATGATCACCCGGTCGGACAACAACGCCGCGTCCGCGCTGTGGGCCGACGACGGCCGGTTCTGGCTGCAGCACTTCCTGAACCTGGCCGGGATGACGCATACGATCCTCGGGCCCGGCGGCGTGTGGGGCCTGACCCTGATCACCGCGTCCGACGAGACCCTCCTGCTGCGGCTCCTGCTGAGGCCCAATACGGTGCTGAGCACCGCCTCCCGGGATTACGCGCTGAACCTGATGGCGCACGTCATCTCGTCCCAGCGCTGGGGCGTGCCGGCCGGGGCGCCGTCCAGCCTCACCGTGCACGTCAAGAACGGCTGGCTGCCGCTGGCCACGCACGGCTGGCACGTGCACAGCATCGGCGCGTTCACCGGCCCCGGCGGCGGTTACAGCATCGTCGTGCTGACCCTGGACAACCCGACCATGGCCTACGGCATCGCCACCATCGAGGCGATCGCCCGGGTGATCAACCGGGACCTGAACCCGGCCGCGACCGCCCGCGTCCCGTCGACGCAGGTCTCGCCGACCTGGGAGACCCCCGACGAGCAGATCCCCGCGCTGAGCCGCTAGCCGGGTGGCTGGGCGGCGGACGCCTCGGCGGCCAGGCGGCCAAGCTCGGCGTAGTCGTAGGCCGACTCGGGGTGGGCGCGCACGGCCTCGTCGAGCATCGTGGCGTCCTGGCCGACCAGGATCCGCCAGGCCCCTGACCGCACCCCGTCGAGGATGATCGTCGCGGCCGCGGCCGCGCTGAGCGGCGCCTTGTCCCGGAAGTCGGCGGCCATCCGGGCCAGCATCTGGCGCAGGTCCTCGGCGGAGGCGCCCTCGGGCAGCAGGCCGGCGCTGGCCAGCTTGGCCTGCGCGTCGGGCGGGATCAGCTCCTGGACCTGGGCGTCGGTCATGTGCTCAGGATCTGGCAGGCCGCGGGCGCGGAAGCTGTTCGCGACGATGTTCGTGCCCACGTGGCCCGGCATCACGACCGCCACCCGGACCTGGGGCGCGTGGCTGCGCAGGTCTTCGATGAGCGCCTCGGTGAAGCCCTTGACCGCGAACTTGGCCGTGCAGTAGGCGGTGTTCGGCATGCCCGGGCCCAGCGTCGCCCAGAAGCCGTTCACGCTGCTGGTGTTGACCAGGACGCCGTCGCCGCTCGCGATGAGCAGCGGCAGGAAGGCCCGGGCGCAGTAGTACACGCCCCACCAGTCGGTGGCGAAGGTGCGCTCCCAGTCCTCCCGGGAGTCGCGAACGAAGCTGCCGCCGCCGCCGATGCCCGCGTTGCTGAAGACCAGGTCGACGTGATCGCTGGCGTGCTCCGCCAGTAGCTCGTCGCGGAACCGCAGCACCTGGGCCTCGTCGGAGACGTCGCAGGCGTGGCTGGTGACCAGGACGCCGGACGGGGCGTCCGCCCGGGCCAGGGCCGCGGTTTCCTCGACGGTGTCGGTGTTCAGGTCGCAGGCCGCGACCGAGCACCCCTGCGCGGCTAGCTGGCAGGCCAGCTCGCGGCCCATGCCGGAGCCGCCGCCGGTCACCACCGCGAGCTTTCCCGTGAACGAGTCCATACAAAAACTGATATCACTTTTATGCGGGGAAGGCAAGACCGCGGGTCAGCGGATCAGGTCCGCGAGCTTCTCCAGGTGGCGCGGGTCGCAGTGGGCCGAGAAGGTGGTGAGCACGGTCTGCTTCCAGCGCTGGATCTCGTCGGCGATCTTGGCCCAGGGGCCGATCAGGGCTACGTCTTCCACCAGAGCGGCGGGGACGGCCGCGATCGCGCCCTTCTTGTCCCCGGCCAGGTAGAGGTCCTGGATCTTCTTGGCTTCGGCCTCGTAGCCCATCCGGGCGAAGACCTCGTAGTGGAAGTTGACGCCCCGCGCGCCCATCCCGCCAATGTAGAGAGCCAGGGTCGGCCGGACGAGATCGGCAGCCCGTTCGGCATCATTATCGACGATGATGGCCAGCGGTCCGCCCACGACGTCGAAGGTGGCACTGGTCTGCCGCGCGCCGGGGCGGGCGAAGCCCTCGGCCAGGGCGGCGGCGTAGAAGTCGTTCATCGCCGGGGAGAAGAAGATGGTGTTCCAGCCGTCGGCGATCTCGGCCGCGAGGGCGACGTTCTTGGGTCCCTCCGCGCCGACGTAGATGGGGATCTCGGTGCGGTAGGGGTGCAGGATCGAGCGCAGCGGCTTGCCCAGGCCGGTGCCTCCGTGGTCGGCGTCCAGCGGGAGCTGGTAGTGCTTGCCTGCGTAGGTCACGGGCTCCCGGCGCGCGATGACCTGGCGGACGATGTCGATGTACTCCCTGGTGCGCTCCAGCGGGCGCGGGTACGGCTGGCCGTACCAGCCCTCCACCACCTGCGGGTTGCTGGTGCCGATGCCGAGCAGCACCCGGCCCTGGGTGAGGTGGTCCATCGTCATCGCGGTCATGGCCAGGGTCACCGGCGGCCGGGCGGACAGCTGGGAGACCGCGGTGCCCAGCTGGACTCTCGAGGTCCGCGAGCCCCACCAGGCCAGCGGGGTCCAGGCGTCGCTGCCGTAGGCCTCGGCCGTCCAGACCTGGTCGATCCCGATGCGTTCGGCCGCCTGGAACAGGTCGGCCGCGCCGGGCGGCGGGCCCGCGCTCCAGTAGCCGGCCGAGACGGCGATCCTCATCGGAGGCCATCCAGCCGGTCGAGGGCCTCGCCCGTCTCGCGGATCAGGGACGCCATCACGTCGGCCACCGGCCGGATCTCGGTCATGCGGCCTATTATCTGCCCGGCCGGCATCGGCACCACGTCCGGCTGCCCGGATCGCATGAGGCGCTGGTGCGCCTCGCTGACCAGCAGATTCTGCAGCGGCATGCGGAGCGGCTCGGGCGCGCCTTGTTGTTCCCAGGCGTCTGTCCACCTGTTCTTGAGCAGCCGGGCGGGCTTGCCGCTGTAGATCCGCGACCGCACGGTGTCCGAGGAGGTGGCCGCGAGCAGCGCCTGCTGCACGGCCGGCGCCGCGGACAGCTGCTGGTACTCCCGGGTGACCAGCCAGGCCGAGCCCATCCAGACCCCGGCGGCGCCGAGCGCGAGAGCCGCCGCGATCTGGCGGCCGCAGCCGATCCCGCCCGCGGCGAGCACTGGCGTGGTGGCGCCTACGGCATCGACGATCTCCGGGACCAGGACCATGCTGGCGATCTCGCCGGTGTGCCCGCCCGCCTCGTAGCCCTGGGCGACCACGATGTCCACGCCGCCGCTCGCCTGCCTGATCGCGTGCTCGGCCTTGCCGGCCAGCGCCGCGACCAGCATGCCCCGGTCGTGCGCGCTGGCGATGACGTCGGGCGGCGGCGGGCCGAGCGCGTTCGCGATCAGGCGCGCGGGATGGGCCAGCGCCACCTCGACGTGCTGGCGCGCCACCGAGTGCAGCCAGCCGAGCACGCCGTCGGCGGCGTGCTCGCCGTCGGGCAGCGGCGGGACCCCGAGCCGCAGCAGCGTCTGCTCGACGAAGTCCTTGTGTTCTCGCGGGATCAGCTGGTCCAGGTCCCTGGCCGCGCCCTCGGCGGGAACCCGGGCCGGCATGACCACGTCGATGCCGTACGGGCGGCCGTCGGTGTTCTCGTCCATCCAGGTCAGGACGGTTTCCAGGTCGGCCGGGTCGTTGAAGCGGACGCAGCCGAGCACGCCAAGCCCGCCGGCCCGGCTGATCGCGGCGGCGACGTGCTCGGACGGGCTGAAGCCGACGAGGGGATGCTCGATGCCGAGCAGGTCGCACAGGGCCGTCCGTACGCTCACAGTGTCACGCTCACGGGGCCACCCTCACGGGGCCGGGCTCGCGGGGGTGGCCCAGGCCAGGCTCGTGGTCGGCGGCGTACTGGCGCGCCCAGGCGTAGTCGGCCTTGCCCGACACCGTGCGCCGGATGGATTCGGCCAGCCAGATGCTGCGGGGGACCTTGTACCCGGCGATCTGGCGGCGCGCGTGCTCCTGCAGCGCTCCGAGGTCGGGGACGGCGCCCGGCCTGGGCTGCACCAGGGCCGCCACCCGCTGGCCGAGCACCTCGTCGGGGACGCCGATGACCAGCGCGTCGAACACGTCGGGGTGGGACTTCAGCGCCCCCTCCACCTCTTCGGGGAAGACCTTCTCGCCGCCGGTGTTCACGCACGTGTTGCCGCGGCCGAGCAGCGTCACGGTCCCGTCGTCCTCCACCCGCGCCATGTCGCCGGGCACCGCGTAGCGCTTCCCGTCCACCTCGGCGAACATGGCCGCGGTCCTGGCCGGGTCCTTGTAGTAGCCGAGCGGGACGTGGCCGCCCCGGGCCAGCAGGCCCACCTGGCCTGTCGCCGCTGGCCTGCCGTCCTCGCCGAGCACGATCACGTCCGGGCCGGCCATGACGGTGGGACCGCCGCGGTGCGGCTCGCCGGCGCTCACGAAGCTGATCCCGGCGAAGCCCGTCTCGGTCGAGCCGATCGCCTCGGTAATGACGACGTCGGGCAGCGCCTTGGCGCAGGCGTCCTTGACCGCCGGGGAGAACAGCGCCGCGCTGGAGGAGAGCGCGACCAGCGAGGAGGCGTCGTAGTTCCCTTCCGCGCACGCCTCGATCAGCGGCCTGGCCATGGCGTCGCCGATGATGACCAGCACGTTGACGTGGTGCCGCTGGACGGCGCGCCAGATCTCGCGGGCGTCGAAGGCGGGCAGCATGACGATGGTCTCCCCGGCGAACAGGCCCGCCAGCGCGGCCACCTGGGCGTTGCCGTGGATGAGCGGCGCGGCGCAGAGCTTGACGAACTCGCCGCTGTCGAGGCCCTTGCGGGACTGGGCCCACTCGTCGGGCAGGGGTTCGGCGGTGATGAAGTCGATCCCGCCGGCCAGGGTGCGCCAGATGTCCTCGTGGCGCCACATCACGCCCTTCGGGTAGCCGGTCGTCCCGCCGGTGTAGATGATGTACACGTCGTCGGCGCTGCGGGCGGCGAAGTCGCGGTCCGGCGAGGCGGCGGCCAGGGCGGTGTCGTATTCCGTGGCTTGGGTGGCTTGGGTGGCTTGGGTGGCTTGGGTGGCTTGGGTGGCTTGGGTGGCTTGGGTGCCGTCGTCGATCTCGACCAGGCCGCGCAGGCCTGGCGCGTCGTGGCGGGCCGCCTGCACGACCGGTCCCAGCCGCCGGTCGTAGACGAGCGCGGTCAGGTCCGAGTCCCGGAACATGTACTGCAACTCGTTCTCGACGTAGCGGTAGTTGATGTTGACGGCGGCGGCACGGAGCTTGCACGCCGCGATCAGCGTCTCGATCGCCTCGATGGAGTTGCGCGCGTACAGGCCGACGTGGCCGCCCGGCCCGACGCCGAGTCCGGCTAGGTGATGCGCCAGCCGGTTGGCCCGTTCCTCGAGCTCGCGGTAGGTGACATGCCGGTCGCCGCAGGCCACCGCGATGCGCTCGGGAAAGGCGTCCGCGGCGTGCTCGAAGAGGTCGGCGAAGTTCAGGGCCATGGGAACGAAAGTAGAACGTGTTATTGTTCTGGGCAAGCCTTTGCGGACGGCCGGAACGAGGAAATCGCGCCCCATGACTGATTCCCCCGCCGATGACGTACCCGGTGCGGAGCCGCCGCACGCGCTCGTCGAGCGCCGGGGGCACGTGCTGATCGTCACGATGAACCGCCCGTCGGCGCGCAACGCGCTGAGCGGCCCGATGATGGCGCTGATGCGCCAGGCCTGGGACCAGGCGGACAGCGATCCCGGCATCCGGGTCTGCGTGCTGACCGGGGCGGGCGGGGCGTTCTGCGCCGGCGCGGATCTTAAGGCGATGACCAGCGACCACCCAGGTTCGCGCATGGGCGAGCTGGACCTGTCGGTGATCGAGCCGCTGCTCAAGGGGCGCCGCCTGACCAAGCCGCTGATCGCGGCGGTGGAGGGCCCGGCGATCGCGGGCGGCACCGAGATCCTGCAGGCGTGTGACATCAGGGTGGCCGGGGAGAGCGCCAGGTTCGGCATCTCCGAGGCCCGGTGGGGGCTGTTCCCGCTGGGTGGTTCGGCGGTCCGGCTGCCCCGCCAGATCCCGTATACGCTGGCGGCCGACCTGCTCCTCACCGGGCGGCACGTCACCGCGGCCGAGGCGTGGTCGATCGGGCTCATCGGCCACGTGGTGCCGGACGGCCAGGCGCTGGCCAAGGCGCTGGAGATCGCGGACATGATCGCGGCCAACGGGCCGGTGGCGGTCCGCGCCATCCTGCGCGTCATCCGGGAGACCGAAGGCATGCCGGAGAACGAGGCGTTCGCCCTGGAAGCCAAGGTGGGCATGGCCGTGTTCGCCAGCGAGGACGCCAGGGAGGGCCCGCGGGCGTTCGCCGAGAAGCGGCGGCCGCAGTTCCGGGACCGCTAGGGCGGCCGCGGGGTCAGATGGCGCGGTCGCGGCCGGCCCAGTAGGGGTCGCGGAGGCGGCGCTTGTAGAGCTTGCCGTTCGGGTCGCGGCGCAGTTCCGGCACGTAGTCGATGGTCTTGGGCAGCTTGAACTTCGCCACCCGCTCGCCGAGGTAGGCGAGCAGCTCGGCGGTCAGCGCCGGGCCGGGCTCGGTCCCGGCGGCGGGCTGGACGACCGCCTTGATCTCCTCGCCCCACTCCTCGTGCGGGATGCCGAACACGGCCACGTCGTCGACCGCCGGGTGGCCGGACAGTTCGGCCTCGATCTCGGCCGGGTAGATGTTGACGCCGCCCGAGATGATCATGTCGCTCTTGCGGTCGCAGAGGTAGAGGTAGCCGTCCGCGTCGAGGTAGCCGATGTCCCCGACGGTGAACATGCCGCGGGCCCGGGAGGCTCGCGTCTTCTCCTCGTCCTTGTGGTAGTCGAAGGTCGCGGTGCCCATCCGCATGTACACCAGGCCCGGCTCCCCCGTCGGCACGTCGTGGCCTTCCGCGTCGAGCACCCGCACCTCGGCGCCGAGCCAGGGCTTGCCGACGGAGCCGGGGTGCGCGAGCCACTCCTGCGCGGTGATGCCGGTCCCGCCGCCCTCGCTGGCCGCGTAGTACTCGGTCACCACCGGGCCCCACCAGCCGATCATCTGCCGCTTGACGTCCTGCGGGCACGGCGCGGCGCTGTGGATCGCGGCTCGCATGGAGGATACGTCGTAGCGGTCGCGCGCGGCCTGGGGCAGCGCGAGCAGCCGGCGGAACTGCGTCGGCACCATGTGCGTGTGGGTCACCCGGTGCCGCTCGATCAGCCGGAGCATCTCCTGCGGCTCGAACCGGTCCATCAGCACGACCGGGTGGCCGAGCTGGATCGAGATCGTCGCGAAGTTCAGCACCGCCGTGTGGTAGAGCGGCGAGCAGCACAGGTGCACGTTCCCTTCGCCGGGCGCGAGCGAGAACAGCCCGAAGAACCAGGTGGCGGTCCAGGACACCTTGTCCGGGTCCTCGCCGGTCAGCGGGCGGCGCACGCCCTTGGGCCGGCCCGACGTGCCCGAGGTGTACATCATGGGCGCGCCGGCCGTCCGCGGGTCGGGGCGCCCTTCGTCGTCGGCGCCGAGGGCGGCCAGCGGGGCGAAGCCGGGCACCGCGCCGACGGCGAACCTGGCGCCGGGGTCGATAGCCGCCGCCTCGGCCGCCATCGCCGCGACGTCGCCGAACCTCTCGTCCGCCACGAACGCTCCCGCACCGCTGTCGCCCAGGATGTAGGCCACCTCGGCGGCGGTCAGGTGCCAGTTCACCGGCACCACGTACAGCCCGGTCTGGAGGGCCGCGAAGAAGAGCGCGAGCGCCTCGGTGCCGTTGGGCAGCAGCCCGGCCACGGCGGAGCCGGGCCGCAGCCCGAGCGCCTGCAGGCCCCGTCCGTAGCGATCCGCCAGGGCGGCGAGCTTCGCGTAGCTGACGGTGCCGCCGTCCGGCTCGATCACCGCGGTCCGGTCGGGGTCGGTAGCGGCGATGGCCCACAAGCCGATATCGGTCACGGGCTTAATCTAGAACACGTTCTAATGCCGGACAAGGCTGGCGCCCGGGGGTGACGCTCGGAGACAGCGCTGGCGTGCGGGCGCTGCCCTATAAGTAGAACACGTTCTATAATCGGCGGCGTGAGCCATCCGCTGGACGCCGGTGAAACCGTGATGGCGCCGCTGCGAGCGCCGCTGGAGATCGAGTTCGACTACACGCGTTCGCTCGGGCCGGTGCTGAGCCAGTTCATGACCGCGCTGGCGGACCGGCGCATCCTCGGCGCGCGCGGGGCGGACGGCCGGGTGCACGCGCCGCCGTTCGAGTACGACCCGGTGACGGCCGATCCGCCCGGGGACCTGGTGGCGGTGGGGCCGGAGGGCACCGTGGTCAGCTGGTCCTGGATGCCGGAGCCGCTGGCGGGCCAGCCACTGGCGGAGCCGTTCGCCTGGGCGCTGATCAGGCTGGACGGCGCGGACACCGCGATGCTGCACGCGGTGGACGTGGGTTCGGCCGCAGCCATGCGGACGGGCATGCGGGTCCGCGCCCGGTGGGCCGCGAACCGGATCGGCAGCATCCGCGACATCGCCTGCTTCGAGCCGTGCGACGCGCCAGGGCCTGCGTCCGGCCCAGATCACGGCCCGGATCATGAGGAGCCAGCGGGCGCGGTGACCGGGACGGTCACGCCGGTCCGGCTGAGTTACATGCACACCGCGTCGGCCGCGGAGAGCGCCTACCTGCGCGGGCTGGCCGACGGCAAGCTGCTCGGGCAGCGGTGCGGCGTGTGCGGGCAGGTGTACGTGCCGCCCCGGGGGACGTGCCCGGCCGACGGGGTGCCCACCCGCGAGCAGGTCGAACTGCCCCACACGGGGACCGTGACGACGTTCTGCGTGGTGAACGTGGGGTATCCGGGGCAGCGCGCTCTCGGGTTGACGCCGCCGTACGTGGGGGCGGCCGTGCTCCTCGACGGGGCGGACATCGCGTTCCAGCACCTGATCCTGGGCTGCGAGCCCGGCGACGTGCGGATGGGCATGCGGGTCAGGGCGGTGTGGAACGACTCGGGCGGCATCAGTCACTTCGGGCCGGCCGGGGAACCCGACGCGCCGTACGAGACGTACGCGAGGTCGCTGTGACCGGGGTGGCCGTGGTCGGTTTCGCCCACGGGGCTGACCAAGGCCGACATCGGGTTCTGGTGCTCCGGGTCCTCGGACTACCTGGCCGGGCGGGCGTTCTCGTTCGTCCAGGCGGTGGACGCGATCGGCGCGGTCCCGCCGGCCATGGAATCGCACGTCGAGATGGACGGCGCGTGGGCGCTGTACGAGGCCTGGCTGAAGATCCTCACCGGCGAGGCACAGATCGCGCTGGCGTACGGGTTCGGCAAGTCGTCCGGCGCGGAACTGCGGAGGGTGCTGGCCCTGCAGCTCGACCCGTACCTGCTGGCCCCGCTGTGGCCGGATTCGGTGTCGGTCGCGGCCCTGCAGGCGCGGCTCGGCATCGAGGCCGGGCGGTGGAGCGAGAAGGACATGGCCGAGGTGGCCGCGCGCAGCCGGGCGGCGGCGTCCGACAACCCGTCGGCGCAGGTGTCCGGGTCGGTCGCGGTCGAGGAACTGCTGGAGCGACCCTACGTCGCCGAACCGCTGCGGGCGCACGACTGCGCCCCGGTGGGCGACGGCGCCGCGGTGGTCATCATCGCGTCGCGGGAGCGGGCCGCCGGCCTGTGCGCGCGGCCCGCCTGGATCGCCGGCTTCGAGCACCGGATCGACTCCGGATCGCTGGGCGCGCGGGACCTGCTGACGGTCCCGTCGGCGGCGGCCGCGGGCCGGGCGGCGGGGACGGCGGGCGCCCAGTTGGCCGACGTCGAGGTGGCCGAACTGCACGCGCCGTTCAGCCACCAGGAGATCTTGCTGCGGGAGGCGCTGGGGCTCGGCGGCGGCGCCGTGGTCAACCCCTCGGGCGGCGCGCTGTGCGGCAACCCGATGTTCGCCGCCGGGCTGGCGCGGATCGGGCTGGCGGCGCAGGCGGTCATGTCCGGCCGGGCCGGGCGCGCGCTCGGGCACGCTACCAGCGGTCCCGCGCTGCAGCAGAACCTGGTCTGCGTCCTGGAGGCTCGAGCCGGGGAGGCAGAGTGAGCGAGCCGGAGGCGAGCGGGGAGACAGGGTGAAGCAGCTAGCGGCGGTCCTGGGCGTCGGGCAGACCCGGCACAGGTCCAAGCGCACCGACGTGTCGATCGCGGGCCTGTGCCGGGAGGCGGCGGACCGCGCGGTCCAGGACGCGGGCCTGTCCCTGGCCGACGTCGACGCGGTCGTGGTCGGGAAGGCGCCCGACCTGTTCGAGGGCGTGATGATGCCCGAGCTGTACCTCGCCGACGCCCTCGGCGCGGTCGGCAAGCCGCTGCTGCGGGTGCACACGGCCGGTTCGGTGGGCGGCGCGACCGGTCTCGTGGCGGCGAGCCTGGTGCAGTCGGGCGTGCACCGGCGGGTGCTGGCGGTGGCGTTCGAGAAGCAGTCGGAGTCCAACGCCATGTGGGCGCTGTCGATCGCGCCGCCGTTCAGCATCCCGGTGGTGGCCGGCGCGGGCGGGTACTTCGCGCCGCACATCCGCGCCTACATCCGGCGCAGCGGCGCGCCGCCGCACATCGGGGCCCTGGTCGCGGTCAAGGACCGGCGCAACGGCGCGCTCAACCCGTACGCCCACCTGCAGCAGGCCGACATCACGCTGGAGTCGGTGCAGGCCTCCCCCATGCTGTGGGACCCGGTCCGGTACGACGAGACGTGCCCCTCCTCCGACGGCGCCTGCGCGGTGGTCATCGGCGACGCCGATGCGGCCGCGGCCGCCCCCGGGCCGGTGGCCTGGATCCGCGCGACCGCGATGCGCAGCGAGCCGACGATGTTCGCGGGCAAGGATCACGTCAACCCGCGGGCGGGCGTGGAGGCCGCCGCGGCGCTGTGGCGGCAGGGCGGCATCACCGATCCGCTGAACGAGATCGACGTCGCCGAGATCTACGTCCCGTTCTCCTGGTACGAGCCGATGTGGCTGGAGAACCTCGGCTTCGCCGCGCCCGGCGAGGGCTGGCGGCTGACCGAGGCGGGCGAGACCGCCATCGGGGGCCGGCTGCCGGTCAACCCGTCCGGCGGCGTGCTCAGCTCCAACCCGATCGGCGCCTCCGGCCTGCTGCGGTTCGCCGAGGCGGCGCTGCAGGTCATGGGCAAGGCGGGTGCGCACCAGGTGCCGGATGCGCGGACCGCGCTCGGCCACGCCTACGGCGGCGGCTCCCAGTTCTTCTCGATGTGGGTGGTGTCAAGCACGTCGCCCTGAACCTCATGACCTGCTACGGTGACGTCTCCCATCAGGACCTCGTCACATGTCGGCCCGGCGAGGCTCGAGCTCGTAGGTCTGGATGTCAAAGGTGTGTCCAGTCTCGTCGGTCGGTCTTACGGTGACGGTGTCGCCGTCCACGGTGACCAGCAGGAAGTGGTACACATGGGTCGCCGAGGTGGGAGTGGGTGCGCTGCCGCACTTGCTGCCAGTGCCGCTGGACGGATCCCAGCCGATCCCGTAGGCGTCGGTCGGGGCGCAGCCAGCACCTCCGATCTTCATCAAAGCAGCGCCTCCGCCGCCGGTGACGTAGCTGATGACGCCGCCGGGTGGTGCGGTGTTGCGCTGGTAGATGTGGGCGTGGCCGTTGAACGCGATCGCTACGTGGTACTGGTTCAGCAGCCCTTCCAGGTGACCAGGCTCGTCCAGGTAAATGTCGGATGGCTGGGAGCTCTGGTCGGAATGCAGGGGGTAGTGGAAGACGGCGAACTTCAGTTCGGCGGGATGCGCGGCGAGGTCCTTTCGCAGCCACGTGTACTCATCGTGCTGCGCCCCAGGTGCCCAGTGCGTGTCAGAGTCGTCCTGGTACTGGCTCCCCGTTCCCAGATTGGCGGGGTCCCATGCGGCGTCGAGGAGGTAGAAGCGGGCGTTGCCTTCGTCAAAGGCGTACCAGCCCGTCCCGTAGTCCTTGGCGGCAATCCCGTCGGCGCAGCAGTAGGACTCCATCTGGTACTGCCCGCCGGAGGTGGCGGTGACCGCGTCGGCGGGCCATTCGGTCAGGAACGTGCTGGTGGGCGCGTGATTGCCGATCGAATTGAACATGGGGACGGACTTGCCTACCACGGTCCAGTACTGCGGCCCGAACACGGTGCTGATGTTCGGCCCGGACTGTTGCAGGTCGCCGTAGCTCGCCTGGCTGCCGGCCGGGTAGCCGGTGTCGCCGGTGCCGAGCACGAAGCGGGCGCCGCTGGCCGCGATCTGCTTCATGATGCTGGCTTGGTCCGGATTCCCGTTGGCGTACGTCTGGCCCCAGTCACCGATAACGGCGAACGAGAACGGCTTGGCCGAACCGGCGGGAAGCTGGGTGACGAACCGTGGCGACCGGCCGATGCGCAGCAGGTCGATCTGCGACGTTCCGAAGTAGGGCCGGTAGCAGTAGGCGGTGTCCGGCCGCAGCGGGGACAGCAGCGCCTTCCACTGGTATTCGCCGACCCCGTTCACCATGATGCCGGTTTTCGTCGCCGTCGTCGTGTGCGCGGTACACGACTCTGCCCCCACCCGGCCCCACTTCACCACCGCTGAGTCGTTCGACTGGTCGGTGCCGAAGTTCACCGTCGCATTCCGGCCGGCCATGTCGGTCAGGTAGGGGTACCGGGTGAGCTGTGTCTGTACCATCAGCTCGGGCGAGTGCGCGCCTTCCCTGCTGCCGAATTCCGCGCTGCCGCTGCCCACCTCGGTGAGGGCGAAGCTCACCAAACCGCTGCCCGGCACCAGCCGGGTAACATCGGCGAATGCCCACGCTCCGGCGGCAATCGGCCCTGTCTCGCTAGCCGCGCCACCGATCGTCGGGGCATTCGCGGCGGTGATGGACTTCTCATTCCATGAACCATGAACTGCGTGTACCGCGACTCCGTGTGTGTCGGCCCGGTTCGACCACAACCGCAAGATCGCCCGGGTGATCGGACCGGATACCCCTTCTACCAAAAAGGTGAGGTAGCTGCGGGTCTCCGGCCGCGAGGCAGTCCGCAGCACCGGCATGCTGCCCAGGCTCAGGCCCGGCTGTGCGGAGGAGACCGAGGCGTCGCGAACCGGCGAGAATGCGGTCTGCGCGACCTCGGGGGCATTGCGTTCTGCCGGCGGAACGGGGTCACCTATGGTGGGCCGGGTCACCGCCCACCAGGCAAGCGTGGCCGAGCAGGCGACAACCAGCGCGATCAGCTGCCGTAGCCACGGCCGCCTTGAACCCGGTGCCCCTGCATCGCGCTGCTGCCGGTGCCGGCCTTGCTGCGCGTTGTGGCGACCGTCATCCGCTGAACGTGTAGGTCTGTATATCGAAGGTTCGCCCCATCTCGTCGGTGGGTGTCACGGTGACCGTGCTGCCGTTCACGGTGACCAGCAGGAAATGGTAGACCTGGGTCGCCGAGGCAGGTTTGGGGGCACTGCCGCACTTGCTGCCGGTGCCGCTGGACGGGCTCCAGCCGATCCCGTACGCGTCAGTGGGCGCGCAGCCAGCACCACCGATCGTCGAGAGCGCGGCGCCGCCGCCGCCGGTGACGTAGCTGATGACGCCGCCGGATGGTGCGGTGTTGCGCTGGTAGAGGTGGGCGTGGCCGTTGAAGGCGATCGACACGTGGTACTGGTTCAGCAATGCTTCCAGGTGCCCGGGCCCGTCCAGGAAACTGTCGGAGTTCTGCGAGCTCTGGTCGGAGTGCAGCGGGTAATGGAAGACCGCGAACTTCAGCTGGCCGGGGTGGGCGGCGAGGTCGTTCGCTAGCCAGGTGTACTCGTCGTGCTGCGCACCGGGCGCCCAGTGCACGTCATAGTCGTCCTGGTACTGGCTCCCTGTTCCGACATTGGCGGGGTCCCAGGAGGCGTCGAGGATATAGAAGCGGGCGCCGCCTTCGTCGAAGGCGTACCAGGCGGTCGCGTAGTCCTTCGTGGTGATTCCGTCGACGCAGCAGTAGGACGCCATCTGGTACTGCCCGCCAGAAGCCGCCGTAACGGCGTCCGACGGCCAGTTGGTGAGGAAGGTACTCGTGGGCGCATGGTTGCCCATCGAGTTGAACATCGGGATCGACTTGCCCACTACCGTCCAGAACTGAGGCCCGAAGACCGCGCTGATGTCCAGCCCCGTTTGTTCGAGATCACCGTAGCTCTTCTGGCTTCCTGCCGGGTAACCGGTATCACCGGTGGCGACCACGAAGCGGGCGCCGCTGGCCGCAATTTGCGTCATGACGTTGGCCTGGTCGGGGTTCCCGCTGGCGTACGTCTTCCCCCAGTCACCGAGAACGGCGAACGAGAATGCTGTGGAGGAACCGGCCGGAAGCTGCGTGACGAACTGGGGCGACGGATCGCTGCCCAGCAGATCGATCTGCGAGGTCCCGAAGTAAATCCGGTAGCAGTAGGCCGTGTCTGGCTGCAGCGGCGAAAGCTGGGCCTTCCACTGGTATTCGCCGACTCCGTTCACGCTGAGGTTGGTCTTCGTCGTCGCCGTCGTGTGCGCGGTACACGATTCCACCCCAGCCAGACCCCATTTCACCACGGCCGAGATCTTCGACTGGTCGGTGCCGAAGTTCACGGTGGCATTGCTGCCCACTACGTCGGTCAGGTACGGATAGCGAGTGAGCGGAGGAGCCAGGCTGGCCGCCTCGGCCGACGTGGGAGCCGCCACTGCTGGCACGAGCAGGGCTGCTGCCACGAACAGCCCGGTGAGCGGGACCGCGGCTTTGCGCGGACGCCACCGAGATGAATAGCTGACCGTGAGTCCCCGGATACGGTGGTTCTTCATTTGTTCCTCCCCCGGCGATGACGCCTGCTAAGTGGCGCTCGCCCTTCCCCGGCAATGGTACCGCCATGGCTATTTCGGCCACAGAGGTCACTGCCGGACGTTACAGAGCCGGTGCAGGTTGCACGCGGTGTCGCCGGCCATCGTTACGGTGGGTTGCCGGTCGACTTGTTAGAGCTATAGATCCAGTAGTAGACAAGCTCTCCCGCCTCTCCGGTGTGCCTGGGGCTAACCGGCAGGAAGAGGGTGAATACGAGAGCCGTGGCGCCGGATGGGCCACGCAGGCTCGTCACGGTGGGGTTGCCAAAGCTGCCGCTGCCCTGACTGGTCCGGATGTGCAGGGCGGCGGCGACACGTGTCCTCTGGTCATAAAGATACACGTCCCACGCTGGCCCGGTGCCTGCCTGAGCCTCAACCAGCTCCAACGGCACGCCGAGGAACGTCACGGTGTCGCGGTGGCCGATCGCTCCGGTCGCGCCATCCGCGCGCAGAGCCGCCTCGAGGGCGGTGTCGGGCCGCCCGGACCACGAGGAGAAGTTGGTGAGCACACCGATCCCTGGCCGGTCGAGCCCATGCGGTCGGCGGTAGTGAAAGCCGACTACGATACTCGAGTGCGAGAGGTCAGGCGACAGGGTGGCCGAGAATATGTTCGGTGTCCCTTCGGCGTTGACGCCGCCAGGCGCGAGGGTCAGGGGCGCCTCGTACGTGCGGTCGGCTCGGCCGGACAGCAGCGCCGCGAGGCTGGCATAGTGCCGGAAGCGCAGTATCCGGAGCTTGGCTGCCCGGTTGACCGATGCCTCGTCCGCGAGCAGGTAGCCAGCGTCGGAAAGCGCGGCGATCGCGGGCTGGGAGGCGTCATTGTCCAGCAGTGCCCTGGATGTCCAGTGCAGCAAGTCGCGCGATTCCGCGACGTAGACGCGGAACACCCCTTGCGGGCCATAGTGGTAGACGCCGAGGTAGCCGCCGCCCGGCTTTGAGATGATCTTGAGCGCGTCCATGCTTCGCCCGTGATCGTCCCGGGTGGCGTAGCGATAAGCAGTAGCGTCCGGGACAGCCTCGATGGCGGCGCGCAAGACTGCGGCCGCGGAGTGGGGCGACAGTGCGCGGGAACCGGAAGTCGTCTGTACGATCAGCTCCGGCGGGTGCACGCCCTCCCTGCTGTCGTACTGCCCACTACCGCTGCCCACCTGGGTGAGCGCCATGCTGACCACCCCGTTGCCCGCCACGAGCGGGGTGACGTCGGCGGTTGCCCAGGTCTTCGCGCCCACCATTCCGGTAACCGCCACCGTGTCCCCCACGGCCGGTGCGTTCGAAGCGGTGATGGAGTCCTCATGCCACGAGCCCGGGGCGGCATGCACGGCGACGCCGCGCAGGTCGGCCACGTCCGCCCACAACCGCAGCGTCGCCGCGGTGACGGTGCCGGAAAGCCCCGATACCGAGAAGGTCAGATAGCTCACGATCTTCGGCCGGGAGGCGGTCCGCAGCACGTGAGAACTCCCCCGGTTGACGTCAGGACGCGCCGAGGAGACATACGCGTCGGCGGAGGCCGGGAACGGGATGGACGCGGTTGACGGAACCGGGGCGGCCGCCGGGGGGCCGGGCCGCGTCGCCGCCCACCATGCGAGCGGCGCGGCCACCGCCACCGCCACAGTCAGCGCCAGCCATCTCCACCGGGAGCGCCGACGGGCCGGCGGCACGCGGCCGCCGGCCGGCCCGGACTGGCCTGAATTCCCGGAGGCGTTTTTCCGCCGCCTGCCGAAGCTGCCAGGTATCTTTGCTGGCAACCGGCCGCGCGTCTTTTCGGATAGTGAGTTCGACATTATCTCCGCCGGACGACGAGGGTTTCCACGGCGATCTGGAACAGGCCGGACTTGCTGGCATAGATATGCACAGTGAAGCTGCCGGGCGCGTCCAATGCGACCAGCGTGAAGTCGGCCTGGCCCAGCATGTCCGTGGACCGGGCTTGCCACCGCACACCCAGCCCCCTGCTGTTGATGATCTCAACGAAGAGGTGCACCAGGCTTGCGTGAATGGTCCTGCCTGATGGACCCAGGGTGCAGAGCACTTTGATCGTGAACGGCGCACCTACGGTTACCACGGGGGGCGCTGTGGCGTTCAGCCCGAGCCGACCAAGTCCGGTCAGGGACTTGGCCGACTCACCCGGCGCGCGCCCGGCCAGGGCGGCCGATGCCGCGACGATGCGCCATACCGGGTGCATCTCGGCCCGGCCGTGCAGGTTCCTGTTGAGCACCCAGGCGCCGTAGAACGTGGCATGCTGGCCGAGCGCTGGCAGCGGGACGTGCGCCAGGTCGGCTGGGATGACCCGTACTGGCAACAGGCCGTGATCGGCGGCGGTGAGGAAGCCCCGGTACTGCGGGTCGGGTGCGATGGTCACCTGCCAGTCACCGTCGCCCGGCTTGTACTGCACCTGCTCAACGAAGCCGCTTACGGTCGCGCAGTTCGCCACCAGATTGAGACGGCCAGGGTCATGGACATGCGCCAATGGATCGGCTCGGCATACTGCGGCTCCAGGGCGCCACGCCGGCGCGCTCACCGGCTTTCGCAGTACGCCGGATGGGCCGTACAAAGCGTAGCCGATGGCGGCTCCGGCGATCAGCAGGACGACGATCGCGATCACAAGCTGCGTCCGGGTAAGCCGATGAGCTTCGGCGTGGCTGGTGGCGGCCGCCTCGCGGGCGGCCTGGTCCGGTTCTGTGGTGCTCACCGGAGTTGTCCTATCTGAATCGCCGTTGTGTAGTGGTCGGCCGGATCCCTGAGTTCGAGAAGCCACGATGGCTGCCCTCCGCGCGGCAGTACGAACGACAGCGACATGGAACCGCGGGCATCGGCGCGGGTGCTCGTCATGAACTGGCCGTGGTAAACCGCGGTCACCAGAGTCCCGGGCCTGTACCCGGAACCATGAATGATCACCCAGCCTCCGGAAACGGCGTAGCTCAACCTTGGGTTGATCAGCACGAGTGCACTGCGGTTGCCCAGGCGATCGGCTATCACGAGCGGCCAGTGCGGGAAGATGCGAGCGGGCGGGCGGAAAGACACGGACACGCTGCCGTCAGCGGCCGACCGTCCGCGCGCGATGACAGCACCGTAGTACGTCACCGTTATCGGCGACAATCTCTGGAAGCCAGCCCCCGTCACGGTCGCGATCCCGTCCTCGGTACGGTATGCGACGGCGGGCTTGGGCAGGGTCACCGATGCGTACCGGCCTGCGGCGTCGGCCATGATGAGAAGGTAGCGGGGGCGCGGGCGGGCGGGGTATGGCACCGACAGTGACACCGAGCCATCCGATTGCGCCTGGCCGCGCGCGATCTGGTGCCCGTTGTAGGTCGCTACCACCTGAGCGTTTTCAGTGAAGCCGGCTCCGTGCAACGTCAGGGCAGAGCCGCTTACGGCGTAGGACAAGACGGGGCGCGGCAGCCTGGCGGTCAGCCGGTAGATCCACGCCTTGCCCTCGTGGTGGTAGTAGACCGTGTGCACCAGTTGCCCACCGTAGCGCTCGATGAGCAGCCGGAACTGGTGCTGGGCGGAGGTCTCGACCACCTGGTTCTCCTCCGGAGGGTCGTCCGCCACCGTGGTGTAGTACACGGCGTAGGAAACCTGGCCGTTCCTGATCAGGCGGGCGGGCCAGCCGTCCACCCAGTCCCGGGGCGTCCGCGCTCCCGTAGACGGCGCGGAGGCAGGGACGATCCGGCCGCCTGGCAGCACCGTCGCGAGGTTGAACCGGCCGAACGGATAGGAGTCACGGCGGGCATAGAACGCGAAGACGTACTGCGCCGAGCCGCGCGAGACAGTTATGACGCCTGCGCTTGGCGGTGTTGACCTGGCTATCCAGGTCGCCGCCTCCCTCAGGCCGGCGTAGCTGTCGTCCCGCCATGCGTCCTGCAGGTACGGGGCCGAAGCGCCCAGGACCGCGATGGAGACGACGACGGCGCACACCAACTGCCGTGTGCCTGGGCGCCACCATTGGACCAGGGCGTCGAGGGCCCGGCCCGCCAGGATGGAAAGCGCCGGCAGGGCCGGCAACAGGTAGTTGAACGCTTTGAGCGGATAGATCTGGTAGAAGACCGCCACCGTGAGCAGCCAGAGAAGGGGCAGCACGTCCTCGCGTGACCGGCGGCCTATGGCGAACGCGATGCCGAAGATGTAAAGGGCGAGGATGAGCGGACCGTCGTGGGCCAGCAGGACCTTTCCGTAGTAGTACCAGGGCACGGCGCTGGCCCGCCGTATGCTCGTCGACAGGAAGTTCGTGTACAGTTCCCAGTTGGCGGCAAGCTGCACGAGCATCGGGGTCAGCGCGGCGAGGAACACCGCCACGCAGATCAGCAGGCTGCGCCGGGTGAGCTGCCCCCGGGACCGGCTGATGAGCAGATAGGTGGCGACGACGAGCAGGGCGAGCCCGCCGGCGATCTTCGCCTGGACGGTGAGAGCAGCGGTCGCGGCCAAGCCGTACAGCCAGCCGCTCCGGTTCGTCGCGTTCCACTTGGCCGCGCACAGGATGGCCGTGGCGAACAAGAACGTCAGTGTCGAGTCGAGCAGGGCCAGGCGGCCGAGCATCACCGAGTAGCCGCTGACCGAGAGCAATAGCGCCGAGAACAGCCCGGTGCGCCGGCCGAACAGTGTCGCGCCGATCCCATAGACCACTACCACCGTCAGGATGCTGAAGGCGGCTGCTACAGCGCGGGCGGTCACGTCCCCGACCCCGGTAACGCGGTAGACCACGGAAACCACCTCCTGGAAGAGGAGGAAGTTCGAGTCGCCGCGGCTCTGCAAGATGAAATACCGGCCGAAGTCTTTCGCGCCGGCGAGTACGGCGGCTTGGCCGGCGTACACGGCCTCGTCGCCGCGAAGGCCGAGGCGGTCAAGCTCCCAGAGCCGGAGAAGCGCGGCGAGTGCCGTGATTGCGATCAGCGGCAGGTCGAGCCGCCGGAAAGCCGCGGGGACGAGAGACTTCCACCGCCGCGGCCGGCGCTCAGCAACGCCTTCCCTGCGCCCGGCACCCCCCCGGGACGGGGTCTTCAGCGGCAAGAGGCTCATTTCTAACCCCCCGCGCCGTGGCATCGAGCTGTCCCGGAGTCCTGGAATGACCCGTCTACCGACACGAAACGCCAGCTGTAGCTGTCCGGATGCAGGGTCATGACCAGTACGCCCGATGCTGTGTCGTTGCGGACGACGCTGTTCGGCTGGATTGCCTTGAACCTGTAATGGCTCTTGCCGCCCGTCCCTACGACGAACTCGCGGATACCGGACGGATCGGCGTGCCCGGAGGAGCCCTGCGGGGCGAAGCGTTCGTAATCGTGGTCATGCCCGTTGAGCACGACATCGGCATGGGCGGCGAACAGATCCCGCCAGAACGCGTCATAAACCGGCTCGTCACCGTGCTGGCCGGAACTGAATCGCGGTTGATGCCAGTACGCGAGGACGCACGCCGCGGGGTGCTGGCGCAGGTCGGCCGCGAGCCACCGCTCTTCCGCAGAGCCGGGC
>WNGL01002634.1_pt1 | contig 36548 bp, 34 predicted proteins | sample 5400591 | NCBI WGS metagenome assembly WNGL01 (sample SAMN13153377, study PRJNA577476) | soil metagenome | isolation source: 80 cm soil or saprolite under Garry oak tree replicate 1 | place: USA:California | collected 2016-06-15
TATTTTTACGATGCGATGGGGGCGCAATTTGAAGCGACTGATTACGCAGCAACCGGATCGGGATCGCCGGCCGTGCGCGGCATTCTCTATTACGAAAACAATTGGGGCGCGAAGCGGCTGCAAAAATTGAGTGAAGACGAAGCGGTATCGATCGCATTGCGGGCCCTTGATACGGCTGCGGAATCCGACACATCGACGGGCGGCGTGGATCGCAGCGGGAAGATTTATCCGCTCATCAAGATTGTATCGCACGAAGGCATTGCCACTTTGCCCGAGAGCAAAATCGCTGCCGTGTTCAAGGAAACGGTTGCATGATCGAAGAGCCGTATCGTTGGGTTGAAGCGATCGCCAACCGCCGCGAGTACATTGAAGCGCAGCTCGCTTCGGGAAGTCCGATCGCGGCACTCGGTTATCGGGACGGCATTTTATTTCTCACCCTCGGTCAGAGGCGGCAGAAGATTTTCGAGATTTACGACCGGATTGCGATGGGTGCCATCGGTCATCCCGGAGACATCGAGCGGTTGCGGATGGCAGCCATCGAACTGGCCAGTACGGAAGGTTTCACCCGCTCGGCAGCAGATGTTTCCCTGCGTCGGCTGGTGCATTACTCGCTCAGTCCGACAATGAAAAGCGCGTTTGAGCAAGTTTATGGTGCGCCTTATCTGGCGCGGATGCTCTTTGCGGAGGTCGGGGAGCGCCCGGAAGAAGATTTATTTCTGCGAGTAGAGTACGATGGCGAGATTACAACCGACAGCGCTACCTTCGCGCAAGCACGCCAGGATTTCGCCGTGCTCAGCGGGACACAGCAATCGAGGGAGCTAATGGAATCATTCCTCAAAGCCGAACATGCGCCGGATGCCAGTTTTGAAACGGCGCTCCGCTCCGCGCTCGATGCATGGAGCGTCGGGCATATGACCTTGCAGACAAGCGACGCGAAGGAATTGCCAGAGCGTGCTGCCGTGACGAAATATCGACAAGAGCACCTCGCCAATACCCAAATCGAAGCAGGAATACTCGACCGCGATGCGAGCAGAGCAATTTGTTATCGTCCGTTATCAGATACGGAATTGCGCCACTTGATTAGCGATTAGAATATGGAGAGAAATGTTCGCTCAAAGATCACGAATGAAACAAGCGATCCGGCGCATACTGGCCCTGTCGGGCTTGTTATTGATGGCCGCATCCTTCATCTGGATGCAGCGGATACCAAGACCGGAACCCACGGCAAGATCCCGACCGGCGCATCCCCCCGCAACACCTAAGGCATTCGCGGTAGTTGTGCTCGATCCAGGCCACGGCGGACAAGACTCCGGTGCAATGTGCAACGGCGTGCTTGAAAAAGATCTGACTCTGGACGTGGCGCGCCGGGTCGACCGATTGTTGGAGGCAGAAGGAATCGCGACTCTGATGACCCGCCTGGGGGACACATATGTCTCGCTGGCAGATCGCGCTGTGTTCACCAACCGCGTGAGCGATTGTATTTTTGTGAGCATTCATTTTAACGAAGATAACAAGCCGGTTTCCAACGGGGTGGAAACGTATTATGCCGCTCATCAAATCACGGCGGGTTCCTTTGTGGCTTCGTGGCTGCCTTTCCTGTGGCGACCACTTTCCGATTCGCCCAATTATGAAAGTCAGACCCTCGCCGGATTTATTCAGGAAGCGCTGGTCGCACGCACGGGAGCCTTGGATCGGGGCACAATCGCCAAGCAATTTTTTGTGATCGCAAATGTGACTTCTCCCGCTGTTTTGATCGAAGGCGGATTTCTCACGAACAAGGTAGATATTTCCAAGGTGGCAAGTGAAGATTATCGCGAACAAATTGCCGCAGCTGTCACCGAGGGAATTTTACGTTATCGCGACGCGGCAAAGCAGCGGCAGTCAACGCTCGCGGTGACAGATCCGGGAAAGCGCTGAATAAGCAAAAAGCAAGGGCGTCAAAATTACATCGAAATGAAAGCCAAGGTGGCTGCGCTGATTTTCATCGGGTCGATTGCGCTTGTGCGAGCGGATCAAATGATCGAGAGCGTGCAGCAGGCGCTCAAGGATCAGGGTTTTTATTATGGCGAGATTACGGGCGAGACAAATGCGAACCTGACCGCCGCGATCCGCCGCTATCAGATTCGCAACGGACTTCAGGTTAACGGTGAGCTCAATAGCGAAACGCTGCGTTCACTTGGAGTTAGCTCTTCAGCGTCCGGACAACTGGCGGCAAAGACTACCCCTTCGCCCAGCGCTGGTGTACCTCATCTCCGCGATCAATCTTCCGGCGAAGCAGCGGGTGTGGCTCCTCCCTCAGCCCAGCCTTTTGCCAACGCGCCGCAGGATCGACAGCTCTACCCACCCAATCCCGTGACGCCCGGCACTTCACCAGGAGGACTTCTGGCTGGCACTCCCTACGAGGCTGCCCCGTCCGATGTGCAACGCAATGTGGTGGTCTCCGCACAAATAGCACTGGCCCGCCGCGGGCTTTATCGAGGTGAGATCGACGGAGCCTATGGATGGGCAATGGAATTGTCGCTGCGCGCCTATCAAGCGCGGACGCGTCTTCCTATCACAGGCCGGCTCGATCTGGAAACGCTTGCCGCGCTCCGATTATTGCCGCGGCCACGCGAACCGGTCTACGATCCATCGCGAAAGCGTATGCGTCCTCCGCCCGAGCCACCAGTGCGCGGCGAGTGGGTTCCGGACTAGATGTCCAAACTTCGAATCTCCAGTGGATCGCAGCCCCGACGGCGTCACTATCTTGCACCGTCGAAGCGCACCGACTGCAGCTCGGCGAAAACTGTGCCGACAAAAACCTGGGCTTCGATGCGAAGCAAAATCCGGTCAGCATCATCCGAGACCCAGATCGTGGCGCGACGGAACTTCCGGTGTGGTTGCAATTCAAGATTTTTGCCAATCTTGTTAAGTTGCAAATCAACTTTTATCGCGTTGTAACTGCCAGCATGCACCGAGATTTTTTCTCGGCCAATTACCGTGATGGTAGTAAGATATGCGTTAGTCGCCGGATAGACGACGACGCGATAAACGCTGCGATCCCTGAGTGGTTGACTACGCAGATAAAGCAGGGCCGAGTCCAGATCGAACAGATTAGGAAAGCTAAACTGGCGGGTCTTTGTTGCGGCAGAACTGCCTTCGCCTTCGGTCCTCGCGCGAGTTACGCCGTTATCTCTAAAAGTGAGGTGGGTGGCGAGTTTTTTTGATCGGTAATTCTCTGTTTGCTGGCTTTCGATTGGGCGCAGCGTTTCCGCATTGGCGACTGCCTGATGATTCACATCCAGCTTCCACAAGGCGCGGACGAAGCCGATCGTCCGCCCTGCTCCATCGAGCTGGAACCTGTCCCCGGATGGCTTGGTAAAATGGATTTCTCCGGTAGCCGCCGTAAACCCAGACCACCCGAAACGGTAGGTTGCACGGAGAGGCCGAAGCTCTGAAAAATTTCCAGGTGGCTCTTTGCTGACCGTTGACTGCCAATTCGCCGCGAACGAGCCAGAGCAGAACGCGAGAACCGCGATCGCAGTGCAGCGTCCTGGCCGAAATCTGGCTCGACAGGCAAACGGACTTTGAACGGGCACTTCCGCAGGTTGCGACTGCTTACAAATCGTTTCCGGTCGATGTGCGCGCCTGCTTTTCACCTGTACGAAAAAATACACGCGATTTAGCTCGCGTGTATTTCCGAATTGTCGAACCTAAATTACGGTTTCGAAGCTCTTGCCGGCGTCGCGGACGGACTCGTCCGCGTTTTCTCGATTGAGCTCGTGGCGCGGCCCGGCCTGTTTAGCACGGCGATGATGTCGTCCGTAAAATCGACGTTGCCGTGTGAGTACATCAAAACAGGGACGCCGTTCAGGCTCAAGCCCGATTTGTCAAACACCAAATCCATATTACCGGCCTTCACTTTTTCCATTACGACGTCGGTAATTTCCTTCACGATACCCTCTCGCATGCGCATCGCCTGTTCCTGCAACTGGCGTTCGCGGGTCTGACGGAAGTCGCTGATTTCACGCTCCATGTTCTTGATGTTGGCGATCTTGTCATCACGCTCCTTTGCTTTTTGCGACTTAGCTTCGGCGCTCAGCGCTGGAGCATCGAGCTGCTTGTTGAGGTTATTAATTTCATCAAGCGCCTTTTTGTAGGCCTCTGCTCGATCGTCATATTCTTTCTTCGCCGAATTCTTGGCTTCATTGATTTTCGTCTCCGCATCCTTGGTCTTGCTGTATTCCTTGAATGCGCGCTGCATATCCACAGTTCCGATTTTCAATGCCCCCTGCGCGAAAGCCGCAATCGGAAAAGCGAGCGTTAAAGCAAATATTGTAGAGAGAAACTTCTTCATAACACAAGGCATACGGTGGTTGGAACCCGGTTAGACTGCAACCATTTATATTCGTTCAAAATTGGTAACCAACATTGAAGTTGAAATGGCCGCCGCCGTTGTAACCATCGCGCTGGATCGGGTATCCGTAGTCGAGGCGCAGTGGACCGATCGGCAAATCAAGCCGGAGTCCAACGCCGATATCCGAGGCGATATGATTGAAGCCAAAGGACCACGCCTCGCTATTGAGGAAACCGGTGTCATAGAAAATTGCGCCGCGCGCTTTTTCGATAATCGGAAAAGTCCATTCCACAGTCGCGCGAGCCAATGTTTTGCCGCCGGTCGGTTCGCCGTTTTGATCTTGCGGGCCAACTTCGCGGAAAGGAAATCCCCGAAGATTATTTGAGCCTCCGAGAAAGAGGCGCTCGAAAATTGGCACATCGTCCCCGCTGCCCCATTGATTCACAGTCGCGACTTCGCCATTGATGAGCAGAATCGTGTCCCACGGAAAATGGAAATATTGCGACCCCTCAAGGTCCCATCCATAGATTTGGGTGTCCCCTCCAAGAAAACCGCCTGCAACATAGGGCGAAAAAGTAACGCGTTGCCCGCGGCGCGTGAGCAAAGGATTGTCCCGCCGATCAAATACGACACTGGTAAAGATCTTGCTCTCCACAAACGAGCCTTTTTGTGACTGGATGAAATCGGATGCACTGGGGTCCACATTAAAAATATCCACGTCCTGCAGCTGATATCCCAGGCTCGCATACGTATAGGCGTTGATCGGCTTGCGGGCTTCGATCGAAAACCCGTAATTGCGCTGGTCATACTGCGCGCTCAAGTAGTTTGCTTCGGTGTAAAAAAGCTGACCGCTCAGCGAGAACCGTCGATCGAGGAAATACGGTTCGGTCAACGTGAGAATAAAATCCTTTCGTTGCGTGCCGTACTGGATGCGTACGCGGAACTTTTGGCCCCCTCCAGTAAAGGACGGCCAGTTGAACAAATCGAAATTGCCTTGGGTGAGTTCCACGAACCCAACTAACTGGTCGATCGTGCTGAATCCGCCGCCGAAGCTGAGCGAACCAGTCCGTTTTTCTTGCACGAGGATCGTGAGGTCTTTGCGGCCAGGTACGTCTGTATCTTCCGGATAAGTCTCGACTTTTGCAAAATAACCCAGGTTCTCCAGACGTTTCTTGGTCACATCCACGCGGACGGTGTTGAAGACATCTCCCGGCGCAACGAGAACTTCGCGACGAATTACCTTGTCCTTGGTGCGCGTGTTACCCTCAATATTGATCCGGTTCACAAACGAACGGGCGCCCTCTTCGATCTTATAATGCACATCGACCCGAGCGGGACCGGCCGGCGTGCCTTCGGGCAAGATCGAAAGATCGACGTAACCGCCGCTCCCGTAGGCGTCGGCAACCGCTTTCGCATCATCATGCAGCTGCTTTGGCGAATAGACGCTGCCTTCCTTCATTTTTAACAGCGCCCGAATCTTCTCTTGCGTGGTCGCCTGGTAGCCCGAAATCGTAACCTTGCCCACGTGATATTGGGGACCTTCCGCGATGACGATCGTGAGAATCATCGGACCGTTCGCCGCGCGTTCCCTGCGCACGTCCTTAATTTCCATATCGATATAGCCGTGGTTCTGGTACCACTCACGAAGTTTGTCCCGGTCCTGTTCCAATTGCACTTCGTCAAGCCGGCCGGATTTATCGAGGAAGTAAATGAGCGTTTTGCCCCGGGTTTTCATCTGTTTGCGCAGCACCCTTTCGCTGAAATGCGCGTTGCCCTCGAAGCGGATCCGGCGCACCGCGCCTTTCACGCCTTCGTTGACCGTGAAAACGACTCGCGCCGTCCCGCGTTTCTCATCAATTGGATCGACACGAAATTGAACGCTGACATCGTTGAAGCCTCGTCCCTGATAAACTTCGACGATTTTTTGGCGCGCTTCCTCTAACTGTTGCTCGTTCACTGCCTGGTTGAGTTTCAATTTGATTTCTTTGCGTAGCCTCTTCGCGCCGACTCGTTCGGCTCCATTGATTTCGATCTCGCGCATGATCGAACGCGTCTGCACGGCAACGATTACCTTCACGCCGTTGCCTTCCGGTTGAGCAAAAATGCGAACATTTAGAATGGAGCCAGTCTTGTAAAGGGCCTCAATATCCTGCTCGACTACTTGATTGGAATAGGGCTGGCCCACCTTTGTTCGCATTTGCGCGAAAATCCGCTCCTTGCTGACCGTTGACGGTCCCGTGTACTCCACGTCGATGGACTTGATGATTGGAGGGCTCTGAGGCGCTTGAGGAGCCTGCGCTCGGGCCGATGCCGCGCCAAGCAGCGCGCAAATGGAGGCGACCCAAATTGAAAACGGCGAGGGGTGCATCCATCCGGAAGAACGTTTCATAAGGTTAAGGAGCGCAGTCCCGCGCAACAAACCCACGCGGGACAGGCGGCTATATCGGAAAGAAGAGGGCAATGGTCAAGGCGAGATTTTCCGTGGAAGCGGGCCGTTTGTCCACAAATAACCCGGCCGCAGTCTTCAGTTCAAGAGATCGTACCAGTTATTTCGCCGGCGCGGCTCATAGCCGGCATCGCGAATCAGCGACTCGATTTGGGCGGCGTTTAATCGAAATGTTGTCCCCGCGCTGCTCACCACATTCTCCTCCATCATTACCGATCCGAAATCGTTCGCGCCATACCTGAGCGCGACCTGGCCGATGCCCGGGCCTTGCGTAACCCATGAGCTTTGCACGTTATCGATGTTGTCCAAAAAAATCCGGGCGAGCGCTTGCGTCCGCAGATATTCCGCTACGCCAGTCGGGTGCTTCACTTTCAGAACGGTATGCTGCGGTTGAAACGTCCAGCAGATGAATGCGGTGAATCCGCCGCTGCGGTCCTGCTGTTCACGAATGCGCTGCAAATGCTCGATCCTGTCTTCAACCGTCTCCACATGACCGAACATCATCGTGGCGCTCGATCTCAATCCAAGCTCGTGCGCCACTTGCATCACTTCCAGCCATTGATCGCTGTTAATTTTCAGAGGCGAAATCTTCTTGCGCACGCGATCAACCAGGATTTCACCGCCGCCGCCAGGAATTGAACCGAGCCCCGCATCTTTGAATTCAGAGATCACTTTGCGCAAAGGCATGCGGAAAGTTTCCGCGAAGTGCTGGAATTCCGGCGGACTAAATCCGTGAATGTTGATGTGCGGATATTTTTCCCGAATGTGGTGCAAAAGATCGATGTACCACTCGAACCCCAGCTTCGGATGATGCCCCCCTTGCATCAGGATTTGAACACCGCCTTTCGCCGAAAGTTCGTCTAATTTTTTATCAAGTTCCTCAAACGAGAGCACGTAATGATCTTCGTCTTTTTCTGTCCGATAAAACGCGCAGAATTTGCAATAAACGTTGCAGACGTTGGTGTAGTTAATATTTCGATCGACAATGTAAGTTACGATCTCGTTTCCCTTGCCGTTGTAGGACAAGCGCTTCGCTTGTCGCCGCCGTTCATCAGCCAGGGCACCAACCTCTTCGAGCGGCCAGCGGTAAAGCTCCAGCGCGTCATCGGTCGAAACCCGTTCGCCTGCGAAAATCTTTTGCGTCAACGCATCTCGATTTAACGAAACCATCGCCAGCCATTTTATATGACGCGGCGGTTCATTGCACGTAGATCATTCTGATGAAGAATCGCGTGGCAATTGTAGGCGCCGGCGTGTCGGGCCTCACCTGCGGCGTCCTTTTTGCCGAGCGCGGATTTCGCACTGCGATTTTCGCAAAGGAAACCGGCCAACAAACAACCTCCGCAGCCGCAGCGGCTCTTTGGTTTCCATACGATGCCGAACCAGCCGACGCGGTAATCGCGTGGGCGCTCGCAACGTATAAGACCCTTATCGATCTTAGCTCTGACGCCCGTACCGGCGTCTCGATGATCGAGCTGTGTCAATTTTCCCGGGCCTGCGAAGTTCAAATCCCAGCGTGGGCGATTCCGTTAGGTGCGCATCGCCTTTCGTCTTCTGCTGTAGTCACTGCGGTATGCGCGGCCCCGAACCGGCCACAGGCCGATTGCTGCGGGTTTAAGAGCGGCTTCGCGCTCAAGGTCCCTTTGATGGACACAACCATCTATCTTGATTATCTGGCGAGCCGATTTCGTGCTGCTGGCGGATCAATCAGCGCAAATGTGCGCTTCGAAAAACCCGAAGATGTCGGTGACGCATTCGATCTCGTGATCGACTGCGCAGGTATGGGCGCGCGTGAGCTTGCTCATGATGTTGATCTTGAGCCGCATCGCGGCCAGGTGGCCATCGTTCCCAAGATCGAGAATCTCACCTGCGCGATTGTTTGCGATGATCCGCCGCTCATGTACGCGATTCCGCGCGCGAACAATTGCGTCTTCGGCGGCACAAATGAGATCAGCGACGAGCGCGACATCGATCCAACAGCCACATCCCGCATTGTCGACGAATGCAGTCGTGCGTTGAAGATTGAGAAACCGGATGTGCTTTCTGAGCGCGTCGGCCTTCGCCCTTTTCGCAAATCAGGCGTCCGTCTCGAACGCGGTTGCCTGCGCGATGGACGCACGGTCGTTCACAACTACGGCCACGGCGGCTCGGGGTTCACGCTGTCCTGGGGCTGCGCCAACGCAGTTTTGGAACTTGCCAGCTCCGGGTAGCGCACGCGTCTCGCATGTTGGTTTCGGCCTCGCGCCGAAACACTCTTTTTCTTAGCGTCAGCAAGCGAGAGGCGCGCGTTGCCCCGCTAAAAAGGCGCTCCGTCGCTTTACGTCAGGGCGATGCACTGGAAGGAACTGACGACATCGTCCGGGCCTTTCTCGGCAAAAAAGCTTTCGTAATAGCCGGGGCCAAGATCCCAGTACGGCCCTTTGTAATAGTCGTCGCGATAAAAGCGCCAAACCCCGCCGACCACGATAAGACAGCTTATTCGGTCGTTCCAATAGTCGCCGATGAAGTGAAAACTTAAGTTTGTGCGCGCAAAGGCGCCCTTGAAACCAGGGTGATCATAAAGCACCAATTCCGGCAGGCGAATAACTTCGGTGACCAGCGGCGCCTGCTCTTTCCCAGCTGCGGAAGCGTGATAGCTCAGTGCCCCGAGTTTCCATTTCATATCGATGATACAGCCGTTGTCCGGCGACAATTCAGTTTTCGGTATTTGTCTCATAGGCGGCGGGTTTTCCTCATTTGAACAGATGAAACGCGCGCTGTCGAGCAGAGAGATTGTGCTCCTGTAGCAGCGGGTCCGTGCCCGTCACTCAAATCTTGCTGCAAAAGTGCGACACTCATAGAGCGCCGCTACAGTTAAATTGCGTGTTCGCGCTGGTCCGAGCGGAGCCGGATCGTCTTTGTCTGCAAATCGTGAGTCGCGCGGATGAAGCGCACGGTCTTGCTTTTCGCGCGCATTAAAATGGAATGCGTCGTGGCCTTTGTCCCTTGTCCTTTGACGCCGCGCAGAAGCGCACTGTCGCTGATTCCGGTCGCGCAAAAAATAATGTTTTTGCCGTTGGCCAGGTCGTCCGCCGAGAAAATGCGATCCAAACTTTTTTTGTGGCCATCATCGATGAGTTTCTTCCGTTCCTTTTCATCGCGCGGCCACATTTTGCATTGCATCTCGCCCCCGAGACATTTGATTCCCGCCGCCGCCAGCACTGCTTCCGGCGAACCGCCGATACCCATGTATAGATCGACATTGCTTTCCGGTAACGACGGCGCCATTGCCGCGGCTATGTCGCCATCGCCGATCATGCGCAGCGACGCGCCCGCAGCGCGAATTTCTTCGACAATCTCCTTATGCCGCGGCCGATCCAGCATCATCACGGTCACGTCCTGCACTCGTTTCTCCAACGCGCGAGCCACGATAGCGAGTGTCTCGGCGATGGGCGCCTCGAGCTGCAGCGCATCGCCGCGTTTTTGCGTGTATTGAATCACGCGCGGGCCATACGACAGCTTCATCATGTAAAACGAAGGCACATCGCGTAGAGCCACTTTCACCCTCTCCTCGGGACTCGCCGCCGCGATGCAACTGATCGAGTTCGGCGCGCCCTTGGAGATGTTAGTGGTGCCGTCGATCGGATCGATCGCGATATCGAACGGCGGCGAACCTGGAATCCAGGTGCCAAGTTGTTCGCCTTTGAAGATACCCGGCGCCTCGTCCTTTATCCCTTCACCGATCACCACCTCGCCGCAGATGTTCATTAGATCGAACATGCCGCGCATTGCGTCGCACGCGGCCGCGTCGGCTGCTTCCTTGTCGCCTCGCCCGAGCCAGCGCAGTGAATTGAGTGCCGCCGCTTCCGTCGCGCGCACGAAATCGAACTCAATGATGCGCTCGATGTCGTAATAATTTTGTCGATGCAATCGGGGCATGCGGAAGGATAAGATTCACATGGTCATCCACGATGACAAGGCAACGATCACCGAAATGCTTTTAATCAGCTGGACCTAGGAATTTTTCTGCTTCGTGAAACGGATTACATCGACCTGGTCATTGCGTGTTGCGCGAAGCGACGATGTTGCGGCGATTGAAAAGTTGATTCCGCTTTCCGTTCGGGGATTGCAATCGGATTATTATTCCGACGCCCAAATGGACGCCGCGCTTGGCTCGGTTTTTGGCGTGGATCAACAATTAATTCGCGACAACACCTACTTCGTCGTCGAACACAAATGCGCAATCATTGCTTGCGGCGGCTGGAGTAAGCGCAAAACGCTCTTCGGAAGCGATCATCAAACAAACCGCGATGATGCGGAGTTGAACCCCGCATGCGACTCTGCGCGCATCCGCGCATTCTTCGTTCACCCGGAATGGGCGCGGCGCGGAATCGGAAGCGCGATTCTCGAAGCGAGCGAGAACGCGATTCGTGCCGCGGGCTTTCATTCAATTGAGCTCGCCGCCACGTTGCCGGGCAAAGCGTTTTATGCTGCGTTCAATTACGTTCCAACCGAACGATACGAAGTTCCGCTCGCGAACGGCTTGACCTTGCCCGTTGTGCGCATGATCAAGAATTTTCCGAGCGGCGGTTGAGCACGAGCTGGCCCGCAAGATTCTACCGTGTTCATTTCATCCGATCAGCATGTTGCATGGCAAGGTCGACATGTTGCGAGGGGCGGATGCGCAAAAAAAACTCAAACGCATAACCCAGATTTTCGCCGTAATAACGGTCGAGGCTGTCCGGTCGATCGTTGATGGTAAATTGGGTGCCGAGTCCGATATCGATGCCGTCGCCATGCGACAAATCGCGGACGTAACCGATGGTGTAACCGCTCACCGGGAAAATGCGTGATTCGTCCGCAGCATCGAGAACCAGTTCGTGTCCGGATTTTTCCACGCGTTCCCAGCGCGCGTAAACAGTATCGCGTCCGCGCTGGTAATTTGACTCGATCAGGAAGGATTGCGTTTTTCCTTCACCAGTGTCGTGGTTTTGGCCCCAGACAAAACTGTTCGACCAGTTGCTATCCTTTCCAAGCGGGAGGTTATAAATGAGGGATGCTGTTGTGCGGTGCCGTTTGAGATCAGGTTCGAGCACTTCCGGACTCTTGATGTAACCGTGCGAAAATTGCAGCGCCAGGTTTTGTGTCGGATTCCATGAAATGCGGCCGCTAAATGAATCGAATCGGGGCCGATCGAAATCATAACGATTTTCATCCGGCTCGCGGCCGGTGAAAATGCTGCCCTCGACTTTCACGCTGCGCCATTGCAGACCGGCCGTGGCGACGCCGAACGTGACGTGCGTTGAGTCCTGCCAGTGATGACCGAGCGGCGCGTCCGGATCATCCATTGCCGAAAGCCGGTGCATGAATGTGGGCGGCCCGAGCGCCGGTTCGCCAGGATAACCAAAATACAAATATGCGCTTAGATCGGAAACGAACTTCTGCGAATAACTGATCGACAATTCGTCGAACAAATCGTGCGGATGTTGCCGGTCGTGCAGCGGTTGGTCGTGCCACGATTCTCCGCTCTGAAACAGGAGCGGATAGCCACGGCCGCCTTCGGTGAGCGGATCGAAACTCATCATTAACCGCGCGCCGAGCTGCGCGCTATCGCCGAGCGGATGCGAATACATTCCCATGATCCAGTTGGGCGCATCGATCCGGTCGTCGCCGCGCCGCGTGCTCACATTCGTATAGCGCGGGAAAATCGCGCCATGCAACATCAGCATGTCGTTACCGAACATGAACATTTTGCCATACATCGGCATGGAATCTGGGACCCACGCTGTCCCGGAGCTTTCGCGGCTCATCGGATCGGCAATGTTCACCGACGATTGCATCGACATGTGCATGTCCTGGTGCTCCATGCCGTGTGATGCGGCAGCCCCATGCGCTTCATCGTTCATCATGTCGTGATCGTGATGATGCATGTCCGCTTCATTGGACGTTGAAGGTTTGCTTTTTGGTTTTAAGGGTACAAGCGTCATCCCACACTTCGGGCATTTGCCTGGATAATCCGTTACAACTTCGGGATGCATCGGGCAGGTGTATTTTTGCGCCCGGGACGAAGTCGGCGACACCGAAACGCTCGACGATTGGATCGTCTGCGCGAAGACTGCGCTCGCGGCACAGATCGTCGCGACGATCGACAATATTAAAATTTCGTTTCTCATTTTGAAATTGGTTGACGTTGAAAAAAGAATGCGTATGTCGCGATGAATTCGCGACGCAACGAACGGACAACTGCTAATCCGCGATGACGGACCGCGTTGGTTAGGCGAGATGTGGGGGAGCGTGAGCGAAAAGGCTCCGCTGTAAAATCAATTCAGCGAATGTGCGCGCGCCGGGCGGTCCCGTATCGAGAAACAATGGCGTCGGCTCACTACGGGAATAAGCGATGAGCGCAAATTCTTTGAAGTAAAGATCGGCATCGGAAAAATCAGTATCATTTCGTGTCCAGCTTTTTGCCACCGTCGGAAAAACCGCGCGCAAAGTCTTGCAGCATTGCACTCCAGCCGAATGCTTTTTCTGTTTCGCTGGTTTGGAATGAAAAGGACACGCGCTTTGCGTTTCGCCGATGGGAGCCGCGACCGCGCTAAACGCACAATGATTGGAAATTGCCAGCCACGAACAAATGGCAATCGCAACGGTTGCGGATCGTCCAAAATTCCGTTGCACCCGCGCTGTCATGCTCGATTCAACTCGCGAAAGCTTTCGCAGTCAATCGTCCACATGTTGCGAACGCTCAAATGTTTTCTTCTTGATTCATGATGGGCGCGATCGGCCCGGAAGGAATGCTTTCTGGTGGCACGACATCCCGAGGGGGAGGAATAGATGTCGATCTTGGCGCGGCTGGCGCATCTTGTTTGATCCGCGTTGACATCAACATGGCAGCAAAGAGCAACGACGCCGCCAGATAATAAGGCGCGCCCGGCAGATGCAGGGCGTATTTCGGATCTATAAACCAGCTGAATACGCGCAGAAACAACCAGGGACCAATGATGAATGTGATCGAGCGCATGCTTTGCAGGGCGCCCTGCAGTTCACCTTGTTCCTGCTCGCTGACGCGATGCGTCATCATACTTTGCGCTGCCGGCATGGAAATATTCCAAAGCGAGATAATCGGAATCGAAGCGAAAAATTCCACACTGTTGCGAGCGATGCCCGCGACGAACATTCCGATCGCACCGAAAAACTGACCAATATAGAGCGTCGCTTTTTCGCCGAATCGTTTGACCATTCGTCCAGTGAGGAGCGCGGAGATCGCGCCCGTGCAGATGCCAACAACCATGAGCGAAAAACCGGTGGTTCGTTCGCCCCAGGCGTAGCGATAAATGGCGTAGAGCACCCAAACGCTAAAAACGTTGTGCGCGGTGTAAGCGAGAAATTGAATAACCGCGAGTCGCCACAGCTCAGGGTGCGAGCGCAGCAGAACGAGGGAACCCACGGGATTGGCCCGGCTTAACGAAAAATTTTTGCGGCGCTCGGTTGGAAGCGATTCGGGGACGAACAAGTAACCATAAAGCCAGTTCGTTAGACTCAATCCGGCGGACACCCAGAATGCCAGACGAGGAGTTACACTGCCAAGCAGACCACCAATCGCCGGACCGAAAGCAAACCCAACGCCAAACGCCATGCCGATCATTCCGAAAGCGCTCGCGCGTTTCTCTTTCGGCGTAACATCAGCGATGTACGCCATCGCGGTCGGGATGCTTGAAGTCGTGATTCCGGAAATGATTCGGCCAAGAAAGAGCCACCCTATGGTTGGCGCGAGCGCCATCACGACATAATCGAGTCCGAGTCCGAGGTTCGACAATAAGATGACTGGGCGCCGGCCGAAGCGGTCCGACAAGACCCCGAGCAACGGCGAACAGACAAATTGCATCAACGCAAACACGAGGGCGAACCAACCGTTCCAATTGGCCGCATCTGTCATTTTGCCACCGAGAAAATCGAGAATGAGTTTCGGCAAAACCGGAATGATCAAACCCATCGCAAGAACATCGAGCGTCACGGTGACGAGAATGAAAATGATCGCGGCCTGGCGGTTTTTCATTAGATCGACAACTGTAGAGGCGGCCGTGTCGGCCGCAATTATGATGACACCGCTTTCTTATCGCTCGCCGAAAACGGAAGTGCGCCAGAGCAAGATCCATGGGCGCGGATTATTTGCCAGGGCCGACATTGCCAAAGGCGAGATCGTCGCGGTGAAAGGCGGACACATTGTCGATCGCGAAACGTTGCGTCGCGAAATCACTCCGCGGCTTGGCCCGGTGGAAATTCAGATCGACGACGATTTGTTCATTGCGCCGGTGACTGACGATGAACGCGAATTGTCGATGTTGTATACGAATCATTCCTGCCATCCGAACCTCGGGATTAGCGGCGAGATCACCTTCGTGGCGATGCGTGATATTACCGCTGGCGAAGAGCTGACCCACGATTGGGTGATGACCGACGACGACGATTACTCGGTCGAATGCAAATGCGGCGCCCCGAACTGCCGGGGCAGACTTACTGGCAAAGATTGGCAACGCCCGGAACTGCAAAAGCGTTACGCTGGCTATTTCTCGGCCTATCTGGCGCGAAGAATCGCGATGCTAGCTCCCGGACCTTAGATGCTGGAAAGGTGGATCGACCAGTCCACTGCTCCATGCTAATTTGGCCGGCGCAGCCTCATTCATTCTGACCATCGTTGGCGAAGCTTTTCGAAATTGCTGATTCTGACGCGAAAATCTTTTGTTGGCGTGATTTCCTATTTGCTCGGCGTCGCCGCGAAACTTTCCTTAACGTCCACATTGCGTTCGTGCTTTACGCGCTCATGCCGCTCTTTTGCATCACGCCGCTGCAAGTGCGGCGCCGCTAGATGTTCTGCAGGGGACGACGTTGTCGTCCTCTTGTAGCCGGGATCGGTGATCCCGGAGGCGCTGACGCATTCTCGGCCAAGATCAGCCGGGGTCACCGACCCCGGCTAGAACTCTCGCACGCCAAACAGAAGTTGTTTTGAGCGAAGCCGAATACGCGGAGCTGTGAATGATTTCCTCGGCTCCCGCCACGGCGGCAGGCGACGGGGTCTCGGTCTACCGACTAATAGCGATAATGTTCTGACTTAAACGGTCCGTCGATTGGGACGCCGAGGTAGTCGGCTTGTTCCTTCGTCAGCTTCGTGAGTTTGACGCCAATTTTTTCCAAATGCAGGCGTGCGACCTCTTCGTCGAGTTTCTTTGACAAGACGTAAACGCCGACTTTGTAACTGTCCCGATTCTTCCAGAGATCGAGCTGGGCAAGCACTTGGTTGGAAAACGAGTTCGACATGACGAAGCTCGGATGGCCCGTCGCGCAACCGAGATTCACGAGCCGGCCCTCAGCCAGCAGGAAAATTTCGTGTCCCTCCGGGAAGGTATATTTGTCCACCTGGGGCTTGATGTTCGTGCGCTTGACGCCAGGCGCGGCGTTCAGCGCATCGACCTGAATCTCGTTGTCGAAGTGGCCGATGTTCGCGACGATGGCTTGATCTTTCATTCGCTGCATGTGCTCAAGCGTAATGATGTCGAGATTACCGGTGGCGGCGATGTAAATGTCGCCCCGGCCGAGCGTGTCTTCGATCGTAGTGACTTCGTAGCCTTCCATCGCAGCCTGCAAAGCATTGATGGGATCGATTTCGGTAATGACGACGCGCGCGCCTTGGCCGCGCAGTGATTGCGCACAGCCTTTGCCGACGTCGCCGTAACCGCACACGACCGCGACTTTGCCGCCGATCATGACGTCGAGAGCGCGGTTCAAGCCATCGACCAGCGAATGACGGCAGCCGTAGAGATTGTCGAACTTCGACTTCGTGACGGAATCGTTGACGTTGATGGCGGGAACAAGCAGCCGATTCTCCTGATGCATCTTATAAAGACGATGCACGCCGGTAGTCGTCTCCTCGGAAACGCCGCGCCACTCTTTCACGACCTCGTGCCAGCGGTACGGGTTCTCACGCTGGATTTCGAGCAATAAATCTTTGATAACCTGTTCTTCTTTGTTCGTCGATTTACTCTTGGCCCAATCACTGCCTTCTTCGAGCTCGTTACCTTTGTGGATAAGCAACGTGGCGTCGCCACCATCATCGACTACAAGCTGTGGACCTTTGCCGTTCGGATGCGAGATCGCCTGGTAAGTGCACCACCAATAATCCTCAAGACTTTCGCCCTTCCACGCGAAAACGGAGACGCCTGACTTGGCGACCGCCGCGGCTGCGTGATCTTGCGTCGAAAAAATGTTGCAGCTGGCCCAACGCACGCTCGCGCCAAGATCGACAAGTGTCTGGATCAGCACGGCAGTCTGAATCGTCATGTGCAGAGAACCGGTGATGCGAACTCCAGCGAGCGGTTTGCTCTCCGCGTACTTTTCGCGAATGGCGATGAGGCCCGGCATTTCCTTTTCTGCGATGGAAATTTCTTTGCGGCCCCAATCCGCCAGACTGATGTCGCGGATTTTGTGATCTTGTTTTGTTTCGGTTCGTACTGGTGCTCTTGTGGACATAGTTTTAGGTTTTAAGTGTTAAGCTTTAAGTTCTCTGCGGCAGGCGCGTTTCGGTTTGGGACGATTCTTCCCTTAAAACGAAGAGGCCACTTTCTTTAGCGCTTCCGCTTTATCGGTACGTTCCCAAGTGAGCGCGTCCAGATCATCGACGCGGCCGAAGTGGCCGTAGTTGGTTGTGTTGCGATAAATCGGCCGCAGCAGATTGAGCTGCTTGATGATCTCGGCGGGCTTGAAATTGAAAACTTCCCAGATCGCCCGCTCCAATTTCTCCTCGTCCAGTTTGCCGGTGCAAAAGGTATCAACGCTGACGCTCACGGGCTCGGGATGTCCAATCGCGTAAGCGAACTGGACTTCGCACCGCTCCGCCAGTCCGGATGCGACAACATTCTTGGCAATCCAGCGCCCCATGTAAGCTGCGCTGCGATCGACTTTGCTCGGATCCTTTCCCGAAAACGCACCACCGCCGTGCCTGCCCATTCCGCCATAGGTATCGCAGATGATCTTGCGGCCGGTGATGCCTGCGTCGCCTTCCGGACCGCCAATCACGAACCGGCCAGTGGGATTAATCAGATAGGTTGTTTTCTCGTCGATCCATTCGGGCGGCATCACTTTTTTGATCAGCAGTTCGATCAAGGTTTCGCGGACTTCCTTTTGTTTCACATCGGCCGCGTGCTGCGAAGAAACAACGACAGTGGTGGCGCGGAGTGGCTTATAGCCATCGTATTCAATCGAGACCTGCGTCTTGGCATCGGGACGTAGCCATGGAATTTCGCCCGATTTGCGCAAGCGCGTCAGCTCGCGTCCGAGTTTGTGCGCGAATGAAATGGGAGCCGGCATCAGCTCCGGCGTTTCATTGCACGCAAACCCGAACATCAGGCCCTGATCGCCGGCCCCTTGCTCGGCCGTGCCTTTGCCTTCGGCCGCCGCGTCATCGACACCCTGCTTGATGTCGCGCGATTGCTCGCTCATCTCCCAAATCACACGACAGGTGTCGGCGTGAAAAACGCAATCGCCGTTCACATAGCCGATGCTCCGGATAGCGTCACGGACCCGCTCTTCAAAATCGAGTTTGGCGTTGCTTGTGATCTCGCCCGCGAGCACAACCAGGTTGCCTTTCGCCAGGGTCTCGCAAGCGACGCGGCTCAGCGGATCCTGCTCGAGACAGGCATCGAGAATGTAATCGCTGATTGTATCGCAAACTTTGTCGGGATGCCCTTCGGTGACCGATTCAGAGGAAAAAATGTAACGACGCGACATAATAAAAAGGTGATTCGTTGAAAGGGTTACAAGGTTAAAGCAGATCAGCTGTGCGATTTCATTGGTCAACCGTTGTAACGATGTAGCATTTCAACAATGCAACGTCGTCCAGCGACATATTGACCGATCATGATACGTCGATATATCGTTGGCTAACAGAATGGCGTCAACCATTAATTTGCTCCGATTGCTGGCAGACCCGACCCGTTTGCGTCTGCTCCTTCTTCTCGAGCAGGAAGAGCTTTCGGTGGCTGAGCTGCAGGAAATTCTGGGCATGGGCCAATCGCGCATCTCCAGTCATCTCGCTCAATTGAAACGGGCGGGCGTCGTGGAAGATCGGCGGGTCGGGAAAAATGTTTACTACGGCGCGAACCACCATGGACAGGATTCACACCGGGCGCGCGTCGCGGAGTTAACCCGCGCCTTCGCGCGCGAGCTGCCGGAAGCGTCGCGCGATCGCACGAGCCTCAAGCTCGTACTGCACAAACGTCAGGATAAAGCCCGGAAATACTTCGACGAGCTCGCCGGCAAGTTTGGCCGAAGTTATGTGCCTGGCCGGTCATGGAAAGCGCTGGCACACACGCTCATCACCTTGCTGCCGCCATTGACAGTTGCCGACCTTGGGGCCGGCGAAGGGACACTTTCGCAGTTGCTGGCGAAAAACGCGCGCAAAGTCATCGCCATCGATAATTCGCCAAAGATGGTCGAGTTCGGATCGCAGCTCGCAAAAAAGCACGGCTTCAAGAACCTCGAATACCGGCTGGGCGACATTGAAGATCCGCCGATTACGAAAAACAGTGTAGATCTTGCGATCCTAAGCCAGGCGTTGCATCACGCCATTCATCCGCAGCGAGCTATCGCGGCGGTCCACCGGATTTTGAAGCGCGGTGGCCGGTTAGTGATTCTCGATCTTTTGAGCCACCGGTTCGAACGCGCCCGCGAACTTTATGCAGATCACTGGCTCGGGTTTAGCGAAGTGCAGTTGCACCAATTCCTTGAGAAAAGCGGCTTTCGACAAATCGAAGTAAGTGTCGTGTCGCGGGAAAAGCAAAGCCCGCATTTTCAAACGGTCTTCGCGACCGGCGTAAAGTGAACGCCAGAGATCATTCGCCTGTCAATATTGTCGGAGCGGAGCTATAGTTCCGGAGTAACCCAAATTTGTAGCCATGACCGGCTTCTTCGATGAAGTGAAGCGGCGCAAGGTCTACCGCGTGGCGGCAGCCTACATCATTGCTGCCGGAGGTGCGATTCAGCTGGCCTCGGCCTCGTTCCCAGCCTGGGAATTGCCAAACTGGGCGCTGCGGCTGGTGATCGTCCTGTTACTCATCGGGTTCCCAATCGCGCTCATTCTCGCATGGGCTTTTGATGTCACGCCGGAGGGCATTCGAGCGACCCCCAGCGTGGCTGTGCCAAGAACACACCGCCGTCGTAACATGATCATGCTTGTCGCGACTGGGGTGATCATTTCTGCTGCCGTGGGGTTCTTTCTGCTGCCGCGCGTTTCTGCGCACAAGATCGATAAGTCGATTGCGGTGTTGCCATTTGAAAATCGAAGCGACGAAAAAGAGAATGCCTACTTTGCGGACGGCATTCAGGACGACGTGCTCACGAATCTGTCCAAGATCGGTGACCTGAAAGTGATTTCGCGCACCTCGGTAATGCCTTACCGAGGGAAAGGATCCAACGTTCGTGAAATCGGAAAGGCGCTGGGCGTCTCTACGATCTTGGAAGGAAGCGTTCGCCGCGTTGGCAATCGCGTGCGCGTGAACGTGCAGCTGATCGATGCCTCGAATGACGAGCATATATGGGCCGAAGATTACGATCGTGACTTAACCGATGTTTTCGCCATCCAAACCGATCTAGCGCAAAAGATCGCACGCGAATTGCAAGCGAAACTATCACCCACGGAAAAGGCGCAGATCGAGCGCAAACCTACGGAAAACAGCGAAGCTTACCTCGCGTTTCTCCAAGCTCACGATTTGTGCACGCGTCCAGACAAATTTCGCGCCGACATCGAAAAGGCCGAGCAGCTTTTTGAGCAGGCAACGAGACTTGATCCCGACTTTGCAGGAGCGTTTGCCGAACTGGCGTTTGTCGAAGATTGGATGTATCACGACTTCGACCCAACTCCTGCGCGGAAGGAAAAAGCGCGTGCCGCAGCAGAGGAGGCGATTCGTTTACAGCCGAACTTGCCGGAAGCGCACCTTGCCATGGGTTTCTACCATTACTATTGCGAACGCAAATATCAGGCGGCACTGAACGAATTTGCGATTGCGAAACGAAGTTTGCCAAACTCGGCGGAATGTTACATGGCGGTTGGCTCGATCGAGCGGCGCCAGGGCAAATGGGCTGAATCGACCGCCAATTTCGAAAAGGCGACGGCGCTCAGTCCGAAGGATGCATTCCTTCTTGTAAATCTCGCCGATAATTATCGCGCCAACAAAAATTTCGAAAAGGCGGACAAACTTTACGATCGTGCAATCGAAGCCGCGCCAAACTCGCTTGGCGCGCTTGCAGGGAAGGGCAAACTTGCGGTAGAGCTAAAAGGCGATTTTGCCGAGATCGAGAAACAGTTGGCGCAAGTGCCGCTAGGCGTCGATCCAGACGGTCAGGTTACGTCTGTTCGGGTGTGGCTTTTGATGCTGCAACGAAAATTTCCGGAGGCTCTCGCGGTTCTAAACGAATTGCCGCAGGAGGTCTTTCATGATAGCACTGCACCGGTGTCGAAAGCTGCTCTTGAAGGTATGCTTTACTTGTTTCAGGGTAACAAGGCGAAGGCACAAGCCGCATTCGAGCGAGCACGCCCGTTCGCGGAGCAATCCCTGCGCGAAAGCCCCAGTGATGCTGCTCGACATATACAACTTGGTTTCATTCTGACGGGCTTGGACCGCAAACAAGAAGCCCTTGCTGAGGGCAGACGCGCCGTCGAGCTAACGCCAGAATCGGAGGATGCCTTGGACGGCCCGCACCTCACTGCTTCGCTCGCCCAAATCTACGCTTGGGTTGGCGAAAAAGATCAGGCCTTGCGACTACTGGATCGTTCACTCGAGACCCCAAATGGAATCACAGTACCGATGTTGAAATTGGACCCTATGTGGGACCCGCGTTGATCGACAACCGCGGTGCGAAAATTTAGCGTCGGCTTCCCTTTTCACGGTCGATTACGGCCAGCCGGGGGCGAATCGCGCGAGAAGAATTCGCAAAGCGAACGATCAACTGCGTAAAGTGAACGCCGCCGTTCATTTTCGTGTCTATATTGTCGCCGTTGAACTACTAATGCCGGTCAATCCAAATCTCTTGTTATGAGCGGCTTCTTCGAGGAAGTGAAACGGCGCAAGGTCTATCGCGTGGCGGCCGCCTACATCATCGCTGCCGGCGGCATCATTCAACTGGCCTCGGCCGCGTTTCCGGCATGGGAATTGCCAAACTGGGCGCTGCGTCTGGTGATTGTGCTGTTACTGGTCGGGTTCCCAATCGCGCTCATTCTGGCGTGGGCCTTCGATGTCACACCCCAAGGCATCCGAGCCACACCCAACGTGGCTGTGCCTAGAACAAACCGCCGTCGCAACATAATTATGCTTGCCGCAACCGGGGTAATCGTCTCCGCGATTGCCGGATTTTTTCTCCTCCCCCGTATTTCTTCCGCGCGCAAGATCGACAAGTCGATCGCGGTGTTACCGTTTGAAAATCTGAGCGACGAAAAAGAAAACGCGTATTTCGCCGATGGTATCCAGGACGACATCCTTACGAACTTGTCGAAAATCGGCGACCTCAAAGTGATTTCGCGAACGTCCGTGATGCAGTTTCGGGGAAAGGCGCCGAACATTCGTGATATCGGCAAAGCGCTCGGCGTGTCGACTGTTCTCGAAGGCAGCGTTCGCCGGTCAGGAAACAAGGTGCGGATCAACGTGCAATTGATCGACGCAAACAGCGACCAGCACATTTGGGCGAACGATTACGACCGCGATCTGACCGATGTTTTTGCTATCCAAAGCGATCTCGCGCATGAAATCGCAAACGCGCTCCAGGCGAAACTGTCCGACACGGAAAAAGCGCTCATGGAACGCAAACCTACGGAGAATGGCGAGGCCTATCTCGCCTTTGTCCAGGCACATGATCTGCAGTGCGCCGTTGAGGACTTCGGAAAACTCAAACAAAGCGAGCAGCTTTATGCGCGCGCCGTCGAGCTCGACCCGAAATTTGCGCTCGCTCTTGCGCGCTACTCGCAGTTGGAAAGTTGGATCTTTCACATCTACGAGCCCACTCGGGAACGGCGCCAAAAAGCCCGCGCTCTCGCCGAGCAGGCGCTGCAATTACAGCCTGACCTGCCAGAGGCACACTTAGCCATGGGGTTCTCTTATTATTACGGCGACAACAATTACGATGCGGCGCAGAAAGAATTCGAAATCGCCCGGCGCGGGTTGCCTAACGAATCGGAAGTTTATCTTGCTCTCGGCGCGATCCAGCGCCGCCAGGGCAAATGGGCAGAATCGACTGCGAATCTTGAAAAGGCCGCCAGTTTGAATCCGAAAGACAGCTGGCCGCTGCAAAATCTCGCTAACAATTACCAGGTGCTACGGAACTTCGATGCGGCCAACAAAACGATCGACCGCGGCCTCCAAATTAACCCAACAGAGGTGGGACTTTGGGAGATCAAGTCCAAGCTGGCTTTCTTCGAAAAAGGCGATCTGAGCGTCTCGGAGAAAGCATTTCAGACGGTGAAATCGATGCCGATGAACGACAAGGACAAACTTAGGATCGCCGGCTCGCGCGCGGACGTTTTTGTTTTGGAACGGAAATACCAGGAAGGATTGCGCGAAGCGGAAAACCTGCCGGACGATCTCCTCGCACCGATTCACCCCGCAGCCTTGTATAGCAAATATTTTCTCATCGGCTTCGCGCGAAAGGCGCTTCAGGACGAAGCCGGCGGGCGAGCCGCCTTCCTGAAAGCAAAAGACCTCCTCGAAGCGCAACTGAAACAAAGTCCCGATGCGGCGGAAATGCATATTCAGCTCGCGAAAGTTCTCGCCCATCTCGGAGAAAAAGATGCCGCGCTAGCTGAAGCGCGGCGCGCCACCGAATTGGTTCCGGAGAGCAAAGACGCCCTTGGCGGCCCGGAAATTGCGGCTGGGGTGGCCGAAGTTCACGCCATTCTTGGCGACAAAAGTCGCGCGATTGAAATCCTGGACGGATTGTTGAGCCGACCGAGCGCTGTCACCGTGCAAAGTCTGAAAGTAAATCCAATTTGGGACTCGTTGCGAAACGATCCGGGTTTTCAAGCTTTGTTGAACAAATACGGTGGCAAAGCTTAAGACCGCGCTTCTTTTCCTCGCTGTCGCGGCCACCGCGCATGCGGACTGGACGATCGCTGCCGCCACGACCGAAGGGTCACGCGTTGGAGTGCAACATCGACATGTTGTTCTGGAAGATGCCGAAACGAGTGAAAGCGCGACCGTTGATCTCGCATTGTTTTCGACGAAGTCATGCACGCTGCGGGTGATCGATCAGCCGACGCCGCCACGCAACGATCTGGCGCACGTTATGGCACAGGAAAACTGTTTGGCCGGTGTAAACGGCGGCTACTTCGATCCCGACTACGCGCCAATTGGATTGCTGATCGGTGACGGGAAAATGATCGCGCCGCTGCAACGCGCCAGATTAATTACCGGTGTGCTCGCGGCATCGCCGCACGGAGTACGGATCCTGCGCACCCGCGAATTTTCACGAAAACAAAAAGTGAATGCCGCGCTTCAGTGCGGGCCGTTCCTCGTCGATCTTGGCAAGCACGTGCGCGGTTTGGACGATTCACATCTGGCGCGGCGCACTTTTGCAGCGACAGGCCTGAACGATCGCGCACTACTCGGAGTTTGCTCGGAAATCTCACTCGCGGAATTGGCAAATATTCTCGCAACAACGCCATTGGCTGAGGATTTCAAAATCCAGCGCGCACTGAATCTCGATGGCGGCTCTTCGAGCGCATTTGTCTGCCAAGTTTTTGATTCGGCAACCGGAACGGTTGCCCTACAATTTCTCGCATGCGCACATTCGGCGGCTTCAGATGTGGCGATAAATTTTTCTATGGGGAACTGCACGGCGAGGATGTGCATGTGTTGGCACTGCCCTATTGGATCCAAATCCAACCAACAGGCGAGGTGTTGCCGCTCGCAAATGTTCATATCGCTCTTCCAGTTGCGCCATCCAAATTGATCGCCGTCGGACTCAATTATTCCGATCACATTGCGGAGATGAAACGCACTCCGCTGGGCGCTCCGTTGATCTGGTTCAAGGCGCCAAGCTCATTACTGCCACATGGCGGCACGATTGAAATTGCGTTTCCCGATCATCGAACCGATTTCGAAGTCGAGCTCGCGATCATCATCGGCGCTCCGGCGAAAAATGTCAGTGCGCAAGTCGCGCCCCATCATGTTTTCGGTTACACGACGGGATTGGATATCAGCGACCGTGATCTGCAAGATCACGAAAAACAATTTGGCCGCTGCAAATCATTCGACACGTACACACCGGCCGGACCATTCGTGTATGCCGATGTCGATATCAGCGATCTCTCGATTGAACTTCGGCAAAACGGAGAGCTGCGACAGCATGCGCGCACGAGCCAGATGATATATTCGGTCGCGCAAATCGTTTCGTTTGCCAGTCAGTCGATGACGCTGGCAGCAGGCGATGTCATTCTGACTGGAACGCCATCCGGCGTCGGCCCGATTCATGCCGGCGACCAATTGGAAGCGTCGATCGACAACTGGTCGCCCTTGCGGAACAGCGTCACGAACGCGCGAACATAGCGATTTTGAGTGGCAAAATTGATTGATGAAATTTCGGCAGCGTGAATTTGAAGAGACTTGCCTTACATCCCAGTAGTAGAGATATTTCGAATCAGAGATGCGACCCTTGAAGAGCGTCGCCCTAAAAAAGTGAAAAGTTTTGCTCGACTCGCAATTAAATCATTTGCGATAAGGGGAAACTCGTACTGCGAAGCCGATCACCAAATCCCTGCTTAAACTATGAAAACACTACTTACTGCCTGCCTAGTCTCACTCGCATTTGCGCTGATTTCGCTAGCGCAATCTCCCGCGCCACCACAAACATCTCAGCCCGGAGCTCCCCCGGTAGCAAGGCCCGGAGCGCCTGCAGCTGCGAGCCCAGGCGCTCCAGCAGCAGTGAACCCTGGCGCTCCTGCAGCGGCGAGTCCTGGCGCTCCTGCGCAGGCGCCGGCTACAAATGTGCAGCCCGGCCAGCCTGCTGCGCCAGGCGCATCAGTTCCTGTTACGCTGAGTCCCGCACCAGGAGTCGCAGCGAGTCCGGCTGCGCCTGCTGCTGCGACTGCCTCGCCGGCCGCCTCGCCGAGTCCCGAAGCGCAACCCACAGGTTTCCTGGCCAGCAACTGGTTGATCGACAAATTCCACAAAGGCGGTCCCATCATGTGGCCGATTTTGATTGTGTCGATCATCGGACTCACTGTGGTGATCGAGCGAATTTTTTGGTGGGGTGGCCGCTGGTTTCGTCGTGACCCCAAACGGATCGAGAAAGTATTTACCGCGATTGAGAATGGCGATACCGCCGAAGCCTCCAGGCTTTCGCGCGGATCACGTGATCCGGTTTTGCGCATGATGTGGAACGGCCTCAATCACCAGCACGCGTCGCTGCAGGGCGCATTGCAGGTCGCTGCCGGCATCGAGATCAAGCGAGCTGGCCGGTTTCTCGTGGTGATGGACACACTGGTCACACTGGCCCCATTGCTTGGTCTGTTGGGCACGATCACCGGTTTGATTCGATCGTTCAGCTTTCTCGGTAACGAAGAACTCGCGGTGCAAGCGGTTACCGGCGGTATCGCCGAGGCGCTGATTGCCACGGCGTGCGGTCTGGGTATCGCCATCTTCGCGCTGATTCCATTTAACTTTTTCACTTCTCGAGTGTCTAACTTGGAGTTCGAACTGCAGACGGCAGCGACGAACCTGGAAGTTATGTTAGGAGCACAAACCGCGGCGCGCGAGATGGACTTCGCGGGGCAAGCCCCAGCTTCTGGGAAAGGCTCGTCCATCTAAAGGTATCCAATGCACGTAACCTCGCCAATTCCCCACAAAAGAGCGCGGATCGAGATCATCCCGTTGATCGACATCATGTTCTTTTTGCTCGCCAGCTTCATGATGGTGAGCTTGAGCCAGGTCCATATGAAGGGCATTAAGGTGAACCTGCCCACGGGGAGCTCGGGCGAGACGCAATCGAAGCGCGATTACATCAGCGTGTCTGTCGATAAAGACGGTCATTACTTCTTCGACAAGGACGAAGTCAACGCAGACGATTTGCAGGCGCGCCTGTTAAAGGTACATCAATCGGATCCCGACGCGAAAGTGTTCGTGCGCGGCGATCGCGACACGGTTCACGGAAATGTTGTTCACCTGCTCGATATGCTCCGCTCGGCAGGATTCTACAAAATCTCATTTGAGATTAAGAGCGAAGCGCTCAAGGGAGTTCCTGGAGCTGGTACTTGATTTTTTTGTATGGCCACAACGCCAAAACCGTTACTCTACCGCCCGCCGCCGCGATGGCAGTGGTGGGCAGCCTTTGGTGGCGCAGTGGCAATTCACCTCACAGCAGTTGCCCTGGCTCAAAAACATGAGGCGCCGGTAGAGGTTCCTCCCGACATACCGACAGCCGTCGTCGAGGCGACATTGCAGGCGACAGAGGAGCCTACACCTCCGCCGGAAGATATTCCGCTGCCCGAGCCTCCGCCACCACCAGAGATCAAGCCAGAGTACGTAGAAGAGACGACACCTCCGCCAAAGAAACCGACGGCACAAAAATTCGCGCCGATCAAAGCGCCCCAAGCTGCCGGTCGCCCCGGAACGATGTCAATCTCTTCAGCCAAAGCCCTTGCCACCTACGCGCCGCGTCCGCAGTACCCGTATGAGGCGCGTTCACGTCACATCACAGGCAGTGGCGTATGCGTCGTGGAGGTCGATCCCGGTAGTGGCAGTGTATCCAGTGCTTCCATGACGCAAAGCATTGGAAACCCAATACTGGATAATGCAGCGGTCAGCGCCTTTCGGCAGTGGCGATTTAAGGCTGGATCAGTTTCCAAAGTTAAGATTCCCATTACTTTCACGATGACGGGCGCCTCGTACTAAATCTTGCCTAACAAATACATAAGATATGAGATTGTCTTCGCCGATTCCGCATAAGAGAGCGCGCATCGAGATCATTCCGTTGATCGACATCATGTTCTTTCTTCTCGCCAGCTTTATGATGGTGAGCCTGAGCCAGACCCACATGAAGGGTATTCGCGTCAATTTGCCGGCTGCCGTTGCGCCTCCGCCGAGCCAGGTAAAGGATTATGTCTCCATAAAGGTGCAGGAAGGGAACGCTGTTTATTTCGACAACCAGATTGTGGCAGATGACCAAGTCCTCCCGCGTCTTTACGAACTCCACCGCGCCAATCCGGACATTAAGGTCTCGATCAGCGCGAGCTTGATGGCCATGCACGGCGATGTTATTGCGGTTTTGGACAAGGTCCGGTCGGCAGGAATCACGAAAGTTGGATATCAAATCAGAGCAGCAGGTGCTCCAGGGGCTCCGGCGCCTGGCGCCCCCCCGCCGCCGCCCAAGCCCTGATCGCTCGGTTTACGAGCCGGCGAAGCCGCGAATCGCCTTGCTTCCGGCTCGCCAACCAATTTCCTCGATTATCTTTTTGCTGACCAGGGCGGAGTATTAAGAAACGCGCGCAACTTTTCCAAGGCGCGGGCCCTGTGGCTCAACCGATCTTTTTCCGCGGGCGAAAGCTCACCGAAAGTTTGGTCGAATCCCTTTGGCAGGAAAATCGGATCGTAGCCAAATCCGCTTCGACCTCGCGGGACATCGACAATTGTTCCTGCGACGACGCCTTCAAACGTCCCGAGAATCTGGCCACTCCGTGCGAGCGCCAGCACGCAGCGAAAGCGCGCCGAAGGAAAATAAGGCAAGTCTGCAACTTGCCCTGTTTCGCGATGACAACTTGCATGGTTGCACCACGCTCCTCGTCGCGAAAGTTCGCCAAGTAGCTTGTCGACATTCTCCTTATCGCTCGCCTTCTCGCCAGCGTAGCGCGCAGAGTAAATTCCCGGCGCGCCATCAAGCGCATCAACTTCCAGACCGGAATCGTCCGCGATGACGAAGCCGGGCAATTGCCTCGATGCGGCGATTGCCTTGAGAGCCGCATTTTCTTCGAAGGTCTTTCCGTTTTCCACGACTTCGGGAATTTCAGGATGCTCGGACATATCGCCGATTGCGAAATCCGGCCCGAGGATCCGTTGAATCTCGCGGGTCTTGTGCACATTGCGGGTGGCGATAATGAGTTGCTGCACGTTTGACAGAATTCAGAGGATTAACCACTAATCAACACGAATGGGACACGAATAATGGAACATCTCTGTAGGGGCGACGAAGATCCACCGAATCAGTGATCGCGTGACATGCATCGATGTTGTTTTGTGAATTCTGTTCATTCGTGTCCATTCGTGGTTAACGTCAGGGGGTTTTCATGAACGAGCGCCGCAAATCGTATCCGTTCGATCAGATCGAGCCAAAATGGCAGGCGATTTGGGAAGAGCGGCAACTTTTTTGCGTGCCTAATCCGGGTGACAAAAATTTCGATCCCTCCAAGCCGAAATTTTATATCCTCGACATGTTCCCCTACCCAAGCGGAGCCGGCCTTCATGTCGGACATCCCGAGGGCTACACCGCGACCGATATCCTCGCGCGTTACAAACGAATGCGCGGGTTTAATGTATTGCATCCGATGGGTTGGGACGCGTTCGGTCTGCCAGCGGAGCAATACGCAATCAAAACCGGAAAGCACCCTGCAACCACGACGCGCGCGAATATTGCAAAATTTAAAGCTCAACTGAAACGCATCGGCTTCTCCTACGATTGGCAGCGGGAGATTAACACGACCGATCCGCGCTACTACAAATGGACGCAGTGGATTTTTCTTCAGATTTACAATTCCTGGTTCAATCCCGCGACCAATAGAGCCGAGCCAATCTCGACTTATCGCGGCAAAAACCCCGATGAAGTTCGGCTCGCTTATGTCGCTGATGTGCCGGTGAACTGGTGCCCGGAGCTCGGCACCGTTTTAGCCAATGAAGAAGTCGTCGATGGAAAAAGCGAGATCGGCAGTTTTCCCGTCGTTCGACGGCCGATGCGACAATGGATGTTGCGCATCACCGCCTACGCGGAGCGATTATTGAAGGAACTGGACGGACTCGATTGGCCCGAGGGCATCAAATTGCTTCAGCGCAATTGGATTGGGCGGAGCGAAGGCGCGGAAGTCGATTTTGCTGTAGCCGGAGTCGATGACTCCGGCCCCGAGGCCGGCGACCGCAGCTACAAGATCCGGGTTTTCACCACCCGCCCCGACACGCTTTACGGCGCGACCTATATGGTGCTCGCTCCCGAGCATTCGCTTGTCGATCTAATCGTAACCGAAGAACAGTGGCCGGCTGTGCGCGCGTATCGCGAGCGTGCGGCGCGCAAAAGCGACTTGGAACGAACGGAACTGGCAAAAGAAAAAACTGGCGTTTTCACCGGCGCGTACGCAATGAATCCGGTAAACAACGAGCGGATTCCTATCTGGGTTGCCGATTATGTGCTGCTTGGTTATGGAACCGGCGCGATCATGGGCGTGCCCGCCCATGACGAACGCGATCTCGATTTCGCGCGAAAGTTTGATCTGCCCATTCGCGAGGTGGTGCGACCGTTGGGTGGCGAAGATTCGATTGGCTTCGTCGGCGAAGGAATCGCGATCAACTCGCCAGTAATTGATGGCCTGCCATCACGGCAGGCGATTCGCAGAATTACCGAGTGGCTTGAACAACGCGGTCTCGGTAAAGGCGCCATTAATTACAAACTGCGCGACTGGCTGTTCTCGCGTCAACGATATTGGGGCGAACCGTTCCCTGTTGTTTGGGAGAACGGAAAGCATCGCGCGCTCGATAAAAACGAGCTCCCGGTAGTTCCGCCACCACTGGACGACTACAAACCGATCGGCACGGGCGAACCGCCATTGGCGAGAGCGAAAGAGTGGGTTCGCTATTCTGGCAACGCGTTGCGCGAGACGAACACGATGCCGCAGTGGGCAGGCTCATGCTGGTATTATTTAAGATTTTGCGATCCGCAGAACGATCAGCGTTTCGTTGGCGAAGAAGCGGAGCGGTATTGGATGGGGGGGCCAAAGCCCGGTGGCGTGGACCTCTACGTCGGCGGCACTGAGCACGCGGTGCTCCATCTGCTTTATGCGCGTTTCTGGCACAAGGTACTGTTTGACCTCGGCTATGTGTCGAAGCCGGAGCCATTTCAGCGCCTTGTGAATCAGGGAATCATTCTTGGCGAAGACAACCAGAAGATGTCGAAGTCGCGCGGGAACATTGTCAATCCGGACGACGTGATCGATCGGTACGGCGCCGACGCTTTTCGTTGCTACGAGATGTTCATGGGTCCGCTCGAGCAAATGAAACCGTGGAGCATGCGCGGCGTCGAAGGGGTGGCACGTTTTCTCGCGCGCGTCTGGCGGTTGCTCATGGTTGAGAACCAGGCAGGCGAGTGGGAATTATCCGCCAGGCTTAGAGAGGTCGATCCAACTAGTGCGCAAACAAAGATCACTCACGCGACCATCAAAAAAGTGACCGAAGACATCGAATCTCTTTCTTTCAACACCGCAATTTCGCAGATGATGATTTTCGTAAACGCATTTACCAATGCTGAAACGATTCCCTTGTCGCCGATGCGCGCCTTCCTAATCCTGCTGAATCCATTTGCGCCGCACCTCACTTCCGAGCTTTGGGAGAAGCTGAATGCAAAGGTTCGAGATAATGCGGGCGATATTACCAAACAGCAATGGCCGGATTACAATCAGCGGCTCCTGGTCGAAGACGAAGTTGAAATGGTCATTCAAGTGAACGGAAAAGTGCGCGACCGAATCAAGATGTCGATCGTGGCCACCGAAGAAGAAGTGAAAGCCGCTGCCATCGCGAATCCCAAGATTCAACAACTCGTTAGCGGCAAAGCCATTGGCAAAGTCGTGGTCGTACCCAAAAAGCTTGTCAACATAGTCGTGCATTGCTAAGCCGAGTCCATGTGGAAAGAATTCAAAGAATTTGCTGTCAAAGGTAACGCGATTGATCTCGCCGTCGGCGTCATTATCGGTGCGGCCTTCGGCTTGGTAATCGGTTCCTTGGTCAAAGACATCATCATGCCGCCTATTGGATTACTCACCGGCGGGCTCGATTTCTCCAACCAATTCCTCGTGCTCAAAGCTGCGCCAGGCGGCGCAACGTTTGCGACTCCGGCTGACGCAGCAAAGGCGGGCGCGATCACTTGGAACTACGGCAACTTTATCACGCTACTGATAAACTTCCTCATCGTCGCTCTCGCGATCTTCGTCATCGTCAAAGGGGTGAACAAGATGAAGCGCCCGGCGCCAACCTCGGCCCCGGTTTCAAAGGAGTGCCCGGCTTGTGCAATGACGATTCCGATCAAGGCGGCGCGCTGTCCACATTGCACAACCGAACTAACGCAAACGGCCGCGCAGTAACGCTGTAGCTGGCATCGTTGATGCCGGGCAGCAATATCAGAGCGTCAAGATCCACCTGGATCTCCCCGAAGGCTCTCGGGCTAGAATTATCGCTCCTGCAAAATTAATGTTTGCCTGAACCTGCTTCAGTTGCTATTGAGGCACGATATTGCCAATGTCGAAGTGCCTTAACCTTACACTGGCAGCCAGCGCCGCTTGTTTGATCGTTGGCTGCGCCACGCAGTCGAAACCGACTCTCACCAGCGGGCGTCGCGTACAAAACGTGCGCACCACCGCTTATACGCATACAGAGGGGGGTGGAGCCCACAACGCGATCGGCAGCTATCTTTCCGGCCGCCATGTGATGAGTGCCGCTTGTGACTGGTCGCGTTACCCGCTCGGGACGCGCTTTCGAATTACCGATACAAACGAAGAATACATCATCGACGATTATGGAACGGCATTGATTGGGACCGATACCATCGACCTTTATAAGACGAGTCGTGCCGACATGAAACGCTGGGGCGTGCGTCACGTTGATCTCGATATTTTGCAATGGGGGTCGGAGGAACAAAGCCTGAAAGTGCTTACACCGCGCTGCAAAAACCACTGCGTGCGGAAGATGGTCGCGAGTTTGCAGCAGAAAAAAACGCAGCAGAAAAAAGAGCTGATCGCCAGCGTGGATTCCAAAAAACCTCAGCAAAAGAAAAAAACGTAGCCCCTTACGCTTTCTTTTGACACGCGGCTCAGGCACGCCGGAATTTCGCCGGATGAAAATTCTCGTCGTTGGCGGCGCCGGTTATATCGGGAGCATTTGCACGGAGCTGCTTCTCGATGAAGGCCATGAAGCTATTGTCTTCGACAATCTTGGAGAGGGTCATCGTCGCGCAGTGGATTCGCGAGCGACATTCGTCCGAGGCGACCTGGCTGACCGCGAAAAAATTCAAGCGACACTTTCCAGTGCTCGCCCGGACGCGGTAATGCATTTTGCCGCAAATGCGCTCGTCGGCGAATCAATGCGCAATCCGTCCAAATATTTTCGCAACAACATTTGTAACGGCCTCAATCTGCTGGATGCGATCGTGGCAGCGCACGCAAGGCAGATAGTTTTTTCCTCGACCTGTGCGATTTTTGGACTGCCCGAGCAATTGCCGATCGACGAAACTGCGCCAGCGCGTCCAATCAATCCGTACGGCGAATCGAAACTTGCCTTTGAAAAAATCTTGCGCTGGTACGACCAGATCCATGGGTTGAAGTTCGTTTCACTGCGTTATTTCAACGCGGCGGGTGCGACCGGAAAATTCGGTGAAGATCACCGGCTCGAGACGCACTTGATCCCGAACGTGCTCAAAGTTGCGCTTGGCCAAAAGCCGCACGTGGAAGTTTTTGGCACCGATTATGAAACTCCGGATGGCACCTGCGTTCGCGACTACATCCACATTGTTGATCTTGCGCGAGCACACATTCTCGCTCTGGGCGCCGCGAACAGCGAATTTTACAATCTTGGCACAGGAGGCGGCTCCAGCGTCCGTGAAGTGATCGCGGCATGTCGCAAAATCACCGGGCGAAAGATCAATACTGTCGAACAACCGCAGCGACCGGGCGATCCACCGCGGCTCATCGCCTCTTCCGCAAAAGTCAAAAGTGAGCTTGGCTGGCAACCGCAATTCCAGTCACTTGACGCTATCATCGAGAGTGCTTGGAAATGGCACCAGAAATTTCCGCACGGCTACGAAGATTAAAATAAGCGCAAGCCTCTGGCTTGCGAGCTGCAAGCCAGACGTTCGCGCTACCATGAAAAACGCGCTCGCGAAAACCTTTCGCGAGCGCTTTGAATTCGCCAACCTAACGACCTTTGCCCGTTAAGGCTTTGTTGTCGTTGTGGTCGTTTCTTCTTTCTTGTAAACCGTTGCTGGCTGGCTCAACACGACTTTGCGAACAACCACGCGGTCGCCAACATTCGTGTAATAGACCGTCGCCGGCATGTCCGGCCGAATCGCCGACCAAGCCACGGTGTGACCTTCTGGATCAAGAATGGTCGTGTCCTTGGTATAGTAATACCGCACCGGGGCCGTAGCCGTCGACGAACGGAACATAATATAATCCGAATCCGGCGTGTAAGCGATTATCGTACCTGTGCTCGTGGTCGTTGCCGACTCAGTTGTGGTCGTACCCGTCACAGGGTCCGTTGTGGTCGTAGTGGTTGTGGTCTCCTGCGCCAGCGCGATGCCGAGCGCTGCCGCGCAGGCCACTCCCGCTGCCAATATTTTCACTAATCTCGTTTGTTTCATATTTGTCCCTCTGCTTTGATTAAATGGATGTTCTCCATTGTGAACTTATCCGGCCGTTTAGCGCCGGAGTTTATTCAACTGCACCCTGTTATCGTAAATTCCGCCTCGCGTGGCCGCCTCGACGTGCATAATCGCCCTTCTTGCGCCCGAGCAGCGTAACGTGCTTTTATGCAGGCATTACCAGGTTTTCGCGATTTCCTGCCCGACGCCTGCGCCGCGCGAAATTACATATTTGCGCGCTGGCGCGAAGTCGCCCGCCGCTACTGTTTCGTGGAATGGGATGGCCCTTTACTTGAGCCCACCGACTTGTACAAAAAAAAGAGCGGCGCCGAAATTATCGATCAGCTTTTCAATTTCACCGACAAAGGCGAGCGCGAAGTCGCGATGCGTCCTGAGCTCACGCCTACGCTTGCTCGCGTGATCGCCGCGCATGAGCGCGAATTCAAGAAGCCGCTTAAATGGTTCTCCATCGGCCAGTTTTTTCGTTACGAAAAGCAACAGCGCGGCCGCTTACGCGAACATTTCCAGCTCAATTGCGATATCGTTGGGGAAGCCGCGCCCACGGCGGATATCGAGTTGCTCGCTCTTTGCATCGATCTCCTGCGCGCGTTCGGTTTCACAGAAAAAGATTTCGTCGTCCGGATTAGCGACCGCGAATTCTGGACCGATTTCTTGCGCGAGAAGGATGTTCCGCCTGAAGGATGGGACGATGTGTTGCAAGTAATCGACAAATTTGGGCGCGAGCCGCGAGAAAAAACGGTCGAGAAACTTGGAGAACTCGCTGATCCGGTGCTGAAGATCCTGGCCGAAGGCGGCAAAAGCGAGAAGCTCGACCAACTCGTCAACAGTCTGCGCGGCCGCGGGTTGGCCGATTTCGTTAATGTCGATGTCCGGATTGTCCGCGGCCTCGCTTATTACACCGGGATCGTCTTCGAAGTATTCGATCGCGCAGGAAAACTTCGCGCTATCGCCGGCGGCGGTCGTTATGACAATTTAATAGAGCAACTAAGTGATGGCGCAGTTTCGATGCACGCGCTCGGCTTTGCCATGGGCGACGTCGTTCTCGGCGAGTTGATCAACGAAACGCCACACGCGCGCGAAGAAATGCGCCAAGGTATCGCCGCCGAGCATAAGATCGATATCTACATCGTCATCGCGAAGGAAGAGCGCCGCGCCGATGCTTTCGAGCAAATCCAGCAACTTCGAGATCGCGGCTATCGCGTGGAGTATCCGCTAACGCCAGCGAAAGTTGCCAGACAATTTCAAGCTGCCGAAGATGCGGGCGCGGTGCTTGCGCTCCTTTATGGCGACGAATGGCCGCAAGTGAAAATGAAGGACATGGCGAGTGGCGAGCAGCAGCTCGTGTCGCGTGAAAACCTCTTCGACCGCATCACATCTAAATTGCAGCGGTAGGGGCGCCTCGCCGATCTCGCCGACTTATTCTTGCAGAAGGCTCTGCGATCCAGCGGGGTCGCTAATGATAACTTGAGAGATTCTTCGCTTTGCTCAGAATGACACATTTCTTCTTAATTCATGTCTAGAACGCATCATTGTAATCAGCTTCGCAAAAACGACGTTGGCAAAACAGTCACGCTCGCAGGCTGGGTGCACGTATTGCGCGATCACGGCGGCGTTATTTTCATCGATCTGCGCGACCGCGAAGGCCTGACCCAGGTAGTTTTTCGTCCCGAGGAAAACGCAGATGTGGCCAAAGAAGCGCACACTTTACGCAGTGAAGACGTGATTGAGATTTCGGGTCGAGTGGCCGCGCGCGTCCCCGGAACCGAAAATCCAAAACTCGCGACCGGCGACATTGAAGTCATTCCGAATCGATTGCGAATTCTGAATCGTGCGGATGCCTTGCCGTTCCCGATCGACGCCGAGGTCCACAACGAAGATCTGCGGATGACGTATCGTTATTACGATCTGCGCCGCCCGCAATTATCTCGCAATTTGCGAGTTCGTCACCGCGTCGCCAAAGCAACGCGTGATTACCTCGACAGTCAGGGCTACGTCGAAGTTGAGACGCCGATTTTATCGAAGAGCACGCCGGAAGGCGCACGCGACTTTTTGGTGCCGAGCCGGCTGACGCCCGGGAAATTTTATGCGCTGCCCCAAGCTCCACAGCAATACAAGCAACTGCTCATGGTC
>WNGL01000865.1_pt1 | contig 36529 bp, 34 predicted proteins | sample 5400591 | NCBI WGS metagenome assembly WNGL01 (sample SAMN13153377, study PRJNA577476) | soil metagenome | isolation source: 80 cm soil or saprolite under Garry oak tree replicate 1 | place: USA:California | collected 2016-06-15
GGGCAGCCCGCTGGGTTTGTTGACGGCCAACAGATGGGGGTCATTAAACAGGACTTCGAAGTGCTGAGGGGAGTCTGGTTCGATCCAGGGTGGACGGTTCCAGACAAGGGTTTGGCCTAAAGTGACCGATTCGCTTCCGGTGGCGGTGACGCCGTTGAGGGTGACTTCGCCGTTGTTCAGGTTTTGTTGCCAGGTTTGTGGGGTTGAGTGGGGGTAAAGGCTTGCCAAGTGGGAGAGCAGGGTTTGTCCATGGTATTTGCTGCTGATGATTGTGGTGTAGGCATAGCCCCGGTTGAGCATGTAGTTAGAGTGTAAGCTATGGCATCTGCGGCAGGAAGTTGCTGGGATTCGAGCGACACTGGATTTAGGCAGCAAGAGCTCTAAATTCGTCCAGTGTGGGGAGCCAGATTCCGCGCGGATCACGGGCAACCCGGAAGTCATGGGCTTTAACCTTGGAGTCGGTACCGCTAAACGTTAGAACCCTATCGGGGCTGACCCGGCGAGATGAGGCGGAGTTGTCTGGACGGCTTGCCGCCGGGGCAGTTTCGATAGGGGCGTTTGAACGGAGCCGCTGGCGTTTGCGGCGGACGCGGTCAGAGCTATGGGATTTCGATTTGGCTTTGTTGGTTGTAGCTCGGCGTTATAGGAACGAAGCGGGTCCGAGAAAGCCCTTGGGCTGCATTTGTACGATGAAGTGGGGTCCTGCCGGGTGTCCACGAGGGCAGGATCTGCGAGCCGATGGAGGCGAATAAGCACACGAGGTTATGGCGTGCGTGGACACACCTAAAGGCAACATTAATCGAAGTGAAGTGGGCCATGGAGATCTCAGGAACTGTCAACGCTGCACCTCTGTCGATCAGACCGCGTCGGGCTTAAGCGGAAGTACAACTGGCAGGTAGTCATCCGCTCGACGACGATCATTGGGCCGTCGCAGGCAGGACAACGTAGGTGCGTAGTTGTAGGCGACTCTGTTGCGCAGCATGCCACGCCAAGTAGTGAGCGGCAACGCGTGAGCATTACGGTGCGTCTGCGGTTAGCGAAGAATCCAAAGTGGCGGATGCGGACCAGACCTTTGGGTAGAACGTGGATGAGGAAGCGGCGCAGAAACTCATCTGCGGAAATGGTCATGACTTTCTGCTTGCTGCCGTGCGCATAATCCCTCCATCAGAAGGAGACACGATCATCCTTGAAGGCAACGAGGCGATGGTTGGAGACGGCGACGCGGTGAGTGTAGCGGGCTAGGTAGTGGAGAACATGCTTCGCACCGCCGAAGGGCGGCTTGGCGTAAACCACCCAGTTATTACGGAAGAGCTGTCGAAGGAAGCGGTGGAAGCACTCGGGCCTGGCAAGGTCCTGTAGCGAGCCCAGGAAGTGGAGCTTGTCTTGTTGAAAGAGCTGTTTGAGTCCGGCAGCGAACTTGCCGCGGAAGACGCGGTTGATTGCACCGATAGGCAGGAAGAAGCGCTCCGATGAAGCCACCCAGTCACCATCAGGGGCGATTCCGCCAGCGGGAACGACGCAGTGCACATGGGGATGATGCTGGAGGTTCTGTCCCCAGGTATGGAGTACGCTGAGCAGTCCGATGTCTGCGCCCAGATGCTTTGGGTCGCGGGCGAGTTCGAGCATTGTCGCAGCGCTGGCGCGGAACAGCAGATCGTAGAGCAACCGCTTGTTCTGGAGCACAAGAGCGGAGAGTTCATGGGGCAGGGTGAAGACGATGTGGAAGTAAGGCACGGGTAGCAACTCAGCCTCCCGCGCGGCCAGCCACTTTGAGCGTGCGTTCCCCTGGCACTTGGGGCAATGCCGGTTGCGACATGAGTTATGTCCGCAGCGAATGCACTGATCGCGATGACCGCCCAAAGCCGCAGTGCGGCAGCGGACGATGGCATCGAAGCTGTGACGAAGCACGTGAGGATAAACACGCTTCGTGATGCCTGCGCGTTTGCCGGCCTCGTTCACGGCCTTCCAGACGACCTTCGGTGTAATGGGAACATCTGCCCGCCAGTTCTTCACCGTCCCTGGAAATAGGTAGGTTCTGGGCTTCATCCAGCGCCAATACTCGCGCAGAGTCTCCAGCAGCTTCGAACTCAGCAGAACGTCGCGGTCGCGGCCTCCCTTGCCCTTTCGCACATGAATCACCATCCTGTCGCTGTCGATATCGGAGACCTTGAGATGGCACAGTTCCGCGCAGCGCACACCTGTCGAATACAGCGTCATCACCATGGTGCGACGCATTAGGTTCTCGGCGGAATCAATCAGCCGCTCGACCTCTTCCGGGCTCAGCACTGTGGGCAGTTGTCTCGGGCGCTTGGGAAATGGAATGTGATCCGGAAGATACGGTCGCCGCAGTGTCTTGACGAAGAAAAACCGCAGAGCCGCAACACGGCATCCGATGGTTGCCGCTAGGAGCTTGCGGTCACGAAACAGATGAGCCTGGTACCGCCGGATGTGATCCGGTCCCAAACGGTCTGGTGGGCGGTGGAAATACTTCGAGAAATCTTCTATGGCGTGGATATACGCACGCACGGTGCTCTGGGAGTAGTCACGACGCTGAAGTTCATCCAGCATGATCTGCCGAAGATGGGTCACAGGAGCCTCCTTGTGACACACCTTACATGGGCACTAAAGCCGCGGGACACTCACGCGATAGCGTCCGCCGCGCCAGCGGCTTCGTTGTGTGCTGGGCATGCTCAACAGTTTGGAGGTGAAAGTCCTCCGCCCAACCTGATGGAGGTGAAGGGCTAGTGATGATGCAAGGGCTACCGTCGCGAGGCGGGGTCTGAAAGAAGCATGGATCAAAAGTGCGAGTCGATGGACAAGAACCGGATACAAGGCGTTAGCGTCGGACGAGCGGGCAACTTACTGCGAAGTCCATATCCATCAAAGATGCGAAGCGTAGATTCGGCGGCTGTGCACGGAAGACGGTTGAGCTTACCCCAGGAGATCTGCTCTGTGTCGCGATGGCGACTGAGGTTGTCGAAAGGGAACCTGACCGCAGAGCAGAAGTCAGCAGAGGGCATAGTAGGCCATGTCGTCGGCAAGGCTAGTGAGGCACTCCAATGCCGAAAGGCGGAGTCAACAGATAGGCCGAGCCGGAAACGATGGTTGAAGGCCCGAACGAGAAGAGAGGCGAGTAGGACATGAATCTCAGGAGCGACAAGCAGCAGAACATTCAGACCGAACTGAACTTCTCTCTCACGCCAGTGGGTGAAACCTGCGAAGCGGGAAAAGAAGAGGCTGAATCGCTTCCGACGGTGCATGCCCCCAAAAGCCCAGCCAGCACGAATCGATTGATGGAGGAAGTATGTGAGCGAGAAAACATGAGAGAAGCATTGCGGCGTGTGAAGGCCAATAAAGGTAGTGCGGGCATCGACAGGATGACTGTCGGTGCAATCGCTGACTATCTGAAGCAGCATTGGCTAGCCATCCGGGAACGATTGCTAAACGGAACCTACGAACCGAAGCCGGTAAGGCGGGTAGAAATCCCCAAGCCGGACGGAGGAGTGCGAAAGCTCGGCATTCCTTGTGTGCTGGATCGATTGATTCAGCAGGCGGTGATGCAGGTTCTGCAGAGGCAGTGGGACCAGACGTTTTCCGATCACAGCTACGGGTTCCGACCGGAACGGTCGGCCCATCAAGCGGTGGCACAGGCGCAGCAGTATATCGCCGAAGGCCACGGCTGGTGCGTTGATCTCGACTTGGAGCAGTTTTTCGATCGAGTCAATCACGACAAACTGATGGGTCAGATCGCAAAACGCGTCGAAGACAAGCGGCTGTTGAAACTCATCCGGGCATTCCTAAATGCTGGGGTGATGGAAAATGGGTTAGTCAGTCCGAGCGTAGAGGGAACTCCTCAAGGAGGTCCACTTTCGCCCCTGTTAAGCAATCTCGTGCTCGACGAACTCGACCGAGAGCTAGAGCGACGGGGACATCGCTTTGTTCGGTATGCGGACGATTGCAATATCTATGTTCGCAGCGAATGGGCGGGTCAACGGGTGATGGATAGCGTTACGCGATTCATCACTCACGTGCTCAAACTCAAGGTGAACGAAAAGAAGAGCGCGGTGGCGCGACCGCAGGAACGCAAGTTTCTCGGGTTCAGCTTTACTGCCGGTCCGGAGGCCAAGCGCGTCATCGCGCCGAAGGCACTAGATCGCTTTAAGCGACGAATCCGGGAGATTACGATTCGGGCAAAGGGCGTCAGCATGAAGACAACAATAGAGGAGTTGGCTCCGTATATGCGGGGTTGGCGAGGCTATTTTGGTTTCTGCGAAACACCTGAAGTGCTGGTGGCGCTTACTCGCTGGGTCCGGTTGCGGCTCAGGGCAGCAATGTGGCGGCAGTGGAAAAACACCGCGCCGCCGCCGCGCGGCACTGATCGAACTGGGGGTGCGCCCGCGGTTGGCAAGTAATACAGCTGGCAGCGGACTCGGCCCTTGGTACCTCGCAAAGGCGAAAGCCATTCCTGTTGGGCTTTCCAATGCCTACTTCAAATCGCTCGGGCTTCCTTCGCTGGTCGAGGATTAACGGCGTAACTTCTCGAACCGCCGTGTACGGACCCGTACGCACGGTGGTGTGGCAGGGGTCAGCGGGCAACCGCTGCCCCTATGCCGATCAAACGCCCCCGGGTCTTGCAAACATCAAGGACGCTTGTGCAACCGCGCTATTTAGAATTTAGAGTCCAACTAAGAACGGCGAACAGGAAGCTACCGGCCCAAAAGCGATCGCACTCCACTCTCGCATCGCAGACTTCGACTCTGAGACCTATTATCTTTGCGGGCCATTTGACCCCTCACGGACTCCGTGGAATTTTGCCCAGCGTTGAAATTGTTCCCGCTTCGTGGGGTCGGGATCAATTTCGCTTTTCAGCCAGAAGGTAAACCAATCGACGCTGCCTTGTTGAGAGACGAGGCGATCCCAGGGTTTCTTGAGAAGATGTGTGCCAAACGGAATCCAAACGAACTCGACTGGTTTGTCTAGCTGCGATAATCCGGAATACCACTGCCAGGCTCCCAGTGCGCCCGCAAAACCATAGTACTCCATGCGTACCGGAGTCTTAACTTTGTCGACCAGAAATCCGGGAGAACTTTCGAACCACAGCGCCGCGGTCTCTCCAATCGGAGGTCCACCATTCACCTTCACGTAATCGGTCGCGGGAAACAGGAGATAGTTAATATATCCCCCGTCGAAACCATCGGCGAGATCTACCGCTGCTATCGGGTACTTCGAATGCGTCAGGGTATATTCAGTGTGAAATACCGTGCGGCTGAACCCGATGATGCCAACCTTTGACCTGTCGATAAGCCCTCTCCGGTCTAGGTAGTCGATTGCTCCTTCATACGCTGCCATCTGGCGCGGAGCTTCGCGCGGGCTGTTTCCATTGCGTCCATCGGCACCCGACTCTGTGGAGCCGCCGATTTGCAGAACAACAATGTCCTGGGCCGCAAGTGGTTGGGCTGCAAACGCACTCGTCCATGGGCCATCAATCCAGAACCGTGTATTGTCGAACCCGTGCGTCTGAATCACGAGCGGGTAGCGAATGCCACTCTTGTAACCCGGCGGAAGATAGAGGCCACCATAAACTTCATGCCCATCGGAAGCGAGCCATTTCACCTCTTCGACTCTGCCTAACGTGAAGCTCGAAAGCTGGGGATTCAGATCCAGAAGCAGTGCTTTCTGGCGAGTTTGCAAATCGTAGGCGTACACCTTGGGCGGAGTGTTCAGATCTTCTTCCAAGGTGACTTGCAATGCCCCGAGGGATACCGCTTCGTGTGTTGAGGCGACTTTTTCCCAGCGTTCTCCTTTCTTCTGATAAGCCTGCACGGTCTGTCCAGATGACGAAGGGTTATCCTGCTTTAAGTAGAGTTCCCTGGTTGCGGCCTCCCAACGGTCGATCAGAAGGTTCTCGTTGCTAATCTTCCGCACAATACAACTGGGCATTTCGATCTCAGCAATGAATGTGTTCTTGCGGCGCATTTGCCCTTCGGATGTTTTCGCCGTTTCGTCCAATGAAAGATAGGTGTCGGCCACTACGACAGATGCACTATCCGGCAGCCAACTGATCGCTTGATTGCGCCAATTCTTCGGCGCATCTACGAGTGGCCGCATCGTGTGAGAACCCAGGTTGACCAGCATGTATTCCTGAATGTTCGACTTCTGCCCCGGCCTCCGGTGCTCGACGATGTACGGGTGAAGGCTGCTATTGTCGTATTCCGCCCATCGTTCCGGAATCTCGCTGGCGTACACGGGCAATACTGCGTATTGACCATCGGGCGAAAGCGAGAGGGGAAGATACTGCGCGAGAACGCCTTTGGCCGGAATCTTCGCAGCGGGCTCGTGACCTGATTTCACAAAGAGTTCCAGGCCTGTTCCACTTTCACCATCGCGGGCAATATCGTTGGTCAATAACTCCGAGGGATACTGCGTCGTGATCAGGATGCCATGCCTTCGTGTCTCTTCTGTGTTCAGTGTCTTCCGGAGAGACTCAAAGGCTTCGTAGATGAGCGTATTGCCGTCACCGGTGATATCGAAGGCGATGATTGCCGTCGGATGATTGGTCAATTTCGTGATCCGCTTCGTGGCGATATCGATGGCAAAGACGGAAGCAAGATTCTCCCGGTCTTCCCCGACAAAAGCCATGGTGCGATTATCTGAGAGCCAGTGGGGGGATTTGATTCCCTCACCATTGGAGGCCGAAGCCATCGTCAGAAGGACTTGCGGCTCAGGATGGCTCAAGGCACTTTGTGTCTCGTAGAGCAGCAGTGAATAGTCGTTGGTATTCTGCGCTATGTTTCCTTTCTTCACGACAATCGCGAAGTGTTTCCGGTCGGGTGAAAACACAGCAACTGGCTGGAGTCCTGGGCCGCCGTGGAAGTATCCATCGTCGGCCCAGCGGGTCATCTGAATCACGTCTGCCACGGTGATTCTCTTGGGGGATAGTGGCTCTTGAGCGTGACAGAGACACACGGAAAGCGTAAGCCAAACTAGGGACCGCATAAAGACGCAGAACGGGCTACCTGAGTACACAGAGACATTCCTCCCGAGGATGAGCTATGGGTTCGCTTCTGTGTGGATGGATCAGAAACTGACGCGGAACGACAGTTGCAATGATCTCGGACCGCCCTGCTGGAACAGTGGATTGAGCCCACCAAGTCCTTTGTTCAGCATTGAGGTCGATTGCAAATAAGTGTTCCCGATACCCACGTACGCGTATGGGTTTTGGAAGTTCGGATGATTCAGGATATTGAAGGCGTCGGTTCTGAACTGCACATTGACGCGATCCCGAATGGCAATCTTTCGGACCAGCGAAACATCAACCTGAGTCAGACCAAATCCGGGGATGTCATTGCGCGGTTCTGTGCCTTGCTGGCCGCTGGAAGGAGTCGAGAAAGCCGCCGGATTCAACCTCTTGCCACCTCCGGCGCTCGAATCAGAAATCCAAACTGGCTGGCCCGATACACGGTCAGGGCGGGGATAAGCTCCGGCAATGGTACTGGTCAAGACGCTGGCGTTAAGCGGAAAGCCGCTTCGGGCAACAATCATTCCGTTGAGGGACCAATCTCTCGCGAGAAGAGCAAGCACATTGCGGCCGCGGAGATTAGGAACAGCATAGATGACTGCTCCCGAGAAACTGTGCCGGACGTCAAAGCTCGATGAAGCATAGTCATTCGCGGCCAGGACCACAGTTGGAGACACCGTAGTAAGCGTGTCGTTGGAAGCATTGTCCAGAGTATGTGCCCAGCTATAGTTCAGCAGCAGCTGAATGCGACTGGACATGGGTTTCCGGTACTGCACCTGCAGCGCGTGATAATTGGATTTTGCGGCATTCTCCGTGAGCAGCAGAACTCCTGAGAAGCTCGCATTGGGTTGGAGAATTCCTACCTGCTTCAAGATATTCCGGCCAGCCTGACCGACATAAGTGAGAGAGAGCGCCTGAGATCCCGCGAATGATTTTTCAACCGCAAAGTTCCACTGATAGGAGCGAGGAAGTGTCACGCCGGGGCTATATGCTCGCAGTCCGCTTGGATATGGCGGCTGTGAGGAAAGGGATGCCAGGTATGGACTGACATCGCTCAGGGGAAGGCTAACTGTGGAGCAGCAATTGATCGCAGTATTGGGGAAGCTGGCACCAAGCATGCCGACTGCGTCCGACGCCGAATCGTAGAAAATGCCCCAGCCTGCGCGAACAACCAGATCCCCTTTGGGCGTGAGACTGTAGGCTGCTCCAACTCTCGGCCCGAAGTTGCGGTAGCCGGTTTTCCAGAGCGGTGTGCCTGTCGGGGCGATAGTGAGTGCGGATAGGTCGGAAAGCGTGCTCAGGGCTGCCAGCCGCGTTCCGTTCGCAGCTTCGGGGGCTGGATTGATCTCCCACCGGAGGCCATACGTCAGGGTGAATCTCGGCGTCATTTTCCATGTGTCCTGGGCGTATAAGCCGGTTGCTCGGGTGAGGAAACTGGAAGGACGGGCCGCGGATGTGTAAATAGTCGCTTGGCCGGTGGAGAGCAGTCCGGAGACAGAATTGGCAATGTACTCGATGGAATCCTGGAAGGGGTGCAGGTCGAGATGGGTTTGCCGGTAGTCCACTCCCACCTTGACCATATGTTGACCGAGCGTTATCGAGAAATCGTCAGCCGGGTTCCATTGAACATTCCGGTTTTTTGCGGAAGGCCCGGTCGCATAGAACGCCGTATCACTCGTATAGAACTGAAGCAGTGTATTTTGCGAAGCACTGCCGAGACCGGGTCCGAGGAGCGCTGCAGATGGAGGAGCCGCGCCGCCGAATGAGTCCAGCGTCAATAGATAGGTAGATCTCTGTAGCGAGTAATTCGCACGAAATGCATTCGACATGCGGGGACTCGGAGTGAAGGTTGCGCCAACTGTGACGGTCCTCGTGTTGATGGAGGTCGTGTCCATTTCGCTCAAAGCATTGTTGCGGCTTGCATTGTCCGAAGGCGCTTCGTTATAGCGAGCAAATGTCGAGACGCGGTCTGTGAAGTTGTGGTCGAGCCGAATGCTCCCGGCGTTGAGCGTCGATGGATTGGAATAGTTGCCCGTAAAACTTCCGGTGTAGATCCCAGGGACGATCGTTTTGTTATCCGGTAGCGGATAGGCGTTCAGGAATGGAGCCAACGCGGATGATGCAATTGACCGCGCGTATGCGGACGGAACCTGCACAATCGTTGTATTTGGTTGCCGCAGGCGAACACCTTCATAGGAGGCAAAGAAGAAAGTCTTGTCACGAAGAATTGGGCCGCCCAGGAATGCACCGAAATCATTGTGGCGCTCCGCAGCACGCGGCTGGTTCGCATGATTGGCGAACCAATCATTCGCGTCCAAGACATCGTTGCGGAAGTATTCATAGACTCCGCCATGGAGAGCGTTCGTGCCCGAGCGGGTTGTGAGGAGCACTTGACCACCGGCGGAACGGCCAAACTCGGGAGCGAACGATGAGGTCTCTATACGAAACTCCTGCAATGCCTCGACAGACACCAAGCTGCTTGTTCCGCCAAGAGCGCTGAATGCCTGAGCGGAGCCAGTGCCGGAGGTTCCCAACCCAAACGTCGCAGCGACTCCGAAGTTTGCGGAGACACCATCGACGAGAAAATTGTTGGAACTGGTTCGCTGGCCAGAAATGCTGAACTGGCCTTGGTTGCTGGAGCCGGACGGGGCAATCGTGACACCTGGGGTCAACTGCAGGAGTGAGTTAAAGCTCCGGCCATTCAGAGGGAGGTTCTCAATGAGGTCGTGGTCGATGACTGTGCCTACGGCGCCGGACTCGGTATTCACCAGCGGAGCGCCCGCTTCAACTGTGATCGTTTCCGATGCCGCGCCAACCGGCAGTGTGAAGTTAATGGCAAGCGCATCCTGCGTATTCAGCACGATGTCGGGCTTGATCAGAGTCTTGAATCCAATCTTCGATACCTGGAGGCGGTAGGCACCTGGGGGAAGATTGCGGACCGCATAGATGCCTTCATTATTGGTCGCACCGGGGTATTTCACACCTGTTGCATCGTTCACAAGTTGAATGTCTGCGCCGCTGATGGCCCTGCTGGAAATATCCAGCACAATGCCGCTGATTGTGCCATTGGGGGATTGCGCAACCGCGATGATTGCCCCAGAGAGCAACAGAAGTAGCAATCGAAGAAGGGTGGACAGGCGCACGGGAAGACTCCTTTAACGCACGGATATATGTTCTTCAATCCGGCCTACGAAAGGTTCTTCGCACTAGTACCAATAATTCTTGCACAACTTTGCCGATAGACGGTTAGACAGGTGGACAGTCGTAGTTACTGATGGTTGGGATCGATTCGTAAATAGGCAAACAGAAATGGCTTTCCACTTGGCCGATGGCTTCCGCCGTTGGGTTCGACGGTTACGAAGACAGCATCGATTTGGGCAAGCGTCTTTGGGTCGTTCGCGCGCATGATCCAGCGCTTCTTGGTGGCGTTGTCTTCGTAGAACATCCCCAAACTGACCGATTGCTGCGGGTCAGTTCCGCGTCGGCCCCACGCCTGGAAGGTGCTGGCATTCTTTATACCGTTTTGCTGGTTCAGATCATAGGCGTAGAAAATCAATGATTTTCCTTTCGTATAGAACACACGCCCATACGGCTTCTGCGTCGCGCCTGTGCGGGCCACGTCATACACTTCCGCAATATAGAGGTCCCGCGCTCCAATGAGTTCCCGAATGTCGCGGTCATGCGCGAGTAATTCGCGTTGCTGTTCATTCTCCTGTTCGCGATCATGAACTGTGTGTGTTAGTTCATTGACAGTTGCTGTCAAGCTGGCTACGCGCGCGGCATCCTGAGAGGTTTGGCGCGTCGAAGCATCGAGCTGCTGCTCAATGTTCTGCACCTTCACTTGCGCGCTGCTGAGTTGCTGCGCCAGAGTCTCGCGCTCCTGAGCCAGGCGGTCACGATCCGCTCCCCAGCTCTGCGACTCAGCCTCCAGCCTGGTTTGTGCCGTTCGCAACCGCGTCAGTTCCGACGTCTGTTGCGCAAGCTGCTGACGCAGGCCAGCAATAATCGCATCACGCTGGGGTCTGTCCTCGCTGCTAAGGGAAGATTCGTTTCCGGCCCTATTGACTTGGCTTTGGGCCAATGCGCCGGGTTTCGGAGAAAGATTGGCTACAATGTTTGCACTCTCGGTGCCATGGCGCATTCCGATTTGATATGCACACAGGCCAAGAGCGATGACGAGCAGGATGGCTGCAGCGTATTGGAGCCACACGTGACGCCAGATATCCTCTCCCAAATTCGCACTGAAGGAACTGGGAGGGGCAGACTCGTAAACCGTCTGTGCCCTCTCCGCCGCCGATATATTCGCGGGTTCTTCTTCTGCCAGGCGGGCGAAGAGCAATGCTTCCGCACGCTCCTGCGACCAGGTGGGGTCGGTTTCAAGATTCTTTGGGAAATCTCCTGGTGCCAGGGCGGGGATTACTGTAGTGATCGTCTCTTCATACTGCCGCATGGACTCCCGGCAGGAAGGACAGATCGCCAGATGTTCCTCCAGCCGCTTTCTCTCCTCTCCGGTCAATGAGCCCGAGGTGGCAAGAGCGCAGAGTTCGAGAAACTCGTCATGGGATTCAGGTTGCGGCACTGCCTCTGCTCCTAGTTCGGAGCTACCTTGTATCATATCGCCCAATTGTTGCGCAATTTCTTCTTCAGGATGTGCTTCCGCATTCTCTCCAGCCCGCGGTAGTAATGGTGTCTGACATTCCCGATTGGCTGCCCCAGGTTTTCAGCGATCTCTTCCAAAGTGTAGCCTTCAAAAAAGAAAAGCCGGATCGTCTTTCGCTGGTCATCCGTAAGCAGTTCATCTATTTCCTCAAGCCTTGTCCTGCCTAGCGCCGCCTCCAGAGACTGGTCGAACGCGAGAGTCTCTCCTTGAGGGTCGGATATCTTCATCGCAGGGTCGTCGAGGTCCACGCGGGTATAGAAATGGCGGGAGATCAGGTACCGGCGGCGGTCAATCGCGCGCTGGTAGGTCATCTGGACGATCCAGGAGCGGGCAGACCCCTTTGTGCGGTCAAAGATTCCGCACTTGCGGTGTATGAACAAAAACAAATCTTGCAACAGATCGTCCGCCTCTGCCTCATCACGCAAGATACGAAAAGCTACGGACCGCACCACTCTGGCAAATCGCCGAAACAGGAGTGCGAGAGCTTCCCGGTCACCGAGGGAGACCCAACTCAACAAGATTTCATCGGAAGGCTCAGCAGCACAAGCTGCACGTCCGGTTTCGCTGGATACGGATGGAGAATCGGTGGGATTTCGCGCGCTTTCAGCTTCGGATAGCGGGTTTGGTTCCTCTCCGCTCCTGGGACGGTTCTCCTCGTCGCCGTCACCAATAATCCGAGGGAAATAGCGGGCAGCCTCTGAACTCATGCTGCCTCCGATCTCGGCTGCACCCACAAATCAGGCGCACTTTCCAGTGTTGAAATGTTGGTTATAATCCGTTGGATTATAACCAACAGCTTGCCAACATTGATGCCGGGATGGATAAACGGCGCAAACAAGTTCAACCTCGATTCGGACCAGAAAAGGCGTTCGGAGAAGCCTTGCGAGCGGTTCGCAAAAGTCGGGGCATGTCCCAGATGGACCTGTACACCGAGAGTGGAATAGACAGGACGTACATAAGCGCCGTAGAACGCGGAATTCAAAGTCCAACAATCAGAATGATCGTCAGATTTGCTAAATGTCTGGACGTTCGGCCCTCTGAACTCATTCACCGCATGGAGCAATCTCGGATGTACGCGCCCTAACAGGTGGGTCAGAGCCGATTAGTTCAAACATCATACACTAGACGTATGTTTTATCAATCATAAACTACCTATTACGTACTGTTATTGAGCCACTCATCTCTCTAACGTCAATGTTGATGGGGTCAGATGAAACCAAGCTGTTCCGAGAACGAATTCGCGCGTTGCGCGAAGCCCGTGGGCTGAGTCAAAGCCAACTGGAAGAGCGAATTGGTCGCGAGACAAACTACATTACCCGGGTCGAAACTGGTCGCATTGACACCCCTCCCCTTGAAGTCATGGCTAAAATCGCCAGGGAGTTGGGCGTTTCAATGAGTGATCTCTTTTTCTTCGAGGGTACGGATGATACCGCCGAGGTGATACGAGAGAAGATTACCCATTTCATCCAGACAACCGACGTCAAGCGGCTCCGCAGATACTATCGCCTTATGCTGGTTTCCGACGAATAGCAGGCCCACTGCGGGTTAAGCACGTTCTTCAATTCTCTCGGTTCTTTAGAAATCCTGTCGCCGTTCTGTAATCCCTTTATTCTCAGGTCCATCTGCAGGTTCACGGTTTCGGCGGAAGACAGTTACCGAAGCCGCTCCAACCAGCCTTGACGTCTCGAGGCTGCTCGCGTACCATTCTGGCCCAAACGATGCTTATGTTGGCACAAGCATTTGTTTATCTGGTTCTTGTTAAGGAAAGCAAAGAGCCTTTCTTTGCTTCATGGGCCGATGACTCATATCGATTTTTCTCGCCGCGTGTCCTTGTCCCGCTCGTCGACCGGCCTCAGCTGGAGAATTGGCTCTGCTCTCACCTGTTGCGCTGCGCTGGCCTTGCTGGTGGCGGCCTACACGGCGAAGATTCAAACTCCGCGCGTTTCCGAAATCGTACTTCTATTCGTCCTAGCTGCGCTGGGCTCCGTTTTCCTGTTTCACACACGTTTCTTGAGGGCCGCTCATAAGCAACAACGCCAGGTCACAACTGCGCTTCAGAGATCCGAACGGGAGTTTCAGTCTGTTTTCGAAAATGCTCTCGACACGATCTTAATCCTCGACGACAGCGGCGTTTGCCGGGATGTGAACCCCGCAGCACTGCAGCTTCTACATGTGTCCCGGACCGAATTGATCGGCCAGACTCTGGCAACCTTTTTCCGCCACACCGAGGAATTCGACGCGACGTGGTCCCGCATTCGGGAACAGAAACGGGATCACGGCACCGCTGAATTTCTGTTGGGCAACGGTTCTGCGGTGTTCGTGGAATTCACCGCGCGGGCTGGTTTCTTGCCGGGATTGCACCTGATGATTCTTCGGGATATCACGCAACGGCGCCGCGCGGAGGAGGAAGTTCGGGGAAATCTGGCATTGGCACGGTCCGCATGGTCTGAGGCAGATGCGCTGCGTAAGGCTACGCTGGCGATAACGCAGGACCTTCACATGGACTTTGTTCTTGAAAAGCTGCTGCTCTCGCTCCAGCAATTGGTGCCATTCGAGTCTGCGCAAGTATTGCTGGCGGAAACGGAAACGCGACTCTTTCTGGCGCGCGAGGTACTGGCTCCAGCCATAGCGAAGGAATCTCTTTCGTGCCAGATGACCTTCAATACTTCCGAGCATCCGTTACTGGGGAAAGCAATGCACACCCAGAGCGGAATTCTACTGCGGGACACAAAAGATGAAAGTGAATGGCATTCCTTCCATGGTCAATGTGAATTGCGATCATGGCTGTGCGTGCCGCTCTTCGCCGGAGATCAAGCACTTGGGCTGTTGTCGCTCGTCCACTCCTCTCCAGAGATATTCACGACGGAGCACCTTCGCCTAGCCAAGAGCCTTGCGATTCCTGCTGCCGTAGCAATTCAAAACTCTCGACTGTTTGCGCGGGCTGCGATCTATAGGGAAGAGTTAGAGAGGCGAATTGCCGATCTTGAAAGGGCAAAGCGAGCACTTCAGGAAGCAGAGGAACAGAACCTGGCCTCAGAAGACCGATTTCAAAAGGTGTTCCGTTCGAGCCCGATTGCATTCTCCGTCACCACTCTGGCCGAAGGCCGGTATGTTGAAGTCAATGAAGCATTCGAGCGCCGTTTTGGCTACACGAGAGCAGAAATCCTTGGTCGCACAGCTGGCGAGATTCGCTTCTGGGTGGACCCAGCAGAGCGCGAAGAGTTAGTCGCAAAGGTGAGGGGAGGTAGTTCGGTCCGAAACGCCGTGGCTCGGCTCCGCACCAAATCGGGCGACTGCATTCTCTCTCAATATTCCGCCGAAACCATTCAACTAGATGGGCAGTCATGCCTCCTCGTCGTGTCAGATGATCTTGCCGTCTGCACTCCAAAGCATTACAACTAGTTTTTTCTCGCCTACTAATCAGGGATGGATAAGCGTGGGTGGTTAGGCTTCCAGCCAGAAGTTCCCCAATTCTTTGATTTTCCTGCTTTGGAGCATCTCGTTCATAGGTGTATGCCATACCAGGAATTTCTGAACCAAGCCCGTCTAGCAAGGCTAGCACTCTGGAGCTCCGGAAAGCCTCAGATGCGTCTCCGCATCCATCGCCGAATACTCGTTATGGATATACCGCAAATCGACCCCCATATCGGTTCTGCCTTGGAATGCCTGAGAAACTACTGTTTCTCTTCACGCCGTGTACCTCTGGTCGGGATTCCGACCACTCCAGAGACAAGACATCTGCGAACTCATGATGTGGCGCAGTATACCGTTCCTCACGTCCTTTGGGGAAAGACGTGATAGTCCGTAGACGCCCTTTGCCGGTGTTGGCGTCTGCACTCTCAAGATCAAGATTTTCGAACGGTCGAAAGACAATTTGTCTCGATCTCAAGGGGCGCTGGTCATGTTGGAACATGGGTTCCTTCAAGCACAGGTTTACGTCGCGATCGTTGCCGAGGAAGGCAGCTTTTCGAGGGCGGCCCAGCGGCTGCATACGACTCAATCCTTTGTCACAAAGCGGATTGCGAAGTTGGAGCAGACTCTCGGCACCAAGATATTCGATCGTTCCGGACGAAGACTCAAGCTGACTCCAGCGGGCCGTGCCCTACTTCCTGAAGTGCAACGCGCATTGCGTCACTCCGAGCGGGCATGGGATCTGGCACTGTATTCCGCGAGGATCAATAACGGCTTGATTCGTCTGGGTTACTCTCCTTATGCCAACGGCGCATTGCTACCGACGCTTTACCACCTGAATCTCCCAGATTTGGAGGCGCAAAGCACCGGTGCAGCAGGAATCCTGGAACCGCGCCCCGAACTGGAGAGCATGAACACGCAGGAACTTATCGAGCAGGTTCTGCGCGGACAAGTTCAAGTTGCACTCGGGATACAGCCAATCCAAGATCGCGACCTGTGGGTGGAACAGGTCGCTCGGGAAGCATTCTGCGTTTGCGTTCCTAAGAACCACGGGCTGGCTCAACGCGCCTCGCTCTCCTTGAGGGATCTGCACGGCCAGATACTCCTCTGGATTCCTCGAAAACTGCACCCCGCGTTTTACGATCAGACGATTGAGTACATCGAGGATACGGGAGCTCATCCCGTTTACCAGGAGATGGGATCATTCATGCATGCAATCGACATGGCCTCCCGCGGATTTGGACTGGCGCTGTTGCCTCGATCCGCGTCGCGCTTGTCTCATCCAGGAGTCGTGTTCAAGCCTATGGCAGACCGGTTTCTGCAGATCCAGACTGCGATGTTTGCGAGACGAGATCTTATGCACGGTGCTCTTGGAAACTTTATTCTATTTTTGACGTCCCAACTTCAGAGTCTCAAGCTGAATCTTCAGTAAGGCTATTACGCCGTCCCAACGCGCACCTCTCAAGAACCTCCTGCACGCCGGATTTCTGCCGAACGAACGATCTCCTTGGCCGCGCGCACCCCATCGTGCCGAGCAATGTGTACGACGAGATCGATCGAGTGCCGGCACTCTTCCACTGCTTCATGGAGTTGCACATTGCCCGAACCCCGCATAGCGAGGTGCGCCAGCCGCCGCAATGCCTCCTCGGCTCCATTGGCATGAATGGTCGTTAATGATCCGCGATGACCGGTGTTCAGTGCATCGAGCAGGACACGAGCTTCTGTGCCTCGAATCTCTCCTACAATGATCCGGTCAGGCCGGTGGCGGAGTGCTGCCTTGAGAAGGTCGGCAAAGCTGATCTGGCTCTTGTGGGTATCAAGCTGAGCTTCGGCCGAGATGACATGCGGCTTCCTTATGCATAGCTCAGCCGTATCTTCGAGAACCAGAATGCGCTCGTGTTGTGGAATGTAGGTGGACAGAACGTTCAGCAGGGTAGTCTTTCCTGTACCGGTGCCACCGGAGATCAGCAGATTGTCGCCACGCTGCACGGAGACAGCAAGCGTCTCCGCTTGCTCTTCCGTCAGCATCCTGCGACTGATCAGATCATCGACGGTAAAATTCCGTGACGTGAATTTGCGGATAGTCATCATGGGCCGGGGATTGACCACTGGAGGAATCAAGGCGGCCATGCGGCTGCCGTCGGGCAGCCGAAGATTCATGATGGGTGAGTCGGCATCGAGTTTCTTCCCGAAGCGATTGGCGATCACCTCAAGCCCCGTAAACAACGCGCCTTCCTCGAAGCGGATTCCCGGCAGGGCCTGAATCTGGCCGTCCTCTTCTATCCAGACGGATGCATCGGGATTGACCATGATCTCCGAGACGGTATCGGCTTCGAGCAGATGACGGATTGGCTTGAGAAACGGCAGAATCACCGCAAAGCTCATCGTTCGACCCTCTCTGGATCAAAGTCGATCCGCTCCTGCTCGAACCACGTCATCGCGATGGGCATGAAATCCGGCTTCAGGTAGCAGTAGGTCGCAGGCAATGGACTTACGCCATTAAAGGCGGTAACAATGGCCTGTGCATTCTTCAACTCGAAGAACACACGTTCCTCGAACATCGGCTCCTTGTGTTTCTGATACTGCTTGGAGGCTGATATCGATCCCTTGTTTGACGATGTCCGCCCACTCAACCAGCCAACGTTGGCATTGGTGCTGGATTCGGAGACGCTATAGCTGATGCGGGTGCGATCCGTCTTGCCGCACAGCTCAGAGGCAAAGCGCGCCGTGTCTGGATCCGAGGTGGACAGGAATACCTTGGTGCGGAAGGCCTGGAGTAATGTTTTCACGCCTTCATTGGGCAAGGCTTCAGTAAGCGACGAAATGCTCTGGGTAGCCACGATGGGGATGCACTTCGGTTGGCGCGAGATCGACAGGAACCGCTCGTCTCCGGTTGGATTATCGCCACCGACGGTCGCGAAGTTTTGATATTCATCGCAGATGAAGACCGTGGGACGGAAGTAACGGCTCGGGTCGGCCTCCATCTTCGGAATACGCAGCTGCACAGCCCGCTGGTAGTCGATCTTCATCATGGTGCCGATGATCTTCGCCAGCGCCGGGTTCAGTGCCACGGGGAAGTTCAGGCCGACAATCTTTCCTGATTCGATGAGTTCATCGAACGGCGGCAACACGCGTCCAGCAGGATCGTCTTTGGATTTCTGTCCGGCATAGAGATCTTTTGGTGGGCAGAAGACACGGCGCACATCCGGATCGGTCTCAAACAACGAGAGGAACACCGCAATACCCTGAATGATCGAGGTCTTGACCTCGGAGCGGAAGAACTTCCAGTGTTCCCAGTACCAGTAGTGGACGCTTTGGAATCGTGCATGTGCTGCCGGGTCGTCCAGCTTGCGCATATACAAGGTGGCGGTGATCCCGGTTTCATAGGTGAGATCCGATTCGAGTTCCGCACTCCAGCGCGCAACAAATTCTTTGAGCGTCCGATTCCAGAGGAACCCATACCTGGCCAACCTCACATTGTGTCTCTGATACTGCGGCTTACCCACACCGACGAAAGCCGCTCCTGTGAAGCGCCTGCCAACATCCCTTAACATATTTTCCAGTGCTCCCGCACTGATCACAGTACGGAAAACATCGAGCAGTGTGACGTAGCCATCGCGGACGCGATGCAGCAGGATGATGTAGCGGACCAGGTCGGTGTAAGACTGCTGCCAAAAGGGTTCTTTGCCTCTTCCCCAGATGGCGGTGATGATGGAGGCGATATTGAAGGCCTGCGCGTACGGATCGAGCGAATTATTCAGCGGGTTGTAGCGGAAATCTCCGTCGAGTGAGACTTCGATGTAATCGGACTCACGCCCGCAGCCTCCGAGAATCCTCTTCAGCTGTCGGCAGAGATCGCCTTTGACTTCGAGAACGATTCCCGACAACTTCCGTTGAGGATTGTTTGCGCAATCGGCAAAGAGTTGCCGCATTGCCGGCAGGATCAAGGCCTGCGTCTTGCCAGACCCGATTGCGCCGATGACGGCGATGCCGGTGTACAGACCACGCTCGGGGAGCGTAAGCCAGATTGGTGCGGGCGATGGCCGAGGCGTCAACTGATCATGAACCTCGCCAAGAACCAGCGATAAGTTCTGGCGAGTCCGTGGATCGGGATACTGTGGCAGCCGCCCAGCAATCCTATTCACATCTGGAGAATAGAAGTGAACATAGGCCATCGAGAGCAGAATGGAGACTACCAGGAACGGAGTAGTGAACTGGAACAGCATGTAGCTTCCCACGAGACCGTGATAGATCGCAGACCGCTGGAGGGCGATCATTTGAAGCAACGGATTCATTTCGTGGAGTGGGTAAAGGCTGTTGAGCACGATTCCACAAGCCGCACTCAAGCCAGCTGAAACCAGAATGCGGTGCGCGATCAGTGGTTGCGTAAATCGCTCTATACCTCGTAGCAATTGCATGATGCTCCTCTCCTTATCTCTATGTGCGGGTGATCGTGCCAGCTGGCGCTGTATCTCGCTTGGAAGTCGGATCTGCTGAAGCTTTCGCCGTTGCCGAAGCGGGCTTGGATACAACATCACTCCGCGACGGATTCGCTGCACGTTGTGCCTTGTACTGCTGGAACTCCTCGGACTGCGCCAGTGCATAGCGCAGCAGTTCGTTTACGATGTAGTGGGTTTCGTTGTCCGACCACTCAGCCATCAGTTCGATATCATTCGCGATGGATTGGTCGATGGAGGACTGGAGCTTGGCGCGCTTGATGCGGCTGACTCCACGTTCGATCTTCAGCTTATTCATTGCCCCTCCTTTGTTTTCTGGCCGAGCATCGGTCATGGATGCAGAGTCGATGCTTCTCTGATCCGGCTGCGATCTGCGCCAAATCGTCTCGACATCCAGGGTTGATCCGGGCTGTATCCGCGACGGATGCGCAATGAATACGGGGGTGGGAGCGACCAGCGTCCGCGGCAACCCGGCTAGGGTGGGTCGCTCCCACCCCCGTATCACCCCGGTAGTGACCCTGCTGCATTTGCATCTTCTTGGTATTCAAGCGATTTCCTCCTGATTGAGAGACTGGACATTCGACTGCCGTGCAGACTCATGGGGTTCGTTTCGCAGGAGCTTGGGATAGGTGTATTCGAAGAGCAGCGTGGTGAAGGTGGCATCCGTCGCCGAATGATTCGCAACACGTGTTGGTACCGAGTCGCGGCGAAAATCTCCCAGCGTCTGCTGGCGTGAGATAGGAGCCGGTGCGAAGTGCCGCCGGAAAAGCTCACGGGCCGAGGAGAAATTGCGCTCGGAGGTCGCGGCATAGATCACCTCGAATCTTTCGAGCGCATACAACAACGGGACGACATCAGTGAGGAATCGCGAGAACTTCCTCAAAGAAAGTAACCCCTCGTCCATGAAGGCCAGCCTCACCAGCGATGAGGCTGCGTGTTCCCGGTCGGCTAGCGAGACCGGAAACATGCCAACGAAATCATGCAATCGGCGTTGCTCACCCATGAGGAATCCGGGAGCCATACCCCGAACCTTGCAAAAGTAATTCAGCTTCTCCTGCTCGGTTTCCAGATAATGTTCATCGTTGTTTTCGAGAACATAGTCGAGTGCCATCAGACGCACGCGAATCAGGGCGTCACCCTTCCTTCGACGGTTCTGCGACTCGGCGTTGCCGAGAAGCCGATAGATTGGTTTGGAGTACAGGTGGTAGACGAAGCGGCCCTGGCCGTAGTCGATCACCTCAATGTGGCCAGCTACTCTCGCCTTCTCAATGAAGTGATGGGCAAGCGATCCGAGCCGACGGTCGATGAAGTAGTTGAACTGGCGGCGGAGAAAGTATCCGGAGTGAATGGCGACCAGATACAAGAACGCTGCTTCACGCCCGGTGTAGCCGAGCGATTCCAGTGCGATGATGGGATCGACGGTCATGCTATAGCTCCAGAATGTTGTCGAGCATGTGGTGATCGCCTTCGGCCTTGGCGGTCAGAGTGGCGTGATCGGAGGCGGATGCATACATATGGAACCCGGCCTGAGCTTTGTTGCGAAGATGGCCGGGGCGATAGGCAGCGGTAAGTACCTCGATGTCCTCGTGCCCGGTGCGTGAGCCCTGATCCATATTCCGGTCGCCCTCCCGGTCGAGGTCATACAGAATGCGTGCATCGGGAATCTGTATACCGGCGTTAACAAAAGGAAGATCAAGGTCGTGGGCGACCTGCTGCTTGATGTTGCTCAGGTCACGCGCGGGATCAGCCTTGCGTTCGGCATAGATGGCCTTCTGTATCTCGGCCTTGAGTTCGAAGTCGAGTTGGACGCGGAGGTTTTTGCCTCCAGCGTGCTTAATCCGTTCTGATTCCTTGAGGTAGGCTCGATAGATCTGCGAGTCGTGTTCAACCTCGCGCGGCTTGACCAGCCCGACGTACAGCTTCTGATTCTGCGGCAGATCCGCACTCTGGCGGGCGAGGTCGCGGCCAGCTTTCGTTAGCGTCACGACCTCCAGGTGTTGCACCTTTCCGCCGCGCCCATCGCGGCGAGCATTGACAGCGTTTACAGTGATCAGGCCTTTCTCCCGAAGAAACGCCAGGTCGCGCTCCATACGAGACGTGCGCCCGTCATAGACGGCCGCGTCCAGGTCACGCGTGGCAATCACGCGGAACCGGCCAATCTCAGTCAGCACCTTCTGTTCTTCCGCGCGCAACGCTAGATCAACAGCCTGTCGCGGTAGGCTTTCGCGGCGCGGACGATGATCCACGTGAAGTTCTGGCAAGACAGCGCGTTCTCTGACTTCGCGCAGCTTATTAACCGGCAGAGAATGGGTGTGCCGGGGTTGAGGCGATTCCGGTCCCCGATTTTCCCCGGCGCGCTCATCGAGGCTCGCCCGCAGCCGCTCGACCGGTGAGGGTTCGAGCGGCGGATCGGGTTCCGGACGGCGACTGTGCGGAAGATCGTGAGGAAGATCGAAGCGCATTACTCTTCCTCGTTGTCAGGCGTTTGCGGAGCAGACTCGTCTAAAGTCGACTCGTCGGAGGGCTCGCGTCGGTCACGAGGTGACGCCACTGGCACCGGTAATTCAGCGGCCTCCACATGCACGGTCGCACGAGACTGTTGAGGCGAGCCGTCGTTTGCGTCGTCCGCCTCGTCATATGGCAGCTCGGTCTTTTGTCCGTAGATCTTGCGAATCTCGTATTCGGAGACATCGCCGAAGGATTCCATCTCGCGCTGTGCAGCCTCCTTGGCCGCACGCACGCGGGCGACAAGATCAATAGAGCGGTCAAGGTACTGTTCGTGATCCGGGTCGGTGCTGTGTGTTCTGCGTGGTACGTCGTTACTCATAGTTGAATTGACTCCTTTCGTTGTCTCCGAATTGCGCGGTGATTTCTTCTGAGAGTTCGCTGTGTCCACTGTGTATCTCCTGGTCGAGGTGCTTGAGTTTGCGGCCCGTGTCACGCAGGAAGAACTTGCGTTCAATCCAGATGGCCGGGCCGAGGATGTTGGCAAAAAGCAGCGCGCAATAGATGGCAATGTCACGCGTGTACTGATGGACGATCAGGCTGCGCCACGGCGTCAGGAAGCGCAGTTCACCACCGAGCCACACGCCGAGTGCGAGAAAGATTAAAGTGGCAACGAAGACTGCATTTGCGAACATCCTCCCTCCTCAGGCCGCGACGAACGCGGCGATGAACAAAGATACGAGCGGAGAAGACGGCAGCCTCTCCGCTCGCGGGATATGGAGGGTCAATCCTCCTCACCCTCGTCAACGCCAACCGGAGGGCATTCCAGTCGGCGAATACTCAGTGCATGAACCTCACTGCCGTATTCGAACGCGCGCAACACGCCGTCAATCAGGACGTAGTCGCCACGCTTCATGCCCCGAGTGAAGCCGCAAAAGTACGGTCCTATGCAAATCACACGGTGCCGCTCGGTACGCGAGACCCACTCGCTCGTCTGCTTATTCCATGTGCCGGTTGCGATGTAAACGGTGAGGACGGCGAAGGAATCACTGCGGATACCATCCGAAGTAGGCGCCTCGGCATCGCTGCCGAGGAACCCACGCAATGTGACGGTGTTTTCGAAGAGCGTCATGTCACACCTCCTGGTGCGAGAACGAGCCGCTTACACGGCATCGTCCTCGCTGATAGTTTCGGACTCGGCAGGGCCAGTGCGTTCCAGCTTGCGAACGATGCTGGCGCGCACTTCCCAACTGCGGCGCTTGCTGGACTGCTGGGTCTTGCCGGTGCCGATCTCGGCCTCGTATTCGCTGCTGCGTAGCTCGCCTTCGACCTCGGCGTAGTCGCCCTTCTGTAACTGCTGTGCGTATTTGGCAGCGGTGCCGAAGCTGATGATGCGGTGCCACTCGGTGTGCGAGATCCAATCGCCGGACTGCTTATCCTTGTAGCTGGACTTGGTGGCAAGTGAGAAGACGGTGAACGTGTTGCCGTTGGCGGTTGCCTTGGTCTCGGCGTCCTTGCCGATGAAACCCTTCAGCCGGATGGTGTTTTCGTAGAGAGCCATTGTTGTTTCCTCCGTGTTTGTTTTTGCCCGGATATCACTCGGGACACCCATGCGCGAAGCGACGCGAGGGTGCCCTGCTCCCAAGGGCAAGCGGCGCTTTTCGGGAAGGGGCCGCAAGAAATCTCGCCCGCAAGGGCCGAAGCCGCGCGAAGTGTGCGCGGGAGATTTGTTGTGGAAGGAACCGGAAAAGCAGAGCCGCGCAGCTCCCGCAGGGCGCAGGCAAAGCACCAAGCGGGTGACCGAGAGAGAGCAGGGAAAAACTGGAGGGATGGCTCGACTGAAACCTCCCGCGAGAAAAGGGATGGCATTGAGGACGCATTCTCCGGAAACCGCGCTTTCGGCAACCCAACCCTCCAGCCACTCCACAGCGGCAAAGCATGGCGGCGAATACACCGCTACGAGCACCGCATTGCTTTCGCCTCCCGCCCAGCAAGCAGGCTCAGAAATGGTTACGGAGTAGACGGTGCGCACCAGCTTCCGAAACCCGCACGATCGGCAAGAAGTCTTCAGCCCAAGCTGGAATCCGCCACTCATTCGCGTTCTCGCTCGAACGATGGAACCTCCGCTGGACAGAGGAGAGCGTGAACTGCCGTGATGCGCTCGCCAATCCAACGCATGACGGGAACCGCCATACTGTTGCCCAGCGCCCGGTAGCGGGGACCATCGGCTGCCAGCTTCCCGCGATATTCAACGAGCGTGTAGTCATCTGGAAATCCCTGGAGGCGCTCACACTCGCGCGGGGTAAGACGCCGCACCGCCATACCCTGGATGAGCAGATCAGGAGTTTCGCCCTCGGGGTCCGAGCTATCGATTTGCAGGGCATCGAAAGGAGTACTTACGGAAGCTATGGCCAGTTGCCCGCCACCATTCGCATAACTTCCGTCGTGCCCCATGCCACGCAACGTGGGAGCAAGCTCACCCATGTCCGCGCCATAATCTTTTGCCGAGAAGGCGATATAGCTGTTGCTGCTTCCCCCTGTCGCCGACCGCAGGCTTGCTGCGTCTGTCATCTCCGGCATGGCTCCGTCGTCGCGCCCGCGAAGGTTGAAGCCAATGGCGTGCTGTTTCCCCGATTGCAGCGTGAACATCGGATCGCCGGAATTACCGATGCCAATGCCGCAGCGTGGATCGCCGCTTGATTTGCCGGTGCGCGCGCCTGCTTCCAGAATTGGTGTGATCGGCGTCCCCCTGCCGGTCCCATCCTCACTTGCATCGAATCCGTCCGCTGAGAGCGCGTGCGTGATCAGTCCACCGTCGAGGTCGAAGTCCGTTCCTGGTCCGCCACCGCCATGAGTGCGTGCGCTAAGGGTCGGGGCAAGGTCTTCCCTCGGCGCTCGGCGCGGCGGAGGATTCCCCGACAGGCTGTGGTGCTCAAAAAGTACCGACGCGGCACCTCGCCAGTTTCCAAGACATCCGACAACGAAGACACGGCGGCGGCGCTGGGGTACTCCAAAGAACTGAGCGTCAAGAATCCGGTAGGCGATCCCATACCCGAGTTTGACCAGCATTCCGAGGAAGCCTCCAAACGTCCGTCCTCCATCAATTGACAGGATGCCGGGGACGTTCTCCCACACCAGCCATAGGGGCCGGAGGCGGCCAGCAAGTCGAGCAAACTCGATGGTGAGGTTGCCACGAGCATCGTCCAGTCCCGCTCGCTTACCGGCGATTGAGAAAGACTGGCAAGGTGTTCCTCCGGCCAGAAGGTCGATTGCTCCACAGTCGTCTGCTCCGATCCGGGTGAAGTCGCCAAAGTTCGGAATGGCCCCTTGTGTTGGCAACGCGATCACATTGCGAATGGCTGCGGCGCGCTGCCTCGCTTCTCTCCGTGTATCCGCGACGTTCGGACTCGGCATATGGATCGGGCGAGCCGCTCCATAGCGCGCCTGCAGAACCCGGGCGCAGAATGGATCGATTTCGGCAAACATGACGGCACGCCAGCCTAGCGGCTGCCACGCAACCGTAACCGCCTCAATGCCCGAACACACGGAGAGATATCGCATCGTCATCAGTGCCCGAACGCCTGATCCTCACGGCAGTAGCTAATGACTAGTCCGAGCGGATTCGACAGCAGCATCTGGTTGGGAACGTCCTCGCGAAAGCCGTAGACGATGTTGGCCGTCCAGCGTTCGCGGCGTTGCTCCTGTTGGTCGCCAATGGATCGGAAGACCTTCTCAAACTCAACGTGAGCGCGGAATGGCGACTGCCGCGTGTCCTCCAGCACCACGGCCTTAATCTCGATGTCCACGTTTGGCTGGCTGGGGTCGAGCAGAAATGCGTCAAGAGTGTTGACCTTGCGCACCTGAGCAAGCGTCGCTCCTTGCAGGTCGTTGGAAAAGAAGTTCAGCGACTCGGCGAAGTCACGATGCAGGGTTGCGTGATTGCGCCCGTAGTAGAGCCCGGCCCAGCGGGCCAGGTAGTACTTGCTGACGCGCTCGATGGGAATCGAGCGGAAATCGTCATAGCGCATCACCTGCCCGCGCCCGGAGTCGGTCACAGAGATGATGAGTGGTTCGAGTTGTAGCGCCGCCGTCTGCGCTCTATATAAAAGATAGAGCGAGACGGACGACACGGCTGCCAGCACAAGAATCGCAACCTTCAAGTATGTGTTGGTGACGACTGGCTCGGCGTAGAGTTCGAGATATCTCTGGCCAGCTTCGGTAATCGGAAGTGTGTGTTTTGTTTTTGTCATTTGAGCTTATCCCAGTGGGTTTACCCAAGAACCGGACCGGCCTCCGAAGATCGACGCCGTCAGCTCGGGGATTTTGATCAGCCCGTAGATGCAGACAAACAGCGTCACCAGCAGCGCGGGCAGGATGGTGAAGGCATTCGAAAGCGAGAGTGGGCCGATGACCGCAAGCATTCCGAGTAACACCTTCGAGAAGACGAAGATGAAGGCGGCGGCCACGACCTGATAGAAGCTGAAGCCAAGGAATGCTTTGACCCATCCCCAGAAGAGCCAGTCCATCTTCGGCACGATGAAGAATGGAATGAAGATCGGTCCCAGCAGTACACAGACGGCGGAAGCCACGTAGCCGTAGGCGATGATGGCGAACGCCGTGGCTTGCATCGCTGCCAGCGCAATGGCCATGACGATGAACGTCAGCGATTCGTGAAAGCTGAAGATGCCCGGTGGACTGCCGAGCTGCGTCTCGGCGTTCACCACGGCATCGGCAATCTGCTGCGTCTGGTCGGATTCGATCTGTCCGGAAAGCTGCAATGCCTCCTGCGTAATCAGGTCGCTGAAGCTGTACCCGACGCCCGGAATGGGCGTCGAGTAGTAGGTCAGCATGCCGAGACCGAACGCGATCAGCAGGATCAGATCGGCAAATCGGGCGAAGTTGAAGCCGCCGTGTCCATGAGCGGCGGACAGCGCGGCCTTCACCCCAAACCAGACAATCAGGATCACCGCCAAGCCGCGAAACATATGCAGGCCCATCGTCTGAAATGTCGCGCTCTTGGTGGTAAGCAATTGAGAGACGGCCTGACCGAGAAACGTGAAAGGATTCTGATTCATTGATTACCTTCCACTGGTGCTCAACGAGATCGACTGAATCGAAGTGCTGACACCGCCGGTCGTGCGCTGCATGGTGTTGGGAAAGTTCTGCTGGAAATAGATCGCCTGGTTGATTAGCCGGTTCCGCTCATCCAAGCGCTGTTTCTCGGCGAGTGCCTGCTGAGCAACGGAGGCGGCAAGGATCTGGTTGGTGTCTTGCTGTGAGTGGATCTGTAGCAGTGTCGCCGTGTTGATCTTTCCCAGCACGGCCACCTCGGTCTGCTGGTTGGGGTCGGTCGAATATGTGTCGGCTTCGAGGTTGGCGAGCTTCTGCGAGAAGACCTCGGAGTTCGACCGCACAGTACCCAAGGTGGAAAGCGTATTGGTGATTGTGCCCTGCCCCAACTCGGAGGTGGCGTACTGGTTCTTGATCGCCGCCTGTGTCAGAGCATCTTGCGATGCGAGGCTTGTGCCTGGATAAGACTGCGGCTGGATCACAGCGCTGCTGTATGCCACAGACGCCCGGCTTGGGCTGCCGAGATTCAACACATCGTTCCATGCCGACGTGTTGCCGTACGTATTCGGCGATGAAACATTGGTCCACTGCGAAAAACTAGACTGATAGCGAGCCGCAAAGTTTTGGGGCATCCGCGACATCTGGTAGGCGAGGTTATACGCTTGAATGATCTGGTCGCGGGTCTGGTTGGCCGTCGTGTACATCTGCTGGAGTTGGCTAAACTCCTTCACTGCGTTGGCATAGTTGGTGGCGTCAAAGACGGCCCACTGCGCATGTGCCGAAGGCACGAGCAATGCGGCGAGCGTGAAAATGAGCAAGCAAAGCCTTCCCTGTTTCATCGAACCCTCTCTTTCGCCAGCCATGGCTGGCGCTCTTATCGGTGGTCGTTGCGGCTCACGGCTCAGATGTTGGGCGGAACCGTGTGGTTCTCATACGCTGGCAGAAGCAAGTCCTGCGTCGGATAGACCTTGATCCGGTGCCCCTCGCGGATCGTGATTGTCGGTGGCACGTTGATGAAGCGGTCGAGGACGTGGGTGCTTTCTTGTGACAAGCTCGACGCCACACCTTGCCGGTACATATCCGAGCCGCTCTGGTTGTAGCCACCATTGGTCGTCGCCTCTGCCGCGCCGGAAATTACGCCAAGCGCAATCGAGGCTCCGAAGATTTCAAGATAGTGGTTGTTGACCTTGTCTCGCAGGCCGGTCTCGCCAACCTGATCGAGACCGCGAAACCGGTCAAGATCCACCGAGTATCCATCCGGCATCAGCATTCGGTGAAAGACGACAGCTAGTCGTTTCTGTGCGAATCCTGAGACCTTCTGCACCTCGCCCAAGATGAATGTGCCCTCGGGTATCAGCACGTGTTGACGGTCCTGGCTGTAGACCGGATTCGTGACCATGACTTTTACCGGCCCGGAGAATTCGCCGTCGAGGCGGTTCACCAGTGCTGTGTCGATAGTTGTACCTTCGAAGAGCACATAGGGCTGGCCAAAAGCGGAGTTAACGTTTACCTCGTGCGCCTGTTTCGAAGTGGCCGCGCCCGTTTGCGCTGTGCGGCCACTCTGCCCGGCACTTGTGGAAACGGAAGTTGCTGCGTCTCCGGATAGTTTTGCTCCGGCGGTGCCGAATGATTGAGTAGCTGCCGAATGCGCAGCGGCGTCACTGACCGAGACAAGGTTGGAGGCGAAGCGTGCTTTGAAATTCAGTGCGCGCTCGGCATCTTTTACCGGATCGCGTGGAGGCTCAGCCGGTGCCGGAACACTGTTCGGAGTGTTGCCGGACTGCGCTCCTCCACCTGCCGGAAACGACGGCCCCGAGTCCGCAGATTTCTGCGATTGTGCCTGATCCTCGCTCTTCCGTTGCTCCTCGGCCAGGTCGCGTTTCAGTTCCTCAATGCTGCGCTGATTGGCATCCGAGAAGACCACAGCCGGAGAGGCGGCATTGGGCTTTGCGCTTGGCTTAGCGCGGTTATTTGAGAACATCACCGCCAGCAGAATCAGCACGGACAACCCCACAATTAAGTAGGATTGGCTTTGCTTCGACACAACACCTTCTGGCAGTGGCCGCCGGTCGCGCAGTTCTGGCGTACGGCTGGAGAGCGGTTCACCTGTGTCGGTTGCGGGAGCCTTTCTTTCCTCTGGCATCGTCATCTCCTACTGCCCCGCCCGCGCGAAAGCGAGCCGGTGCTTGCCGATTTCGAGGTATCCGTGATCGACCACCTTGGGGATCACGTAAGTCCCGTCTTTCAACTGGAAGTTGATGAGATCGGGCTTGCCATCCTTCAGCTCGTAAATCGAGAACTTCTCCGTCGCCGATGACTTGATGTAGGTGAACTGGCCGTCCTGGTAGATCGCGGCCACATTGAAAGGCTTGTCATTCCGGTAGCTGTAATCGAATTTGAGGCTTTTCGTTGGATACTCCGCGCGGAACTGCTCAATGGCCTGCGCGGCGTGAGCCTGCGCAGCCAGTACTTGCGCCTGCGCTGCTGCGACTTCGGCAGCAGAAACCAGTTTCAGCGATCCGCTGACAGCGGAAATTGCGGATGCATCCGAGGGCTCGACCACAATCTTGAGATCGGGATCGCCTGCGTCCAACTCGTCGAGCGTGAATGAGTACACGCTGCCCTTATCGGTAATCAGGTTTAGGTTGGAGTGGATTGCGTCCTTCGCCGGGTGGAGGAAGCAGTAGTTGCCGGTAGCATCGATGATCCAGAAGTCCTTGTCGCCGGTGGCGACTTCCAGAATCTTCTCCGACGCAGGAAGCTGAATCAGAGTCGTGTAGTGCATCTTGGCATGCACGCTGATGATGTCGTTCGCGTGGTACTTCACCACGCGGGCGGTCTGCTGTGCGAAGCCGCCTGAGGCGGCGAGCAACAGCATGAGCGAGAGAACTAGGTTCTTCTTCATTGGTCACCTTTCATTGGGTTGGGGTAATCATGGGCAAGGCGCAGCAGTCCCTCCTCTGCGCCGTATCTGGCGAAGTACTCCTGTTTGCGAAGGTTGTCGCGTGCGTTGTTGGTGGCGACCCAGTAGCTGAGGGCATCTACTTCGAGCACCAGCTTTTTGGTGCTGCCGGGCTGAATCAGCAACAGGTCGCGTTTAGGAACGAGGCTTTCCAGTAGTTCAAGCTGGGTGTCGTTGAATTGGAATATCTCGGCATACAGCGTGCGGTCGATATTGGGATTGGCAAGAAAGATCTTCGTCGGGCACGACTCGTTGACTACATGCAGCATCTCTGAGGCTTGCAACTCCACGACCGACTGTGTGGCCAGGATCATCGCGGCGTTCTTTTTGCGCCAGGTCTTCTCTGCCCGCGTGATCCAGTCACGGATGGTGCGGTTCTTCAGAAAGATCCAAGCTTCATCGATAACGAAGGCTTTGAAGACAGCTGCGTTCTCTGGCTTTTCAATCTCTGCGGATGCCCTCTGGAGGACGTAAAACAGCAACGGCTCGAGAATGTCGGGGTAATCCGACCAGCCATCGAAGTTGAATGTCTGGAAGCGCGCGAAGCTAAGCGTGTCTTCGGCGTTGTCGAACAAGTAGCCGAACTGCCCGGCCCGCGTCCATCGGTGGAGACGCTCTCCGAGCGGTCCGAGGATGGATGCGAAGTTCGAGAGCGTTCGGATATCAAGCGGAAGCTTGTACATCCGTTCGATGGCGGCAAACAGCGCCTTGTCGTCTCCAGGCGTCAGTTCATAACGGCCATTGGCTTCGATCAGAACCTTGGTGAACAGGTACAGGAAGTTCAGGTTCTCGTGCGTAGGGTTAAGTGAAAACGGGTTGATGGTGAAGCCGGGATTCTTCAGACCCACATTGAGGTACGTTCCGCCAAAGCCGCGCGTCAGCGTCTCGTAGCCGCCACCGAGATCGAAGATGAACGTGAGCGGCTTGTACTTCTGCAGCGACTGGATCAGGAAGTTCAGCGTGAAGCTTTTGCCCGAGCCAGTCGCGCCCAACACAAGCGTGTGTGCCACATCCCCGCTGTGAAGATTGAGGTAATACGGCGTTCCGTGTGCCGACTCCAGCACGACAAGGTATTCACGTTCAAGGTGTGCGTTCCACTGTTTGCCGGAATCCACAGTGAACAGAAACGACAGGTCGGCATAGTTTGAGTTCAGTGCCCATTGCCGGCGAAGATTGAACTGACGGTTGCCGGGCACGGTGGCAAAGAAAGCATTCAGAAGGTTGTAACGCTCTTCATATAGCAGACCGTCGTGCGTGGTGAAGAGCTTCTGGAACTCCGCAATCGCATGTTCCAGCTTCGAGCGGTCTTCGTCATAGACCACCACAGACAGCGTGAACTCGCCGAAGAACTTGCCTTCCATGCCCAAGGCCGTGAGCGCATCCCCCAGTTCGGCGATGGCTGCCTCCTTCGAATCGTCCACCAGCTCATCACGTGGCCCGGTGCTCTGCTGGCGGTCCTGGAGATTCGAAAGAAAGCTGGTTTTGGAGTTGTGGTAATGGCGGCGGCGCTTATTGATCTCCTTGCGTGCCGCCGCGTTATCGACCGGGTGCCATTCGGTCACAACGTGAAAGTTCGTCGGAATATCCAGAAGTCCGTTGAGTAATAAAGGATGGGTCTCGCTCGGCAGTTCCTTCAGCGTCAGGACGCGGACATAATCGTCGTCAAGGCGCAAGTAACCCCGATGTGCCTCCAGCTCCGAATCGCACAACTGCCAGTCGAGGAAGCGCGGCCCGTGCAGCCGCGCCTCCTGAGTTTTGGAGGGGCGGAAATTCACGAGACGCCGGACAAGCCGGAAGGTCTTCTCCGCCCCTAGCAGCTCGACCTGCATGAGGTCATTGAGCTGCCCACTCAAACTTTGAACTTTCTGCTGCAACCGCAGACGATCACGGGTGATCTGTTCGAACAGGAGTGTCCGCTGTCGGTTCCCGGCAAGGAGCGAATACAGTTCCTTGACCGCTCTACGGGGACCTTTGGAAAGCTGGGACAGTGCATGGAGTAGCCCAGTTTTGCTATAGTTCCCGTCGATCATCACTACCCAGAAGATCTCGATCCCGTATAGCCGGTCAGCCTTCGACTGGAGAAATGCCGTTCGCTGTTCGACGGCTGCGTGCACCAGCGGGTCTTCATTCTCCGCGTGCGCAATCTCGGGGCGGTTGTGCTTGAAGAGAATCTGGTACAGCCGGGTGTTGTCGTCCAAGCTCCGGAAGGCCGCCTCCAGCCGCCTCGTGGCGTAATCGCGCCCGGCGTGATCGAGGCTCTCGTAATCGATTCCGCCGATCCTGAGCACCGCGCCAAGGTCGCCGGACTTGGTGAAGAATGCATGCTCGTCCCAGAAGCCGTACAGGTTGATATGCGCCTGCAACGCTCCGGCTTCCTTCCAATCATTCGTGATTCGCTCAACCTTGAACATCGTGCCTCACAATCCGTATTTCCGTTGGCTGCCACTTCATCGGGTCATACCTCCTACGGAACTTCGCCGAATTCATCAGCACCCGCAGAATCTCCACGTCGTACTTTGTTGTTTGCTGTGCAGCAATCACCCCTACGACAAAGAGCAGGATTCCTCCCAGTAGTGAGTGCATGAGCGAGAAGACGGCGCCTCCAGAGATCAGAGCGACAAAGAACAATCGCCGCTCCGCGCCCAGGATGGTCAGTGGGCGGTTCATCGCCTTGAACACCTTGTTATGCCGATATTCCTTGCGTGAGCCGCCCTGTGCCATTTCGCATCACCTCCTTGCTGTGGGTTTATGGGAACAACCAGGCCATAAAGTTCACCGCTCCGATAGCCATGCCGACGCCGAAGACAATCCCGGCGAGCATTCGCTTTGACTGGCCCTCTCCGTAGGCGAACATCAGGCCGCCGACCACGATCGCAACCAGCGACAGTCCGGTGGCAATGGGTCCGGTAAATGAGGTCTTGAGGACGTTGACCGCGTTCTCCCAGGGCGAACTGCCCGTGCTCTGGGCGTAGGCGGGTGCGGTAAGCAGGTCAAGCAGAGCGAACGTCAGTAGAGTTCGCAGACGGGTGCTAAGCGTTGAGCGCGTGGTTGGCGGTGAAACGTTAACTGGCTCCATGAAATCGGACTCCTTCGTTGAGTTGCAGCGCTTGTCGCTGCGGACTTTGGCGAAGATAAGTCAGAAGTGCGGCGGCGATGTATTCCATTTCGAGCACACCTATTCCATTTAGGAATACATAGAACGTCACCCCTCGGGGAGAGTATGAAGTCGATGAATGGCGTTTGTAACCGATGGAGACTTGGCGCGGGAGAGCGCGGAGGTGGGCATTCCCACGATGGATGGCACAGCGGCTGTGGGGACGGCGCGGGTCAAGACTTCAGCCACTGAGTCTGAACCAAGTGCGTCTTGAGGCGCGCCGGGCCCGCGGCCATAATTCTAAGAACGTGGGGGTATGAGAGAGGACCGTCCGACAGCGGCCCTCCTTTCGACTCGTCCCAGAGCAACTTGGTGATAACTGGGATCAAGTTCGATGCCGCAGAACCTGCGCCCTGCGAGTAGAGCCGCAACGCCCGTAGAGCCGGAGCCGCAGAAGGGATCGAGGACGAGATCGCCTTCTCTGGTAAACGCCTTGATCAGCGGCAAAAGAGCAGACACTGGCTTCTGCGTGGGGTGCATTTTGTTGCCGCTATAGCGCATGTCGAGTACATCTGGGATAGGGTGTGAGGGAAGCTTCGGACTGCCCTTGGTCAGCAGATACGCTTGTTCGTGGCGATAACTCAGAAAGCGCGACTGCGAGCTATATGTTTTCCGAAACACCAAGTGTCCAACCACGCGGAAACCTGCACTGCGCCATGCTTGGAGAAACTTGTCGGCCTTCGTCCAACCGTAGAACGAGATCATGAAACGATCCTTGCCGAGAACCCGATAGGCTTCGGCGAATGCCGGCCTGAGCCAGGATGCGTCGTCATCGTTTCGAACTCTGCGGCCATCGCGGTCACGATAGTTCACTAGATATGGCGGATCGGTAAGGATAAGATCCACGCTGTTCGCGGGCAGTTGACGCATCACCTGGATGCAATCGCCGCTGACGACGGTATTGATAAAGCTGCTCTGTATCCCAGGAATTCTGCTGTCGGTTGCCATGTTCTGAAATCTCCTTGTGGCCCGTCTCTGAAGTCGTTCAGGGCACACCGCGCGAAGCGATGCGAGGGCCCGGCTCCCAAGAGAGCGATGTGCTTTCTCCGGTGGGTCACGCGGAAATCCTGCAATCAACAAAACGACAGTTTTCTGCCAAGGGATTTGCGCGGGAGACCGAGACCTGAAGGGCGCAGACTGCGGCGTTGCTCGATAGAGAGTTCTTGGAGAAAACACCCACATCGCAGGCTGCGAAGCAGAACAGCACTCTTCGCAGGGCGACGGAATAGCCCTGTAGCAGTGCCTGAACGAAGCAGGAGACAGGGCATAGGAATATGGCGGGGAACGCGGAAGACGCAGGAGCCGAGGCAGGCTTCGTCCCTGCCAGTCAGGGAGAAAGTGGACTTATGTGTTCTTCTCGCCACAAAGTGTGGTTGCTGAGGTATTCCAATTTGGAATAGGTGTACTCGAAATGGAATAGGTCGAGCGCAGATTTCTCAACTAACTTTTTGTATACCAGATGGGTTTCAGAACAGGAGGAACCGGATTAGGATGATCGACATTGAGCAGGACGACGAGAATAAGTCGGCGGCCCCTTCCCTGTCCGGGGTTGTAGAAGCAATTCTTGAAGTTGGCCGCCAACGAGCAGCACTCCTGACAGCTATGAAGCGTGCGCTGAAAAGCGGTGATCACGAACAGGTTTTGGCTTTATGCAGAAAGTTATGCGGGATAACCAATGGCGAAGAAAGTAATCGAGCTGATCCGAGTATCAACCGAGGGGCAGGCGGCAGATGATCGCGCCTCGATTCCGGCCCAGAGGACGGTCAATAGGCGAACCTGCTCCCACTTCGGGCTAGAGATTGCGACCAGCATTGAAATCTCCGACGTTTCTGGAGCGTCTGTGCTTCTTGCCCCTGAGATCACGCGCCTCATTCAACTCATGCAGTTGCCCGAGATTCATGGGGTGGTCACGCGCGAGTTTTCGCGTCTTATGAGACCGGAGAATTTCTCCGACTATGCATTGCTCCAGGTGTTTGTGGATTCGAAGACGGTTCTCTATCTCCCGGAAGGTCCAATTGACCTCAGTAGTAAATCGGGACGGCTAATGGGAACGATTCGGGCGGCAATGGCCGGCATGGAGCGCACGGAAATCCTCGAGCGAATCTGGGCGGCAAAGGAGGAAAAGCGCCGCCGTGGTGAACTGGCACAAGGCAGCATCGTATTGCCTTTTGCTGTGGGGTACGACAGCCGCCAAGGGTTCTTCTATAAACCCGAGGCAGAGAGGGTGAGAGAGGTTTTTCGGCAGTTCCTTGCCGGGAATCACAGCTACAAGCAGCTTGCAACGGTTCTCGGCGTGACCCCACGGGGCCTGTCCATCATCATGCGAAACCCAATCTGGACGGGATGGCGCGTGATAGACATGAAGCGCGACACATCCACCGCCGGGAAGTATACGTCGGCGGGCGGTCGCCAGGCAGATCGGAGAAAGATACTGAGGGATGCCGACGAAATCATCCGTAAGCGAGTGATTGACAGGCCGCTAATTTCAGAAGCCGACTTTCAGGCGGTTCAAGTAACCATGAACCTCAAACAAGCCAAGCACTGGCGCTCTCAGCCCGATATTGAGCATCGATTCACCTATAACGGATTCTTGACTTGCAGCGAATGCGGAGAACCTATCCATACAGCCCTCGCACGACGTGATTACTATGCCTGTAAGGGACGCAGAAACGATCATGTCTGCAAAACCAAGTACATGGGCAGGGAAAGACTTGAGTCTGTTTTGGATGAACTCTTTTGTAATAAGCTGACGGATCCCATATTTGTAACTCATTGCGTTACTGAAGCAATGTCCCAACTAAGCAAGGAAGAATCTGCCATCAAGATCCAACGGCTTACGTCTGAGATCAATCATCTTCAGAACAAACGGTCTCGCGTAGTTGACGGTTTCATTGAAGGCATTATCGACTGCGCGGATAGGGATCAAAGGCTCGTTGGCATCGATGCTGACCTCCAGACTGTGCAGAAGATACTGATCAGGGAATCACGATCCGTAGTGTTCGATTCCCAAAGGCTGATCGAGACCTTCGCTTCGTTATCAGAATGGAGCTTCTGGACGAGGGATCAAAAGAGAGCGGTTTTAAGCTCGTTAGCTCCTGACATTCGGGTTGCTGATTATCGAATCGCTGCTCTGGGACTGAATTCGGCCATCTTCAGCAATGAGAATACTCAGTTGGACACGGGTTCATCGCCGCGGCCAGCATGAAGCGCGCCGGAAACGTCAGCGACATTGCTGCACGCGCAATCGAAACCGTTCCGTCTTCTAGCGGTTGACGCATGACCTCAAGCACGTTGCGCGGAAACTCCGGCAGCTCGTCGAGAAAGAGCACGCCATTATGCGCCAGCGAAACTT
>WNGL01000867.1_pt1 | contig 36506 bp, 28 predicted proteins | sample 5400591 | NCBI WGS metagenome assembly WNGL01 (sample SAMN13153377, study PRJNA577476) | soil metagenome | isolation source: 80 cm soil or saprolite under Garry oak tree replicate 1 | place: USA:California | collected 2016-06-15
TGGAATCGGGCGCCGACGACTACTTGTATAAACCCTTCTTTCCTTCACAACTGCTGGCCCGTATCCATGCAGTAAGCCGCAGGTCTCGTTTCACTCTGGAGCGCAGACCTTCTGCCATTATTCAAGTAGGCCCAATTTGTGTTGACTCACTGCATAACGAAGTCAGCATCCATGGAAGAACGGCTCATTTAACACCCACTGAAAGTAAACTATTGCATCTGCTGGCTATCAATGCCAGCGACGTATGTAGCGCGGATCAAATCGTGACCCATGTGTGGGGTTACGATGGGGATGGAGAAGCCTGCTTGATAAAAGCCCATATCCGCCATTTGCGCCATAAGATTGAGCCTGACGCAACCAAGCCGCAGTATATCCTGACGGTGCCCGGAGTAGGTTACACGTTGGTACGTCATGCTACCGAAGAGAATGAGGTGGAGGAAATAACTCGGCCCTTACGTGCCGTCTCACGGTAATCGGTTCGATTTTTGGAAAAGATCAGCTATGTGATATACTTCTGTAGGTTAGCACCATGCAGGGTCTCGATAGCATTGCGCTTGATACCTGGACTATAGTACTCTGACACCAATACGGGTTACGCTACACTGATGAGAGAACCGAACAACACGCACGACGCACACAACTCCCTTCGTCGCTTAACAAAACGCGGGCGAATCATCCTGACGATTTTACTCGTCGTCGTTCTCCTGCTGGCTGGCCTACTCTACAACCAGCGTCACCAGATTCGTCTGCTCGTCCGGGCCTTGAGTGTCCCACCGTCTCAACCTGTGCATATCACGCCCTTAACGCTTCCCCCCAGCACCGTGACACCCGGTCAGCTGACCAGCGCCGATTGGAGCATGTACCACGATAATAACGCACGTACCGGGTTTGTCGCAGGTGTGCCTGATCCTAGCCGCCTCACGAGCCTCTGGAAGCAACCACTCGAAGGAGCTGTCTATGCTGAGCCACTCGTGGTCGATGGACAGGTAATTGTGGCCACGGAAAACGATACTCTCTACGCGCTTGACGCACATACCGGGCAGGTACAATGGCGTACCTCTGTGGGAGCCCCTGTGCCGCTCTCAGATTTGCCGTGTGGCAATATCGATCCCCTCGGCATTACTGGCACGCCGGTCTACGACCCGCAGACGGGTTTGGTCTTCGCTGTGGCAGAAATACAGGGGCCCGCCCATATTCTGGTCGGTGTTGATCTCAAGACGGGACACGTCAAAGTCCGTCGCGTCGTAGATCCGCCGGGCGCAGACCCACAAACCGAGCAGCAGCGTGCTGCCCTTGCCCTGTATGGAGGCAGGGTCTATATTGCCTTCGGCGGGCTGTATGGCGACTGTGGCGACTACCATGGACTGGTAGTCGCCACGCGCACCGACGGGACGGGGCCGCTGCTGACGTACCAGGTTCCGACTCCGCGTCAGGGAGGAATCTGGGCTCCTCCAGGACCAGTCATAGATGTCCAGGGAAATCTCTATGTGACAGTCGGTAATGGCGCAGCCACGCAGGGGAACTGGGACCACAGTGATTCCGTCTTACGTCTGTCACCGACCTTACAACTTGAAGATGGTTTTGCACCGCAGAGCTGGCAGAGCGATAACGCGTCAGATTCTGATCTCGGCTCGATGGGACCGGTCTTGCTGCCCAATGGTTTGATGTATGCCGACGGCAAGTCGGGCCAGGGCTACTTATTGCGTGCATATCACCTGGGAGGAATAGGCGGGCAAATCCAGACGATCTCTCTTTGCAGTGCCTACGGTGGAGCTGCTGTGAGTGGTCTATCTCTTTTCATTCCTTGCAGCGATGGGCTGCGGCAGCTCCAGCTCGAAGCAGGAGCGCACCTCGTCCCTGGGTGGCATGCTCCTCAGCAAGTGACCGGCTCACCAGTTATTGGAGGACAGACCGTCTATAGCCTCGATCCTGGCAGTGGCGTGCTCTATGCCCTCGATGCCGCGACAGGTAAGGTGCGTGCCACACTCTCCGTCGGCACAACATCGCGCTTCGCGACGCCGACGCTCTCCCAGGGAAGCATCTTCATCGGAACCTTGACGGGCATCGTCGCTGTGGGAATGACATGAGAATCGGCCGGGGCTGAGTGAACATCCTCTTCATCTATCAAAAATCCCATCGACACTCACCCGCTGCAAACGATATAATAAAGGAAAGGTACACATAGCCAGTAGGAACAGGGGTGGAATGAACGAAAAAATCCAGTCTGTACTCAATTCACTGCCGCATAAACCGGGCATTTATATTATGAAGGATGCCCAGGGCACTATACTTTACGTCGGGAAAGCGATCTCGCTGTATAACCGCGTGCGCTCGTATTTCCAGGAGTCGAGCGATCTCAGCCCCAAGAATAGAAGTATGGTGGCTAAGGTTGAGGATATCGAGTTTCTTGTCGTCAAGAATGAGGTTGAGGCGCTGGTGCTGGAGAGCAATTATATTAAGGAGTATCGACCGAAGTACAATGTGCTGATGCGCGACGACAAGAGCTACCCGTATATAAAGGTAGCGCTGACGGAGGATTTTCCAAGGGTATACCGCGTGCGCAGCTTCCACCGCGACGGCAATCGCTACTTTGGCCCCTATACCAATTCGGGGGCGGTCGACGCCACGTTGGATCTCTTGAACAAGCTCTTTGCCTTTCGCACCTGCCGCTACGACGCGAGCACATGGGCACCACCCGCACAGGGGGAACCTCCCGCGGGATGGAAGCAAAAATTATTGCCACGTCCCTGCACGCAGTACTATATCCACCGCTGTATCGCTCCCTGCGTCGCCTACGCCACGCGGGAAGAGTACGACGCGGTGATCAAACAGGTGATTCTCTTCCTGGAGGGGAAGCACGACGAGGTGGTCAAGACGCTGCAGGAGAAGATGCAGGCGGCGGCGGAGAACCTCAACTTTGAGGAGGCTGCGCGTATACGCGATCGCATCCAGGCGGTTGAGCGCGTGCTGGAGAAGCAGCGCATCATTTCGACAGAGGGGCAGGACGATCAGGATGTGATCGCTTTTGCCAGCGACGAGGATGAGACGTGCATGATGACCTTCTTCTTCCGCAATGGCAAGCTGATTGGACGCGAATTTTTTATCTTGCAGGGGACGCGCGATAGCAGTCCAGGCGAGGTTATGGCTTCCTTCTTGCAGCAGTTTTATGAAAGTTCACCGCACATTCCACCGGAACTGGTCGTCGAGGCAGAGCCGGACGACCGCGCCGTCATTCAGTCGTGGCTGCGGGAGAAACGCAATGGGGCGATCAGCATTACTGCACCCAAACGGGGGGACAAGCTGCGCTTGATCGAGATGGTGAAGCAAAACGCGGGCGAGGTGTTGGAGCAACAGCGTATCAAGTGGCTGACCGATAGTCAGAAGACGCAACTGGCCCTGGAGGAACTACAGGAGGCGCTCAACCTGGCGGCTCCCCCACAGCGCATCGAGTGCTACGACATCTCGAATACACAGGGTACAAACTCGGTGGGGGCCATGGTAGTTTTTGAGGCGGGGCGGCCAAAGCCCAGCGAGTATCGCCGTTTCAAAATTAAGACCGTCGAAGGGCCCAACGACTTCGCCAGTCACCAGGAGGTGCTGCGGCGCAGATTTCGCAATGCGGCAAAACAAGCAGCCGCCGACGTAGAGACCGCCTCCGAAATTATTACACACACTGACACGTCCATTGAGCCAGCAGATTACGCCGCCGTTGATGAAACGCCAGTAGCTACCCAACTCCAGCATGAATGGGCCTTGCCGGAATTGATTATCATCGATGGCGGGAAAGGCCAGCTCAGCGCGGCAATGGAGGTATTGCAGGAACTCCACATCGATATACCGACAGTGGGACTGGCAAAGGAGAACGAGGAGATCTTCACTCCCGGCTCGCCAGACCCGATAATGCTGCCACGTTCTTCACAGGGCCTCTATATGGTACAGCGCATTCGCGACGAGGCGCACCGCTTTGGCATTACGTACCACCGCAAGTTGCGCTCCGAGCGCACGTTTAAATCTGTGTTGGACGAGATACCGGGCATTGGGCCCAAACGCAAGCAGGCTTTGATGAAGCATTTTGGCTCGGTACGAGCGATGAGCGCGGCCAGCATAGAGGACCTAGCGGCCCTTGACGGCATGACGCGCGATGCGGCTGAGAAGGTCAAGGAATATATTGGCCGCGTGGAATAAAGGGGCTACTGTACTTTGTTTTTGTGTCTAGAGAGCTTTCGGGGCTTCCTGGGCGACCACCAGGGTCGCCCCTACTGTACAGGGGAATAGGGGCTTCCTGGGCGACTTTACATGGGTATACTGAGCGGACTCTTGGTTTGATTGACAATCGTAATAATGGTACGTTAGTATACGTATATATTCTTAATGAAGGGTAGCCAGCGGGCTTACCCGTTTGTGCGCATTGGAGGAGCAGCCGTGGCGGCTGTTCGGACCTTTTAGGGGTGATTGCTGTATGCCAACCTACGAATATCTCTGTCAAACCTGTAGCCACCGTTTCGAGCAGTGGCAAAAGATGACTGATGATCCATTAGATGTCTGCCCAGAATGTGGCGGGCGCATTCGCCGGGTGTTTTTCCCGGCCGGTATTGTCTTCAAAGGCTCTGGATTTTATAAGACTGATCACCGTTCTTCAAGTGTTGCAGACTCCAACGGCCAGACAACAAAAAGTGATGGGGCTGCCGCTTCCAGCGAGTCGAAGAGTGCTGGAGAGAGCAAGTCTGCTACGACGGGGTCCGGCGCGAGTAACTCGTCGACGAGCGAAAGTAAGGTGCCTGTGGCTACTAGCACTACGACGAAGACGAAGTTGGGCTGCTGAGGTGGCGGTTGGGTAGGTTCTTTGCGTTTGTGAGGGATGTATATGGCAGAGTCTGTGCTGGCTACGATGCAGCGGAAGCAAATTGAGATTACGATTGGTGAGTTATTGCTCACTGATGATTTTTATATGCGTTTGGAGATTACTGAGCGGTTGCGTCATCTTATTGCACATGCTGATCCTTCGCTGGATAGGTCGCAGCTTAGTGAGGGTGCTTTGGAAGAGCTTGAGGCTTTAGATTTGTTGCATTAAGCGTTTGTGTTTGTTTTTCTGTGGCCTCATCGCTACGCTCTTCGCAAAGATTATTAAGAGAAGTTGGGAATTTGGCAGACTGCGTCTGCCAAATTCCCAACTTCTCTGTATGTTTTGGAGGGGCTGCCAAATTCCCAACTTCTCTGTATGTTTGATTAGTATAACAAATATCTCACACTTTTTTACCCAATATTCCTAAGAGGGCGTTTTTTAGCGTGCCAGCATGTATAATTAATAGACAATCCCCAAAGCAGGTGAAGGGGATCAGGGAGAGGGATTGGTATGCAAGTGCAGCGTGAGCAATCGCAGGATGAGATCATAGAAGCTCTACAACGCCAGGTAGATGAGTTAACTGAGGCTAATTTCTTACTGAAGGATCAATTGGCGCGTAAAGAGCAGTTTATTGCTATGATCGCCCACGAATTGCGCGGCCCATTGACGCCCATTATCAGCTATGCGCAGTTGGTGGCGCGTCCCACACGGCGGCCAGAGACAATCCAGCGAGGAACGAGGGTGATTATCAGCCAGGCCAGGCGTTTGACGCGCCTGGTCAACGATCTGCTGGATTCTTCTCGCCTGAGCTCAGGCCAATTCACACTCGTGCGCGAGGCGTGTGATATTGCGGCACTGGCAAAAGAGGTGGTGGAAGAACTGCGTCCCGTTGCTCCCTATCATACGCTGGCGCTGGAGACTCCTGAAGCGCCTGTTATTGGAAACTGGGATAGTGGGCGCCTGCAACAGGTGCTGGGGAACCTGCTAGATAACGCGATCAAGTATTCCGACGAGCGCACAACGATCACAGTGCGTATCTGGACAGAGGATGATCTCGTGCATGTGAGCGTTCATAACCAGGGCGTCGGCATTCCTCTGGCAGAGATGGGCCAGCTTTTCCGCCCGTATGTCCGTTTGCAGGCGACCAGCGCCCGGCAAGGTTCTGGCCTGGGGTTGCACATTACAAAAAGCATTATTGAAGCACATGGAGGTACACTGCGCCTCGAGCCGCACACAGCCGAGGGTCAGGGTACAACCTTTTCATTTGACCTGCCATTTGCATTGAACAGGAAGCTCAACAGCAGGGAATAGCCATAGAAGCGCGGGCGCGTCAATTGCCTTGACATCAGGTATGCCGCTGATGTATTATCCTCAGGTGAGGATGTTTTCCCATTTTTGCGGAAACAATGGGCGGTTGCTGAAATTGGTAGACAGGGCAGACTTAGGATCTGTTGGTGATGAACCGTGAGAGTTCGAGTCTCTCACCGCCCACTACGATGAGCGTTCGTAAGAGTTGACAAGTATCGCAGATATGCGGGAGTGGCTCAGTGGTAGAGCATCTCCTTGCCAAGGAGAAAGTCGCGGGTTCGATCCCCGTCTCCCGCTCCAGATTTGTCTGAGTATTGGGTGACCGCAAGCTCGGTCTTAGCAGGAGAGAGCATGTTGTCCTCATGGGGCAAGTGCAGATGCAACTCACACAACATAGAAAACGCTCAGTTGTGAGAAACAGAACGTTGGAATGTGCTGAAGACTGCGGTCTCTTTTCAGGGTGTGGTCTATGGTAGTGATTACCTCTCTGTGCTTCCCAGGCTCTTTGTTGTAACCACAATCAGTATAGCGGGTTGTGTGCAGTTATATATACTTATACAATACTATTGATTAGAATGAACACCTGTTGGAGGAAACGTGAAGGTCTCGGTCGAAAAGTTGCCCACCAGTGAAGCTGTCCTTGAAGTAGAATTGAGCTGGGACGAACTGGAAAAGGCTTCAGATAAAGCGTACCGCAAGTTGGTACAAAAAGTTGATGTGCAGGGCTTCCGCCGGGGCAAGGCCCCGCGTTCTTTGCTAGAACGAAAACTTGGTAAAGAATATATTTACCAGGAAGGTCTCGATGAGCTGATTACTGAGACCTATCGCAGCGCGCTCAAGGAGCACGAACTTACCCCTATTACCAAGCCTGAGTTGGACGCCCCCGTCCTTGAGATCGGGCAGCCCTATCATTTCAGCCTGAAAGTGCCGATTATCACACCTGTGACGCTTGGTGATTACAAAACCCTTCACTTTGAGCGTGAAGAGGCTGATGTCACCTCCGAAGAGGTCGAGAAAGAGTTAGAGTCGCTGCGCAATCGGCGAACCACCTGGAATGAAGTTGAACGCCCTGCTGACTACGATGACCGTGTTACCGCCGATCTCAAGCTCACCATCGAAGACAATAACGTTTCTGACTTGAAAGATAATACGTTTGAACTGACGCGGGAACGCCATGGTATGTTCTCCGGCATGGATGAGTATATTGTAGGTATGGAGGCAGGAGAGAGCAAAGAGTTTACTACGGTCCTGCCCGAAGACTACGCCAACGAGAAACTGGCAGGTAAAGAGGGCCATTTCGCGGTTACCGTCCATAAGGTAGAGGTTAAAGAAGTTCCTGAGCTTGATGATGCCCTGGCCAGCGAGGTGAGTAATAAGCAATACGAAAACCTGGAAGACCTGCGCAAGGCCATCAGCGATACTATACTCGAAAGTAAGGAGCGGCGCATTCGCGACGAGTTGCGCGATAAGGTTGTGGAGGCCGTCATCGACCAGGCTCAGATCACCCTTCATCCTTTGCTCATCAAGGAGGAGGCCGAAGAAATGCTGCACCAGCTTACCCATCTCCTGGAGCAGCAGCGCATGTCTATAGACCAATACCTGCTGATGATGCACAAAACTCGCGATGAGTACCTGAAAGAAATGGAACCCGAGGCCGAAAAGCGCGTAAAGCGTGAACTTGTCCTGGACCAGGTAGCGAGCCAGGAAAAGATCAGTGTTTCACCCGAAGAGGTGGAGGCAGTTTTCCGCGCATACGAGCAGGCAGGCCAGCCGCTTGGGCGTTCAGAAGCGCAGGTCCGGGCGTTGGCAGTCAATCTGCAGCGGGAGAAGGCCGTTACGCGCCTGATAGAGCTAACAACGGATACCGGCAGCAGCGCCGAGGCCGCTGAGGAAGAAGCCAACGAAGTAGAAGCCAGTATAGAAAATGCAGGGGCTGCCGCACTTGCCGCTGAGGTGTTGAACGCAGAGGCCGAACACGTGCATAGCCAGGCTGAAGAATCCGCTGCGCCTGTAATAGATGACGCTCCTGTGAATGTTGTAGAATAAGGATGTAGCCATCAGATGTGGCTCTTTAGCTACATATGAGGGAAAGGTAACAAACGTGGCAAACTCGAAAAATACGCGAATGACGTACCGCTGCTCATTCTGCGGGAAGAGCCAGGACCAGGTGCAACGGCTGATTGCAGGTCCAGGTGGTGTCTACATCTGTGACGAATGTATCGACCTCTGTCGCGAGATTATCGAAGAGGAGCAGGCGACGGTCTCGAAGCCGCGTCTCCAGACAGGCAAGATACCGGCGCCAAAGAAGATCTATGAACAGCTGAGCCAATATGTGATCGGGCAAGAGCGAGCAAAAAAGACATTGGCGGTAGCTGTATACAATCATTACAAGCGCATTGGCGTAGGGATGCAGATAGACGATGTTGAGCTTGGGAAAAGCAACATCCTGATGATCGGCCCGACAGGCTGCGGGAAAACGCTGCTGGCGCAGACGCTGGCAAAGGTATTAGATGTGCCTTTCTGTATCGCCGATGCAACAGCCCTCACAGAGGCAGGTTATGTCGGCGAGGATGTTGAAAATATCCTGTTGCGTCTCATCCAGACGGCGGATTTTGATGTTGCGCGTGCTGAACGGGGCATAGTCTATATTGACGAGATCGATAAAATTGCGCGCAAGTCGGATAATCCTTCAATTACTCGCGACGTTTCCGGTGAAGGGGTGCAACAGGCGCTGCTCAAGATTATCGAGGGCACCATTGCCAATGTACCTCCGCAGGGAGGACGCAAGCATCCGCACCAGGACTTCATTCAGATCAACACTGCCAATATTCTCTTCATCTGTGGAGGCGCTTTTGAAGGGCTGGATAAGATTGTGGAGCAGCGCCTCGGCAGTAACAAGACGATGGGCTTCAGGGGCAGCGACAAAGTCGATACCAAATTAGAAGAATCGGTTTTAACCCACCTTATACCCGATGATCTCCTCAAGTACGGCCTGATACCTGAGTTCGTTGGGCGTTTACCGGTCGCTGTCTCGTTGGACAGCCTGAATAAAGATGCCTTGATCCGGATATTGACCGAGCCGAAGAACGCCGTCATCAAACAGTATCAGAAGTTTTTACAACTTGATCGTGTCGAGCTAGTCTTCACCAATGATGCCCTTGACGCAGCAGCTGAAGGCGCTCTCAAACAGCGTACCGGAGCGAGGGGGCTGCGAAGTATTATTGAAGATGTACTGCTTGACGTGATGTATGAAATTCCATCACGCGGGGATGTGAAGAGAGTCATCATCAATAGCGATGTGATTACTGCCCATCACAAACCATTACTTGAAACGCGCAGTAATCGAACAACTGCATATCCTGAAGATGAGTCTGCTTAAGGCAGACTCATCAGTTTTAGGGATTCACGAAAGAAAGTACAGTATGCATACAGACACACTGCTTGAGAGGAAACGGGCAGCAAATTCATGAGTGACCAGGGACGCCAGGAAGTACCTCAGGATACGCAAGAAACGTATCCTCTCGTGGCGTTAAAAAACATGGTTGTATTCCCGCGCACTCGCATGACGCTGGCTATTGCGCGCGAGAAGTCTGTACGTGCTGTTGAAGAAGCAATGATGCGGCCTGACCGCGCACTGATCACGGCCTGCCAGCGCGATCCGGATATAGAAGATCCTCAGCCTAAAGATATCAACCCCACCGGTGCACTGGTCGAAATCACGACGATGCACCGCCAACAGGACGGAAGCCTACAGGTACTGTTAAGCGGCCTGCACCGTGTAACCATCGAGGAGTATCTTGACCAGGAGCCTTTTATGCGCGTCAGCGTTGATACGCCGCAGGAACCTCAGGCTCGTGGCCCCCAGGCCGATGCGCTTGTACGTCATGCTACCAATCTCTTTGAGCACTATGCCCAGCTAAATCGCCGTTTCTCGGTCGAAGATATCAACTCAATGGTCGCCATCAAAACGGCTGCGCGGCTGTCAGATATGCTCGCGGCACACCTGGTTACCGATTCACAGCAACAGCAGGATTTGCTGGAGACGTTCGACCCACTGGAGCGCCTGGAGAAGATCTGCGTGATCATGGGCAATGAGATTGAGATACTCGAGCTGGAATCGACGATTCGCAGCCGTGTGCGTTCGCAGGTGGACCGCACGCAAAAAGAATATTACCTGCGTGAACAATTGCGGGCCATTCAGGAAGAATTGGGCATGGAGACTTCGTCCGAGGCTGAGGAACTCCGTGCAAGGCTCAAAGAAAAATCGCTACCGCCCGAGGTTATGGCGAAGGTGCGTAAAGAGATTGACCGGCTGGAACGTACCCCTGCTCAATCTGCCGAGGTTGGGGTGTTACGGTCTTACGTCGACTGGGTGCTGGCTCTTCCCTGGAACGAACGCTCCGCGGACCATTTTGATATTGAGGAGACGCGGCGTATCCTGGACGAGGACCATTATGGACTGGAAGGTATCAAAGAACGCATTATTGAGTTCCTGGCGGTAAGACAGTTGCGCCAGCAACTGGCCAGTCGCGGTGGGCAGGCGAATAGCGAGAGCCAGGGACAGATTCTTTGCTTCATTGGGCCGCCGGGCGTTGGTAAAACATCGTTGGGTCGATCGATAGCCAATGCTTTAGGCCGCAAGTTTGCGCGCATTTCACTTGGTGGAGTACACGACGAGGCAGAAATTCGCGGGCATCGCCGTACGTACGTTGGCGCGTTGCCCGGGCGCATTATCCAGTCGATGAAGACCGTGGGCGTTCGCAATCCAGTTTTCTTACTCGACGAAATCGACAAACTTTCCGCGGAGTATCGCGGAGATCCAGCTGCGGCGCTGCTGGAAGTACTGGACCCGGAGCAGAATAATACTTTTACCGATCACTACCTCGAAATCCCTTACGATCTTTCAGAGGTCTTCTTCATCTGTACAGGAAACGTCAAATATCAGATACCGCGAGCGCTGGCCGACCGCATGGATATCATCGACCTTCCTGGTTATATGTTTGAAGAGAAAGTCGCCATTGGTATACGGCACCTCTTGCCCAAGGTGTTGACAGAGCACGGGCTGACCCCTGAACAGGTGAAAATCCCGCAGTCTGTCATGCAACATATCGTCTCAGATTACACGCGAGAGGCCGGCGTACGCAATCTCGAACGCCAACTGGCGACGATCTGCCGCAAAGCAGCACGTCGTATCATTGAGAATCCAAAAACGTATCTCCGCATAACAACGAACAGCCTGGAGCAATACCTGGGATCTCCTCGTTACACGCTCACGCCCACCACGCAAAAAACACAGATAGGCGTAGCAATGGGTTTAGCCGTTACCGAATACGGAGGTATTTTGCTTCCGGTAGAGGTCGTCACCCTGGTAGGAAAGGGCGATTTATTGATTACAGGCCAGCTGGGTGATGTAATGCGCGAATCAGCGGTGGCCTCGCTGACCTATGTACGCTCACGCGCAAAATGGCTGGGGATTGACCCAAATTTTCAAGAAACCACCGACCTGCACATTCATCTCCCTGAAAATGCTATTCCCAAGGATGGCCCCTCTGCGGGTATTACCATTGCGCTGGCACTCATTTCGGCGATTACCAGGAGACCTATACGCGCGAATGTCGCTATGACCGGTGAAATTACCCTGCACGGGCGCGTACTAGGAGTGGGAGGACTGAAAGAGAAGGTGCTGGCAGCCTACCAAGCGAACATTCATCACCTGTTCGTTCCCGCGGAAAACAAGAAAGACATGGCGGAAGTACCAGTTAAAATCCAGCGGCGTATACGTTTTACCTTTGTAGATACAATGGACCAGGTCATCGAAGGTGCCCTACACGGCGCTCCTCCCATGGAAACCGAGAGTGAAAACCAGAAGGGGCAGGCACCATCCGAACCTAACCCATTGAATAATGACCAACGCACTGGTAACCGGGACCAGCTGCGTCGCACTGGTTTTACTGTCAATGAACTACCCGAGGGAGATGCAGATGAACAGGAGCCTTCTCCAATAATTATTCCTCAGGTGGACCGCGTTGCGCGTGATTCTTATCCAAATTTACGCGCAAAGGAAACCGATACGCGAAACCGCTAAGAAAATGGTGATTTTACCGTTTCTTATGTGAACTGGATAGTTCACAAAAATAACCTTTAAGAGTATACTACGTATTACATAAGTAGAGGCAGTTGCGAAACCTGCATTTCAATGCTCAGGCTTCTACGCTATTGTATTACCAAATGTCGAAGGACACACCTTTTACTACGATGGTCTTATACTAAGCAGAAACGAGGGATACTTACATGAGTTGGAATCCTAACCAGGGGCAAGACCCCAATCAGCCAAGCCAGTATGGTGGCTACACTCCGCCACCGTCACAACCCCAGCCAACCGATCCTTACAGCGGCCCACAAGCGGGCCAGCAGGCGGGATACGGACAGCAGGGCGGCTATGGACAACAGCAAAGCGGACAGCAATACGGTGGATATCAGCCGCCACAAGGTGGTTATCAACAGGGACCATATGGAGCGCCTCCATCTGGGGCCCAGAGCCCGCTTGGACCTTCCTCTATGGGCATGCAACCCAATGTTGCAGCAGGCCTGAGCTATGTTTTGGGCTGGGTGACGGGCCTCATTTTCTTCTTAATAGAGAAGCAGAATCGCTTTGTGCGCTTCCACGCGATGCAGTCGATCCTGTTCTTTGGTGGTATACAGGTGATCGTTCTTATTCTCAGCGTCATCGGCAATATCGGTTTTCTAGGGTTGCTTACGTTCTTTGCTAGTTCGGCTCTTGAACTTATAGGGCTGGTGGGCTGGATCGTACTAATGATCAACGGCTTCCAGGGCAAATACTTCAAGTTGCCCATCGTTGGCGATTATGCTGAGAAATATGCGAACCAGGGTGTTGCAGGCATGTAAGCCGGGCAATGACTCCCTGAGAGGGGGCCTAATGGAAGAGACTTCTACACAATTGATAGGATTGTGTGTAGAAGTCTCTTCCTTCATAGAAGAAAGGTGGATACGAACATGAGTTGGAATCCTAACCAGGGGCAAGACCCCAATCAGCCCAACCAGTATGGTGGCTATGCTCCACCGCAACAAGGCACACCTGGTGAAGGACAACCACCATATGGGCAGCCAGGCGGCTACCAGCAACCGGGGCAACAGCCAGGGTATCAGCAACCGGGTGGATATCAACAACCGGGTGGATATCAACAACCGGGATATCAACAACCGGGTGGATATCAACAACCGGGATATCAACAACCGGGTGGCTATGGCCAGCAGCCGCCCTATGGCGCGCCTCCTAGAGTCAGCCCGCTTGGTCCTAGCTCAATAGGTATGGATCCGAATATCTCCGCTGGGCTGGGCTACCTGATCCCGCTCGTTGGGCTCATCTTCTTCTTTATTGAGAAGCAGAATCGCTTTGTACGTTTCCATACGTTGCAATCAGTACTGCTGGCCGTCAGCGGATTCGTGCTATTCTTCGTGCTCTTTTTTGTCGGTATTGCTCTGGCTTTCGTAAGCAGCAACCTGGGAGGTTTGATTCTTGTCCTGGGCTACACTGTGATCCCGATTGGATTGTTCGTAGGCTGGCTGATAGCCATGATCAACGCTTTCCAGGGTAAAATCTTTAAGTTGCCGTTGATTGGCGACCTGGCCGAGCGATGGTCCGGTTCGGGGATTACTGCTATGTAATGGCCTGGGCGCGATTATGAAGATCAATTGTAACTGCCCAGGAGGGGTTGCGTGGGCTGGTAAAATGAGAGATATGAACGTAACGGAGGAGACTCTTTATGGAGACATCTGCTGCTCGCCTAGACTTACCTAGGATTCTCTATTTGAACAGATCGGATATTGTTCAATCAGGTGGCAGCACTTCTCAGCTCTATATAGATGCAGTATTCCACGCTCTATCTCTTCATGCTTGTAATGAGGTTGTTCAGCCTCTCAAACCCTACTTACGAGTCGAAGGAGAAAGGAGTCATATCGCAGATCGTATCATTGCTATGCCGGCTTACCTGGGTGGAGAAACGCCTATATCAGGCTTAAAGTGGGTCGGGAGCAAACATGATAATCCGTCGCATCTTGGATTAGAGCGGGCCAGTGCACTCATTATATTGAATGATCCGCAAACCAACTACCCTATCGCTGTTATGGAAGCCGGCCTCATCAGTGGTATGCGAACAGCAGCAGTTACTGCTCTCGCCGCACGCTACTTAGCTAAGAAGGGATTTCATCATCTGACTTGCATTGGCTGCGGGTTTATTGCTCAGATGCACCTGCTTACGCTTCTTGAGCAGTTTTCATCAATCACTACAGTTCATCTTTTCGATCTTAACCCGGATGCCTCTGAGCATTTGAAAGCTGAGATACAAAAGCGTTTTCCTTCAGTAGCGTTATGCGTAATGGCGTCAGCGGAAGAGGCAGTGAAAGCGGGAGAAGTAGTAGTTGCTAGTACAGTCACAGAGAGCCCTTACATTCAATACGAATGGTTATGCAAGGGTACATTTCTCAGTAACATCTCTATTATGGATGTTTACAAGGATGTCTTCCTCAAGGTTGACAAGGTTGTTGTAGATGATTGGGACCAATGCAACCGAGAGAAGAAGGTCATTAACCAGTTAGTATTGGAAGGGCGCTTTTCTCGCAAGCAGCTTTATGCTGAACTAGGCGAGATTCTTATCGGTTCTCGATCAGGGCGGGAGTCTGACGAGGAAATTATTCTCCTCAACCCTATGGGAATAGCTATTGAGGATATAGCTTGCGCTCAGGCTATTTATCGAAGAGCCCTGGCCAATGACGTTGGCACCTGGTTGAGCCTCTATTGAGACAACAAAGCATATCCTTCAAAAACGGATCATTTCAAAAACAAAGCCGTAGAGTAGGGGGGTGTTATTAGCCTAGTCAAAGAAGACACCAAGGCAGTATCAAGTATATATGGTGTAGAATGAAAAGGAGTATCGATGAGAAATGCCAATAAAACGATGAATACACAAGAATATTTACGCTTAATCGGCGTGCCAGATCTTCCCCCACTCACAAGCCCATTTGATCCCGGTTATGACCCGGTTACGCTCGAGAGCCATTTAGATCAGAGCGCTCATCTCATGGCTTCCCTGAAAATTTCGATGGCATGTTGGATAATTGCCGATGAAGGAGCGACTCGGCGGAAAATCGGAGCAGCTCGAACTCATAAAGTGCCTGTAGTCACGGGAGGGGGTCCTTTTGAGATAGCTGTAGCCCAGGGACAGCTTGCGACTTATCTCGACTTATGTGCTGACCTGGGCGTAACACGGATCGAAGGTGGTGAAAGCTTCACTTCGTTATCGGTCGACCCGCGAACGGTCGTAAAGATGGCCCATGAGCGCGGATTAGCTGTCCAGTTCGAGGTAGGGAAGAAACACGAAGGTCCTTTTACCTGGAAGACGCTCAACGAACAGATTGCACTTGGACAGACCTGGCTTAACGCAGGAGCTGAAAAACTCGTTATCGAGGCTCGTGAGAGTGCATGCGGAGTTGGAATGTTCGACGACAATGGAATATTCAATCCACACTTTGCGGATCGACTTGTAGAAGCGTTCGGGCTTGAAATTATCATATTCGAGGCTCCTAATAAATCAAGTCAATTCGGACTACTCAAACATTTTGGGCAGAAGGTTCAACTTGGTAATGTGCGTCTAGAAGAGCTACTGCGTGTCGAGATCTTTCGACGTGGTCTTCATTCAGATGCATTCGAAATACCTAACTTACGGCCTGCCTACTTAGGATCTAGTACAGCCTTGCTGAAATAATGCCGGAGTCCGGGTGTTCTTAAAAGAGGCTCTTTGCAATAGTATATACTCCCGCGTTATTTCTACGTTCTTGTACTAGTATACTAATAGAGAGGTGTTGCACAATCAGTGAAGACGGTCATTATCGATTGCTGGCCGGTGAACTTACAAGCGTACAAATATAGCCATGCAATTGTAGCGGTCGATGTCATTAGAGCGACAACAACAGCTGTAACAGCCGTTGCTCTCGGGCGAAGGTGTTTTCTCATTCCATCACTCGAAGCCATAGCCCCGTTAGCTGCGAAATTGATCAACCCGTTGCTGGCTGGAGAGATCAACGGAGATATGCCCGTCGGTTTTGATATGAATAATAGTCCTACCGACCTGCAGTCTCGCACTGATATTCATCGTCCGATTCTCCTTCTTTCTACCTCAGGCACCAGGCTCATCTGTGAAACTAAAGGAGCGGGAGACGCGTATGTTGCCTGCCTTCGAAATTATAAAGCCCAGGCGGCTCACTTAGCAGCTCACCATTCGAAGGTCGCTGTGATTGGCGCTGGGTCGAGAGGGGAGTTTCGTGAAGAGGATCAGATGTGTTGTGCCTGGATTGCGGAGAGTCTTTTTGAAGCTAGCTACCAGCCACAAGATGCGAGGACAGCTGCTATCGTAGAGCGCTGGAAAGGTGTCCCCATCCAAGAGATCGTCAATGGAGCAAGTGCTAAATATCTCAATGATAGCGGACAACGGAAAGATCTTGAGTTCATCCTAACACATATCAATGACCTGAACGAGGTCTATCGCTTTGAACAAGATCAGGTGGTAAGAGAACCTCTTGGTTCTGGAAGAGGTGTAGCCTCTAACTTTAGAGGGTGCAGCACGTAGTATATAATGGACGTGATAAACCAGAGAGAAGGATATACTACAATGGGACAGGATAAAAACGCAGAGAACGAATATAGAACCGGTTATGGTGGCTACGGTCGTTACACCACACCGCAGCAGCCGGGCGATACCTCCGGTGGTCCACAGTATGGACAGCAAGGTGGCCAGAGTGGCACGCAACAGAGCGGCCAACAACAGCAGGGAGGCTCTCAGCAGTATCAACAGTCCTCCTATGGTCAGCAGTTCCAGCAACAGGAGTACAAGGATAGCACCTATCAGCCGCCAAGCAGCGCAGTTCCGACGATGAGCGCCTATGGGCCGACCACGACACCTTTGAGCGCTAGAACTGAAGCCATCCTGGGTTATGCGCTGTGGTGGCTCGGCGGCCTGGTATTCTTCGTGATAGAAAGAAAGAATCGTTTCGTCCGTTTTCACGCTGCACAGTCGTTCATCTTTTTTGGCGGCATTTCTCTGTTATGGGGAGTTTTGTATCTGATCGGCATTATTCCCCTGCTTGGCGTTCTTTTAAGTATCCCCCTCTCTTTTATCAGCACAATCATTACGGTCGTTGCTGTTGTCGCCTGGCTTTTCTTGATGTTCCAGATGTATCGCGGCAAAAATTTCAGAATACCCATCGTCAGCGGTTACGCGGATAGCCTTGTCGATAGATTTACTTCAAAGAAGAAGAAGAGTACCAATTAGCAGCACAGTAGCCGCTACAAAATTGCCTCCCTTCTCTCACTATGCTATACTTGGCATCGAACAGTGAGAAGGGAGTATTTTTATGACATACGACACCTCAAACATGCAGAATCCATTTATCGTGGGAGAGCGCATCTACCTGCGGCCATTGGAGCCTGCACAAGATAATCACCTGTATTCAACCTGGATGAACGACGAAGAGATTCGCCGTTATTTTTCTATTTATCCTACTAGCGATACACGTGGCAAAGAACGCCTGGAACTGCTCTATAAAGATGGCAAACATATTATCTTTGGGGTTGCCCTTAATGAAGACAATCGCTTGATCGGACTGGTTGGGCTAAAGGATATCAATTACGTTAACCAGAACGCAGAATTCTATATTATAATCGGTGATCGCACTGCCTGGGGCAAAGGCTACGGCACCGAGGCCACCGAATTGATGATACGTTACGGTTTTATGGAATTGAACCTCAATCGTATACAAAGCCAGGCCATGGAGGAGAATATCGGCGGCTGGCGTGCCGACGAGAAGGTCGGCTTTAAGTACGAGGGTACGCTGCGAGAAGCTATCCTGCGCTTCGGCAAATACAATGACGTGCGCGTCAGCAGCCTGCTCAGACGCGAATATCTACAAAATACTGAAATAAGCAAATGAGTGTTGCTGCATGACTATCACCGTTCAAGAAATTACTGATAGCGGACAGTGGAACGGCTTTTTGACAAGCCAGCCACGTGGCCATTTGCTGCAATCCTATGAATGGGGAGAATTGAATCGCTACCTGGGCGGGCGTATTTATCGCCTGGGCGCCTTTGACGATGGGCGTATGGGGCGTATGGTAGGTGCGTTGATGCTCTCTGTGGCGCAGGTACCTCTGCCGGTGACACTCCCAGGATTGCGCTTTCACTGGCTCTATGGCTCCCGTGGCCCTACCGTCGAATACCCTGATTCGCCCGCACTCCCCGCTTTGATTGAAAAGGCCAACGCCATTGCCCGCGCAGAGCGCGTCGTCGTCTTGCGCCTGGAGCCGAATATAGCCGATGATGATCCGACCATGGATGACTGGCTTGCAGCGTACCACGCACTCGGTTTTCAGATCAACCCCACTGCCGTTCACGGCAGGCGAAGTTGGGTGCTGGATATTCGACCGAGTGATGAAGAACTGCTGGCCAACTTTAAGATGACCTGGCGGCAGAATGTGCGCAGCGCCGAGCGCAAAGGCGTGATCATCCGCGAGGCTAAAAACGAGGCGGACTTCGATGCCTACTACGAGCTTTTGAAGACCACGAGCGAGCGCGACGACTTCTTTATTCACCACAAAGAGTATCACCAGGAAATCCTGCGCCACTTTGCCAGTAAAGGTGACGCGATACTCTACCTGGCCGAGCACGAGGGCGAAACCATTGCCGCCAAAATGTTGATCCGTTTTGGCGATTGGTGCTGGGATATGTTTGGCGCTTCATCCAATAACAAGCGCAACCTGAAGCCAACCTATCTCTTGCAGTATCGCTGTATCCAGTGGGCTAAATCACGCGGTTGTAGCTACTTCGATTTTCGCACTATTCCCGAAATTTTGGAGCCTGGAGAAGAGATGTGGGGTGTCTATGAATACAAGAAGGGCTTTGGTGGGTTCTCCCGTCTAAACATTCCCACACAGGATTATGCCTATCGCCCGCTGGTTTACAACGCATGGCGCAATTTTGTTGAAATGCGCCGTGCCCGTCGCCACGCCGAACGCAAAAAAGTCGAATTAGAACGCGCAGCGAGGGGCAAGAATAGCTCGTAGGGGAATAAATGGAAGCACGTATTATCACCGACTGCCAGCAATGGAATGATTTTGTGGCAGGCTCGGAATGTTGTAATATCACACAATCGTTTGAGTGGGGCCAATTAGCGCCCCACCTGGGTGCAGAAGCACTGTATGCTGGGGTTGTGGACGATCAAGGGAAGCTTTGCGCCGCTATGCTGGTACTCATCGCTGCCGCCCCAATCCTGCGCAGAACCTATTTTTATGCTCCACGCGGTCCCGTCATTGACGAGCCTGACTCTCCAGCGATGACCGTGCTGCTGAACTTTGTGAAGGCAGAGGCACACAAACGCGGCGCATTCATGCTCAAAGTCGAACCAAGTGTAGCGGATGGCGACAAGCGTTGGTTGAACGCGCTACACAAACGCGGCTTTCGGACCACTCCCTACGCCAGCCATATTCGCCACGAGTGGGTGCTGGATATACGGCCCGACGAAAAGACGCTGCTCGCGAATATGAAAGAGAAGTGGCGCTATAACATTCGTCTTGCGGGCCGCAAAGGTGTTACCGTGCGACGAGGCCAGTGGGAGAGGGGGGGGCAGGCTGACGTGGATACCTTTTATCGCCTCTACGAGACTACGAGTGAGCGAGACCAATTTTTTATCCATAACAAGTCACATTACGAGGATGTCATGCGCCTGTATAGCGAGGGGGATCGCGCGGCGCTCTTCCTGGCTGAGTACGAGGGAGAAGCAATCGCGGGCATCATCGTACTCCGTTTTGGGCGCTGGAGCTGGTATATGTATGGAGCCTCGTCCAACGAGCAGCGCAACCTGATGCCCAATCACTTGTTGCAGTGGAACGGGATACAGTGGGCAAAGTCGCACGATTGCTGGTACTACAATTTCCGCGGCATCCCAGACGTGCTGGAAGAGGGGCAGGAATTGTGGGGCGTCTACCTCTTCAAACGCGGCTTTGGGGGATACCCGATCTGCTCATTGGTGACCCATGACCTGGTCTACCAGCCGCTGGTGTATGGGGCATACAAGCGGATGTTGGATGTGAAGCGGTGGCGGGATGCCAGAAAAAAGGGGGCAAATAACATGTAGGGGCACAGGGACCAATTAGGGCGACCCAAGGGTCGCCCCTACTGATTTACCTTGTCCGCAATTCTTGCAGAGTTGCCAGTCTCTCCCTGGCGATAGCGTTTTCGGGGGAGACTCTGGCCAGGTTGCGATAGACGCGGCTGGCCTGTTCGTACTCGCCGACGGATTGATAGGTCTGACCCAGTAGATCATAGGCTTCGTAGTTATTGCGGTCAATGGTTATCAACTGCTGGAGTGCTGCCACCGCTTCTTTGACCTGGTGCGTATCGAAGTAGTAGCGCGCAATTACCACCTGGTATTGGACGGCCTCATTCGAGCGGCCTAGCTGTATACAGATGCCAACAACTTCGCGCAGCAGGTTCATCGAATCGGGCATAAGTTCGACGGCGCGGCGCAGATTAATCATCGCCTCCTCAGGATTTCCCGCCTCAGCATAGATGTTGCCAATACGCTGCAGGGTCGTGCCCTCCTGCACTCGCCGATTCTGGCGCTGGTAGATATTGGCAAGCAGACGCAGTTCCGCTATCGCCTCTTCCGGGAGTCCACGATTAAGGTAGATTTCCGCCAGTTCATTATGTGCGCGCGGGTCTTTCGGCGCCAGGCGCACCATTTCATTGAGGACGCTGAGAGCATTCTCCGCCTGGCGTTTACTACGGTAATGACGCACCAGGTCAGCATACTCTTGCAGGGCGTTCTCGATATCTCCCTGGCGCGCGGAAATCTCGGCGAGCGCGGAAGAAACTTCGTCCTGATGGGTAGTGGACTGTTTCACCTGGCGCAAGATGGCCTGCATCTGCTCCTCTTTGCCGGTACGTCCATAGGCTTTGGCGAGTAGCATTGAGATTTCCACCTCAGGCGCCTGGTGCTCTTCGCCATCTTCGCGCGGACGTGCCGCCCAGGTGCCGGGGTCTATCGAACCTGTCGTATTACGACGAACGGTCTGCAGCGCCTGTTCCAGCTGCTGTATAGCATCTTCGGGTTTTCCCTGGCTCAAGAGACACTGGGCTGTACTGACCCGTGCCAGCACATCAACCGCACTGTCGCGCATAGCCAGTTGGTAAGCAGCAATGGCTTGATCAAATTGACCAGCTTGCTGGTGAATCTGCCCGAGGGCAAAGTGCACATCAGTATTGTTGGGATAGGCTTCCGCGGCCTGGTTATAGTCGCGGACCACCGCTTCGTATTTTCGTTGTCCCTCACCGCGCAATTGCCAGCGAATACGGGAAATCACCTCAAGTGAAGTGGCACGTGCCGTACCCATGGTGGTGATCATCGCGACATGCCAGCGAACCAGCGCAGTAACGTTACGCGGGTCTACCTGCAGGACACGTTGGTACTCAGCAACAGCCTGCTGGCTGCGTCCCAATTTTTGCAAAGCCAGGGCATAATTCAGGCGCGTCGGCACGCTGGTGGGACTCTCTTGCAAGGCTTGCTCAAGTTCCGTCAGAGCGCGATCCATATAGCCTAAACGCAGGTACGACTCGGCAGCCAGCGTGCGCTCGCGCAGCAAGTCCTCTTTGTTTCCCTGCGAGGAGAGCAGATTGATCAGGCGCATACGATAGGTAAGATTGTTTGGTTCAAGTTGCAAAATGCGCCGGTACGTGGCAACGGCATCGTCGTGACGGCCACTCACAATATAGGTATCGACGAGGATGGCGTACTTGGTAATGGCCTGCTCGACCTTTCCCTGGCGAACGTAGATCTCGCAGAGCACCTGGTGAACATCCAGGTATTGCGGAGCAATATCTATTACGTGGAGGCATTCCTCGGTAGCCGACGTAAGCAGTCCATGATTAATATATTTCTGGATATCCTGCATGGACTGCACGACTTGCATACGGACGTTTTCGGGTAGAGAAGCGGTACTGGCGACAACCGCCTCCGCGACTTGCTTTAAGGCTTCGTCTTTATTGCTGGAACCAGCCATCTGGCTCAACAAATCTTCGGCCCCTTTGCCGCTGCTTTTCGTGGGTGGTCTTTGCAGAACAGGGCTGAGCTGTTCCAGTCCCTGTGCGAATACTGGCGAAGTTGGTGCGACCGGTGACGCCTCAATTTCTGGCTCAGGCCGTGCAGGCTGAGACACCGACGTGGGGGGAGCAGAGGGTTGTGGCTCAGGCGGAATGATACGGGTCGCATTGCCCGGTTTTGCATCCTCTGTGAGCCACGTAGATGACGCCGCGGCAGCGGGCGGGATGGTGTTGACAACAGTAGTTTCCGCCGATGAGACCGCTTCGCTTATTGGCCCAGAAGGGATACGCTGCTCAGTCGTGGGCTGCCCGGCAACCTGGGACTGCTGGGAGGCGGCGTTTGCAGCCGTTTTGTTGACAATCTGGGTCTTGTCTGCGTCGCTCAAAATACCCGTCAACCAATCCGGCAGTTCTCCACTGGTACTGGAATTCGTGGCTCCCGGTATGGATGCCTGCGGTGATGGTGGCAGCTGTGCTGGCGCAGTAGGCGACGCATTTGGGGGCTTACTTGCCGCGTTAAAGGTCATAGTGGCAGCATCTTGCAGCGGCTGTTGCTGCATCTGTGGTGGCGGCGTCACAGGCCGAACAGCCGCTGGCGCGTTCATGAGCTGCTGCAACATAAACTCGACCTGGGCGACCTTATCGCTCCAGCCACGACTGCGCAAGAAACCAAGCAGGGCATTGTAGACAGTCAAGGCCTGCTCCTGCTCGCCTAAGGCACGATGTGCCTCCGCTGCTTCCTGGCAGAGTTGTACCAGTTGATCAGACTCTTCAACCGTCAGCGCATCCAGGTTCACGCGATCAACGGCTTCATCAAAGTGAATCGTCGCGGTGTGCAGGTCTCCGCGCGCGCGATAGCACTGTCCTAGCGCATAGTAGCAAGAAAGCGCATAATCCGCGTCGTTGAGGAGCATCTGGAATTGATTGATAGCCTCGTCCCAACGCTGCTGCTCTTGATATAACCAGCCTAAAAAGTACCGTGCGTCTGGCCGATCGAAACCGCTCTCCAGGATCTGTTCACAGAGGTCGATAGCATCATTAAAACGACCCTGGGTTTGAAAGGTTTGAGCTTGTTTCAACACTCCTGTGACCTGGCTAGCAGTCACTCGTCTACGTGGAGCTGATTCCATGCTGCCAGCCATGCCTCTACCGGCAAAAGATGGTCCATTATTGCCCACCCCGCCAAAATTGCCCGCGCTACCCATGTTACCCATGATGCCTGTATTCCCTCCGCTTATGTTGCCCGACACAGCCATCTCGGCCATTGGGCTACCTGTGAATGCTAACGGGCCCGATGGCGAACTCGCCATTGCGCCCGCTACTGATGAAAACATTGCCTCCGCGCCTATTGGAAGAGGATCTGATTGTTGCTGCCTGTGCCCATTCATCAATGAGAGCAGCTGTTTTGCTTGTATATTTGTGGCGTCCACACGCAGTACTTCTTCACACTGTGTGCGAGCGACCTTCATGTCATTCCGATGAAGATACCCTTGAGCGGCAGCCAGACGCTCCTGGATCATAAAGGCAATATCTTTTTTCCCAAAGTAATAGGCTGCGAGACGCTCATGAGGCTCGGGGTCGCCAGGAGACAACTGAACAGCCTTCTGCCAGGCAGCTTCGGCACGGGTCCCCTGCCCTGCCTGGGAGTATAAATCCGCCAGGTGCAGGTACGCCTGGTACGCGTCATCGCGCCGATGAAGAATGCCGTACAATTCGGCTGTTTTGCTTAAAGCAATAATGTTGCTATGGTCACGCTTCAGCGTATATTCATACTCGTCGAGAGCCTTTTGCCACTGCTTGGTCTGCATAAAGCAGAAACCTAGTCCACCCCGCGCCATCGCGTCATCTGGGAACTCCGCTAGTGCTCGTTGGTACTCCTGTGCAGCTTCTGCCCATTGGCTATCCCAACGGTAACGGTCCGCTGCGTTCATTGCCGTACTGAAGGCTTGTCTGTTCCCAGGCATGTAAGGTTCACTTTCTCAAATGGTATTACAAATGAGAGGTGCAACGTATCGCACCGCCCAAACTTAACAAGTTCAGTCAAAATTAGGGTACTACAAATCTTGTTATGGGCCGCATCTTCTGGTACTAAAGTACCTTATGTCCTACCAGAGTATCCTAATGGATTACCCTCTGTAATTAATGAATTGCAATGCGACCGGGTAATCTTTTTGCTTCAGGGAAGCAATTACTGCCTGGAGATCATCGCGGCTCTTGGCCGATACCCGCACAGCATCACCCTGGACCTGTGGGCGCACTTTGGGGTTGTTGTCACGAATGAATTTGCTCATCTCTTTTGCGAGTTCTTGTGAAATCCCTTGCTGCAATTCGATTACTTGCCGCACTTTGCCGCCAGCTGCATTCTCCTCTTTGCCAGGCTTAAAAATTTTCAGAGAAAGATTGCGACGAATTGCTTTCGATTCAAGGATATCGCGTACATTTTTGAGTGTGAGTGAACTATCGGTGAGGATAGTGATGCTTGTTTTACTGTGTGCTATCTCAGTTTTTGTATCTTTCAAATCGTAACGAGTCTGAACTTCTCGCCGTGTCTGGTCAAGGGCATTGACCAGTTCCTGCTCGTCAAATTGTGAAACTATATCAAATGAACATTCTCCAGCCATTGAATTCCTCTCTTTGATGTGTAATTGGTACAGAATGGCTATCAAGGGGATATTCCCACTTCATGTCGCAAAAAATATTATGCTGTCTATCTGTGAGGCATTGTAACGCATTTTTCTGGTATTTGCCATAATACCACCCAAGTCTCTCAGTGGCCAGGGCAACGCTGCCTTCATAATTCCCCGAAGGGCAACGCAAGCGTCCCCACTCCACACAACCCTACCCCTGCCCCTACGAGTGTGAATAGCTATGTGATATGATAAAAACTACTCGGAGGCGGGAAGGAATATGTCAGCAACGATTTATGATAGCAGGCCACTTGTGGCGCGAATGTCCGAAGAATTGCGCGGCGAAGCGGCTCAATTTCGCAAACAGCACCATCGTCCAGCGCGCCTGGCGCAACTGGTGGCGGGACATGATGCCGCGGCGGAGGTTTATAGCCGACAATTAGTGCGGTCTTGCAGGAACATTGGCCTGGGCTGCGCAACGCTGGCCTACCCTTTTGAAATTGAAGAAGATGAACTACAAGCAGAGGTGGCCGCTCTCAACGATGATGCCAACACTGAAGGCGTCGTCCTTCTTCTGCCGTTGCCGGCACATATTCGACAACGCATTGTGACTGACGTGCTGCGCCCGGAGAAAGACGTTGACGGACTTGGCTCCCGCAACGCTGGGAACTTGCTGCTCGGCTTTCCCAGCTTCATTCCCTCCACTGCCGATGCCATCTTGACCGTTTTGCGCGATGCCAACATTTCGGTGGCCGGTCGCCATGCAGTCGTTGTAGGACGCAGTAATATTGGTGGCAAACCCAGTGCGCTTGTCTTACTGCAGCAGGACGCTACGGTAACGATCTGTCACTCGTATACGCAGGACCTGGCCAGTATTACCAGGAGCGCCGATATTCTGGTTGTGAGTATGGGACGCCCGGTCAGTATCACTGCCGATATGGTGAAGCCGGGCGCAATCGTGCTGGATGCTGGCATTAATGCTGAGAATGGGAAAGTGGTTGGCGATGTCGATTTTGCCAATGTAAAAGAGGTGGCCTCTTTTCTAACGCCGGTGCCTGGCGGACTCGGCCCACTTACCCACTTGATGTTGATTCGCCATACGCTGGTTGGGCCACAATAAAATATAAGGCTTCTCGAAAGTTTAGATTGGCTTGATATAAGGTAATGCTTTTTGCAATGAGCTCGCTGGCTGTGGCCAGCGAGCTCATTGCAAAAAGCTAATAGTACCTGTCGGAAGTCGTAGCATAGCGGTTCTGGGGAGTCATAATATTACCGCTAATGCGAACAGCAATGCCTTCCTTCTCCAAAGCACGGCGCAAATCTGTCAGGTTTATATCGTTACCAGCGGCGAGTATAGTGGAGCCAAGTTTGCGCAGATTATATTTTTTCAGCTTACTTGAGGCACAGATCTCATCGGCAATGGCCTCACTCGACACTTCAAACAACAATACCTGCGAAATCTTCACATCCTTGTACAGCTTGCCCCAGTCACCCAGGGTATAAGCAACGTTTTGAGGTACTTCTTTCTGACTGCTTTCTCCCAAAACTTGTAGCATCTTCTCAAGAGTGACACCTGCTTCCAAGCCGCGCAATACAGAGGTGCGTGTCAACGTCAACCGGCTCACCAAATTGACCTGGTTCACCTGCGCGAACGGCAAGAGGCTATAGAGCGTTGGCATATCGGGATGCAGCAAGAGCAGCTCAAAATTGGGTTGTAAGACCAGAGAGCGATGACCATTGCCATTGGAGAGTGGAGACACCAGGGGATGCGCTGCGGGCTTTGCCTCTTCGGATAGGACGGCGCTGCCCAGGTCGGTCAGCATAAAGGCATCTGGATTCTGAAACTCGCTGGTTTGTGCATGCTTTTGGGAGCCTAGTGTCACAACGCCAAATTCCCAGAGAGAAGAAGAGAGCAACCCAACGTAGTATTCGCCCTCGCTGCTGTTCCACTTCGTACGCAGGGCGCTTGTCTTCGAGCGCTCTACTCGCCGTGCATTGTATTGCAGCGGGCGTAGTTCGAACGGGTCCTTGTCCCAGATCTTTTGCAGTAACGAGGACACGCTATACCATTGCCCAGGAAGACATTCTCGCAAATGTTCGACAATAGAACCGCGTGCTTTGATCGGATTCCAGGTGTACGGGTCCCACTGCTTAAAATCTACTCCCACAATATCCATCCAGCGAAAGCTTTTAGTCCAGCATTCCAGCACACGGCGGGTCTGCTCGACAATGTCCAGCTTTGACCACTGCTCTAACTGGGGTCCTGGCTCATAATGTGGTTTGACGCCATCCAGGGTTGTCCTGGCAAGGCTCATAATACCAAGTTCCTGCGCCAGAGCGAACAGCATATCCAGGTAGAGATCATCTTCATCAGTATAGCGGTGGCGTTCTTTCCCATGCAACATTGGCCGGATTTTGGTGGCAATGCGCTTGGGGACCTTACCGGCCTGTGTTGGCTCGATGGTTTGCTGGTATATCGCGCCAGTAATGATCGCAAGGTCATAGATTACGGCGTTTTCACCAGCATGTATCGTCCTGGGTGGAGCAGAGATGGGCACAAATTCGTTGCGCTCTTCGAGAGGCTGCTTCATCGCGGTGGCCTTTTTGAGAGTTTCGTAGGAGTCGGAGGGCACAAAAAGCACCCGTCCCTCGGCTGTAAATGTATCAAAGGCGAGGGCATATTCCTCAAAGGCACGGAGAGTGATATAGAGCGTGTTATCGTCATAGCCTGTATGTTTGCACACAGCCTCCATGGATACCCTTCCCCCCTGCTCGCAGAACCATTTGAGGATGTCTCGCTGCGCGGATGAGAGTTTCTGTAGCATCTCAAAAGCGCCATTTGGTTGCGTCAATTCATCAAGGATCATTGAGCGTAAATCGATGCGCGTGTAGTAGCTGCCCGCTTCAAAGCCGAAGCGCTGGCCGAGAGTATCCAGCTCATACCCAGGGTAGAACATCGTCAAAAGTTTATCAAGGGGCATTTGTGAGCGATCAGACTTCGGAGAAAAATTTTCTTTGCCTGCACTATAGAGTGCTTCGGCGCACTCCGAAAAAGGATACAGTAGCGTTACTTCTTCGACTGTCGCTACGCTCTTTCTACTGTAAGGATAAGGATCAGAGCGCATTTTCACTGTGTTCTCCCACAGGAGGAGACGATGTTCGAGAGAAGCTATGATATGTGCAAATGATTTTTCTGAAAGCTGGGACTTCTTCTGTGTGAGATCGCGTCGCGTGCCGCTGCGTGCTGAATGTCCAAGGGTGCGGTACAATACCTGGCGCTCATCTTGTGAGAGGTTTTCCCAGACGAAACGCCCCGCGATAGGGTCTGTTACACGAGTAAGCAGGAGGTCCTGGCGTTTTTGCGTCCCTTTATCGGATAGCCCATCCAGACCCCACAAATGATATATTTCCTCAAGCTGCTGCGCTGTACACTTCACCAGTTCCTGTTTAAACGTTTTCATTCAAAACACCTCTAAAAACCGCCTACAAAGGCTTCTGTTATCTCTTCTATTGTTCGATTTCGGGTTGATATTGCTCGAGGTAGCGGATCACTTCGCGCGTCAACTGGCTGGGGGTCGAGGCGCCCGCGGTGACGGCGACGCGCTTTTTGCCCTTCAACCAGGCGGGTTTCAGTTGCGAAAGATCTTCGATGCGTACGGCGGGAACGCCGGCCAGTTCCTCGGATACCTGCACAAGACGATTGGTATTGTTGCTGCGGGGGTCACCGACGACAATGGTCAAATCGGCGCCTCTGGCCTGCGCTACTACAGCCTCCTGGCGCGTCTGCGTCGCCGCGCAGATGTCGATATGCACCTCGGCTTGCGGATAGCGATTCTTTATAAACGCGATGACGCGCCGCGTGTCCCATTGTGAGAGCGTTGTCTGGGTAGAAACGGCCAACTTCTCCTGCTGTGCTGGAGTGAGTTCAAGAGCGTCAACGTCGGCTTCATCTTCAATCAGGCTGATGTGTCCGGGCACTTCACCCAGGACACCTTCAGGTTCGGGATGTCCCTTTTTCCCGATGTAGAGGATATAGTAGCCCTCTGCCACCAGGTCGCGGACGAGGTCGTGCGTCACGGTGACATCGGGGCAGGTGGCATCGATACAGTTCAGGCCGCGTTCGCGCGCTCTTCGTTTTACAAGTGGGGATACACCGTGTGCCGTGAAGATAACGGTCCCCCCGGTAACCTGTTCCAGGATGCTCGCGCGGTCAGGCCCATCAAGGGTAACTACGCCGAGATTGGTCAATTCTTCTATCGCGTGACGGTTATGGACAATCTGTCCGACAATATAGATGGGACGCGGGACAGTAGGGTTTTTGGCTGTTTGCCGTACCAGTTGCAACGCATCGACAACCCCATAGCAATAGCCACGTGGTGAAATTTTAATGACTTCCATTGGGTCCTCTATGAGCTATGATATGCATACTATAGTTTACCATAATATACAATAGAGTTTCATCTACACTATGAGAATATTCGCAACAAATCCTCGGGAGTGTAAAGGCAGACGGTGGGGAGGAGGCCGGCGATTTCTTCGACGGAGGAGGCCGAGGTGGCAAGGTCGAAGATTAATAGGGGGGTTCGTCGCCCAACACAGCCCTCTGCTATGGTACCTGCTTTTAAGAGGGGAACAGGGGGTAAGGGCGCGGGAACGCTGATCAATAACTGAACGTTGGGCAGTATCGCGGAAACCTGGAAGGGAGTGTCTTCCTGGTAGATATTTTTCATTTCTGCCTTTTGCAGCAACTGTAGGTAGGGATGCCGCTGTTCTTTTGGCCCAATCACCAGTGCTGAGCGACCGCGTAGGCCACCAAGGCAGGCATCAGCGATGGATATAATCTCTTCAGCTTGTATTATCCGACTATGTGCCGCAGCATTTTGCATGAGTATTTCCTCTACTGCGCTAAAAAATGCTATTTTCCTCAACATCGTATTTTCTCTTTTCTGTAATACTATAGCAAATGGGAACGCGAATGTATCAGGTAATTACCTTATTTTCCATCGGGGACTTCAAAGGACAACCACCATTACCGGAAATATGGCGTTGTTTTTGTTTTTGATTCGCAACGCACTTGACAAGAGGCTACATATTCTATCATAATCGATAATATATCTTTCCCCAAATTATTTTCCATAACCGGTTTAGTGGAAGGATCTATTTCATTATGGAAACCTATGGATTACACCAGTATCCTGGACGCCTCTTCATTGTTGAAGGAGTCGATGGCTCAGGCAAGAGTACACAAATCGCGCTACTACGGCAGTGGCTCATTAGCGAAGGGTACACTGTGTTTTTTAGTGAATGGAACTCATCGCCGCTAGTCAAGAAGACGACCAGTCGTGGAAAGAAAAAACAACTGCTCACGCCAACCACGTTTAGCCTGATCCATGCCACGGATTTTGCTGATCGCACCGAGCATGATATCATTCCTCCGCTCAAGGCTGGCGCTATCGTGTTGGCGGATCGCTACATTTATACGGCTTTTGCACGCGATGCCGCTCGCAACGTTGATCGCCAGTGGGTGCGAGAGTTGTATCAATTCGCGGTGAAACCGACGGTAGCCTTCTATTACCGGGTGCCTTTGGAGATCTCCCTGAGCCGCATTCTCACCGGGCGAACGGAACTGAAGTATTACGAGGCGGGCATGGATCTTGGCCTTAGCAACGATCCAGCCGAGAGCTTCAAATTGTTTCAGCAGCGCATTGTCAATGAGTACGAGGTAATGATCGAGGAGTTTGGCTTGACGGTCATGGATGCAACTCTGCCCATCCCAGAACAGCAACGCCGTATGCGGAAACTTATTCGACCGTACCTGCAAGGTGTACGACGTATACGCACGTCCGCACAGGATGCGGCCTGGGCCGGCCTGGCGCGAGAGATGCGACCCTCACAAGCGGAGGTACGTAGCAGAAGTGGAAAATGAAGCTCGACACACTGTTTCATCGAATGGCGTCGAAAGACGCCAGCAGTGATTTTTTAAGGTAATACGACTTTTGCGGTAGAGAGGAATCCCATGACCAGGCTTTCATTTTATGGCATTGATGCTATTCACCTGAAAGAACGCGATGAACTGCTGCCCGGTCGCCTGATTGTCATTGAAGGGACTGATGGTGTTGGGCGATCCACGCAGATGCAACTCCTGCGTCCCTGGCTGGAGAGCAGCGGCTACGCGGTAGTTGACACAGAAATGACGCGCTCCGATCTGGTTGGGGCTGGACTCAAGCAAGCAAAAGAGGGGCACACCCTTGGCCCAATCACACTCAACCTTTTCTATGCTACCGACTTTGTCGACCGTTTCGAGAGCCAGATTCTGCCAGCCTTGCGCGCCGGTTTTATTGTGCTCACCGATCGCTATATTTATTCTCTGATGGCTCGCGCTCTTGTACGCGGCGCCGACCCCCAGTGGATTCGCTCAATTTATGGGCTGGCGTTGGTGCCTGATACCGTTTTCTACCTGCGCATAGGCGTCGATGACCTCATAACGCGCGTCTTGCAACGCGGCGGCTTTGATCACTGGGAGTCTGGTATGGACATGAGGCTGGGAACAGATCTCTTCGACAGCTTTGTGAATTACCAGACACAGTTGGTTGAACAATTTGATAGCATGGCGCAAGAATATGGCTTCGAGGTGATCAACTCGGTTCAACCCGTTGAACGCATCGCGGAATTATTAAAACAAAAGATGTTGCCGTTGCTGCCGCAGGGATAAAGGAAGCCTATACTACTCTATTCGAGCACTTGCGCTTCTTCTACGATGTATCCTGCTGTGCGCAAGCGCAGCAGCAGTTGCTCGCACTGTGCGCGGTCACGTGTCTCGAGCGTGAGCGTTTCTTCGCGTTGCGTAATGGGTAGGCGGCTGGAGATACGCTGGTGGCGTACGTCTATGACATTGATGCGCATTTCCGAGATGATCTCTAGCAAACGCATCAATTCACCTGGACGATCGGTCAGAAGTGTATGTATGACGAAGTAGCGACCGGCGGCGGCAAGGCCATGCTCGATAAAGCGGCTGACGAGGTTGATGTCGATGTTGCCGCCTGTTAAAGGCACGAGGACCTTTTTGCCTTTGAGCTTGATGGTTCCGCTCAGTAATGCCGCCACTCCAGCGGCGCCAGCTCCCTCGACGAGCATTTTGTTGCGTTCCATTAACAGCAGAACGGCGCTGATGATGGCTTCATCGTTGACCAGTACAACATCATCGACGAGACGCTGAATAATAGAGAACGTCAACGTTCCTGGCCGCTTCACTGCGATACCATCAGCGATGGTGGTGATTGCTGGCAATGTTTGTAACTCACCAATGTCGAGGGAAGCCCTGCAACTGGCGGCTCCGGCGGCCTGCACACCTATGATGGTGATATCGGGTCGCAAGGCGCGAGCCGCGATGGCTATGCCGGCGATCAGTCCTCCTCCACCGATGGGAACGACAATCGCATCAGCATCGGGCAGGTCGTTCAACATCTCCAGACCAAGCGTTCCCTGGCCGGCGACAACATCCGGGTCATCAAAGGCGTGGATAAAGGTGGCCCCGGTTTCTGCCTGCAAATCAAGACAGTACTGGTAGGCATCATCGTAGGTAAAGCCATGGAGGACTACTTCGGCTCCATACCCCTGGGTAGCTGTGACCTTGGCCAGAGGAGCAGTCTCAGGCATCACGATCGTACAAGGAATATGATAGTAAGCGGCTGCGATGGCGACTCCTTGCGCATGATTGCCTGCCGAGGCAGCGATGACACCACGGTGATATTCCTGTTTTGTGAGACGTGAGAGCTTATAGCTTGCGCCGCGCACCTTAAAGGAGCCTGAGCGCTGCATATTCTCGGCCTTCAAGTAGATATCGGCGTCAGTGAGGTCATGCAGGGTGCGCGATGGCGTCAAGGGGGTGTGATGGAGACGCGGTTTAAGCAGCTTATGCGCCTCCCAGATGCCCGCGATTGTGACGGCTTGCTGGCCATCATTGGAGGTTTCGGTAACGGTATCGTTTTCGATTAAACGCATGACGTGGTACGGTTCCTTTCGATCCAGCATTGGAACAGCCCACGGTCATTGTGGTTGCTTCATGTTATGGTTATGGGAAGATTATAACGTATGTGGCAAGTGGGCACAATAGTTGTAATTCAAGGATACCGCCTGCGGCTTCCTTGTCAGTGGTATACTGATAATCGGACTGGCACGCTGGCTCTCTGCATATGCGAAATCTTCTTTATCATCGCTGCACCTGCGGTGGGTCCTCGATAATGCTGTTTAACTTTTTAATTCGGATAAAGGATGTGTTGTGATGCAGGTTGTCTTTTTAGGTGGTGCGAGTGGCGTTGGTGCAAGCTGTCTTGCTGTTCAAATTGCCGACCAGTGGATTGTCGTCGATGCCGGTGTGCGCGTCGATAGAAAAGCAGACCCTTTGCCTGACCTCGCCTTGCTCGAGGGGAAGGGCGTTCGTGCCATTTTTGTCACCCATGCCCACGCTGACCATATTGGGGCCCTGCCGCTCGTTCACCAGGCGTTCCCTACGGCTCCCATTTATGCTTCACGCGCCACCGGGCTACTGATGGAGGTTATGCTGAGCGATGCCCTCAAGATCATGAACAAGCGCGCAATGGAGGAAATGGAATTGCCGCTCTATCCTGAAGGGCTGGTCGCGGGTATGCTCAACTATCTGCGTCCCCTCCCCATAGGGGAGAGCCTGACTTTTCCGGAACTGCCGGGTGTAACGGTCCAGGCGAGCCGGGCCGGGCATATCGCGGGAGCGGTGAGCCTGGGTTTTACGGCCTCCGATGGCTCGATTGTGGTATCAGGCGATATCAGCATTACGCCGCAGCGCACGGTACAGGGTGCCCTTCCACCGCCGATTACCCGGCCAGACCTGCTGGTGCTGGAGAGCACCTATGGCATGCGCCTGCACCCGAACCGCCAGGCAGAAGAGTTGCGGCTGGCACAGGCCGTTGCGGAAGGTATTGCTCGGGGGGGGCATACACTTATTCCTTGCTTCGCGCTCGGCAGAGGACAGGAACTGCTGCTCCTGTTGCAGGCCGCCCAGGATAAGGGGCAAATTCCTGAATTTCCCATCTATGTCGACGGCCTTGTGCGGCGCGTCTGCTCGACGTACCTGCTGCTGCCCGAAGCGCTTTCTCCTACATTGCAACGACAGATTCGCAAGGGCTACACGCCCTTCACCGGCCGGACCGTGACCTTTGTGCGCGATGAACGGGAACGCGAGCGCATACTCGCGGGTCCGCCAGCCTGTATCATCAGCAGCAGCGGCATGCTCACCGGTGGGCCCAGTGCCTGGTACGCGGCCCGCCTTGCACCGCGAGAAGATGCCTCTATCCTGATTACGGGTTACCAGGACGAAGAATCGCCGGGACGGCGGCTGCTGGACCTGGCCGAACAGAAGAAGAACACGCTGGATATGGGAGGACAAACGGTCCAGGTGCTCTGTCACGTTGCCAAGTATAATCTGAGCGCGCACGCCGATGGTGGAGAACTCGCGGCGTATGCCACCGCACTGCAACCGAAGCGCATAGCCCTGGTGCATGGCGACGAAGAGGCGCGCGCGGCGCTGCGTACGCGCCTGGAGGGAATAGATGTGCTCCTTCCCAGAAACGGCATGACCATTGAAAAACATGACAAACGGGGCGCCACCCGCTCAACATCCTCAAGTCCTTCAGCGCACGTTCTCGATACGCTGCCAACGGGCATCGGCGGCGGAGTCCCGTTCGACTCTACCCATGTCGAGGAACTCTGGCGTGCCGTTGCGACAATCCCTACAATGCGTATCGTCACAGCACGAGAGCTTGCCATCGCCTGGTATGGTGGGCGCGTGGAGGCCACGGAGGAATACACGCGGCACGTGCTGGATATCCTCGACGAGGACTATGAGCAGCGCTACTTCGTCCGCCAACACGCACTCGCAGAAGCATACCGCGTACGAGGGCAGTCCGAGGAGCAACCAGGTGACTTTATTAGCGACCTTGTGGACCATATTCTCTTGCTGAGTGTCAGCTCCGGCAGCACCAAACCTGTGCTTTGCCGCGCCATCGAGCCAGGGGCCGCGGTGCGGGTGCAATTTCCCAGGGGGGTCAGCTATGAGCGCACGCGCTTCCCTTTCTCTGCCATTCTCGAGCTGATTGGACCCTCTCCCTCTGCTCAGAACAGCTATGAGACTGGTTCCGCAAGCTCCATTGCTGTATACCTTGCCGACCTGGTGCGCAATGCGCGGCGCATCCGCAGAATGCTCTCCGCACATGAACTGGCCCGGCAATGCCAGGAAGAGGCTTCATATACGCTGGTTGAGATGTGCATGCTTGCCGGGGTCTCGCCCCAATCGCTAGAAGATAGATTGGCCGTAGCGAAACTCATGCTCAAGCACCCCCATATCTTTATGCAGAAAAGACCCTTTCTTGAAGGAGAGGGACTCGTGCTTTACGGCCTGGCGCCTTCGTGGGAAGAGGCTCTCGCAGAACCAGAAGAGGTTGAGCGGCCCGACCAGCACTGGATTCTTAGTGTGGTCGAGCAATATCTCGGCAATCCTCCTGATCTCTACCGGCGCAGTATTGACCCGGAGACAGGCGACGTCACACTCTCCTTCCACTTTCCGGCAGTGGCGAGCACAAAATACGCCGCCGCCATTGATGCCGCCGCGGAGGAAACCGGCGTCTCAATCACCATATCGCCCCACACGCACCAGGGCATTCTCACCGATGTGGCACGCCGGCTCATACCAGCAGGGCTGACAGCAAAAGGGAAACCATCGATATACGTGGATCAGCAACTGGTGCAGATCAGTTGTGAAGGAGAGGCGACGCCGGAGGCAATCCAGCAAGCCCAGGAACGCTTCACCGAGCAGACGGGCTGGTACCTTGGCATTACGCTGGAGCAGCCCAACCAGCCCAGAAGTACATACTGGAGCGCCAGCGCTGGCTCAGCGAATCGCAAAGAGCAAAACGAGGCAATCTCCACCGCTCGTAAAACGCTGGCAGGGGTCGATGGACTCTACAAGATCGGCGTGGATGGCGCCACGGGAACACTCCTGCTGCGTTTTTACTTTCCCGATGCGGTGCAATCACGTATCACGGAACAGCTCAAAACAATCGAAGAAAAAACGGACTGGGGCATTCGCATTTATCCAACTGTCCACCAGGAGGAATTGGTGGCCACCGTGCGCCGCCTGCTCCCGGAGGGGCTGTTCATCGATGGATCGCCGTCAATCTATCATGATCGCCGCACTGTAGCTCTCACCTGTACAGGTACGACAAGTCGTGAGGCGATAGAGGAGGCGCAAAGGCAGTTCAACGAGAAGACAGGTTGGCAACTGGATATTAGCGTGCCTCCCGGCGAGACAATGAGTGCCCCGGCAAGCGAGAGGGCTTTGAGTCAGGATGATGTACTGACCATAGTGCACGATGTCTTTGGCGATACCGACGATCTCAACCGGGTGGGGATTGACGTCGCCAAAGAACTGATCGTGCTGCGCTTCTACTTCCCTGATGTGGCCCAGGTACAGTATATCGAGGAGATATTGGAACTTGAAGCGCGAACAGGCTGGCAGGTGGAGGTGCACCC
>WNGL01002815.1_pt1 | contig 36502 bp, 34 predicted proteins | sample 5400591 | NCBI WGS metagenome assembly WNGL01 (sample SAMN13153377, study PRJNA577476) | soil metagenome | isolation source: 80 cm soil or saprolite under Garry oak tree replicate 1 | place: USA:California | collected 2016-06-15
TCGCTGTGGCAATAGACGCAGCCGTTTGCCACGTAAACGCGCGCGCCGCGTTCGAACATTCCAGACTGCGGCTGCGGATAGATGTCGGTGCCTTCCTCGTCGGATTGCGGATTGAGATGCCCGATTTGCCAATTCGGAATCACGGTCAATCCCACCCATGAAAAGGCGAACGTGCCGAAGATTCCGAGAAAGAGAGGAGCGAGGCCTTTCATCAATGTCCCCCCGAAGTCTCCGCTTCAACCGGGTTGAGAAATGTGGGGACAGTCGATGTGCGCCCCAATCCCAAAAGCATCAATCCGAAGTGATACGCGAAAATAAAATGCGAGGCGGTTAGCAAAAGCCCGGCGAGACTGCGCCCGCGCAGATACGGCAGCACGGTTTCCACGCTCTCGCTAAAGGCGAGCGTAGGATTCTCCATACTTGAGCCTTGACTAAAACCGCCGACGAGCAGCATGAGGGTCATCAAACCGATGCCGTAAGCCGACGCCCAGAAATGCAGCTTGATCAGCGACGCATAACGCCATTCGCGTCCGACCAATCTCGGCACGATGTAGTACATCGAACCGAAGATCACCATGGTGAAAAACGCGTACAGACCGAGGTGCGAGTAAGCGATGCTCGCCTGGGTGAAGTTCACATAGCTGGCGACGGAGCGTAGTGAAATTAACAGGCCAACCACGCTAAAGACTGTGTAAGACATCGCGCCGAACACGGTGAACCGCAGCGTGGGGCTGTAGCGCATCAGCGGAAAATACCCCTGCATTGTCATGTGATGATTCAGCCCCACAGTCGCGACGGGAATCATCGTCAGAATAGTCGCAGCGATACTGGCGGTGATCATCCACGCCGGAAAAGGGCCGTCGATGAGTCGCTGCATCCCGGTCCAGCTTGAGAAAAGCGCGTACGTCCAAAAGCCGATTGTGGCCAGGTGATAACTGTACACTGGACGCCCGATCACTTTCGGAATCATATAGTAGGCGGTGCCGAGGGCGATGGCGCCAAACCACAGAAAGAGCAGGTTGTTCGCATACCACCAGCCGACTGCCGTTTGCAAAACGCCCTGCACCGGTACGGCGAACAGCATCAACTGCCCAGCCGCATACAGCCACGGAAACCAGAGAAAAGCGCCGAGCAAATACCATTGCGTAATGTAAATTTGTTCGCCGCGCCGATAACGGAACATTAGCACTGCCCACGAGGCAACGAGCGTGTAAGCGACGAACAAGATGATCGCCGCGTAACGCGGAAACTCGAGCCACTGGTAGCCGGTGCTGTCGCCAAGAACAATTCCGCAGACTCCCAGGAACACGCCCAAGTTCCAAAGACACGCACCAGCAACAAGCAGCAACGGATATCGCAAAACCGTCCGGCACAACCGCGCCATAAGCCAGATGGCTGTGCCCATTCCCGCCATGGAGGCCCAGCCATAAACCATCACGTTCATGTGCGCCGGCCGCACACGTCCCCACGTGAGAAAACTGATATTCGAAAGCAGGTCAGGCTCGTGCAGTTTGAAGGAAACAAACCCGGCCAGCAGCGTGCCAAGGATTAACCACGCCATTGCCGACGTATAAAACATCAGCACTGGCACGCGCGTTGAAGCGTCGATGTACGCGCGCTCCAACTGCTCTGTGTCTCCAGCGACGGCAGAGACAGCCGGTTCTTTCAACGGAATTCCAGTGGCGGTGGCGTTCATGGACTCGTGGCGGGGGTCGCGGAAGCAGCTGCGGTTGGAGGTGACTGCGCCGCCACCGAAGGGGACGCAGCAGTTTGGCTCGGAGGTGATCCGCTGGGACCGGATGCTGACGGCGAGCCAGCGGCCTGGGTACCACCAGGTTTTGAAACGGCCGGCGCTGGTGAAGCTGTGGGACTCGTTGCGCCCCCGGGCGACGCTTGCGCCGGAGGAGGCGTGGCAATCGGACCCGCTGCAACAGGCTTTTTCTGCGCGAGATCTGTCGCGGTCAGCTCCATCGCGCGACTGATCGGGATGCGAACAACACCTTTGTTCTTGTCCACCCAGGCGTAAGTGTTCAGCGCTTTCTCCGCGTCTTCCTGCGCAGTCTTGAGATTTTCCATCCGCTTCTTCGCCCGCGTCTCTTCATAGTCACTTCCACGCGGCATGGGTCCAATGATCGCGAGCACGATTACACCAAACAATGCGAAGAGAAGAACGACGCCCAGCCACGTCGACAACGGAGCCCGCGAATGGGCAATATGGCGAAGAGATTCAGTGTCAGCCATGTCAGTTAACGGTGGTGAGAGATTCGATCAGGCGCGGATCACGCACGGGGAACAGTGAAGTCCTCGGCACCATTCGTAGATAAACAAAACCGAGCGTCGCGCCTATTGCGACGACTGAAAGCAAATCCCAGATGCTTGGATGAAAGCCTGTGCCGTGTAACGCCGGCAGCACGATGAGGTAGATATCGAGCATCTGCATGCACAGAATCCAACCAGCTACGATAGAAAGCTGGTGCGGATCCTTCTTGATGGAGCGCATAAGCAGGATTGGAAAGGCAATGAAGAAGCGACCGATGACCAACAGCATGCTCAACGCCCACCAGGATTGCGTGTTTCGCGTGATGAAAAACTGCGTCTCTTCCGGAATGTTTGCGTACCAGATGAGCATGTACTGGCCGAAGCCGATGTAGGCCCAGAAAACGCAGAAGGCGAGCATCCATTTTCCCATGATGTGATAATGCTCCACGGTCACGACACCTTTCAGGTAACCGGCTTGACGCAAAGCCGTGATTACCAGAACGAGAAGCGACATCGAACTGCCGGCTGCGCCCGCAAAGATGTAAACGCCGAACATGGTCGAGAACCAGCGGTAGTTGAGGCCCACCAGCCAGTCGTAAGCGCCGAAAGTCAGACACAGCGCAAACATCGGCAGGCTAATGAAGGAAACCTTGCGCATACTGATTGTGAAGCGCGGATTGCCGTCCTTGTCTTGTTCAGCAGAGAGCCTCCGCAATGCGAGCGCCGCTAACAGAAAGAACCCCAGGAATATTACAGCGCGCACGAGAAAGAAAGGCCAGTTGAGGTAAGCCCGCTTCGTATCGAGCGAGGGATCGACTCCGGGCGGAATATCCATCCACCCAAACAGGTGGTGACGGAGCAAAAGAATCGGGACAAACAGAAGCGCAAGCACCGTCAATAGTGCGGCAAGATTTTCCAATTGCCGGCGCACCACCACGCTCCATTCGGCATCGGTTGCATGATGAACGATTGTCCAGAAAAAGCAGCCGGCACACAGCGTGAAGAAAAACGCAAAAGCAAACAGCCAGGAATAACCAAACTGGTGCGGGTTCACAATTGCGCCGACGGCGCATAGCACCAGCGCGATCACTGCAACGACTCCAAGGACAAACGAGAGCCCGGCAAATCGGCCGCTGTCGAAGTATTCGCCTTCTGGCGTCGGGACGCCGTGTAACCGCTCGCTCATTTTTTTGGCGCCTCCTGCTTCGTTGCGGGTTTGGCTTCAGGCGGTTTGCTCTCGGCGGCTTTGTCCAACTCGCCGCGATGCTCCGGCGGCACATCGGCAATCGCCGCGTTTTGACTGCGCTGCAGAGCGCGCAGATAAGCAATGATCGCCCAGCGGTCCGGCACGATGATGTTCGGCCCGTAAGCCATCATCGTGTTTTTGCCATTCGTAACTGTGTTGAAAATTTCACCGTCAGACATTTTGCGGATGCGTTCGTCTTGAAGCGACACCACCGTAGCGAGCCCATATTTTTTGGTGATCCCGTCGCCTGCGGCCGCGGGGCCATGGCACATCACGCACGTGATGTTGAACCGCTGTTGCCCGCGCTCCATCAACTCGCGCGTCACTTCCACTGGAATACCAGTTCCCCACTGATCGCGCATTTTGCCGGTGTTGTAATAATCTGTTCCGACGCTGAAACTCGCGTTTGGATGCGACCAGGGACCGACTTCAATGGCCTGCGTTTCAGCGGTCTCGGGCTTTGGCATTTCGTACCCGATCGGAACTGTGCCAGGAACCGGCAAACGCGGACCGCGCCCATCCGCGAACAAATCGAGTGGCGCTTGTGCGCGCACCTTCGGCTGGCGCACCATGTCGGGAAAAACTTCAGTTGGCGGCTGCGTGCTTTTTTGGCCGCGAAACCCAAACACCGCGATGACCGCGATGGCGGACAGAAGAAAAATCACGAAAAATCCACGCAACATAATCAGTCCTCGTGAACGATGGTGATGTGTTGTCCGCCAGTTTCTTCGAGCAGCTGATGCACGCCGGCCTCGCTAAACCGCGGATCGCGCGCTTCGATCGCCAGGAAAAATCCGTCGTTGGTCACACGACTGAAGCGTTCCCAGTTGAACATGGGATGATTCCAACGAGGCAGACGGTTCATGATCTGCCACGCGAAAAATGCAGTGAACGCGGCAAAAAGCACTGTGAGCTCGAACATGATCGGGAAAAACGCTGGAACCGTGAAAAAGTTGGTCGGTTTTCCGTTCACATCGACGGGGTACAGAATCGATGACGGGCCAAACTCGACTACCGCAGCGGTGAGAAGTCCGGAAATTCCGCCAAACAAAACCCATCCGCTCAACCACGATTTTCCAAGCCCCATCGCTTCGTCCATTCCATGGATCGGGAATGGGGAGTAAACGTCCCAACGACGGAACCCAGCATCGCGAACGCGCTTCGCTGCTTCGTAAAGAGCTGCAGCGCTCTGATACTCCGCCGCCATTGCGTACACTCTGTGACCGTACGGGGTCTTCATCATCGTGTGCGCTCCTTTCCAGGAGAACGTACGGAATCGGGAGGCAGATCGTAGTGGGGGTCCGCCTCCGGTATGGCGGTCTTCACTTCGGACATCGCGATCATCGGTAAAAACCGGATGAACAGCAGAAACAGCGAAGTAAAAATCCCGAGCGTGCCGATGTAGGTCCAAATATCTACCCACGTGGGATGATAAACTCTCCAGGACGATGGCAGGAAATCGCGGGCCAGACCGCCGGCAATAATGATGAAGCGCTCAAACCACATGCCGGCGTTGACGCACATGGCGACGAAAAACACGACAAGGATGTTGCGGCGGCACCACCTGAACCAGAAAAGTTGTGGCGAAAGGCAATTGCAGAAGAGCATGCCCAACCACCAGTACCACCAGTATGGTCCGAAAATGCGGTTCCAAAACGCGAACCGCTCGTAGGAATTGCCGCTATACCAGGCGACGAAAAATTCCATGGTGTAGGCGTAGGCGACGAAAGAGCCGGTCAACAAAATGATCTTCGCCATTTTGTCGATGTGCTGCGGCGTAATTACGTCCTGCAATTTGAAGATCGCGCGTGCCGGCAACAGCAGAGTGAGCACCATGGCGAAGCCCCCAAAGATCGCGCCCGCAACGAAGTAGGGCGGGAAGATTGTCGTGTGCCAAGTCGGAATGACTGTCGTGGCGAAGTCGAAGGATACGACGCTGTGAACTGAGAGAACCAGCGGCGTGGAAATCCCCGCCAAAAGTAGATACGCCATTTCGTAATGACGCCAGTGCCGATTCGCGCCGCGCCAGCCAAGAGCGAAAAATCCAAAGAGAAATTTCCTGATCTTTGTGGTCGCGCGGTCGCGCAAAGTCGCCAGGTCCGGAACCAACCCGGTGTACCAAAACAAAACCGAGACGGTGAAATACGTCGAAACCGCAAACACGTCCCACATCAATGCGCTGCGGAAATTTTGCCAGATCCCCCAGTTGTTTGGTATCGGTGCCATATACCACGCCATCCAGAAGCGGCCGACGTGGATACCGGGGAAAATTGCGGCGCAAATCACCGCAAAGAGTGTCATCGCTTCCGCGGAACGATTGATCGAGGTACGCCATTTTTGGCGGAGCAAGTACAGGATCGCTGAGATCAGCGTGCCGGCGTGTCCGATACCGATCCAGAAAACGAAATTAGTAATGTCCCACGCCCAGCCGACCGGAACCTGATTTCCCCAGGTGCCGACGCCGGTGGAAATCTGATAACCAATGCAAAAAAGTCCGAAGGTCGCGGTGCTTGCAGTAATGGTAAAAGCCACCCACCACCAGCGCGGCGCGGGTTGTTCCACTACTTCGGAAATGCGCTCGGTCAGCCAACTGAAATTGCGCCGGTTCAGAACAAGCGGCACATGCGCAATTTGTCGCTCAGCCTCTTTGACCCTTTCAGGTGCTGCTGCGGGTGCTCCGTCCATATTTTCTAATCTGTGGTCATCCCGAGGCGCGCAGACGGCGAGGGATCTCCCACTCGGTGACTGATTACGCAAGGAACGCTCGCGTGCGGTGTGCAGCCTTTGCGAGATCCTTCGCTCCGCTCAGGTTGACAGGTCAGCGAGAATCCCGATCGACAATCGAAAATGGAAAATCGAAAATTCATCACGCTGTTTTCTCCTCCATACTCGCCACCCCGATGTTCTCCGCGTCCGGCATTTTCGGGTTTGGATTGCGAATGCGCGCGAGATAACTGACTCGCGGGACAGTGTTCAAAGATTCGAGGATCCGGTAATCGCGGTCCTGCTGTTTCATTTTTGAAACGCGACTCTCCGGATCTTTGATATCGCCAAAAACGATCGCTTCCGTGGGACACGCCTGCGCGCACGCGGTTGTGAACGAGTCGCGCGGGATGAGAAGATTTTTGCCGCTCGCGCCAGCGCGCGCATGCGCGGCGATCTTTGCTTCTTCGATGCGTTGCACGCAGAAGGTGCACTTCTCCATGACGCCGCGCATCCGCACCGTGACGTTTGGGTTCTTCTGCATCTTGATCGTGTCCGGCGCGCCTTTCGTCGTCAGCGGCGCGAAATACTCTTCGTAAATGTTGAATGCGCCCACGATCTTTCTCTTGCCGACCGGCCGCTGATTGTAATCGAAATAATTAAAGCGCCGGACCTTATATGGGCAGTTGTTCGAGCAAAAGCGCGTGCCGACGCATCGATTGTAAGCCATGACATTGAGGCCATCCTCGCTGTGCAGCGTCGCGTTGACAGGGCAAACCGTTTCACACGGCGCGTTCTCGCAATGCTGACACGGCATCGGCTGAAACACCATCTCCGGGTGTTCCGGCCATTCGCCGCGGTCTTGATTGAATGCTTTACGACTAGCGTAATAACGATCGATGCGCAGCCAGTGCATGATGCGGCCGTGCGAGACTTGTAGCTTTCCGACGACAGGAACGTTGTTCTCCGCCTGACAGGCGATCACGCAGGCCTGACATCCGGTGCACACATTCAAATCGATGCTCATCCCCCACTGCTGCGGTGCGTCCAGCGGCGGATGCGTATAAATGCTGGGCGGCGGATTTGGCAATTCTTCTTCACCCGGAATTTTCTTCGCGAACTCGCTGTTCGCACGATAGCCTTCCAACGTGGCTTCGCGGATAAGACCGCGGCCCTCGATGCTGAAATGCTCCTGCATGATCGAGAACGGGTAAGTGCGCCCGACCTTGGTCACGCGTACGCTGTCGATCCCCTGTGCTCCTGCGACAGCGAAGTGCGGATTGGCAGCCGTGCGCAGAAAATAACCATTGAAGCCGGCCTGCTCGGCGATGCCCGGCCTTTCTTTCAGATCTCTGCCCGCGTATGGCAATTCGTAGAACTGCGGCATCTTTCGCGCCCAACCCAACGGAACTGTGATCGAATTGTCCGCGTGTCCGGGCGAAACCAGTGCTGCGATGACCAACTCACGTCTGATCGGTTCCGGCGTAGCGCTTTTTTCTGTGATTGTGATTTGAACAAGGTCGCCAGTACTCACTCCAAGCGCCCCAGCAAAAGCAGGACTGACGAGGGCAGCATTGTCCCAGGTCAGCTTGGTAATTGGGTCCGGCATTTCCTGAAGCCAGCCGTTGTTGGCGTACCGGCCATCGTCCATTTCGTAACTCGCTGTTAGGACAATCTCTGGCGAATCTGCCGTCGGTGGCGGCGGCAGCGCCCAAGAACTTTGAGTCGCTCCAGGTGCGCTTGCATTGAATGCAGAAGTCTGATCACGCGGCCGAACGTGCGAAGCAAAGCCGTCGTGAAGAAAACGAGACCACGCACTTTCAAAATCTCCCGGCGGATTGGTGCCGCGAAAAGTTTCCTGCACAAGTTCGGGACCTTCTGTTTTTGGACCGCCAAGCAGCGCGTTGAGCAGGTCGATTTCCGAAAGTCCGCCAAAGAGCGGCAGGATCATCGGTTGAATCGACAAGTAATCGCCACCCGATGTGAGCGCGTCGCCCCATGATTCCAGATAATGCGCAAGCGGAACATGCCAGTGACTGAGCGCTGATGTCGCGTCCTCGTGATAACCGAGCCGCACAATCTCGGGTACCTTCTTTTGCAGATCAGCCCAGTCGAGCGGGAGCTTTGTTTGCGGATCCGCTACAAGTCCGCGCTGTGCGTTGTAAACAGGATCGCCGCCGAGAATGAAAAGTTGCTTGATTCGCCCATCGTTTATGTCTGAGGCCAGCCGTGAAATATCGATCGTACGCGGGTTCTGCGGAAGCTGTCGGACGACCAGGGTTTGGCCGATATTCTTCAGCGCAGCATTAATTCCATAAACAAGCAATTGCACTGGGCTCGGCTGATTTGCACCGATGATTACCAAGCTCGCGCCCGGTTTTGTCAGAAGGTCATTTGCAGCCTCGCTAAGCCACTGCTCATCGAGGGCTGCGTCGCCTGCCAGAGCCTGCAGATTATTAACGAGTCCGCCTAGTCCCACATCGTTTGTTCCCGCGAGGATTTTTTTCGCAAGCGCGTGCGCGAACGCCCCAATCTGGCTCGCGGGACAACGGAGCCGGTGGTCGGCCATTGCACCCGTGAGCGTGAAGCGATTCTCGACTACATAGAGCCGATTCATGCTGTCTGCCGGCGACTTCACTCTTCGACGTGACGTGAATGCGCGGACCGATTCGAGATCGCCCTGACCGCAATCGAGAAAGTCGCTGTCCAGAGCAAGAATCACATCTGCCCGATCGAATTTCGGGATCAGCCGCACTCCGGGGCCGAATGCGCTTTGCGTCGCGGCCGTTTGCTCCTGGCTCAGGAGCGGTTCGTACACGCACCAGCGCATGCTCGGGAAAATTTTTTCCAGTTCAGTGCGTAACCGTTCGCGTGTAGGAGAATTTGTTTCATCGACGAGGAACGCAAGGCCGTCTCCGCCTTTGCTGGTGAGCGCGTTGCGAAGAGTTCCTATGTAAGCATCAAAGTCGGCGCGATTGCTCGTTTTTCCCTTGTGAACAAAGCGCCGTGAGCGTGACGGATCGTACAGATCAAGAATTGATGCTTGAACAAACGTGTCCGTCGCGCCTCCGCTGGCGGGATGCAACGGGTTACCTTCTAATTTTATCGGGCGCCCGTCCACGGTCGTGGCGATCAGTGGAATTGCGCCGGTGCGCCGGGGCATTGTCGTGGCGTAGTAAAGAAATTTGCCCGGGATCGTCCACTCCACGTTCTTGGTAAAAGGAACCAGATGCAGTTCCGGCCGACGACAACTCGTGAGACCAATCCCAGCCAGCGCCATCGATGCACCCATCAATTTCAAAAAGTCGCGGCGCGACCATTCGTCGCCGTTCAGCTCCGCCAAGCCTGGGGGAAATTCGCGTTCCAACCATTGCCGAAATTCTGGCGTATCGTTCAGCTCACCCAAGCCGCGCCAGTAATGCTTCCCGTTTGCCGGTTCGGGCGGATGTTGGAAGACGCGTTTCATCGGTGGCACCCCTGGCAATTTGTTGGCGGAGTAATATTCCAGCGCTCCTTCAACGTCTCGCCGATCTCGGTTTGAGTGAGTTTTTTCTTCTTAGTCCAATCTTCATTCTTGCCGTTGGGATGCTTCGACAAGTCTTCGCGCGTGTTGCTTGGCTGCCCGTATTTCGCGACAAACTCAGCCGGCTTCACGTCGTCAGGTTTCCAATCGAGATTAAAAACCTGCTCCTCGGGCCGCAGAAAATTTTCCGGATGCCGATGGCAGTCGAGGCACCACGCCATGCTATGCGGTTTCCCTAAATACACCGTCGACATGTGATTGACAGGGCCATGGCAACTGAAACAACTGATGCCGCGGTTTACATGCGCCGCATGATTATAATAAACGTAATCGACGGTCCGATAGATCCAGACCCACTCCACTGGATCGCCCGTCTTGGAACTTTCGCGCACGGGCTCCAACTTGGGGTTGTCTTTCTGCACCTGCGTATGGCAGTTCATGCACGTTTGCGTGTTCGGCACATTTGAGTGCGCCGCCATTTCAACAAAGCTGTGACAATAACGGCAGTCCATGCCGAGCTGTGTCACATGAATATCGTGCGGAAATGGCACCGGCTGGATCGGTTCATATCCGACTTTCGTGTATTTCGGCGTGGCGTAATACCACGTCGCGCCTGTCAGGCCACCCGCGAGAACGATGCCGCAGACCAGAAGCTTGATCGGCACCCAGTTCGTCCAGCGTGGAAAGAAATTTGCCATGATAACTAACCGACGAGAGGGCGGGCGGAGGTGGATCCCCGCCCTCCGAATGAAACAGAACTGAGCTCAGGAACTGTCTGGTTCAGACGCTGCAAAAGGTTAAGGTTAATCGCTCGTCCGAGGGGTAACGGATTCTATAAATGTGCTGCGCGAGAGCAAAATAAATTTCGTGATTCATATCCATTTGAGAAGCGCAGGCGATATCCGATCACGTCAGAACTTGGGCAAAGCGTCAAGCCTGGAAGATCAATTTTTAGCCGCTGACGAGACAAAACATCAACGCGCCTTCTTCGCTGACGCAAAAGTTTCAGAGAAATGGAAGCGAAACCACTTCGACCGAAATAGCCCTGACGGAGTTTCTGGCGTCTCCGGGCGCGAGCGCATCCAACTTCGTGCCGACGCTGTTGAAACCGCGTTTCACATACCCGAGTGCGATTTCTTTTCCGAGCTCTTCGCTATGCGTTGCGCTAGTGATCCAGCCGACTTCTTTCCCCGGCACTGAAGGACCCGCAAGGTTCATTCGCGGTTGCAGCGGGACGTTGTTCAGCGAAATCAACCCGCACAATCGTTTGTTTGTTTGGCCAGACATCTTTATTCGCGAGATCACTTCCTGGCCAATGTAGCAGCCCTTTTGGTAATCGATCGTCCTTTGTTCCAGATTCGCTTCGACTGGAATGATCTCCTCTGTCAATTCAGAGCCCCAGCGTGGAATACCTTGCTCAATTCGCATCACTTCTGCAGCGACAGGATCAAGGAACTCAAAGTGCGAGGACAATCGTTGAGATAAAGCGTCACGATGCGCGGCATCGCTCCAAATGTCACACCCTGGCTCAACAAAACGCTGTACAGAAACAACTCGACCATCTTCTACCCATTGTAATTCCGGCGAGAGGACGTGAAACAGCGAGAATTGATCCGTGACGTCCTCGACTTCAACGTCGTCCGCAATCACATAGCGTTCCAACCGCGCGCGGAGTTTCTCTCGAAGATTTGGCGCCGCATCCACCAAAAAGCATTCTCCGAGTGCGCAAACGAAAATGTGCGCATCCATTTTGCCTTTTGCATTAAGCACACACGCCTCGACGGCCACTGTCTCGCTGGCCTTGCGCAAATCGTTTGTGATCTGCCCGTTGAGGAATCGAAACCTATCCGCCCGCGTGACACGAAACTTCGCACGCGCCGAGAGATCGAGAAAAGCGCCCTGCCCGGCTGGCGACGCCTGCGTCATTATTGTCCAGACGAAAGCCGGCTCAGCAGCTGTTTGAAAAAACCACGGCGCAATCGTGTCGTTTCATTAGCTGTTGCGCCTCCTGTCTCGGTGAACGCGAGTAAAGGCTGCTGTGAACTGGGTACAGCTGCATCTTCTGGTTTTGATTGTTCCGTGTGTGATTCTGGTGAGGCAATAATCGGTTCATTCGCGATCGATTCCTGATCCGGATGTTCCGGCGGCGGCTCTTCGTGAGACGTTGGACCGACTTCCTGCAAATATTTGCGTGCAACGACCGAATAATCATTGTCCCCGTGACCCCATTGCATTTGCTCGAACAATTGATCGCGAGCGGCAGAGGTGACTCCCAAGTCCAGATAATGCGATAAGGCGATCTGATTGGCGATCTGCATGTCTTTCAGCATGTGTTTTACCGAAAATTGCGCCGCAAAATCGCGGTCGAGCATTTTCGGTAGTTTCATGGCCAGAGTACCGGAATGACTCGCATTAACACGTACCGCTTCGATAAATTTTTCCAGGGGTACCCCTAAGGCTTGAACGAGCGCCAGAGCCTCCGCCGCCGCCTGCACGCTTGCGGCAGTGATCATGTTGGTCGCAATCTTGATAGCGCTCGCCTGGCCAATCTCCCCAATATGAATGATCTCTTTGCTGCTGGCCTCGAGGATGGGACGCGCTTCGCGCAATGCCGCATCGGCCCCGCCGACATAATAAACCAATTCGCCTTTTTCGGCTGCGGGTTTGCTTCCCGTAAATGACGCCTCGACAAATCGCGCTCGCCGGCGCTCGACAATTTCCGCCGCGGCACGCATCGAATCGGGCGCGACCGTTGAATGCGCAAGGATGAGGTGACGTGGCGTGAGGCTTTCGCTTAACTGCTCAACAGTTTGCAGCAGCGCTTCGTCATCGGAGACAAAGATCTGGATGTAATTGCAGAGCTCCGCCAATTCACCAGGCGAGCCAACAAAATTTGGGACGGGCTGTGGCGAGCGGTTCCATACGAAAACTGAAAAGCCTTTGCGGCGAAGGTGCGCGGCAATGGCGCGCCCGATTATCCCAAGGCCGATCACACCAATATCTTTATGGGCTGGATCTTTATGGGCTGGATCGGACATTGATGCGAGACGCTCCATTCGGGCGACGATTCACGGTCAGATTGCCGGGAAAACGGGGTTAACGCAATGCGGAAGTTGAAAAAAGGAGGCCGCGCATATGTGCGGAGCGGCTCATTCATTTTAGCGCAATTTCAGAGAGATAATACAATGCGATGGAGCCGACGATCTGCAGACTGCGCGCGCTGATCTTGTCGGTTGTATCGTCGGCTGTGTGCCACCACGGATAATCAAAATCAATGACGTCGAGTGTCGGAATCCCGATGCCGTTCAGCGGTACGTGATCGTCGATAAGATCCCGGCCGAGATAAGTGAAATAACTTCGCAAGTTCAGCGCTTCCGCAGCGGCAAAAATATCCCGCGCCATATCGGCAGGGGAATCGTTTGGAAGTGTGATGCCGAGGGACCGATCGCCAACCATGTCGAACAACAGCCCGCCACGAAATTGTTTCGCCCCGCTGCCTTGAAGTTGCCTGGCAAAATAGCGGCTCCCGTACAAACCATCAGTATCAGAAAACTGCTCGAAGGCTTCTTCGCCATCAAAAAATACCAGTTCAATCTTGCTAGCCAGCGTCGGATGCTGCCCAATGACGCGGGCTAATTCCAATACCAGACCTGTGCTTGAGCCGCCGTCATTGGCTCCGACAAACCTAATCGTGTCGAATGCCTTTGTGTCGTAGTGAGTGCACAACAAAAACACTGGGGAGGCCGCCTTTTTCTGCGTCCCAAATTGGGCAATCAAATTTACGAAGTGAGTGTTGCCGCGCGGAGTGTCTTCGGTGTATGCCTGACGCCGTGTGTTCCAACCATAGAGACGAAGTTGCTCCTCAATGTACGTCCTTGATTTCTCGAGAGCATCGGAACCGGCCGGCCGCGGCCCGAAATCGACAAGCCGTTGAACAAGGGCAAACGCTTTGTCACCGGAGAATTCCTCCCAAATCTTTGCTTCCGCTGCGCGCACAGGACCGGTCTGAAGAAGCGAAATTAAAAACACGATAGTCGTGTTGCGCAGGGCGTTTCTGTGAAATGCCGTAACGAACCGCTGTTTTTGCATTGGCGTCTGGCACCGACGCCCTACAATTTCCATTGACTCAGTTAATCCCCAGCCACTGGCAGCCCCAGAGCAGTAACGATCCGCTGGAGATCGTCCGTTCCGTAGTACTCAATTTCAATCCGCCCGCGCTTATCGCCGTGATGGATGATGACGTGCGTCGCCAGGTGTTGTTGCAATCGGTTCTGTAGATCTTCTACTGCCGTCCCGGTGGCGCTCGATTCGCTCGTTACACGCCGGGACTTTCGCCGTGACCGTCCGATCCCAAGCAGACGCGCAACCAGGCGCTCCGTGGAACGCACGGTAGCATTGCGTCGCAAAACCGTTTCCGCAGCCAGCAGTTGCTCCTCGTGCGCTTTTAGTGCGAGCAGCACTTTAGCGTGACCGACCGAAATCAAATTCTGAGCTAGCCAGACTTGCACCTGCGGATGCAGGTCCAAAAGCCGCAGCGCGTTCGCCACCGCGGCACGGCTACGCCCGACTTTGAGCGCGACGTCCTCCTGTCGCATTCCAAATTCATTAACTAATCTGGCGTAGCCCTGAGCCTCTTCGATTGGATTGAGGTCCGCACGCTGAAGATTCTCGATCAATGACAACTCAAGCACTTCCAAGTCGTTGGCGGTCCGAACTATCGCGGGTACGCTCGGGAGCCCGACTTCCTGGGCGGCGCGCCATCTGCGTTCGCCTGCAATAAGTTCAAATCGCGTGCCAGCCTGCCGAACGATCAGTGGTTGGATGATGCCGTGCTGGCGAATCGAATCGATTAATTCTTGCAATGCTTCACGCCCAAAATCCTTCCGCGGTTGCAACGCGCTCGGCATGATGCTTGCCAAGCTGATCTGGTGCACTCTCTCGCCCGACTCTCCCACATCCATGCGCTCGGCTACGGCAGGCGTGCCAATTAGCGCGCCAAGACCTTTACCCAGACCAGACCGTGCCATGCCCCTCATGCTAACGGAACAGCTTTATCAACGCAAACAGCAATCCCAGCGACGGTGCAGCGATTGGATTTCAGCCCGCCTGAAATGACATCCAATTGTCCGGTTCTCAAGGATAATCTGACCAGTACCGCCCCCCCCAAAAAAAACCGTTGACATTCGAACCTCAAATTTGGTATCAACGCGAATGGCTCCACAACAGAAAAGAATTTCCGCCCGGTAAATTTTTGTCTGTTCGGAACCCGGTGAATAAAAAAGTTAAACCAAACACAACCGGGAAAAGAAAGAACACACTCAAATGTATTCACTGATGAAATTCAGAAAGTTGCTCCCGGTTGTTTTGGTGTGCTGTGCGTTGTTCCCGCAGATTCAGGCGGGAACTTCCCCGGCTTCTCCGGCAGTCAGTCCGCCGCCCGATGGAGATTATGGGAACGGCAACACAGCGGAGGGGTTCAACGCTCTCGGAAGTCTCACAAGCGGTCAATTCAACACGGCGCTGGGCTGGGAATCACAAATGGACGTCACCACCGCCAGCTTCAATACCGGCGTCGGTGCAGGAACGCTGGACCTTACCACTGGTCGCAACAACACAGCGACTGGCGCTGGAGCATTATTGCTTAATGGGCCCGGCATCCGAAACACCGCTAACGGAAGCCATGCGCTTCTCTTCAACGACATCGGCTTGTACAACTGTGCTACCGGCGCGTTTGCAATGTTTAACAACACCGATGGATTCAGCAACAATGCCATGGGCGATTCCGCGCTGTTGTCAAATGTTCGCGCCGCTCAGAACACAGCGGTTGGTGACCTGGCGCTGGCGAGTAATAACATAAGCGGCAACCTGCTGGGCAACTTCAACACCTCCGTTGGCGCTGAATCACTCATCAATAACACCAATGGCGAATCAAATAATGCCGTAGGCGCTTACGCGCTTTGGTCGAACACCATTGGCACTGATAACCAAGCAATGGGGCAGGACGCGCTGTACAGCAACACCACCGGCACGGCAAATGTTGCCATCGGTGATTCAGCCTTGGACAGCCTGACTGGCGGCTCCTACAATACGGTCATTGGGTGGTTGGCAGGAGATAATCTCACCACCGGTACCGATAACATCTATATTGGCGCAACCTCCGGCGGCCCCGCGGTCGAAACCGGCGCCATCCGCATCGGCGACCCTTTGTTTGTTTCGGGTTGCTGGATCGCCGGCATTTTCGGCAACCTCACGCCCGGCGTTCCCGTTTACATCAATGCAGCTGGCAAGCTGAGCACGACGCCCTCCTCGCAACGCTACAAGGAGAACATTAAGTCCATGGACAAGGCGAGCGAAGCGCTTTTCGCGCTCAAACCGGTCACCTTCCGTTATAAGAAGCAGTTGGACGCCACGGGAACCCCGCAGTTCGGATTGGTCGCTGAAGAAGTCGCAAAAGTGAATCCCGATCTCGTCTATCGCGATGATCAAGGGAAAATTTACTCAGTCCGCTACGAAGCGGTGAACGCGATGTTGCTCAATGAGTTCATCAAAGAGCATCGCATCGTGGAGAAACAGCAAGCCACGATGGCCTCGCAGGAAGCGCAAATTAAATGGCTAACCGAAACCGTAAAGCAGCAGGCCACACAAATTCAGAAAGTCAGCGCTCAGGTTGAAATGATCAGGCCGACGCCACAAGTCGTGGAGAATCATTAAACGTAACGACGGTAGCGAACCATCGCCAATCGCTATAGCTGAGCGAAGCAGGCCGGTTGCACGTTGGCCCGCTCTGGGCCCAGTTGCGCCCGGCTTGAAGCGTGGGTCCCTTGGCGGGCTGTAATGCCTTGCGTACGAACGCTTGCGAACCGGCACGGCACGCACACGAACGGTACACCGCCATCACTCTCTTCATTTCAAAAAGAGGATTTCTAAAAAAAGTTATTGACATTCAAAGCTCAAATTTGGTATACAGGCGGATGGTTCCAAAATAGACGAAGAATTTTGCCCGGTGGGTTCTTTGTCTTTTCGGAGCCCGGTGAACAAGAAACCAAAACAAAACATGGACCGGGAAAAGAGGAAAACACATCTCATGTATTCACTGATTCGACTTAAAACATTAGCTTCATGCGTTCTGGTATGCATTGCGTTTTTGCCGCAAATGCATGCAGCGCCAAACGCTCTTCCCCCGCCGCCACCGGACGGCTGCTATCCGGGATTTACGACCGCCGAAGGGTGCAATGCCCTTGCCAACCTCACCGGTGGCGCTGGAAACACAGGAATCGGTTGGTACTCGCTCTTTTTCGCCGGAGGCTCCAGCTTTAGCACTGGCGTTGGTGCTGGATCGCTCGTCCTTAACACTGGGGATTCGAATACCGCAGTGGGTGCGGCAGCGATGTTGCTCAACACTACCGGCACCGAGAACACGGCCACGGGAGTGGACGCGATGGTCTATAACGACACTGGCGATTTCAACGACGCCTTTGGCGGTTTCGCGCTCTTTAACAACACGGACGGATTCAGCAACAACGCGTTGGGCGATTCCGCGTTGTTTGAAAATATCCACGCCGCTCAGAACACAGCAGTTGGCGATCTGGCGCTCGCGAACAATGACGTCAGCGGAAATGGGGATGCCAATAACAACACTGCAGTTGGTGCGCAGGCGCTCGTCAATAATGGTGATGGCAGTGAGAACACAGCCGTGGGTACAGGGGCAGGCACAAACGTAGTCGATGGCTTCAATAACACTTACGTTGGCGACTTCGTTGGTACCGACGCCCCCGACGAAGACAGTACGATCCGCATCGGCGACCTCTCGAACGGAAACGGGGCAGGGTCCTTAGCCTGCTACATCGGTGGTATCTTCAATAACCCCCAGCCTGTTGGCGGCAGCGTTGTTGAAGTTACTCTAGACCTTTCAAACGACAAGCTTGGCTGGGCTGTTGGCCCGAACACTCCTTTGCAGGTGCCTCAACGTGCCGTACCAGCGCCTCGTGGTCGAGTGCAACCTGCCGCGCACGCCGAACACCAAGCCATCAACAAGAAAGTTGACAAGTTGCAAGCAACGGTCGCGCAGCAACAGAGACAAATAGAGACTCTCACAGCCCAGCTCAGAGAGCAGGCCGCCCAAATCCAAAAAGTGAGTGCCCAGCTTGAGATGGTCAAGCCGGCGCCACAGATGGTAGAAAATCGATAAAACGTTTTCCGGGGAGCGCTGTTAGAGAAGTCAGCGCCTTCCCGCATACAATTGTAACAAACAGCCGCCGCGCGAAACTCCGCGGCGGCTGTTTTGTTTCTGGTAGCGACGCGCGTCGATTTCGATTCCCTCAGCCCGGCCCTTAAATATATTTTGCACAGGCCGCGCAAACTTTCATGCATCGTAGTACGAAGAAGAACACTGAACTCTTTACGCTGGGTCACTCTCCCGATCCCGACGATGCCTTCATGTTCTACGCAATGGCCGAAAACAAAATCGATCTTCGCGGTTATCGTTTCGACCATCGGCTGGAAGATATTCAGACGTTGAATGAGCGCGCGCGGCGCGGTGAGCTGCATATTTCCGCGATTTCCATCCACGCGTATGCCCACGTCGCCGACAAGTACGCATTGCTGCCGTGCGGCGCGAGCATGGGCGATGGATACGGACCAGTTGTCGTTGGACAACGCCGAAGCCCGAACGCCCGACGTCGAACATCGAATGCATCAATCCTACAAGTCTTCAATCCTTCAACGGCTGACGAAAGTGCTCGCGAGGCATTACATGATTGTGTAATTGCAGTTCCCGGAAAACTAACGAGCGCGTTCCTGGCGCTACAGCTCTTTCTTGGCGAATTTGATTTCATCGTCGTTCCCTTTGATCGAATTTTCGACGCCATAAAAACCGGCCAGGCTGACGCGGGTCTAATCATTCACGAAGGACAACTGACATACGAACGAACCGGTTTTGAAAAGATTGTCGATCTTGGCGAGTGGTGGAAACGCAAAACCAGCCTGCCATTGCCTCTTGGTGGAAATGTCGTGCGTAAAGACATTCCGCCCGCAGTCCGGCGAGATCTCAGCGGCATTGTTCGCCAAAGCATTGATTACGGTCTGGCGCATCGAGACGAGGCCGTGGGTCATTCGCTCGCTTACGCGCGCGATATGGGCGCGAAGCTAACCCGAAAATTCATTAGCATGTATGTGAATGAATTTACTCGCGACTACGGTGACAGTGGACGCTCGGCTATCCGCGAATTTCTGACCACGGCGTACGACAAAGGCTATATCACCGCGCCAATTCGAGTAGAATTTGTCGAATAATTCCGGAGCCACTGCCTTCTAGTCGTCGTGTCTCACTCACGCTTGGCGAAGCCACCGTTTGTTCGATATTTTCTAAGGAATCTGACTTAAGAATTTTCTTGCCACACCATTCGCAAGCGACATATCAATGATGTTTCGGTGAAGGCACTGCTGCCAGCCAGGGACGATCTTTTCCGTCTCGCCCGAGTCGGATCCTGCCTCATCGGCTGCGCGCTGCTCGGTTTTGCCGGCTGCTGGAAGACCGAACCGATCGACGAAGCGAAAGCCGCCGGAAAAACGACCGCCGATTTTCCGCAGATCACGGTCGACATCTTCAAACCGTTGGATGGCGGCATCGATCTTTCGCCCGAGGAGATCATGGGGCGCAACACTTGGAATCTCTGGAGCGGTGGCAACCAGCACTTTTGGAATCATGTCGCTCAGGACAGTTATGGATTGATGGATCTTTTGAAGATGCTCGACAACCGCAAATTTTCGCGCGGCGAGCGTTTCAAAATTCTCGGCCTGGTAAACGAGCCAGGATTTCGGGCCGCAAGTAAGCCGGATGAGTTTGGCTTGTGGCTTGATGAGCAAGTCGAACCGGAGCCGAAAGGCATCGACGAAACTGTTTACGGCAAGCCTTCGGGCGTGCTTGGCTTCCGGCTTTTCCCAAATCCGGAATTCAACGACGAAGCGCGCAAGAAATGGGACGGCGAGCGCTTCATGAACGATCCGTCCTATCATAACAACAAGCTCGTCCGTCCGTACCGCGTCGGTGTCGCGTGCGGCTCCTGCCACATCGCGCCGAATCCCAGCAATCCGCCGGATGACCCCGAAAATCCGCGATGGGAAAATCTCGCATCGGCGATTGGCAATCAATACATCAACGAGGGAAAAGTCTTTGCCTGCAATGTCGAGAAAGGCGGGTTCTTTTACGAAATGCTCGCTGCACAGCCGCGCGGCACCTCCGACACCTCCCGCATCGCGACAGATCACATCAATAACCCGAATGCAATCAATGCAATTTTTCTGCTCGCTGAACGCGAACGGATTGCAGTGCCCGAGAAAATGGCTGGCGGAACGCTCGCTTTGCCAGGGGAAGCAGAATCAACTCCAGTCCCCCATATTTTGAAGGATGGCGCCGATTCCATCGGTGTCGCCGGTGCAACGATTCGCGTTTACATCAACATTGGAATGTTTTCCGAATATTGGCTGACGCGCCACAACCGTTTGATCGGTCTGACAAAGCAACAGCCGTTCGAAATTCCTTACGCCCGCGAGCATTCCGTTTTCTGGCGCGCAACCGAGGAGCGTCTTCCAATGATCGCAGCTTTTTTCCGGCGCCTGAAACCGTTTCGTCTGGCGGACGCGCCCGGCGGACAAGCTTACATCACGACGGATTCAGCTGTAATGACGCGCGGAAAAGAAGTGTTCGCCGAAAGCTGCGCGGCGTGTCACTCGAGCAAACAACCCCCGCCGAATGTTGATCCGCACTCGGGCGAAGGAAAGGGCTGGTTCCGTGCGGAGGTGATGAAGCCCGATTTCTTGGAGAATAATTTCTTGTCAAACGACAGACGGTATCCACTCACTAAGATCGAGACCAATTCCGCGCGCGCGTTCGCGACAAACGCCAAGGCTACTCACGTCTGGGACAACTTTTCCTCGCTTACCTACAAGGAATTGTCGCCCGTGGACGAACTCGAATTCTTCAATCCTTTTGATGAGACGCATCCGATCAAATTCAAACCGAAGGAGAAGAATGTAGCGCCCGGATATTATCGCACGCCTTCTTTGGTCAGTGTCTGGAGTTCGGCGCCGCTGTTGCATAACAACATGCTGGGCAAATTCACTAGCGATCCTTCCGTGGCGGGCCGCATGGATGCGTTCAATGATGCCATCGAAAAATTACTCTGGCCGGAAAAACGGCTGAATAAGGATTCTATCTGGCGCACACAGGACGATTGCTCGCTGCATTTGCGCAAGGAATTTGTACCGAGGACGCTGATCTGGTCGCCAATCTGGAACCAGACTTTCGAAACCTCGACGTCTTTCTTAAAATCGCGAACAAGTTGATCAAGATCAAGACCACCGACGTTTCACGTGACGAAGCCGCCGACGAGTTCAACCAGCTCATTCCGGACCTGCTCGCGGCGAACAAGTGTCCCGACTTTGTTGAGGACAAGGGCCACTACTTCGGCACAGACTTGGCAGATACCGATAAGCGCGCGCTGATCGAATATCTGAAAACGTTTTAAGTGCACGTCTAAACGAAAGGAAACATATGGCAATTACAGTTGCAGAAATGTTGAAAATGTCGCAGGCGCAGCTGGACGATCTGTTTACGCAAAGTCCCGTCGGCGAAATTCCCAGCGGCGAAGCCAAAGGCACGGCGATCATCGCACCGGGAACGACTTACACACAGGACATGGCCAATTTCGTGAATCATTTTGCGTGGCAGGGAAAAATTTTCGATCCGGCTAAGGGAATTTTACGAAACAAAATTTTGCCCTTTGGACTTAACGCGATCATCGCAAAGGTGTACAAAGGTCCGAGCTGGTTGGACCAGAAGGAGTGCATCATTCTTGATTATTCGGAGACTTCATTGGTAGCGCACTGGGTGCGTGACGAGATTCGCGAAGTCGCACCGCGCACTTACCTGGGCAAAGTTTACCTTGGCAAAAAACGGTTGATTGATTTCGCCTTGGAGTTTCCGGCTGGCACGTAATCAGATCGTGCGGCCATCGGAGATGCCGTGAATTCGAACGTCAGCCGCCCAATGCCGCGCGCTAATACTGGCTCGTGGTTCCTAAACTTGGTGAGCAACACCAATATGTTCCTTTTGCAGATGGAACGCCGAGTTGATCACTGGCTTCGCCCAACATTCGACGCCACCCTTCGCGATCCAATCGCGCGCCTGGTCACAGCATTGATTAACATGCAGCGGAAGGACGAAGGCCTAAAGATTGCCGAAGAAAAACCGCTGCCGAACGAGGAGGAATACCTTAGATCGATCATCGAGAGTTTCACCACGCAGATGCGAGGACTCTGGAAACCGGGCGGTTTCGAGCGAGGCGGCAACACCAAAACACAGGGCATTGTCCGCGGTGAGTTCATCGTCCACGACAACCTTCCGCCACAGTTTCGCTATGGCATCTACGCCAAACCACAGACCTTTCATTGTTGGGTGCGCTTTTCCGGACCGGGGCCTTACATTACTCCAGACATCGACGACGTGGGTTTCATGAGCATCAGCATCAAACTCATGGGTGTGCCGGGGCCGAAGTTGATGGATGAGGAGAAATTCACGCTCGACATGTTTGGCGTTTCTACTCCGACCTTTGTTACACAAGACGTAAAGTCGAATGCGCATCTGCAAAAGTGGAGCGTGAAAAACGCGCAGATTTTTCATTTCGTTAATTTCGAGCAACCCCACATCCTGGACATGATCATGCAGGGGCTCTGGGTCAAAACTCAGAGCAGCCCATTCGAAGCTCCTTACTTTAGCTGCGTGCCGTATCTGCTGGGAGACGGTCAGGCGATGCAATATTCTGTCTGGCCAAAGACAAACAAGAAAACTCCAATCCCGCGGCTTCCTTTGCGTCCGCCCGATGATTATTTGCGCGACGCAATGGTCAAAGCGCTGAATGAAGGAGACGTGGAGTTGGACTTTCGGTTGCAATTGCAGACCGATCCATTCCTGATGCCGATTGAGAATAACGGCGTGCTCTGGCCGGAGAAACTTTCGCCACGGGTATCAGTAGCAACGCTGCGGCTGCCGAAACAGAAATTCGATTCGCCGGCACAGATGGAATTTGCCAAGAAGCTCTCTTATAACCCCTGGCATACTATCGCCGAGCATCGGCCGCTGGGTAATCAAAGCCGTGCCCGGCGGCAGATGTATTTCGAGTTATCACAGCTACGGCATAACATGAACGACGTGCCTCATTACGAGCCCACAGGTGATGAGGTATTCGATTAGGAGACCATGACGCCGCAGGGAAATTTCATGATTTTGGCACCGATCGTTCCGTCACGCGCAGCGGAACTGCGCGGCTTGCTCGACTCCATGAACGAGGCGCCGGGGTGCGTCAACCCAAACAACCCGCTGGTCCCGTTCGCGCAGTTCGACACCCTGCATTTCGCGCGTTTTGTGATCCTGGACGATAAAACCGTCGGAGACCTGCGCATTTACGGGTTGCCGGTCCGCAACTATCCGCTGTATCTCGCCTTCCTCGGCGACATGGACGGTGAGGAGGAGGCATTCCTCAACGAACTGGTGAGACGTGCGTCCGACGGCTTGCGCGCGATCTTTTCATGCTGCCATGGATTCGCGTCCGACACCGATCTTATGGCTTGGTTGAAGCTGCTGCGCAGTCCCGCCAGCGCGGTTTACGTGAACACACGCGGACGTACGGTGCGGCAGATCCGCGAAGAAGCGGCATTGCGCGATGCGATCGAAAGACACCTTGCGAGCCAGGCGTCTTCGTTTGAAGGCCTGCCGCCACGGGAAATTCATGCGCAGTTAAAGCGGTTCGTGGAGGCGGAAAAATCCGCGGGCCGTCTTACTCTGTCCGACGAGGAGGCGACGCCGCTTGGATGGACGATCAAAAAAATCTTGCACCTGATCGGCATGCCCTTGTTGGTGTTGCTGGCTTCGCCGGTGTTGATTCTGATCGCTCCATTCTATCTCTTTCAGCTTCGCCGTCTGGAAAAGACCGATCCGGAGCCCTACGTCGTTGTCGACGACGACCATTTCGAGATCTTGACGAACGCGGAAGATCATGATGTTACGAATCCGTACAGTGCAGTGGGTAGCTTAAAACCCGGTCTCTTGCGGCTCGTGACCCTCAGAGTTGTTCTTTTGGTAATCGACTACGCAACGCGACACATTATCAAGCGCGGACGTCTGGGGCGCGTCCGCACCATACACTTCGCGTGCTGGGTGATGATCGGCGGTACCGAGCGGCTGGGTTTTTTCAGCAACTATGACGGCGGCAATGAGAGCTACATGGACGACTTCATCAATAAGCTCGGTTTCGGCCTCAATATTTTTACCAGCAATGGCATCGGCTATCCCAGAACTGATTGGCTGCTCCGGGGCGGCAGCGCCGACGAACGCCGCTTCAAGGAGTTCCAGCGACGCCATACCGTGCTGACGCAGGTTTGGTACAAGGCTTATCCTGGTTTGACCGCCGTCGATTTGGAAAGGAACACTCGCATCCGTCGAGGATTGGAATCCTCGTTGATGCGCGAACAAGAGGCCCGTGAATGGCTGGCCCTGCTATGACATACAGCATGGTCGATTACGCGGACGTGCAAGGTTTGGTCCGCTTTGGTTACGGTCGCATGACCAGCGCATCCTATGCACTTATGCGCGTGAAAAATGTGGCTGCGGCGAAAGCCTGGTTGCGAGCGGCTCCGGTCACCAATGCAGTCGAAAAGAGGCCACCGCCGACCACGGCCCTGCAGATCGCGTTCACGGCGCCGGGCTTGGCTAAGCTTGGGTTGCCACGCTCCGTGATGGAAGGCTTCTCACGTGAGTTCCGAAACGGTATGAACACAGATTACCGCAACCGGCTGCTGGGTGACGTGGATTTTAACGCCCCCAAGCATTGGAAGTGGGGCGGCCCCGAGAGCGAACCGCATCTCCTGGTGATGTTTTTCGCCGAGCCCGAACACTTCGATTCTTTTGTCCAAAACACCAAAGGTGACACCTGGAGTGACGCATTCGAGGAGGTGATCTGCCTTGGAACCAGCAATCTCGACGGAGATGAACCATTTGGTTTCGCCGATGGCATTAGCCAGCCTCAGATTGACTGGGAGCAGCAGCGACAAACGCCATGCACACAATTGGAGTACACGAACATCGCCGCGCTGGGTGAGTTTTTGCTCGGCTATCGCAACGAATACGGAAAAATTACCGATCGGCCTTTACTGGACCCCGACGCGGCGAACACGGAATTACTGCCCGCTGTGGATGCGCCGGCGAAAAAAGATCTGGGGCGCAACGGGACGTATCTTGTCATGCGACAATTGGAACAGGACGTCCGAGAGTTTTGGAAGTTCCTCTATAAGCACGCTGGCGGAAATCTCACGGAGGCTGCCCAGCTGGGAGCGAAAATGGTTGGCCGCACGCAGACAGGCGATCCTTTGCTGCCAGTCCAAGATGAACCAATTCCCGGGACACAGCCAAGCACGGTTAAGCAGAATCAATTTACCTACGAAGCTGATCCAGCGGGGGCGCGTTGTCCTTTCGGCGCACACATTAGGCGCGCAAATCCGCGCAACAGCGACTTCCCCGAGCGACGCATCGGCGCGCTAAGAAAACTCATCATCATACTCGGTTTTGGTCCGACAGGTTTCTACGACGATCTGACCTCATCGGTTCGTTTCCATCGCATTCTCCGGCGTGGTCGGGAGTACGGTTCCGAACTGTCACCCGAACAGGCTCTCCAGCCGGCTCCGCCTAACGAGCCGCGCGGATTACACTTCATCTGTTTGAATGCGAACATCTCGCGCCAATTCGAGTTCCTGCAAAATGCATGGATTGCGAACACTAAGTTCTCCGGCTTAACGGGAGAGAGCGATCCCCTGCTGGGCAATCCTAAGCCGATATCAGGCTCCTCGGTTACTGGCAATTTCACAATCCCTAGCGAGAGTACTTTACGACGCCGCATCTCGGGTCTGCGGCAATTTGTCACCGTGAAAGGCGGCGCCTACTTCTTTTTGCCAAGCTTACGCGCGTTACGCTATTTCGCAGGAGCTTGAACGGTTGGGCAGCAGCGGATCATCGCGCGAAGCATGAAAAGCGCTTGTGCGCGCGCTGGTTCTCCGGCAGTTTCGTTCTGTAATGGCAGCAAATCGCAGACTGGGTTGTCTTAGTGTTTTTTTGTTTGTGGCGCTGTGCGCCAGTCTCTTCGTGAACTTCGTGTTGATGCTCGCTGCGTTTCAGCGCTTTGGCGGCATTCGCGAAGCCGAACCGATTCCGCGTTTCCGCGAAATTCTGCTGCAAAGAGGGACGCGACCCACGCTCGACAAAATCGCTGTCATTACCATGCGCGGCCTGATCAGTTCTTCGCTTCCAGGCACCGTAAGCGATTCAATGGTTGATGACATGCGCGCGGCGCTGCAACAGGCCCGGGACGATAGCCGCGTCAAAGCGATTGTGCTCGAGATCGACTCGCCCGGAGGTGAAGTAACGGCTTCCGATGAAATCTACAGCGCCGTCGTTAAGACGCGCGCAAGGAAACCGGTGGTGGTTTACATGGATTCGCTGGCGGCGTCCGGCGGCTATTACGTCTCATGTGGCGGGAAATTTTTGATGGCCAATGAAACCACCATCACCGGGAGCATTGGCGTGATCATTCAGACGCTGAATTACGAGCAGCTGTTTAACAAGGTCGGACTCGCTTCCGTGGTTTTCAAAAGCGGCAAATTCAAAGACATGCTCAATGGCGCCCGGCCAATTACTCCGGAGGAGCGCGACCTTGTGCAGAATTTCATCATGAAAACCTACGACAAGTTTCTGGGCATCGTGGCGAAGGAAAGAAACCTGCCGGCCGATCTCCTGCGAAACACGATTGCCGATGGCCGAATTTTATCTGGGAAGGAAGCACTCGAACACAAACTGATCGATGGCGTTGGTGAGTTGGATGACGCCTTTCGGAAAGCGAAAGAACTAGGCAACGCGCCGGATGCTAAAGTCGTGAAGTACGGTCCGCCTTTCACTTTAAGCCGCTTCCTTCGCCTCTTCGGAGAAGCAAATTCAAAAATCGAGCTTCAGCTTCCGAAGCAGCTCGTTCCGCAGCTGGAATCAGGCCGCGCGTATTTCCTGCCAAGCTACTATGCTCCGTGAGGATGACGAAATTGTGAATACATTTCGCGTATCTGCTAAGTGCTGTAGCGTCCGCTGTCCCCAGCGGACTATTCGGGGTGCGTGGGCATTTCATCCGCCCATGCGCTGAAGACAGCGCACACTACAGCAACGCTATCGATGCCATCTGACAGTGTCTTCGCGGCAATCGGGGCCGCGCCGGGCTTTTTTGTAAGCGTCCTGGTTCTCTACATCCTTGCCAGTGCTTATGTGTATTTTTCGCTAATTCACCAGATCCGGTCACGCCCCCCGAACTCTGTCGATCCCGGCCACTCGTCGGAGCGAGCATTCGGGCTCCCTGAAGCAGTGCTCGCTGCAGTCTTGGTTCTGTTTCTTTTGCTCAACATTGGCGCGTCATTGTCGCAGCCGGCGATTGACTTCAGCGCTCGCAATCTTTTGGCGAATTTCCTTCTGATGGCTCTGGTGGTGTTATTCATAGTAAGTTTCCTGCAGCTTCGCCGATTCGACGTTATCGCGTTAGGAGGTTTTTTCAGAATCAGTTTTATCCGTACTCTCGGCACGGCAGCGGTCCTGCTATTTTTCGCTTATCCACTGATCTTGTTCTCTGATGTCGTTATGCAGCGGCTTTTTGGAGGTGGCTCGAGCAAGCAGAATATTGTCGAGTTCTTCAGTGGATCGCACACTATCGAGCAGCGAATCGTGATCATCGTGTTCGCCGTAGCGATCGCGCCGGTAATCGAGGAGTTCGTATTCCGATTTTTCATCTATGGCGTAACGAGACGCTATTTGGGCCGTTTGATCGGGATCACTTTTAGCGCGCTTTTGTTCGCCGCAGCGCACGCACATTTTCCCTCGTTTGTGCCATTGTTTATTCTCGGGAGCTGCTTTGCGATAGCGTACGAATGGAGCGGCTCCATTCTTGTGCCGATGACCATGCATTCGTTGTTCAATGCAGTGACCCTCACGGCCCTCGCATTTCCTGAGATTTTTCGCAATGAAACTCCGTAATCTGGGCGAGAACCAACTGCTTAATCTGCTGTTGGCTGGTCCTTCGCTCGGAAAAGCAGTTGCCGTCGGGCCTGGAGATGACTGCGCTTTGGTGGCAATCCACGACCGCCGCAAGCTTCTTGTGCTCAAGGTCGATTGCGTTGTCGAAGGAGTGCATTTTCTTCGGGGAACGAGCGCGTCCGATGTGGGCTGGAAAGCAATGATGCGCCCGCTCAGTGATTTTGCTGCGACCTCGGCGGTGCCTCAGTTCGCGCTAATTACCGTGATCGTCCCAGAACAAACAAAGGTCGCGTGGATAAAAGAGCTTTATCGCGGCCTGCGCCGAGCTGCCAGACGATTCGACGTGAGCATCGTCGGAGGTGAAACGAGCAGCACACCCGGGGAAATTGCTATCTCTACAAGCGTTATTGGATTCGTCGAAAAGCATCGCGCGGTATCGCGCCGCGGTGGCAAACCGGGCGATGATCTGTTTGTTACCGGCCGGCTTGGCTGTGCATTAAGACAAAAGCATCTGCAATTCATTCCGCGGATTGTGGAGTCGCGGTGGCTGACCGAAAATTTTTCCATCCGCGCAATGATGGATTTAAGCGATGGACTGGGAGCCGATCTTCCCCGTTTGGCGCGCGCCAGCAAAGTCGGGTTCAAACTCGACGCCGAAAACTTGCCGCTTACCGGTGGCGCAAAGATTAACGACGCGATTTCAGAAGGCGAAGATTACGAATTGCTCTTTGCCATTTCACCACGCGACCGAAATCGGCTGGAGCGAGAATGGAAAAAAAGATTTCCAAGATTGCCCCTGACCCCCATCGGTTCGCTCTCTCAACTGTCAACTAAAGACAATCAACTTCTCCCGCGTGGCTACGTTCATTTCCAACAGTCCGGTTGATACTGAGGCAATCGGGCGTCGATTTGCGGAGCATATTCATGCCGGATCGGTTTTGGCTCTCAAGGGAGATTTGGGGAGCGGTAAAACGTTGTTCGTCAAAGGTCTCGTCGCCGGGTTGGGTAGCAGCGTCAATGTAACGAGTCCCACCTTCACCATCCTGCATGAATATCGAGGAGGGCGACTGCCGGTGTATCACTTCGATTTTTTTCGCGTGGAAGATCGACCATCCGTCGCGCGACTTGGCCTCGATGATTACTTTTACAGCGACGGCGTCTCGGTGATCGAATGGGCAGACCGCTTCCCTGAATTCATTCCCGAACAAGCGCAGTGGGTTTTGTTCGAGATAAAATCGGAAGCTCAACGCGCAATTACCTCTCAATGAGAATTCTTGCGCTCGAACTTTCCACAGCGCGCGGCAACCTCGCGTGGCTCGATGGAAACTTCAAAAATGCGCGTGAATGGCCTAACGACCGGAAAAATTCTGCGGCATTCTTTCAGAATCTCGAAGCCGTCACGAGAAAGTTTGGCAGCCCCGAAATAATTATCGTCGGCCTTGGCCCGGGTTCTTACGCGGGTACGCGCATCGCTATTTCGGCTGCAATCGGATTGCAGCTTTCTTCCGATGCGCGCCTGATCGGCCTCCCTTCCATCTGTGCCATGGAATGCGACACGCACGAATACTGCATGATCGGGGACGCCCGCAGGAAATCCTTTTTCTTCGCGCGCGTTCGTGACCGCGCACTCGCAGAAGGCCCAACGCTTTACTCTGAGGCAGAAATGAAAAAGAAACTCGATAAGACTGAATCAACGATTTCGATCTTCTGTTCGGAGTCCCTCCCGCAATTTCAGCGCGCAGTGATTCGTTATCCCTCGGCTGTCGTGCTGGGCAGACTTGCGCAAGAGGCCGGCCGCGGCTTTTTTTTGCCACCGCTAGAGCCGATTTACTTGCGCGAGCCGCACATCACCATGCCGAAATGAAGGAAACTTATCGTTGCTGGGCCGAAATTGATCGAAGCGCACTGCGGCACAACGCGAACGTCGTGCGGGATCGGATCGGGTCTGCTGAGATGCTGGCCGTAGTGAAAGCAAACGCTTACGGCCATGGGTTACTCGGCGTGGCGCAAACGCTGGCCAATGATGCCCAACTCTTTGGCGTCGCCAATGTGGACGAGGCGCTCGCTCTGCGTGAAGTCGTTCCGCATCCAATCGTTATCCTCGGCCCGCCAACTCCAGAGGAGAGACCGTTAATCGCAGAGCGCGGATTTATTCCGACGATCTCCAGTTACGGAGAAGCGGAAGCATTCAATCGACTCGGGCCGACGGTAATCAATTTCAAGATCGATACTGGCATGGGACGAATGGGCGTAATGGAAAATGAAGCGCTCGATGTTTTCAAACGCATAGCGGCGTTGCCAAACATCGAGGTTCACAGCATCTCGACCCATATGCCGGTATCGAACGAAGACGGGGAATACACGCGCGACCAACTCGTAAGATTCCGCAGGATAGTCGAGCAGATTCGCACTGAATTTCCGGCCAGTTACAAGGCACACGTTTTACAAAGCGCAGGCATACTCGCGTTCCATCTGCAGACATTCGATCTGGTCCGTGCTGGCATCGTGCTCTACGGCATTTCGCCTATCTCGGAATTTCAGAAGCTGCTCAAGCCGGTGATGACATGGAAAACGCGCATTTCTTTGATTCGCGACATCCCGAAAGGGAGATCCATCAGTTACGGCCGGACATTTACCACTCCACGAAAAATGCGGATCGCAACGCTCTCGGCCGGTTACGCCGATGGCTACCCGTGGCATCTTTCAAATCGTGGCGCTGCCGCCCTGGTGCGCGGCCAGCGTTGCGCTCTACTCGGCCGGGTAACAATGGATTTGATAATGATTGACGTGACTGGCGTCGACGGCGCGCAAGTAGGCGAGGACGTTGTTTTAATGGGCCGCGATGGGAACGAAGAAATTTCCTGCTCGGAACTCGCTGAGAAGGCCGGCACAATTCCATGGGAAATTGTCACACGGATTGGCCCGCGCGTGCGGCGCGTACTTGTGTGAGCGCGACCCTCACCTCAGTCCTCGGGTTGGGATCGCGACCGGGTGGAGCGCCGAAGAGGCGGACGACGAAGTCGCCGGTGAGGGTTGTTTGTCATGGTCCATGCGTTTACGCTTTTTACGTTGTAACGCTTTAACGGTTTAAACGACTGATGTTCCAAATCATCTTTAACGAGCTGAGCGCAGCCGAGATTTCAGCGCTGCCGAAAAAATTACAGCTCGAATTGCTGGCGCAGTTTCAAATATTGCCCGAGGACCTGGATCAGCTCGACTCGGAACGGTTCGGCGTCATCGAGCGCGCGGGAAAAAAATTGTATCGCTATCGCGCGAAAGATTACCGGATCTATTTCGCGAAGACTGACCAAGGTATCAAGGTGCATCGCGTTTTACACAAAAACACTTTTCGCGATTTTCTCTTCCGCAGCAAACTGCCCGTTTCAGAAGACGCGCAACTAGGCGAGACACGCGAGTTTTGGAAACTAATCGAGGAAGGCGAGCGAACGCGGAAGGTGTGATCGCCTAGGTCCCGTCCCACTGAGTCCGGCTCGTCAGACTAAGGACGCCCTACTTCATTAAGAGCACCGAGCGGCTGCGCTTGATCTCGCGCGTGATCTTGCGGTGCATGTAGGCCGGCATGCCGGTCACGCGACGGGGAAGGATTTTGCCGCTTTCGCTGACGAATTTCTTCAGGAGATCGGGGTTCTTGTAATCGAGTGCTTCCAGAGCAATATCGATCCGGCGCCGTGGCATGGGACGATTGGCGCGGCGGAACGCAGAACGGCGCTTTGGAGTTTTTGGCTGCATTAAGTCGCTACTTTGTTTCGCGGTGCAATGTGTGCCGCCCCAAAAAGGGATTGTATTTCTTTTTCTCGAGCCGATTCGGTGTCCGCGGACTTTTTTTGTTCCGCGTGGTCATGTAGCGCGACACGGGTTTCCCCAAGGCTCTCGCCTCAGTGCACTCCAAAATGACGATTTCCTGCGGCATCGGCGTCACTCCTTCACTTCCGTTGGCGTGACTTCCTCCTCCTCGCCGTCACCTTTCTCCTCATCAGTCAACCCGAACAATGAGGTGACAGATTGACGAACCCGGGAGGCTTTGCTCTGCTTTTCCAATCGTGATTGGCACTCCACGGTAAAACGCGCGAATGGGATTGCTTCGAGTCGCGCACGCGGGATCGACTTCCCAGACATTTCGCACTTTCCATAGGTCCCCAGTTCGATCCGTTTGAGCGCCTCATCGATCTCATAAAGGGCATCCTGCTCCTGTGAAAGCAAACTCAACGCAAAATCTCGATCGTATGCGTCGGATCCGGCGTCCGCCTGATGCATGCCAAATGCCGAAGCTTCGCTGCCTTCCGCGCGGGAGCGAAGAGTGCCCTGTGCTACGCCGGCCATTGAATCCACCACAGCATCCCGAAGCTGAAGCAGCTTTTGTTTTTGCTGCCGAATGAATGGATCGAGCTTCCTTTCGCGATGATTCAGGCCCAGCAGAATCGCAGGCGATTCCATGCTCTGTTGCCTTGATTTCGTCGAACGCCGCGCGGGCTTGGTGCCGCGCGCGCTCCTTTTTGACGCAGCCTTCTTCGCGTGAATCTTACGTGCCGGTCGCGTCTTCCGCGCAGCCGACTTCTTCGCAGAACTCTTCTTTTTCTTTGGTTTTGCCATAGCGTTTAAGCGCCCTCTAATCGACTGGCGCCCGAAAAATGGACGCCTAATTAAGAACATTTCGCTGATCGCGCAAGCGGATTCGGTGAGAAAATCGAGCTTTCTGTGACCAGATACTCTGCGCTGTAGCGTCCGCTGTTCTCAGCGAATAAGTGACGCGTTTGTAAGTCGTTGCGGTGAGGAGACCGCACACTAGAGCGATGTTCGCCTGCGTTGCTGGGCATCTACGAGCTGGCGCTGGAGTAATGCTGCAGGGCAAATCGCCAGAAAACGCGGGACAGCCAAAACACAACGGTTGATGCGACAACGAGATGAACCATCAGCGGAAGCGGTTGTCCGAATGACTTGATCAGCAGCCGCGCGGGAATATTCGCGATGATCACCACTGGAATGATCCAGCCGAAAATTACGCGGAACAGTCGCGGGAAAATCGCGTCCGGATAACGCGCAATGTTCAGAAAATTAAAATAGCCGTAGACCAGTCCCTGAGCGCGCACGATCCAGAAACTGACCGCGGCCAGGCCAAGCATTATTGAATAATGCACCGCTATGCCAAAACCGAGCGCGGTGATGTAAAGCAAGACGGATATTGGACTCGGGACTACTCCCAAGCGCGACAATGATATGCAGACCACAGCACCTCCGAGCGCGGCGTTGACGATGCTATCCAGCCCGAACTGTTTCGTGGATACCGCAAACTGGCTATCGATCGGCAGCACAAGCAGCGAATCCAATTTTCCGGTGCGGACAAGTTCCGGAATGTTTGCGACGTTAACGAAGAAGAACGCCTGAAAAAGCTGGGCGATCATCTGGTGGGTGCCGACCAGCAGCACGACCTCCCACTTTGTCCAATCGCCGATCCGATCCACATTGCCGAAGATGATGCTGAAAAAAACAATCTGTCCGCAGAACCAAAGTACTTCGACGATCATCCACAGGAGGAAGTTTGCCTTGAAACTCATCTCCCGAATGAGCGAGTTGCGCAGCATGATGGAATAAATTTCGATGTAACGGCGCATCGCTTGTTCCTGTCTCCTACTTATACGCGCAGTCAACCGCCACTCACATGAAACGTTTTGTCCCCTGGATCGCCCTGATCATCGCGCTGCTCATTGTCGCCTCCGTGGTGCGCCAATGCCGCAATGGTGGCGCCGCAAATTATCAAACTGCAACTGTCACGCGCGGATCCATTACCCAGGCAGTGACCGCGACGGGCACGCTGAATCCCGTAGTCAATGTGCAGGTGGGCAGCCAGGTCTCAGGAAATATCGCAAAGTTGTTTGTTGATTTTAATTCCCAGGTCAAAGCCGGTCAGGTGGTCGCGCAAATTGATCCGGCCCTCTTTCAAGCAACGGTCACTCAGGCTGAGGGCGACCTGGCCAGCTCGCAGGCCGCGCTGGAGCTCGCGAAAGTGAACGCCACGCGTACCCAGGACCTTTTCGCCCGGAAAACATCCTCTCAGGCAGATCTTGATCAGGCGATGGCAAATCTTCATCAAGCGGAAGCGAACGTGAAAATCAAACAAGGCGCGCTGGACAAAGCCAAAGCGGATCTTGATCATTGCACGATTACGTCGCCGATCGATGGCGTTGTTATCTCGCGGAGTGTCGATGTAGGCCAGACCGTCGCGGCTAGCTTGCAAGCACCGGTCATTTTCCAAATCGCCAACGACCTGACCAAAATGCAGATCGATGCGAACGTCGCTGAGGCGGACGTTGGCGTTCTCGAGGTGGGGCAGAATGTCGATTTCACCGTGGACGCTTTTCCCATGCGCACGTTCCACGGCAAAGTCGTGCAAGTACGAAACGCTCCGATCACGGTGCAAAACGTGGTGACTTACGACACCGTGATCGGCGTAAGTAATCCCGATTTGAAACTGAAACCCGGAATGACGGCGAACGTCTCAATCATCGTCGCGCAAAAAGACAACGTGTTGCAAATCAAGAATGCAGCGTTGCGTTATCGGCCTTCGGAAGGCGGGCCCGCAGAAATCCGTTCCGCGAAAGCGGCCAGTGGCGGATCGCCTTCCCGTGCGCCAGGCGGTGCGCAACGTGGTGCCGGGCGCGAGCAGCGAACGAGTGACCGAACCGTCTATGTTTTGTCCGGTAGCCGACCGCAAGCCGTTCAGATTAAGACAGGAATCAGCGACGGCATCGTGACTGAAGTCATCGAAGGATTAAAAGAAGGCGATCGCGTCGTCACCGCCGAATTGGCATCGAAATCCCCGGCGGCATCTCCGCCGCCGAATCCATTTTCCGGCGGTGCGCGGCGGTTCCCGTAATGATTACGAAAACAGAACTCGTCCTTCTGCTCGCGCGCTGCTGTAGCCGCTTCGCTGTGCGAAGCGCGCCGCTGACACAAAACGCACACGAGAAGGATGAGAGCCCATGAATAACGGCGCACTCGTTAGGCTGATCGACGTACATAAAATTTATCGCACCGGCGAAATGGAAGTGCCCGCCGTGCGCGGCGTGTCGCTCGAAATCAAACGCGGCGAATTCGTAGCGCTCATGGGCGCCAGTGGTTCGGGGAAATCCACGCTCATGAACATCCTCGGCTGCCTCGACCGGCCGAGCTCCGGCAGCTACTTCCTCGATGATGCCGATGTTTCTGGATTAGATCGCGATCAGCTCGCCGATATTCGCAATCGCAAAATCGGGTTCGTCTTTCAGAGTTTTAATCTTCTGCCCCGCACGTCCGCGCGCGAGAACGCCGAACTGCCGCTCGTTTACAGCACCCAACGCTTGTCGCATACGCAGCTTCGCGAGAAGGCTGATCGCGTGCTCGTATCGGTCGGGCTCGCCGGTCGCGAGGATCATCATCCCGGCCAGCTCTCCGGTGGCCAGCAACAGCGCGTCGCTATTGCACGCGCGTTGATCAACGAACCCGAAATCCTCCTCGCAGATGAGCCGACCGGCAATCTCGACAGTCGCACGAGCGTGGAGATCATGGCGATTTTTCAGCAACTGAACGAGCGCGGAATCACAATCATCATGGTAACGCACGAACAGGACATCGCTGCTTACGCGCAGCGCAATGTTATTATGCGCGATGGCTTGATTCTGGATGATCATGCGGTTTCGGAACGCGCGAATGCAGCAGCACAGCTTCAACAAGGCATCCCTTCGACGGTTTAACGCTTTAATATTTTAACGAGCAAAATGAGAATCGCACCCACGTTTCACGTCGCCTACCGCGCACTGCGCCGAAACAAAATGCGTTCGGTGCTGACTGCGCTTGGCATTATCATCGGCGTCGGCGCAGTCATTGCCATGGTCGGGATCGGCAACGGTGCCAAGGCGCAGGTCGAAGCGCAGATCGCCAGTCTCGGAGAAAACGTGATCCTGATCTTTTCCGGAAGCACGACATCGAGTGGCATCCGCACCGGTTGGGGCGGCGCGGGCACATTGAAGATCGAAGACGCTGAAGCGATTCGGCGCGAAGTGCCCGGCGTCATCGGCGTCAGCGAAGAAGTTGTTTCCACGACGCAAGTTGCTGCCGGAAATCAAAATTGGTTTACCCGGATTTTCGGCGAATCGGCGGATTACTTCGATATTCGCCAATGGCCGCTGGCAGACGGCGCGCCGTTTACCCCGCAGGACGTGCGCAGCGCGAACAAGGTTTGCGTCATAGGGCGCACAACCGCGACGCAGATTTACGGCAACGAAAATCCGATCGGCCAGATTTTGCGTATCAAAAATGTGCCGTTCACGATCACCGGCGTGCTCACCGCTAAAGGCTTGAGTCCACAGGGCGTCGATCAGGACGACATCGTCGTCATGCCGTACACCAGCGCAATGAAACGCGTGATCGGCGGCACCACATTGCGCAACATCAACGTGCAAATCGGCGATCCGGCTCAGATCCCAGCTGCGCAACAACAAATTATTTCGTTGCTGCGACAACGGCACAATATCCGGCCCGGGCGCGATGACGATTTCACCGTGCGCACCCAACAGGAAATCGCGGAAACCGCCACGGCCACTTCGCGCGTAATGACGGTGCTCCTTGGCGCAATCGCAGGCGTGTCGCTGTTAGTGGGCGGCAT
>WNGL01000868.1_pt1 | contig 36459 bp, 23 predicted proteins | sample 5400591 | NCBI WGS metagenome assembly WNGL01 (sample SAMN13153377, study PRJNA577476) | soil metagenome | isolation source: 80 cm soil or saprolite under Garry oak tree replicate 1 | place: USA:California | collected 2016-06-15
GCCGCCCGGACTACGTCATCCTCACCGGGATCTGCTACGGACTGTGGGACCGGGACGAGTCGATCGGGGACGTGATCGTCTCGCAGACCGTGTACGAGATCGACCATCGCAAGATCGGCGACGGCGATGACGGTCCTGCCGTGCAACATCGAGGCGAGCGGGTGGTCGCCGGCGTGACCTTGCTCGACCGCTTCAACGCGGCCACTGTCGGCCGACCGCGGCCGCCGCGGATCCATTTCGGCGAGATGCTGTCGTCCAACACCCTGGTCGACTCGCTCGAGTTGCGCGCGAGGCTGCGGCAGGACTTCCCGGACGCGGCCGGCGGGGAGATGGAAGGTGCCTCGGTCTATGCCGCCGCGGCGCGGGCGAAGGTGGACTGGATCGTGGTCAAGGGGATCTCCGATCGAGGGATGAACGTAACCGACGAGCACCAGGAACTGGCCGCCCGCAACGCCGCCGAGTTCGTCGTGGACACCATCGCGCTCGGTGGTTTGCGCCGACGGGTGTCAGCGAAGGAAAACCTGCTGTAGTTCGGTCACGAAGGATTTCAGTCCTTTGGGGACTTCCTTGTCGAACAGCGGGTAGATCTCGTCCCGGTCCTTCCGCCGGCCGTTGCGCAGGTGCTGCCGGGGGTAGCTGATGATCTCGGTTCCGTGCCGGTCACGGAAGACCACGCCGGACCGGTAGGTCTCCCGGCCACTCGCGGAGAAGCCGGAGTACTCGCGGTGTTCGAGCGTGGGCAGGATGTCGGCCGGCAACCGTAGCGCGGAATCCCAGTCCTTGATGTCGATGCACTTGTTGTGCTTGCTCGCCCAGAAGCTTTCCCGGAGCGCGACGAGAACGTCCAGGTCGAAGTCGTGCCGGTCGTACCGGCTGTCCTCGTAGCGGTCGTCGAACCGTTTGCGCTCGAAGGGTTTGAGCCGCTCGATCTGTTGTTCTAACGGCATCTTCATCTCGACGACGAGGTCGACATCGCTGTCACCTCGGATGTTCGTCTCGTTCACGTACGAGCCCTGGACGAAGGTCTCGTACGTGAGCCGTTCAGCCGGGCCGATCGGCGCAGGGCGTCCGACAACACGCCATGCGTCCACGACGGCAGGAATGAGCCGGGTCGCTCGGACCAGGACCGGATCGTGTCCGGTGAGACAGGCATCGCGTTCCTTCCGTTCATCGCGGGAAGAACAGACGGATGAACATGGCTGGCGTCTGTCGGCCGCCGAGCCAACGGACCCACCGGTCGCGGTCTCCACCAATGATCAACAGCAGCACGGGGTCACCTTGCTGTGCAAGCGTTTCCATCGCCGCCAGGTCGATGGTGCTCCGCGTCGTGCCGTGGATCGGATGCGTGTGCCACGCACCGATGTAGGTGACGAGCCCGCGGGTGCGGAATCGTCGGTCACTGACGCTGGCACGGGCCGCCGCAGGGTCGAACAGCAGTCCACTGGCGGACGCCGCGCTGCCGGGCGGCGGTTGTTGGGCGTCGGTCACCCACACGACGCGGCTCCCGCGGTCGATCTGACCGAGCAACAGGCCACCGGTCTCACAACCCGGGCCCCGGGTGGCGGCGGCGCGGGCCGTTTCGCGCCGGAGGTCGGCGAGGGCCGAGGACGCCACGCGAATCTGATAGTCGTGTTCGGTGTCCTCGTGGACGAGATCGTTCCGCCACTCTAACCGCTGAACGGCAGGGCCCTGCTCGGTCAGTTCCGGCGAGCGCACCACGGTTGCCGTCCGCAGGGGCACGAGCGCGTTCGACGGCAGTGGCGAGCCGAGTCGTGCGACCGCGTCGGTGAGCAGTTGGCCCGCGTAGGCCGCGAGGTCCATCGCCGACCCCACGAACGTCGGGTCCGAGCAACCGGGTTCGGGCAGGAACGGCTCGGTGCGCGGCGGATCCGGGAAGAAGTCGTCGAGCACGTCCCGAAGCTGCTCGTCCGCACTTGCGTCGATCGCGAGTTGCCGCAGGGTGTCCACCCCCGCGCCACTCGCACCCGGTGCGTCCAGCGTGGCCACGGCACGTTCGCAACGGTGTCCGACCATGACCGACAACAGCGGCGGCTGCCTGTCGTCATGAGCCGTCCAGCGCCGCAGCTCCAGCGCCGCGGCCACGGACCGGTTCGCCGTCGCGTCGATGATCAGGTCGAACTGGGGCAGCAGGTTCGCGCCGGCCAACAGTTCGACAGCGTCCGCGACGAGACCATCCACGGACGCACCGGGTACGGCGCAACGCAGCCGGTCGGCCAGCACCGTCGCCTTCGGAAACCCGATGTCGTTCTCCTGGTACTGCTGCTCTGGGAATCGGCACCGGAGACCGGCGCCGGATGGAGCGAGACCGGCCAACGCCGGGACCGACGCCAACTCAAGCATCGGGCGAAGGGAGACACCCGATCTGTGCCCTGTCCACCGCCACTGACCGCGATGTTCCACGAACACCTACGCCGGTTCGGCACGGACGCCGACGGCTACCTGTTCCGGGGAGTCCGCGACACCGGCCAACTCTCGGAGAGCACCTACAGCCGCGCCTGGCGCGCTGCCCGACAGGAAGCACTGACTGATGAGGAATACGCCTCGCCGCTGGCCCGGCGCGCATACCACCTCCGGCACGCGTGCGTGTCGACGTGGCTCAACGGAGGTGTAGCACCAACGCAGGTCGCGGAATGGGCCGGACACAGCGTGGCAGTGCTGCTCCAGATCTACGCCAAGTGCATCGCCGGACAGGAAGATCTGGCGCGCCAACGCATCGCCGATGCGCTTGGCCTGTGACAACGCCAGTAGAACGGCCCCGCGCATTCCCCGCAGATACCCGCCGACGGCCAGATACGGCCGGACATAGCCGGACACCACAAGATCAGCCCTCCACGTCGTTTATGCAGGTGGAGGGCTGATTGGTGTGCTCGGGAAGGGTGCCCCCGGGCCGGCTCGCGCAGGAAGCACACGGATTCTCAATCCGCTCAGCTTCCCCCGCCGGCTCGTTCAGGTAGCACACGCCTGACCGCGAAACCACTGGTCATCGAGGCACGAGTGCCATTGGTGATGGAACGACGCAGGCCGGTGCGCCAGCCGTGACCGCTACGACGCCGCCACATGGAGCCGACCCATCCTGCTGTCCTCCGATCGAGCGAGACATCACCCTGCGTTCCGTGACCCTAATCGCCGCCGTCGTGGTTGCCCTCACATTCATCTTCGGATTCGGCAACCTACTCGACCTCGCACTGCGCCTGGGTGTACCGAGTTTCATCGCACCATTGGTCGCGCCAGCCGTCGACCTGTCGGTGGTCGGCCTACTGGTAGGCACCCGCTACCTGGCGATCTGCGGAGTGAACCCCGCACAGTTGCGGCCTGCGCATCGGCTGCTGGCCTTCGCCAGCGTAGCGACGCTAGCCTTGAACGTGATTGATCCCTTGGTTACCGGACAGGTAGGGAAGGCCGCCTTCGACGCGGTGGGCCCACTCTTGCTGATCGGCTGGGTCGAGGTCGCGCCGGGATTCCTGCACGCGATCGCGAACACCGAGCCTGCATCGACCACGACAGCTCAAGCCGCGGGCCCCTGCGTCAACGATGATCTTGACTTCGCCAAGGATCGCGCGGGAACGATGGCCCGTGACATTAATGACGCGACTGTCGGGCAGGCGCCCCAGCCATCTGGGACTGTGCCGGTCGACGGCACCTCAGACCCACCGTTGCGGTCACTTGGAGAAGCAACAGGGCATCTCAACCACACTCAACGCGAGCCTCGGCGGCAGCCGATCGAGAACCTGTTGGAGCAAGCACGCCAGATCGACGGGTGGCACCGCGGCATGTACCTGCGGCCAGTGTCTGCCGAGACGCTGCGCAAACGCTTGCGAATCGGTTCTGCCCGTTCCCGCTCCTTGGTCGCCATCATCCGCTCGGACGTACAGAACAGCGTCGATACCCATTCTGGCGGACAAGGAGGTGTTCGGACGGCTGCAGGCGTCGAGGCATCAGGGACCAAACCGTGACAATTCGATGTCAATGCTAGGCTCCGGGCCACGCAGCGTGCCGGTGATCTCGACCGAGGTTACGCTCGGTGGGTCGCGGGAGGCATGTGCGCGTCCGGAGGTGTGGCAGTTGATCTGGCCCATTCAGCTTGTTACTTCCGTGACTTCCGGGCTCGCCGTCGCGTCGATCGTCGCGGGAACTCGCTACTACTGGAAGCGGACCCAGGTACCGACGGTAATGTCCCGTCCGGTTGGCAGGAATCATTATCTCCGCGCGATCCTGCAGGCATCGACCGGCCCCGATATCGAGTCCGTACAGGTGGTCGCGCCCAGGTTGACAAGGGCGGCAGAATACGGCTACGTGCCGCAGATACAGGACGCGTGGGGTGTGATCGCCAGGACTGCGGCGGCGCAACTCATCACCTGCCCGTATGAGAGCTGTATCGAGGGCGCTGTCGAGTTGGCGGCCAGGGGTGTCGAAGTTCGGATCAACCACTCGCTGGACGCCAGGAACGTCACATATCATATCTTTCAATCGAAGTCCGACAGTGTCACCATCATGAACGACAGGAGTGGTGGTCGCGACAGGCCAGTCAGATTGAGCGGTCCCGCATCCTCCAGGATCTTCCGGAGCCATTTCGAGGATCTCTGGCACCTCTCGAAACCCTTGGAGGCCATCCTGTCCGAGCGAATCATCACGTTGTGCGGCCCCGGTGCCGATAATGAGCAGGCGCGCCGAGTCATGTATGAACAGCAGGCGCGCTTCGAGATGGACGACCAGCTACTCAACAATGTACGGACACATCTGGCGTTCCGGCACGGCAGCCCTGTCGTGTTCATCGTCGGACTGCCCGGTTCGGGGAAGTCTTTTGTTCGGAGTCGCCTCGCGCAGCGACTGCGTGCGTTGCGCATCGAGGTCGCCGAGGTGACCGACTATGTGTACGCGTACCGCGACTTCGTCCATGGTTCGATTCATCTGAACAAGGACCGCGGTTCGGGCTTCGAAGCAGAGGAGGGCGGCGCCTTCAAAGTCGCCTCGGAAGAGAATCTTCAGCCGGCACTGCGCGAGCTCGCGATGAAAGTGTGGCAGGGTATCAACGAGAGCGAAGTAAGCCTGGTGGAATTCGCACGCGCCGACATTCTGGCTGCGCTGCGTGAGTTCGGCGACGATATAGTGCAGCGAGCACAGATCGTCTACGTCCAGGCTCCGCAGACCCTGCGGGAGAGTAGAATTCGACGCAGGGCGAATCCGCCGGTGCTCCAGGTTTCGGGTCTGTCCGTCAGCTTGACGGTGTCGGACAATCATAAGCTACCCAGTACGGTCGGCAAGTCCCTCTACGGTATAGACGACCTTGATGCACTGCGGAAAAGCAAAGTCTGGGAGGGTCGCCTGTCATATGTCGAGAACGATAGGGACGATCCAGATTACCACCGCATAGACGCTCAGCTGCACTATTTCATGGATCAGGTGCTGCGTCCGTATTTCAACTCGATGGCGTAGGCGGTAGCCATAACTCGACCTTGGCTCACTTGAGCTGCGGTTGTCCATGCTAAAGACACCCGTAATGATCTTGGTGTAGGTCGGTGGTGGACCAGTGTCACCCTGTCGGGTTCCAGAAGTTAGCCGCGTTCGTGACCTGCTGCGATCCGAGTGCTCGGCGTGTCAGGAATGATCGTGCGCTGTGTCGTTGCTGGTTGTATCAAGGTCGAGTTGTTCGATCGGGATCCGTTCCCGGATGTGTCAATCCCCTCGAATTGTGGAGACGTTGTTATGCCACTTGGGTACGGACCTGCGCCGTTGATGCCGCCCGCGCCTATGCCATCTGATGCTCGAACGGGATCGGTGCCAACCCGTCGTTGGCGCTGTGCCGGCGGGTGGTGTTGTAGAAGTCCGCGATCCAGGTCGCGATCCTGATCCGGGCCTCGGTCCGGGTGGCGAACCGGTGGCGGTGCACGAACTCGACCTTCATCGTGGAGTTGAACGACTCGGCCGCGGCGTTGTCCAACGCGGACCCGACCCGGCCCATCGACTGGACCACGCCCAGCGCCTGGCAGAGGGCCGCGGTCGCCGCGGCGGTGTACTCCGAACCGCGGTCGCTGTGGAAGATCACCCCGTCTACTTGGCCGCCCCGGGTCGTGGCGGCCATCCGCAGCGACGCCACCACCAGGGCGGAGTCGTGGTGCGCGGACATCGCGTACCCGAGCATTCGACGGGAGAACAGGTCCTCGGCCGTGGCCAGGTACAGCGGTCCTTCGTCGGTGTCGATCTGGGTCACGTCACCGCACCACAGCACGTCCGGTGCCACCGCGGTGAACACACGTCGGACCAGGTCCCGCACGACCGGCCGTTTGCCCTGCCGGGTCAGCGACCGGCGCCGCTTCGGCGCTCGCCCAGCCAGGCCCAGCTCGGCCATCCGGGCCGCGACGGTGTTCTCCGAGACCTTCCACCCAGCTTCGCGCAGGTCATCGGTGATCCGGGGACTGCCGTAGGTGCCGCCCGAGGCGGTGAACAGCCTGCTGATCTGCTCGTCCAACCGTTCCCGCCGCAGGTCCCGGGCGGTGGGCTGGCGGTTGATCCACTTGTAGAACCAGGACTGCGAGACCTCCAGGGCCCGGCAGGCGATCGTGTGCGGAACGCCGAAACCGGTCCTCTGGGACGCGATGAAGTCCGCCACGATCACTGGTTCATCGCGTCCTTCACCCACAGGACCACGGAGCGCTTGAGGACATCACGCTCCATCTCCAACTCCGCCTTTTCCTTTGCCCAATGTGCTTTCTCGGCCCGTAGCCGGGCCAGTTCCTCGCGTTCGGACTCGGCCACCGGACCCTGTGCCTGGGCCTGGCGCCGGTCAGCCTGCACCCAGTTGTGCAGGGTGTAGGGGCTGATTCCCAGGTCTCGTGCGACCTGGGCGACCGGCTTGTCGGTCTCGGTGACGATGCGCACCGCGCCGGCCCGGAACTCCGGGTCGAACTGACGCCTGATGTTTCCCACGACCTGATCATCTCTCTTGGTTCAGGTCTCCACGATACGAGGGGAAGCACAGACACCAGTCCCCGCCAGACCGACGAAGCAACCCATCTCACCGCAGCGTTCCTGCTCGCTGGCCACCGCAACGTCATCGGCACCCTCTGGCCAATCGACGACCACGTCGCCATCAGCATCGCCCGGGACTTCTACACCCAACTCACCCTGCACGCCGACACCCGCCGACGCCCTACACCACGCGCTCCGCCACTGCCGCGGCGAGCACCCGACGCTGCCGGCCCACTGGGCCGCGTACCTCCACACCGGCGCCTGACCGGCTCATACCGCCGGACGGGCCACGGTGAGCAGCGCGGTACCCCCGGCTGGCTCAGGATCTGCGGTGGCGAGGCGTCCACAGGCGTGGATGCTGGCCAGCAGCTGGGCGAACTCGTGGTCGCTGTCGAGCCCGGCGCGCAGGTTGCAGGCGGCGTATCGCCGGAGAAAGAGCGGCATCGTGTGCGCTTGGCCTGAATGGCCAGGCAGTAGTACGGGGATCACTCGGAATCGGTGGTTTCGGACCCGTTGGTCGATCGAGCTGCGTGCCTCCTCGCCCTGCCAGGGACCGAGGCCGGCCGAGCCGAACAGCACGAGGCAGCTCATGCTGTGCGTCATCGCCTCTTCCAACGCTTCCTGGCATGGCTCGCCGGGTATCAGGCACCACAGGTCCAGGAAGACGCGCACGCCCGCGTCGGCCAACCGGGTTGCCAACGCCGAGGCGAGGCCGCGATCCCGGTTGTTGTAGCTGACGAATGTGTCATAGTCCCGGACATCGATAGTCCTGCTCATCAGCGTCTTCCCGTCTCGGTCGGCGTCGTTGGAGTCGAGCTTCGGTGCTGCCCGACCGAACCGATCCGTGATTGACTGCGAGGGCATCGTCGGTAAACAAGTCACCGAGGACGCCGGGATGACGGAAACGCTGGGGCGGCCAGGCAAGCGGACGGCCACGGTCTGGCAGAGTCCGAACGTCGGCCTGGGCTGGTTGGCGCGCACCCTGCGCTATGACGCCGACGAGTTGGAGTTGGCCACCGCGAAGACATTCGCCCAGCGACTGGCCCTGCTGCCGGGCGCCTCGGCTATCGGCCCGGCGATGATCTCCCGCCTGGAAAGCGGTACCGCAACGTGGCGGATCGAGCACCTGACCTCATATGCGCGGGCGCTGGATGTGCCGACCTCGCGCCTGCTGGCCCCCGCCTACAAGATGTACAAGGCATTCGGTCAGCGCGATGTCGCCCGTCTGCTGCCGGTTCGCTACACCGACGAGCAGGAACAGGCAGCGGCCGACATCGTGGACGCGCTGCACGGCGACGATCCGGTCAGCACCGCCGAGTGGGACCTGCTGTCCGGCTACCTGGTCACCACACAGCGCAAACTGGGCATGCGCACCTGGGCGATGCTGTGCGCCCGGCTGCTGCTGGAAATCTGCGCGACCCAGGGATCCGACCAGGACATCAGGGCCGAAGCGCTGGTGCGGATCACCACCCTGGAACGAGCCGGCACCATCGCCCTCGCAGAGGCCATCGGCACCGCCGAACAGGCGGGCAATCCGATGTCGTTCATGCCGTTGAAGATCTTCCAGCGGTTGCCGCGCAAGGCGCCGCAGGAATGGATCGTGAACGCGCTGCTGGATCCGCCGGACCGGTGGTTGCTGCGCGAACTGTTCAGCAGCGTGGCCGTGCTGGTGGCCATCGGCGAATGGGAACCGTCAACCCGACAGCTCGCGGCCCTGCGGCACGTCAGTGCCGACGCCACCCTGGACTCCGATCTGGAGCTGGAGGTCCGGCGGGTCAGCCTGCAACTGCTCAGCTCGCTCGACCGACGCGCCGCGGCCTGGGTGCAGCCACGCACCGGGGAGCCAGAGCTGATCTATCTGGCCAAACCCACCGAGGGCATTGACCCGCAGCAGACTCGGTACCGGTCGTTCGCTGGTGGGTTGGCCGCACAAGTGCAGGAATCCGGCCTGCGCTGGCAGGGCAAATGGGCCACGGGCGAGGACCGCGTGCTCACCGAGGTCCTGACGCACACCCTGTTCGGCCACGATGACACCGCCCGCAGCGCCTACACCAGTCTGCTGACCAACTCCGGCTACGTACGCGCCCTGCGTCTGGTGCTCACCCGGCATCTGACCGACCAGAACGCACACCAGGACGCGACTGTGGTCCGCGCGCTCATCCGGCTACTGGGCAAGATCGCCGCCGGTGAACGTGACGGCCGGATCATCTTACGCATGATCGACAGCCCCCTACTCGACATCGACACGCGTGTACAGGCGTGCTGGGCGCTGGCCAACGCTGCTCCACGACTGCCCCACCACATCGTCCAAGCCGCGTTGCACGCCTGCCGGCACCGGCCGTTCGGCCAGCAGGCCGTGACGGTGCTGCGCGCCGCGATCGCCTCCTGCGGCCGAAAGGGTCTGATCGGCCCGCTACGTGAGTTGATCGACGATCACATGGTGCCCACCGAGGCCCGCCATGAGTGCGCCTGGTGGCTCTCCCTGCCTCACGGTGTCCTCGCGTCCGTACGTGCGGACCTGGCTCAGTAGGGCTGAACCGAAAGAACGGACGCAGAGCTGTCATCGAGCATCGCCGCCTGTGCTCGGTCGCAGCCGAGGAGGGGTCTCACCCATTGATGAGACACCAATAGAAATGGGTCAGGCGACCATGGTTGCCGATGTCTCTCTGCCCGGTGGACCAGCAAATATCATGGCAGACTTACAGAACAGCGCAGAATAGACCAATTTTGCTGGTCTGATGCAGCCTGCGAGTCTCGCGGTAGGACCGTTACTCGATCGTGTGGTCCCAGCTCGAACGGGCGATCTTGTGATGCTATGATGCTCTCCGGCATCAGTCGCGTACCGCTCTACAGGGTGACTCCCGCGTGCACGCATGGGGGACCCGGATCATGTAGACATACGGGCTGTGGCTAGGATTGCCAGGTGATTCACTTGCTGGCGGCGATGACGATGTACGCGGGGGACGCCCACCCGCTGTGGTGGTCGTGGGTTCCGTTCCCACGGATCCCGTGGAGCATCATCGCTGCGTGACGGGAGCAGCAGGCTCCATACCTGACGAAGCGTTCCATTACGTAACGTGATCAGCTACTGGACGCCTCCCCTTGCCTGAACAGGGGAGGCGTCCCTTGTCGACTCACGTGGTCTAATGGTATTACTGCAGGGGTTGATCGCTCATCACTGTCCGGCAGTGCCCCATGTCGCGGCGTCGGCATCGACGCGTCAGCTATGTCGAGGCCGCTGATGAGGTCTTCGATGGCGTCGGAGTGTGGATCGCCGATGTCTCGGAGGATGATCCATGCTTCGTGCCAGCGTGCGTGTGCCTCGTCGTATGAATCGGTCATGGCATAAGCGTGTCCCACTGTCTCCAATGACCGTGCTTGGGCTCGTAGGTCGCCGATAGTCTGGTATTGCTGGACCGCCTTGAGTCCGTACTCAATGGCTTCGGACCAGCGCCGGAGTGCCCCGTAGGCAGATGCCAATACAGATAGTGCACGGGCCATCTGGCGTTCGTCAAAAATCCTTCTGTAGAAGATGATGGCGTCCTCGCAATAGCCAATTGCAGTTGCTGGACTATTGTTGACGACATGCAGTTCGCCGAGTGCAGTCAGCGTGTCGGCTTGTCCGCCGAGTTCGCCCAACTCTTCATAGATACGCAACGCTGCCTGGTAATGATTCGAAGCTTTATTCGTTCGCCCCATTCTTTGGTAGGCGTCAGCCAAATAACCAAGAACATTGGCCTGCCCAAAGCGATACCCAGCATTCTCGAAGACGCGGAGGCAATGCGTACATAATTCAACGGCCTGCGACAGATGGTCGAGCTGTATGTAGATATAAGCCAGGCTACTCAGGGCGGTAGCTTCATACTCGATCGCGCCGATCTGTTGGAAGATGGCCAACGAGCGTTGGTAATAGGTTTTCGCGGCGTCGTACTCCTGAAGTTGCCCATGGATTACGCCGAGGACTGTCAGAACCCCGGCCTCCCCCTCCGGGGATTCGGTCGCACGCGCGCAATCGAGCGCGGTCTGGTAGACCTGTATCTGTTCGTGCAGGTCACCACTACGTCGGCGGAGGAATTCGTAGAATTGGCCGGCGAGCCTCCAGGCGTGGTCGTTGAAGGCGTTGGCGGCTGCACAGCGAATAATTTCGATGACATTGGCACGCTCAGCCGCGCACCAGGTCAATGCCTCATCCACGCTCGCAAATGATTGCGGGAGGACGTCGCTGCTGGACGGTAGTGCGGGAACTTCGGGTCGGTTCGGTACGATCATCCGAACGGCATTTCGTAAGGTGCCAAGATAGTAGTCGAACATTCGCCGTAACGCTGCCGTGCGTTCTGTCGATGGTTCGACGTCCTGCGCCAACCGCTCTGCGAAGAGGTGGAGTAGTTCGTGCATGCGGAATTTCTCGGCGCCTTGTTGATCCACCAGATGTGTGGTCACCAGGTCGTCCAGTATTTGCTCTGCGTCTGTCACGGGCAGACCGGTGATAGCGGCTGCGGCTGACGGGGCAAAGGTTGCGCCAGGATACCAGCCGAGTCGTCGGTACAGCAGACGGGCCGAGGTAGGCAGGGCATCGTAAGACCAAGAGAACACGTGGCGTAATTTGGTGCGTTCATCGCCGTACCCTCCAGCGTCGAGGAGCTTTTGGCGTTGTGCGCGGAGTTCGGCGACGAGTTCTGCGAGCGGTGCGTCTGAACGGGCTACGATGTGCTCGCTGGCTACCACCAGGGCCAGAGGCCAATCCGAGCACAGGTTTGCGAGTTCGCGTACGGCTTCCTCGTCTTGGTCCGTCCGGCCGCTCCCGATCTTGCGGGCAAGCAAGGTAATGCTTTCGCTGCTACGAAGTGTCTTGATGGAGATACGGGAGGCACCGTCCCGCACAGCCAGCCCATACAGCTGGTTCCGGCTCGTTACGAGGACCGGACAAGCGTTGACCGCTGACAGCACCGGTCGGATATCTTGTGCTTCTCGAACATTGTCCAGCACGACGAGTACACGCTTGCCAGCGAGGGCCCGACGCAGCAATGTGACGCATTCCTCGACGGTGCGCGGTATTCCGTCGAGTGCATACCCCATCCCGCCAAGGAAGTCGTGCATTGTTGCGACCGCACTGTGCGGCCTGCCGGGCCCGTAACCGTTCAAGTCAGCAAAGAGCTGGCCGTCAGGGAAATGATCGCGTCTCGTAGCCGCCCACTGGGTGACGAGTGTGGTTTTCCCGATGCCTGGCGCTCCATCAATAACGACGATCGGCGGGGACACATGTTGGGCTAGCACCAACGCGTCGAGCTGCCGCAGGGCCGATGATCGTCCTGTGAAGTGCGCCGCGGTCCGCGGTAGCTGCTCAGGGAGCGTCGATAACGCACCGACCGCAGTTTGCCTTGTGCCTGAAGAAGTCGGACGCATCAGTTGTTCATAGAACGCAACAAGCTGATCGCTGGGCTGCTCATCCAATGTGGACCGCAATCGGTCAGCGAACATACGGTAGAAGTTCCGCACCTGATCCTTGCCGTTCACCATGGCGAGCGCCGCCATCCACTGTCTGGCAAAGGTTTCATCAGTGTCGTACTCGGACAGTAAGGGCCGAAGGCCACTGATCATCCGGCTGAATTCGCCCAGCGTCTGATACTCCTCGAAGAGTCGATAGTAGGCCGGCAGCAGATCGTTGACAACGAGATCATGACGTTGTTGGTCCGCCCACGGCGTACGTAGATCGGCGAGCGGCGGCCCATCCCACAACGCCGTGGCGGCTTGGAACAGGTCGACCGCACGACGGTGATCACCTTCCCGCGCGGCTTCACGTGCGGTCAGTACGAGCTGGCGGAATTGGTAATAATCGACATCTTCCTGATCAACGGTGAGTCGATAGGCGCCATGCTCGTAGCGTAGGGACACCAACACGCCTGCATCTTTCAGCGCGGCCCGAAGCTTGGTGACGTGGATCTGCACCGCCTTATACGGCCGTTTTGGCGGCTCGCGGCCTTTGACTGGTTGCCGCGTCCTCGCCGGATCGAACGGCTCTTCCCACAGTGCATTGACGATCTTGTCGACCGGCACCAACGCGCCAGGTGACAACAGCAGGACACCTAACAGACCGCGTGCTTTCGGCGGTCCAAGTTTGACGGGACGATCATCGATCCGCAGAGATATGTGTCCCAGTATGTGAAACCGCATGGGGTCGCCCCTCTCGTACCGCGATGGGGTACGCCATTGGCAGTGTCACCCGTCTCATGTCCTGTGATTCCGCTGATCACTCAGCGATGCGCAATCGTTACGCTCTGACGGCGCGGGTTGAAACCGGCTAGAAACCGCCACGCTCGGTCGCCCCTGGATCGTGGCAAGCGTCTGTTCAGGTAGCGAGTTCGGGGGGCGATCATGAGCGAGGCAGCGTGGCTATCGGTTCCGTTAGGTATCGATGCGTCAAGGTGGGTGACGCGCGCTGACTGCCGCACGGTGCTGGTGGTGGTGCACACGGTTGCGACGGGCCATCGACTGCTGGACGTGGTCGGCTTGATTGAGGAGGACCTCCGGGTCCAGGTGGTTTTTACGCAGGCCCCGGACGTGTTCGGCAACGGGGTAAGCGACTTTCTGCGCGCGGTCAACGGCGTGTGTATTCCCTGGCAGCAGGCCGTTCGGGAGCGCTTCGACCTGGCGATCGTGGCAGCGTATGGCGGCATTCACGAGTTGCACGCACCAGTCATGGTGTTGCCGCACGGTGCGGGCCGCGGCAAGCGAATGGTACTGGCGGACGGTGGCAAGAACTCGACGAGTTCCGTGTATGGCTTGGATGCGGCACGGTTGCTGCGTGACGGCCGACTCGTGCCAGCGTCCCTCGTGTTGTCGCATATGGAACAGCGGCGCGTACTGGCCCAGCAGTGCCCAGCCGCACTACCGGTCGCGGTCTTAGCTGGCGATCCGTCATACGACCGGCTCCGGGCGAGTGTCACTGCGCGAGACGCCTATCGGGCTGCGCTATGTGTCTGCGAGCAGCAGCGGTTGGTGGTCCTGGCCTCGACTTGGGGGACGCGCTCGTTATTCACACAATATGTCGAGCTATTGCCGGACTTGGTGACGCGGTTGGACCCGCAGCGGTATCGGGTCGCCGTGTTGGTTCACCCGGCGACATGGTTTGGCCACGGCCCCCGACAGATCCACGCCTGGCTGGCGGGAGCACGCGCCGCTGGATTGCTGGTGATCGGTCCGACTGTCGACTGGCGTGTTGCCATCTTGGCTGCGGATTATGTGATCGGCGACCACGGGTCTACGAGCGTGTATGCCGCGTCGATCGGCGTGCCTGTACTCCACGCCGACCCCTCAATCGCCGACATCGCGCCGGGTTCACCCCAGGAGTGGCTGAGCCGGCACGCGCCCAGGTTTAACCCCGCCGAAGTTGTCGAACCGCAGCTACAAGCCGCGGCCGCCAAGAGCCGTGCAGTGGCTGCGTCGGTTGCGCGGCGGTTGACATCCTGTCCGGACCAGGCACACCGCATCCTGCGGGACGAAATGTACCGGCTCCTCGGCCTGTCCGTGCCGGGTCGACATCGCGCTCCGGAGCCGATCCCGGTGCCAGACCAGATGGTGGGTCGACATGACTGACATGAGCCACTGCGGTATCTCGGCATCGTATGGCGACGGATTCGAGTCCGATGCTGTCGTCGTTGAGCTCGGGCGAAGCGGGCGGTGTTGGGTGCAGAGTGCGGATATCCTGGTCAGCGATCACCCTAGCCTCCGAGCAGCTCGGCAGTGGCTGAAGTCAGCGTTCCACAGCTATCCAGGATGCACGGTGGCGGTCACTCGACACACAAATCGACAGTGGTTCATCATGGCCGTCCGCCGCCACCCACCCTTGCTGGTGGTTGCCGGCAAGGGTGGCGCCGTGCCCGACCGGCTTGTCGAATCGGCCGCGCGTGCCCTGTACGCCTGGATGTTGCAAACCGGGCACTTAACAAGCGGTTACCAATGTCGGATCGGGTTGGGTATGCCGGGGCCGCGGTAGGTGGCTGGCTCACCCGTCCCGGGAGTTCGTCTCCGCCGAGAGATCACCCAGCAACTGGCCACTGATCGCGGTATGGCGGTCAGCCTCTGTTGCGTCGCCGGTTCGCCGCGCGAGCTGAGCCAATGCCTGATGTATCCGAGCCTGCTCGAAAGTCGAGCCGAGCTCGGTCATCATCGCCAGCGCGTGCTGTAGCGTCATAACTGCGGTTTGATCGTCACCTCCCCGCATCTGGACGTGTCCAAGGGCGATCTCGGCACGAGCAAGGTTGTAGGCATCAGGTGGCCGCAACGCGGACAATACGGATCGAGCCTCGCTCAACCGGGCCACAGCCTGGTCCAACTGACCCAATTCAGTCTGTACGTCCCCGAGTTCGATCAGCACAATACCGCGGGTTCGGTCGCGGTCGGGCTCGGACACCAATTCGTCGAAGATCGCCAGATTTTCGCTGAATGCGGCAGCCGCCGACTCGAACCGACTCTCGCGTGCGAACACGACGCCCTGCGCATAATGGGCGTCAGCCTCACCCCGTCGATCCTGCCGAGCGAGACTCAAGCGCAGCATGTCACGGACATGCCGTTCGGCGGCGTCCCACTCGCCGAGCCGGGTATAGGCGATCGGCAGCCGCTTCCGCATGTTGTTCTCCGCGTCAGTGTCTCCCCAGGCTGTGGCCGCTTGCAGAGCGATCTCGCCGACTTCAACCTCGCTTCGGTAGTGCTTATTCACGATGAACAGTGGCTGCATAGCGTTCGCGAGGCCACAAGCCAATGGAAACCAGCCGTTGTCAGCCGCCTGACGAATGGCTGCCGCCAAGGTGTGCCGTTCCCGTTCGAACCAGCCCAGCGCACCCGAGTAATCGGCGATGTCCCGTGGCGCGACGAACCCGGCGGTGTTCGACTGGAAGGTGTATGGCCGGGCTCGTCGTCCTGGAAGGACAATCTGGTCAGCCGCCTGTCCAACCCACAGATACCACTCCAGCATCCGGCGCAGGATCATGGTCTGGTCCTGCGTCTCAGCATGTCTGGCCCGGTAACGGGCATGCGCCCGGACAAGATCATGTACCTGGAAATAGTCCTCGGTGACTTCAGTCAACAGGCTGCCGTCCAGCAACTCATTCAACCGACGGCGGGCCCGGATTGCATCGGCATCTATTGCCGCAGCGACAACCTCGGTACCGAAGTTGCTGCCAGGGTGGATTCCCAGCGCCTCATATGTACCCCGGGCTGGGACCGACAAGCCCTCGTAGGAAACGTCAAATGTCGATTGCACAGACAGGTCGCTGTCCAAGGACAGCGCTTCCAACCGGCGTCGCTCGTCCCGCAACTCATCTACAGTGCGGGCCAACGATCGACTCGGGTGAACGGCAGTCAGGGCGGCAGCCACGACCAGCGCGAGCGGCAATCCGCCGCACAACTGGATCAGTGCTTCAGCCTGGCCTCTTTCAACGGCGATCCGCTCAGGCCCAACATGATGCTCCAGCAGCATCAGCGAACTCTGGGCGTTCAGCGGTGCGACCTCAAGTAGACGCGCTCCGGCTGCCACCAGGCCCAACAGGGGTCGCCGACTGGTCACCACGGCAGCGCTTCGCGCGGAAGTCGGTACGAGAACCTGGGCTTGTGCTGCGGAGACAGCATCGTCTAGCAGCACTGCCAGCGAGCGGTTGGCGGTAAGAGAGCGGTATAGTCCCGTACGCTCAGCTAGACTTGGCGGTACCCGCCGGGGATGCACGCCCAAGGTCCGCAGAAATTGTCCCAGGACATCCTCGGAAGCCACCGGCTCGCCGGTGGCCGAGCCGAGATTCGCGTACAGTTGGCCGTCTGGAAAGCGTTGGGCCTGCTGGGCTAACCAGCGCAAAGCGAGGGCTGTCTTCCCGACCCCGCCCGGCCCTCGGATGACTACCAAAGCAGGTGCGGACCCGCTGGCCGACTGTAACGCATTATCCAAAATCGACAGCTCAGCCTGCCGGCCGGTGAAGTGTGCGGGAGGCGGGAGCAATTGTCTGGGCACAATCGGTGGACCATGGGCTCGATGGACATGCACACCGCCATGCACCACACCAGCTTGCACAATCGTGCTCTCGACAGAAGCGGACACCACGTTGCGAGTAACAGGCGAATCAACGTTCGCGTGACCAGATTCATGCTCATCCACCGAACCACTCCCCGTAGCAGTACGGCACTTCACTGACCGACCATACGGTATGTCGCGCGTAGTAGGAACGTCGTTACGGTGGATAGACCGGATGGGATGTCCTTGTAGTCGTGGTTGGCAATGTGCGTGCGCCGAGGTTCAGCAGGCTGACAGCGTCCTGGTTGTGGACTTTGTGCACGTGGAGACGGTGCTACTCAAGGAGCGCCTGTCTGCGCTGATCGTCATCGAACACCGCACGCGCCGGACGTACCTGGCTGGCGTCACTGCGAACCCGACCGGCGCGTCGGCGGCTCCCGACCTCAACGGCAACGACATCGATGTCGGCCCGTTCATCCGGGACGCTGACGAGCGCACAGTGTATGTGGCGTGGCGCGCGTTGCCGCTGCCGGAGGACGCCGGCTTGCCGGGCGGTGACGAACTGTGCTCCGCGCCGGTGAACGACGTCCGCGAGCTGGTCGCACGCAGTTCGGCGGTGGTGTTCGATCAGCAGGACGGTCGATGGCGGCCCGCTCAGCAGGGCGACGTGCGGCCCACGGCGATGCTGGTGTTCGACGCCGCCCAGGGCGGCTACCGGTCGGACATCGGGTTCGATCCGTCGCCACGGTCGGCCGTCGAGCCCGTCGACGTGGTCGGCGAGCGCCCGGACTCGCTGGACACCGATCCGCAGTCCAGCGGGAACCCGGCCTGGCTGTCCCTCGCTGAGCACCTGGCCGACACCAAGAAGAAGGAAGCACGAGACCTGCTCGCGGAGCTGGCGCCGGAGCTGTCCCTCGCGCATCGAGAGGCCGTCGCGGCGGCCGCACGGTGGCATGACCTGGGGAAATCGACAACTACCTTCCAGAATTCCCTGGCCAGAGCCAACCCGCAGTCGCCGCCGCCGGACGGGGACACGGTGTGGGCGAAGTCGCCGGGGACGGCGCCACTTCGTCACGATCCCCCGCACTTCCGGCATGAGCTGGTCAGTGCGCTGCTGCTGTTGGACGAGGGCACGGGCCTCGTGGCTGACGTGGACGAGCCGGATCTGGTCTGCTACCTCGCGCTGGCCCACCACGGGAAGGTGCGGCTCGCCGTGCGGGCGGCCGAAGGGGAGCCGGCTGGCACCGTTCTGGGCGTTCGGGACGGCGAGACCACCTTGTCCGCCGAACTACCCGGCGGGCGAATGCTGCCTGCCCGTGCGCTGTCGTTGGCGGCGACCAGGATCGGGCCGGGTTCGTTGACCGGCCGTGCCCGGCGGTTGCGGGACAGGGCCGATCTCGGGCTGTTCAGGTTGGCGTTCTACGAGGCGGTGGTCCGGTGCGCGGACTGGAAGGCCAGCGACAGCCCGGGAACTCGGCGTGCCTGACCTGGAAATCGTGGGCTGCCACACGACACCGCTGGGTAGCTACCTGACCGCCGTGGGCCTGTTGAGAGCGGTGTCTCGCACCCTGGACGGGCAGGCAACGGGACGTTGGGAGGGGCGGCGGTTCGTCCTGACCGCCCAGCGCAAGTGTTTCTCTCCACCAGGATGAATGTCGTTTCGCAACCAACATCATCCCATCAGAGCGGTACCTATCGCCATCTCCCGGTGCGTGTCACCGACTACTCACGGATTCGGGTCTGAGGAGAATCATGAAATCAGCTTTCGGGTGTAGCTGACGGTCGATCCGAGATGTCCGGTTCACGTTGGTCGCAAACAGTATGGGCAGGCAACGTACGTCACGTGCGTGCGTGCGTTACACACGAACACGAGACTGACAGAAATGGCGAAGATTCGCCGGGATACCAGTATGATCAGTGTCGATCGAACGTGTTCCGATGTTCCGACACGACGGGGGTACCCCGGTGTTGGTTGATCAGTCGACACCAGAGATCATGGTCAGTCGTTGATCCGGGGTTGGTCGAGTGTTGTCCCGGTGCCCGTTGGTGTAGGAGCTGGGAAGGTACGGCGCGAGTGGTCACGTACGGGGTCAAGTTGCAACGTAGCGACGATCTGCGACTCGACAGCCATCCCGACGGTTGCGCCGAGGACACCTTCGCCCAGTGGTGTCGCGACAGGCTGGCTCAGGGTCACCGCCTGGCAGTTGATCTTTTCTCCGGCGCCGGTGGACTGAGCCTGGGAATTGAGGACGCCGGTTGGAAGGTTGCGGTCTCGGTCGACAATGACGACAAGGCGATACAAACCCACCGCCACAACTTCTCCGGGCTCGCCCTCGCCCGCGATCTCGGTGATCCTGCGCAGCGTGACCAGTTGGTCGAACTGCTGCGGGACAAACAGATCGACCTGTTGGCCGGAGGTCCACCGTGTCAACCCTTCAGCAGGGCTGGACTGAGCAAGATCCGTAGCCTTGTGGAGGCGGGGCACCGTGAGGAACACGACCACCGTCGTGAACTGTGGCAGGCGTTCCTACATGTGGCACTCGCGGTACGTCCACGTGCCGTGTTGATGGAGAACGTGCCAGACATGGGCCTCGGTGACGACTTCGCCGTGATTCGCTCGATGATGGGAGCCTTCGAACGCGAGGGGTATTACACCCAGCTTCGTCTGGTCAGTGCGTCAACTTACGGAGTTCCCCAGCATCGACGTCGCCTGATTCTACTTGCCAGACGCGATGTGGAGCATTTCGGATGGCCGAACACGCAGGAGCCCGAACCGATCCTGCGAGACGCCATCGGCGACCTTCCCTCACTGGACGGCACGATCGGTGCTCGCACGCTGCCCTACTCAGGTCGGCCCAACGACTCTCCCTTCGCTCTCGCGATGCGGGATGGTGTTCCGCAGGATGTCGTATGGGACCACATGACACGGCCGGTGAGGGACGACGACCGGCGGGTGTTCCAGAAGATGGATTCGACCACCGTCTACGGCAAGCTGCCGCCGGAGGACCGCCGGTACTCCGGTGAGACGTTCGACGACAAGTACAAGAAGTTGGACTGGGAGGCCCTCAGTCGATCGATCACCGCGCACATTGCGAAGGACGGTTACTGGTACATCCACCCGGACGAACTACGTACGCTGACCGTACGTGAGGCCGCCAGGATCCAGACCTTTCCTGACCGGTTTCGCTTTGTCGGAACACGCAGCGACGCGTTTCGCCAGATTGGCAACGCGGTGCCGCCGTCCCTCGGGCGGGCTGCGGCGTCTGTGTTGCGTCCTGTCGAGGACAGCGGAGTGATGTCAGGGGCAGCACCTGTCGACTCTCGATGGACCAGGGTCAGGCAGGCGCTGACGACATGGGCGAAGGACCGGCGGCGTCGATACTGGTACGCATTGCCTGCCAGGACGGTGTCGCCGGCGGTGGCGGCCGTCGCAGCGCTGTTGACGGCTCGTGTCGTCCAGATCCAGGGTGTGGCCAGGGCGATGGACACGGTGCGCAACAAGGATCGACTCACCCGACGGGACCTCGACAAGTTGGTCGACGAACTGCCTACCGAGGCAGGACGAACGGCCGTCGAGCGGTTCTGTCCGCTGACGGGCAAGAGGAAGATCTGGGCTGACGCCGACCAGTTGGCGGACGCGTTGGCTATGAAGCCGAACGAACGCAGGGTTTTCGAGATGCTGTGTGGCCGCGACGTCCTATTGGCGACACAGTCGACATTGCGGGTGGCCGCGCGGCTCGCTGGCAGCCGTTCTGACCAGGTTAACCGGATGAGCGACGGGCGGGTCGACCTTGCCACGGTCGTCGGCGACGGACGGGACGCACCGCTGAGGGCAGGCGCGCTCAGGTTGCTCGGTGCCACGATCTGTCGACCGACGGACCCCCTGTGTGGTGTCTGCCCGCTGCGTGGTCTCTGTCCCTATGACAGCGAGGCGGACAGCACTCCGACGTTGTTCTGACGTCCCCGCAGTAAGGGGCGTTAACGCGCGAACCGCTTCAACTCGGGTGACGGTGTCCAGTCAACTGTTCGTACGCGTTGCCAGCATGCCTCCTTCTTGCACCACTCGGTGACGTTCGCCGAACCGGGCGGGTCGACAAGCACGGCGCGGACATGGCGGGCGACATCCAGGACGACCGCGGACAGTGGATCAGGCAGGTGTTGGGCCCGCCAGACCAGGTCCAGGCTGAGCCCGCCCAGACGCTCGACCATCAGGGCGATGGCGTGTGCCGCCGTCTGACCCAGGTACCCACCGAAGTTCTCCTTCTGGATGATGCGACGTACCTCGACGAACAGGATCGCCTTCGCAACGAGGTCACGGAAGTAGCCCGACTCGGGCGCTGCACGCTCCGCGAGTTCACCTTCCAGGGTCCAACTCCGGAAGCACTTCTCGCCGCCCTGGCACACGACGTCGGGGCGCAGTCCGTAGGCCAGTTCGTACTTCGCTGCGTCGGTCTTCCCGAACCGTTGGCGACGGGGATTCTCCCGGTCGAACCTGCTGCGTTCGGCAGCCTTGGTGAACCTGCCCCGGTCCACGTCGTACTGTCCACGGACACGCTCGTAGTACCAACGCGTCTGGTGTAGCGCTCCGTCGGACTGCGGAGCCCAGACCGACCGGGACAGCCACTGAAGCCCGACGTGGAACGGGCTGTTTCCCTCGAAGTCCGCAGCGGTGACGGCGTTCTGCGAGTTCGCATAGCGGGAGATCGCCGGGACCATCTCGTCCAGTCGGTCGTCGGCGATGAGGGTGATCTTGGCCGGCACGTTCACGTCGCCGAGGTCGATGCCGCGTCCTGCCGCGTGATGCAGTGAGGCTGTGGTCTGTCCACCGTTGACGATCTGGAGGTCCGTAAGTCCGCTCAGGATAAGGACACCCCGCTCGTCGTACTCGAACTGTGCCTCGCGGGCGGTCGCGGACACACCGTTGTTGTAGGCCAGGAACCGGCCGGGCTGGGACCGGATGGTCTCGGCGATCCCCTTGTTGACCTTGCCTCGTGCCTGGAGGAAGGCGCGTACGTTGCGTTGCAGCAGTCGGCTGTGGAACTCGCCGTACAGTTCTGCCAGCAGCCTGCCCGGCAGGACGGCCAGCAGACACTCGTAGCCGTCGGCCTGCTGCGTCGACCGAAGACACGGCACGGCGTAGCCGCGGGCCGGCAGGTCGATGAGGATCTCCTCCTGGCGGCGACCCGAACTGGCCAGCCTCTGCAGGCGCACCGCGTCCCAGAGTTGGACTGTCGCCGGCAGGCCGGCGATGGTGGCGACCTCGGGCATCTTCCTGATGGCCGCAGTGCCGTCCGTCAGGAGGAACACACGAACCGAGTGTAGGTTGGGCCAGTTGGTGTGGATCCGCTCGGCCATGTCGTAGGTGGGGCTCGACCGCTCCAGGATCTCGTGTTGGCCGCTGCGACAGAAGTCGGCGAACGCCATGGCACGTCGGATCATCTGCTCGATCCGGTCACGTCGAACCGTTGCGCTGAGCTCGCCGAAGATCGTCACAACCAGGTGCAGGATCGATCCGTCACCGGCGATGTCGTATCCGGCGACCTCCACGGTCCTGTTCTGCCAAGGCACATGGAGATAACACACGTCGAGGTCGTCGAGTGTGCCGTCGTCAACGAGATAGTCGGCCACGACCCTGACGAATGCGTCCCGGGCCATGAGCTCGGGTTCGGCCTCCAGCCGTTCCTGTACCCGTCGGTGCAGGTGGGGGACGAACTCCTTGATCTCTTCGTCGGCCATGTCACTCCTTCGCAAGTGGCCCGGTGAGCGGCTGCCGGGCGAGCACCAGTTCGGACCGCGACCTTGCCAGTACTGCCAGGGCTGCCAGGCGGATGCGGAGAGGCTCGGGTGGGCTGCCGGCAGCTCCGTCGTCGCCCAGCCCCCACGCGCCGAGTTCGGTTGGTTCGATGTCCACGACGACTCGGGCCAGGGCCGTGCCTGGGGCACAGTCCAATCGGTCGAGGCCGAGCCAGTCGTGCCAGGACACGTACTCGCCCGCGCAGCGAACGTAGAAGCCCTGTTGCCTGACCCATTCGGCGGGATCTCCTACGGACTCGCGGTCCTCGACGCTGAGCGCAGTTGGATGAGGCAGGATCCTCGGGTTGACCTCCGCAGAGTGTCCGCCGGCCGAAATCCGCTCAACCCCCAGGTCCTGCGACCTCGGATTGCGCCGCAGGAATGGATCACGCCACGTGATGACCCGCTCGTTGAGCGTCAACCTGAGCTGCCCCGTGCGCAGCAACTCGCCGAACACCATCGCCAGTTCGTGGCCCGAGTCGTCCACCTCGGCCCGGAGTCCGGCAATGACGCGATCCTGACGGGACGAGCGAAGCACCGTGACGGAGTGCCAACTGGTCGTCAGATCCGTGGTGAACAGCCGGGGCGGGAGTCCCTTCGCCTCATACAGCCACCATGCCCCGGTGCGGCGCGAGTTGGCCAACACCAGACACTCCGGTCCCTCGTCGGCGGGCAACCGGCGCCAGGAGACGATCTCGTCGAACAGGCCAAGCGCTGTCCCGACGGCACGCCACGCGGTCCCTCGGGCGATGTCGAGCCGCGCAGCAGTGTCCGTGCAGCCAGCCAGCGTCGCTCGGATCACGTCCTGCAGAACGGAGTCGCCGTCATGCGCGACTGCCAGCCATGACACACCGTCGCGCCGGCCCGTTCGAATCGAGACGTGGTGCGCCTGCACGTGGACGCTGTGGCGTACCAATTGACGAACGAGCCCGGCCAGCCCGACCGGTGACCAGTCGACACCGAACGCGGCTCGTAGGTCCGATCCGGACACGATGTCGGTGCGTGAACGTGCGACATTCGTGGTTGGGCCCGGATCGCGGACTGTCACCGCACCTCCGCTGGTTGGTTCACTTCTGGGAGCCTCCGCACCGACCAGACCGAGACGGGCGAGTTCGGTCGCCAGGCGCTGCTTCGCCCTCACCTCTATCTGGCGGATCCGCTCCCTGGTGACTTCGAACTTCCTGCCGATCTCGTCGAGGGTGAGGCCTTCGTCTCCGTCCAGGCCGTACCTCAGTCGGAGCACCTCGGCGTCCCGGGGCGGCAGTTGTGCCAGTGCCTGCCTGACCAACTCGGCGCCTGCCCTCCGATCGAGAATCTGGTCGGGTTCCGTCGTCTCCGCCTGTGCGGCCGGCACGATGTCGGCCAACGAGAGGTCCGACTCGTTGGTGAGGGGCGCATCCAGGCTCAGCACTCCCGCAGAGAGGCGGAGACAGTCGACCACCTTGGCTGGTGCGATGCCGGTGAGCCTGGTGATGGCGCTGAGGGACGCTGTTCCGTGCAGGGAGACCAACTGCTGCCGCGCGGTCAGAACCTTCCTGATGATCTCGTGCACGTGTACGGGGATCCTGATGAGCGTGCCGGTATCGGCCACGCCGCGTCCGATGCTCTGTTTGATCCAGTTCGTGGCGTACGTGGAGAACTTGGTGCCCATGCTGGGCTTGAACATCTCGACGGCACGGATCAGACCTCCGACGCCGAACTGGTGCAGGTCGTCGTCCTCCACACCTGTGCCACGCATTCTGCCGACCAGCGACGCCACCAGGCGGTCGTTGTGCATGACCATGGCGTCGAAGGCTCTGGCGCGCTCGTCCTTCGCGGCGAGCGTGGTGCGGAATCGTTTCGGTAGTTCGGTGTCAGGGCCGAACTCGTCGCCCCGGATCAGCGAGACGAGTCCGACCTCCTCCTCGGCGGTCAACACACGGCGCCGTTGTCCCGGATCATGACGGTCCGCGGCGATGACCTCCCGAGCCCTGTCGGTCGCGGATCTCTCGACAGAGGTGGCCGGGTTGGGCGACTCCTCCACGTCCGAATCTGGAGTGACGACGACCGTCGGTCCAGCCGCGAGCGAAGGTTCTGGTTCTGGTGGGCAATCCACCGTCTGGACATCAAGTGCGTACTGCGGCAGTGTTGCCAGGAAGGTGGGTACACCGTCTCCCGAGTACGACAGCACAAGATCTCGCCTGGCTGCGGCTGCCAACATCTGTAGCATGGATGACAGTCCTGGCTGCCCGCCCATGAGCCCGTAGTGCAGGCCTGCCACGACGACGGTGTCGAACTCAAGGCCACCTGCGCTCTGCCACGTCAGGATCTTCACGCCCGCCCTGCGCACCTCCAGTCGCTCGCCCCGTTCTCCGGACACGTACGACCGCACCGACATCGCAGAGTCAGCAAGGCACTTCCGGAACTCGATCACCAGATCGGTCGTGGGTACCACCAACCCGATGCGCCGCTGCGGGTACTGGGCCGCGTAGCGCCGAACGAACTCGGCCTCGCTCGCTGTGGAGGTGTGATGGCACAACCTCGGACGTGGGCCCTCCCGCGCGGGGCGACGGCACGCGTGTCCGTCGGGGTTGTCGGAGAGGTCGTCGAGGAAGTCCTGCACCGTCGTTGTCGTCGCGGACTCCAGCAGCACAGTTGGCTCATCGACTCCCATGGTGTGCATGACTTCCCTGGCCGTGCTGCCGTTCTGCTGCACCTCGGCGTTCGCGTCCACGTAGACCGTGATGGAGATATTCAGTAGCCGGATCAGCTCATAGAACTCGACCGGAAGCTGCTGGCCGAGCAGCACGATCAGGTGTCCGTTCCACTGCACGGCAAGCCGTACCACCTGCCTGCGGAACTCCCAGAGATCGACCGTGAACTCGTCAAGCATCTCCGGGGGTCTGCGCAGTACCGACTGCCAGAGGTCGCTGGTGTAGCGAAAGTACGTGGTGCACTCGTTCCGCTGGCCACCGAACGGAAGTATGGAGGCGACGTAGTCCGACAGGACGCGGCCGCGACTGACGATCTTGGGCGTCAGACCCTGCCTCTGCATCTCGTTGGACTGCCGAACCGCAGCGTGTGCCTGGTCCGCGCCCGGTGGCACGACAACAACCCGGTTCTGCCTCGAAGTAGCCTGGCGAGCAGGCAGCGGTCTCAGCAAGCGTCCCCACCAGTCGACTGCCCGAGAACGTCGACAAGGTCCCTGAAGAATCCGTAGATCTCGTCGACCAGCAGACGGCGGTCCAGCAGACGGTTGCCACCCACACAACTCGTCTCGGGGACCAGGGAACACGCATGACAGGCCGCCAGCGACAGGGCACCCGGGCCCTGGCCCGGCGACTCGACGCAGACAGGATCGAACGAGCACCACCTGGCCGACGCGACCGAGGCCAGGAACAGGCGCGCGAACCGCCTGTACTCGCCCATCCGGACGAGTCCACCCAGGGTGCCCTCGCTGTCACCGGCGGCGGTGTAGACCAGAATCCCGGCCATCGGTGGGTCGTCGTTGTTCTGATTTACGTATAGGCGTTCACGTAGAGCCGACGTTGAGTAGCCGGCGTCGAAGGCCGTGTTGCGCAACAACAGGTGTGCGAACGTGTGCAGTAGGACGTGGCGAGGAGTGGGTGTCGGCAGCCAGGTTGCCCTGTTCTGACGTCGAGTCGCGAGCCTCGCGCAGCGCCGTCGGACGTCCGGTCGTTCCTCCCACGCGGCGAGAGCCGTCTCGTCGAACTGAAGGAAGAATCCCTCTCCGAACACCACGACTGCAGGCAGGTACTCACCGTGGCGTTCGAGGTTCGCGGAGATCTCGTCCTCCATGGTGTGCCGCTTGAAACCCCTGAGCACGCGTGCCTCGCGAAGCCGATCCACCAGCACCACGTGCGGCACCATCGAGTTCATCAGCGTCAGCGCGCGGACGTCGGGGCCATCGGGCTCCGGTCGTTCGGCCGACCTTGTGATGAAGTAGTTGCGCGGATCGTCGTTCTCCAGTGGACGGCACAGTGCCGTCCACTCGTCCCGGACGATGCTCTCCGCCGACTCGGCCTGCTGTAAGTTGGCAGCCTCGCCCTGTTCCACAGCAACGGCACGGTCGATCTCGCTCTTCGACAGGCCCGTGTCACCGGTGATCACCTCGGTGAGCGCGTCCCGAAGTGGGTGGTCGGGTCGCGCCACGATCGACCGGAAGTCGGAATGGCGGCGAAGGCGGTTCTGCGGATCGTTCACGAACGCCCAGGACGACTCCGGCGGGATGTCGATCGCACTGACTACCTCGGGGAAGTAGACGCTCGCCGCGCCACGCTGGAGCGCAACCAGGGGTTTGTCGCACGACCTAGCGTCGTCCTGTAGCTGCCACGGTTGCCGGCCAGGACATGTCTGTCCGATCTGGCGCAGGGCGAACACGCTGGTGAGGTTCTCCAGGGAGCGCTCCGCCCGACAGGTGCGACAGGTGACCTCCAGCGACCGCAGGCCACCACCGACGTTGGGGACGTTGCGGAACTGTAGGTCGGTTACCTGGCACTGTCCTCGCTCCCTGTTGTTGCGCGATGACGAGTGTGCCCAACGCTTCCAGTCGACGTCAGCCAGATGCCCGTTGCCACAGACAGCCACGAACCGCATCGGCACCAGTTTGCCGTGGTCATTGTTGTTGGGACATCTGGGAGCGACACCTTTCTTCTCCATGGTGGTCTGCCAGTGCACCATCCGTCGACACCGGGGGCAGAACAGCCAGCGGGGGAAACGCGTGTAGAACAGTTCGGCACCGGCCGCCGGAGTCTGGAGCGCTCCAACCCTCAGCAGGTTGGCGAGGCGGCGGAAGTCGACCTCCTCGGTTCGGCCACGCCAGCGACCGGCGTCCTCGGCCACGAACGACTCGCCGACCAGGTCGATGATCGCGCCTGGGCCGAACGGACTGATGATCTGTGACCGCCTCAGTCTTTTGTCGGTCATGGCTTCGCCCCCCTGACCCTCACCTGGACGTCGACGTCGACACTGCGCATGGAGTGCAGCGTTGGCCAGCCTTCGCCACGGTCCAGGAAGCCCTTGAGCAACCGTGGGTGGTTCCTGCCCGAACCCCGGTAGCGGAGGGCTCCCTCGTTCTCCACGTCCACTGTCACCACCCGGTGGGTCCACTCACTGACACGACGTTCGATGTCCGCGGCGACCCGGACCGACTCGTCGGGATCGGCACGCTGCGCGCGTTCCACGAGCTCGGCGACGATCTCCTTCAGCCCCGGATCGTCCGCGTCGAACCGTGCCGCGTCAGTGTTCTGGGCCAACCTGAGCGCGTGACGCACCAGGATGACCAGGTCCGCGTGTAGGGCCCGCTCACGGGCCGGCACCGAGAAGGGAGTCACCGAGGTCGGTTCGACGGAACTGTAGAGCGCCGAGTGGTATGGAACGAACGACTCGTAGTGCGAACGGTCGCGTGGCTTCGACGGAGAGTAGAGAGTCACCACGAGGCCCGGTTTGTTCTTCGAACGGCCAACCCGGCTGCTCGCCTGGATGTACTCGGCCGTCGTCTTGGGCTGGCCCACAACCGTCATCAGGCCGAGTCGGCTCACGTCGACTCCAACAGAGATCATGTTGGTACTGGCCAGGAAGGACACCGCCCTCGGATCACCCTTCGGCAGGCTGAGCCGGTCCAGAGTTCTCGGGATGTCAGCGGCACCCACGTTGCTTGTCATCTCGACGATCAGGTCGTCGTCCAGCGACCGGAGCTGGTCAAGCGTGCGGGCAATGATCTTGATGCGTTCCGGTATGTCGTCGTGGGCAAGTGTGACGGTCTTGCCAAGTTCTCGGAGGCTGTTGTGGTAGGCCAACAGAGTCCAGTAGCCGTCGGCAGGATCGGGTGCCAACTCCAGGTCGACAGATGCCTGCAGTTGTGCTGCGGCGACGTGAACGAGTCCGGTCGTCGGTGTGTGCCCCTGAGGCATCACGCCCACGTACGCTCGGCCGTGGCTGTCCTGGTCGGTGCGTACGAAGTACGAGTTGTCGGCGTCGACACCGGCCGGCGGGAACAGAGCGACCTCGCGCCCGAAGACGCCGAGGGCCTGCTCCTTCGCCCTCCTGATGGTCGCCGTCGCGGCCACGATCTTCGGGTTGGCCCTGTTGTGGGCCATCAGCACGTCGAACGCCGCCTCGTACAGGCCGACGACAGTGCCCAACGGGCCCGAGATGAGGTGGAACTCGTCCTGGATGATCAGCGACGGGCCGGGATCGTCACCAGAACCGAAGAAGGCTCCCGTCTTCTCGTCCCACGCCGCCATGGCGAACTTGTCGACAGTGCCGACGAGCATGGTCGGCGGGTGCTCGTACAGGTCCTCGTCCACCGAGGAGACGGGGATTCGGTCCCGGAACGGGCAGTGCGGGTTGAGACAGAACACCCGGAACGAGTTGTTGGTCGCCTCGACTCCCCACTGGTTGTGCCCGTCGTCAGGGGTGGGTACGACCCTGGTGCCGCACCACGGGCACATCTCTATCTGGAAACCCTGCTCCGAATCGTCGCCGATCCGTGCCTTCTCCAGTGCTCGCCGCGCCTCCGCGTAGGTGTTCGGACTGTTCTTCTGGCCAAGCCAGAGTCCAATCGAGACTGGGCGGCTGCCCAACTCGTCGGTTCGCCCCCTGCGGATGAGGTCACACGCGAGGATCATGGTCGCGGCACGTTGGAACTGTTGGGATGTCAACAGGCGCAACGTGTATCTGGTGATCACCGTTGTACCGGCACCGTCGTCGCCGGACGTCAGGCGACGATGGATGATCGTGAACGCCGCGAGGCCCAGGTATGCCTCGGTCTTGCCACCACCGGTCGGGAACCAGATCAGGTCCACGAGGTTCCGGTCCGGACAGTTGTCCACACAACCTTCCATGGCCAGCAGGAGGAAGCCGAGCTGGAAGGGACGCCATGACCCCGCCGAGTTCCGGTAGTCACGACTGACATTCTGCGGAGCCTCGGCCACCGGGTGCGGCGAGCCCGCCAGTTCCAGCCTCCGGTGTTCCATCTGCATCAACATGGCCAGGTTGGCCAAGCCGAACGCCTGCCTGATCCTGGGTCGTTCGGCGATGAGTCGGACCCCTCGTCGCATCCGCCCCTCGGCCGACGCCATACGGTCCAACAGCCGACCAGCCGCCTCCTGCAGCCGAGGCGACAGCTCACTCCTCGCGACGGTGTCCCTCACCCCGTTGGTCCAGGCACGGTAGTCGTCAACGAACTGGTCCAACTGTCGGACGACCGTGTCGGGAGTGTCGACCACCTTCGCCAGACGCCGTAGTTCGAGCACGGCGGTGTCCTTGTCCGGTATGTCGAACGCGACGTCCGGGACGACATGGACGGGAAAGAACGACGTCTCGACGTGGGTGGGTGGATCTGCTTCGGTGTCCCACTCCGCGGCTGCCCCGTGTCCGACTGCGAACACGGGCACCCTGCGGTACATGAGATCCAGTTCGTCGGTCTCTTTGTCACTGCGTAGGTGTCGGTTGGCCGGATAGCGACGAAGCACGCCGGCGGACGGCCGACCACGGAGTACCACCTGGTAGAGGCAGTCCTCGGCCTGCACCGCCGACCTCTCGTTCAACCTCCGCTGGTTCACGAGAACGACGGTCACGATCGCGCCGTCGCCGTGTGGTCGCCACCGGGCCTCCACGAACGCATCGCCGTCCAGGACCCCGACCCGCTCGCTGTGGGTCGTCGACCTGGTCGGGTGTAGGTGTATGGCTGCGGCACCGGTGAGGGCCACAGCCTCGCGCTGCCAGGTCTGGTCGGTGGCCCGCGAGTACCTGCCCAACTCAAGCTCAACGTCGACAGGTGACCACTCGCTGACGACGAAACTCATGCCCACCGAGCTCGGCCTCATCTGGCCAGCCAGGGTTACGGGATCCTCCTCGCCGTCGTCGTTGGAGGGATCTGGGCTGTCGTCGACGAGTTCGTCGTCCTCGGCCGGTTGGTCCTCGGTCACTGCGACTTCCGGTTCGTCGGGCGGCATCGGATACAGCACACCGGTGAGATAACGCTGGTATGGCCTGTCATCCGGATCCAACTGCTCGTCCTGCCCGCCGGCCGGCCCCATGAGTTGGTCCCGGAGGTAGTTGAGCAGCAGGTCGCGGTCGGCGAACCCGGTCTCGATGTTCATGATCACTCCGTTCGGTCGGCCGCATCGGTCACGGTGGCAACCCACAGGGCTGTCCGTGCTCTCGTCATGCCGACGTACAGCAGCGCCCGGAGTGTGTCCGGATCCTCGCCGGACGCCTCCAGCATCACGAACGGACTCTCCAGTCCCTTGAAGTCTGCGACGCGCGCGTATCCGAGCCTGCCCGCAGTCGGGCGGCGCAGTTGCAGCACGTCGAGCACATCAACACGACGACGCCAGCGGTCCGGCATGATGGCGAAAACCGAGTCGGCCAAACTGTGCCGTGACAGCAGAACGACCTGCTCCAGTGGGACATGTTGGACCTCCAGTTGGTCGAGAGCCGCTGCGAACAGGTCGGCCACGCTCGCCCGGGAACCCTCGAACGACACCACGTCGACACCCGTTCCCGCCGGTGCGACACCCGCGTCGGCACCGGTGCGTTCCTGTGTGGCTGTCACGATCTGTCTGGTGTTGCGACAGTTGTCGATCAAGACCACCTCGGTAGGCCGGGTGGCTCGCAGTCGCGTCATGGCGGCGTCCTCGAAGCTACCTACGAGGCCCCGCTGGTTGTTGGTGTCGAGGAGCAGAACCCAACGGCCATCTGACAGGCCACCCACCAGCAGACGGTTCAACTCGGCCAGGTCGTTGGTGTTGACCAGGTCCTGACCTTCGTCCACCACAACAAGATCGAAGACCCCGTCGGCCAAGTCCGCCACCCTGTGGAACGGAAGTACGGAGACCGCGTCGAGTCCTGGCTGGGATCGCAGGAAACCCGCCAGAACGGTGCTTCGACACGTCAACAGGACCCGGTCGCCAGCCCCCACGGCCCGACGACAGAGTTCTGCCGCGAGCATGGTCTTGCCCGTGCCGGCGCCACCCTCGAACAGGAGCCTCGGGTTCCGGCCGTACATGTCGAGCGCACGGTACTGGCGTGCCGTCAGCGAGACCAGTTCCTCCTCCACCGCCCGACTCAGTTGGCGGAGCGTGGCCACGAGGTCGAAGTCCGGCCGAAGGTGGTCGAGGTACTGGTCGACCTCGTCGGCGGAGAGCAGACTGCGCCGGCCGGGCTTGTTCTCCCAGAACGTACCCATACGGTCCAGCGCGGCCGCCCACCCGTCGGTGTCGAGACTCTGTCGGTCGATCACCATTGCGGGATCCCCCTCAACGGTCGTGGCGTCGAAGTCGATGTCGGGGAAGACGGCGCCGTAACCGAACACGGTGCGGTTCGGCAACTCAGGCCCGACCATCTGCCGCAGCTTGCCGGCCAGCGCGAACATCGCACTGCCCGCCTGCTCAAGTGGGCTCTCCTTCAGTCGGTGGCGGGTTCCCCGGAGATCCTGCGAGTACCAGACACCAGAGGTTCGCCGAACGCTGCCACCCTTGACCTCAAGAACGAGGAAACCGCGCTCGCCGAGCAACAGGAAATCGATCTCGCACACCCGTTTGCGTTCGTGCTCGGAGAGGTTGATGCTGTGGAAGCCATAACTCCAGCCTGGCACGTCAACAGCGCTGAGCTGCTCGAATATCAGACGTTCCGCCCTGCTTGCGCCCGGTGCGTCGTGTGCCGGGATCATTCTCATGGTGCCGTGCTCCACATCTGTTGCCTGTGCTGTCCGGCGCGTGGCGGGGTGGACAGGTGTGGTGGTGAACCGGGTCGTCGAGCGACAAGTACTTCGCGTGCGTCGTCCAGCCAGTTGTCTCCACGGCGAAGGGCCTCTTCACCATGGACGTGCGGTGCCCCACGCGGTGCCGACTCGTCAAGCGGCATCCACCCGGTCGGATGAACTTTCACCATTTTGCGTGATTTGGTGAGTGCCGACTGTCCCATGTGGCAGCCAATTGAATGCCCTTCTTCCAACCCCAGTAACTTGGGCCATCGTACGCGCCCAATCAGGACACGCAGGTTGGGTGGGCGGGAGTGTGATTCGGGGACGAAGTGATCGAGGCGTTCCGTAACGACGCCCGCTGATGCAGGTCAGTGGGGTGGGTGGGCATCTCTACCCGATGGGCGACGTCATCGCTAGGACAATTACAGGACATTTCGCCTGACCTTCTGCCGTCCGGCGGAAACGTCATTCGAACGGCGGCAGGCGGCGGGCGTGGATGGTGCCGGTGGCTCTGTGGTCGCCGGCGCTGCTACCGTGTCGTTCATCTGGAAGGGTGACCGTTGACACTGCCAGACCTCCGGGGTCAACTACGTTGGGTAACCAGTGGATATCCACCGACGCAGGCGTGCACCTGCGGGGCCGTCGTACTCGTGACACAGCACCCGAACTGGCACTGCGTCGAGCTGTCCACGCGTTGGGGCTGCGCTTCCGCCTCCATCAGTCGGTGGCACAGCGGTGTACGCCGGACTTCGTGCTGCCCCGGTGGCGGCTTGCCGTGTTCGTCGACGGTTGTTTCTGGCACGGATGTACGCAACACGGGCCGAAGCGGTTCCGTGGCCCCAACGCCGAGTTGTGGCGGGCGAAGATCGCGACGAACCAGGCGCGTGACGAGCGGTCAACCCTGGCGGCACGGGAGGCCGGTTGGACGGTCCTGCGGGTGTGGGAGTGCGACGTCCGCCGGGACGTGCGTGCTGTGGCGAAACAGGTTGCGGACGTGGCCCGGCAGCCAACCACCAACGGCTGACGGACAGCAGGTTCGTGGTGCGTCGCCCCCCCGCACGTGGGGTGGTCCCTGGTCATAGACCGCGTTCTGGGAGTTCGGGTTGTCGTCTCCGCAGAGGCGGGGTGGCCCGGCTCCGAAGGTGCCATGGAGGTCCCGAAGGCGTCGTGGCCCGCGTGCGGGGTGGTGGTCCCGATCGAACCGGAGGTGGATGTCGTGGACGGCGGTCGTCCGCCGCGCGTGCCAGGCCGTCCTGATCGGAGCCATGCTCTGGGTGGGCAAGCTGCCCGCGCGCGGTGGTGCCTTGTTCATGTTTGGAGAAGGACCGGTTGGTGGAGTCTGTTGTCTCTCAGGATGTCAGCGAGGGGCCTCGGCGCGATCGGGATCGGTTTCCGTCACCGCCATGGCGACCCGGTTGAGCACGTTGGCCTGAAAGTCCGGGTTGGAAACGCTGCGGGCGAGAGCTTCGGCGCGATCGGGTTGTCCAAGGCGGACCCGGAGGGCCAACAACGATGAGGGATAAAACGTTGCGGTCATGGATTTGGTCACGGTGGCGGGCGAGACGGGCTGTGGTGAGCAGGTCCGGGTCGGTCTGGTCGTAGATGCGCTGCTGCACGGTGCGGATCTCGGTGAGCGCGGTCCAGTCGCCCCCGGTACGCGCGCACATCAGGTCATGGCGGGCAGTGTCGAGCGCCAATGCAGCCATCCGCGGCAGGTCGTGATGTCGGTCCAGGACAGGGAAGTAGCGTCGCAGCAGAAAGTCCGGGGTGACGACGGGCCAGCCCCGCTCGTGGTAGCGGTGGGCCCAGTCGTGCAACCGTTCCAGGCTCGCCTGCACCTGGTGGGGCGCCGAGGCGTTGTTCGGCGGTGCGCTGCGGCCCCGCGTAGCAGAGCGTCGATCTCGAACGGTGCCATGTCGGTGAGTTCGGAGCCGGTCAAGCCGTTCGCTGCGGTGATCAGCGCGAGAAGCGCGCGATGCTGAGCGGAGCCGCGAAGCTGAGCGTCGAGCTCGGCGACAGCGCGGTCACGCACGCCGACAGCGAACGGTGAGAAGGTCAGCAGGTCAGCGGCACTCCTCATTTCGTTGGCCTGTTCTCGGGCACGCCACTCGGTGAAAGCGAGGTTCGTTGCACCCGGCCATTGTCAGAACGTTCGACTTGCCTGCCGCACACCAGCTCTGGTTGGTGCGCAGCGTGCGCGCCGGCACGATGGCCGTCGGGTTGAATCCGCCATCTACTGGCAGAGGCGCAGTATTCCCTGCCTGCGCTATCCCCCCGCCGTGTCGGGGTGCTGATCGACGTTGTGGTGGAGGTCGGCGAGGTAGCCGGTGATGATGGCGGCTTCGGGGCTGCCGAGCCGTTGGTAGATGGTCAGCGCTTGGGTGAACGCTGTGGTGGCGGTGGGGACATCGTGTGCGCGGTGGGCGCAGCGTCCCAAACCGGCCAGCGCGTGTGCCTCTCGCGGCGCAGCGCCGACGGTGCGGGCGAGGGTGTGGGCTTGGGTGAACAGGGCGTGTGGGTCACCGGCCGGCGGGTGGTCCAGCGCGAGAGCACCCAGGCTGTTGAGCGTTTCGGCTTGGCTCTCCGGGTCGCCGACATCGGTAAACGCAGCGTGTGCCTGGGTAAGGAGAGCCAGCGCCTGGTCATAGTCGCCCTTCTGGTGGTGCACGCGGCCCAGGTTGAGGAGGATGTGGGCGGGCCCGCGCCGGGAACCGACGTCGGTGTAGAGGTCGTGGGCTTGGTCAAGCAGCCGCTGCGCGCGCTCTAGGTCTCCCCTCAGGCAACACGTGCGGCCGAGATAGAGGAGGGCGTTGGCTTGCCCGAGCCGGTTGCCGAGGTGGGTATACCGCTGATGGGCGTGGTCAAGCACCTGCTGCGCCCGCTCAAGGTCTCCCCTCAGGTAACAGACGTCGCCGAGATAGAGGAGGGCGGTGGCTTGCCCGAGCCGGTCACGGAGGTCGGTGTACAGGTCGTGGGCTTGGTCAAGCATCTGCTGCGCCCGCCCAAAGTCCCCTGGCAGCCGGTACACGATGCCGAGATAGAGGAGGGTGTTGGCTTGCCCGAGCCGGTCACCGAGTTCGGTGTACAGGTGGAGGGCTTGGTGGAGCACCTGCTGCGCCCGCCCAACGTGCCCTGGCAGGTAATACACCTCGCCGAGGTTGCGAAGGGTCGTGGCTTGCCCCAGCCGGTCGTCGGTGTGTTCGGCGGCGGCCAGGGCGGTGTGGTGGATGCGGTAAGCCTGGTCCCAGGCGCCGCTGAGCCGCAGATGGTTCTGCAGGGTGGCGGCCAGCGCGATGACCAGATCGGGCTGGGTGGGGGCGTGATCCAGACACGTGGCCAGGGTGGTCAGTTCGGTGTCCAGCCAGACCCGTGCCCGCGCCGGTGTGTCCAGCCGTGGGTGGTGAGCGGGCGTGTGGGGGGTGATCGTGAGGGTCGGTGTGACGCGGTTGGGGCTGTGGGTGGCGGCGGTGGCGGCGGTGTAGAGGTAGTAGTCCAGGACCCGGCGCATCGCCTGCTCGGTGTCGGCCTGGTCGGCGGTGGCGGCCAGGGAGCCGGCATAGACCCGGAGTAGATCATGCAGTTGGTAGCGGCCTGGCGCGGTCTCCTGGATGAGGCAGTCGGTGTGCAGCGCCTCCAGGTGCTGGTGGGCCTGGGTGAGGGAGCAGTCGGCCAGCGCGGCCAGGGCGTAGGCGTCGATGCTGGGGCCGGGATGAGTCCCCAGCAGGGCGAAAATCCACTGCCGTTGCGGCGCGAGGTGCTGGTAGGACACGGTGAACGCGGCCCGGATCGAACGGTCCCCGCCGGCCAGATGCTCCAGCCGGTCGGGGGCTTGGTCCAGTAGGTCGGCCAGGTAGGTGATGCTCCAGGTGGGGTGGCTGCGTAGCCGTCCGGCGGCCAGCGCGATCGCCAACGGTAGATACCCACACAACTGCACCACGCGCGTCACTGCTCCCATCTCCGCGTCCGGTGCCTG
>WNGL01003433.1_pt1 | contig 36449 bp, 36 predicted proteins | sample 5400591 | NCBI WGS metagenome assembly WNGL01 (sample SAMN13153377, study PRJNA577476) | soil metagenome | isolation source: 80 cm soil or saprolite under Garry oak tree replicate 1 | place: USA:California | collected 2016-06-15
CAGTGCACGACCATCTCGACTTTGTCGAATTCATGGCCGCGCTTGATGCCGCGCACGTCGCGACCCGCGCTCATGTGCTCGCGGCGGAAGCAGGCGGTGTACGCGACATAGCGCCGGGGCAGGGAGGCCGCGTCGAGGGTCTCGTCGCGATGCAGCCCCACGAGCTGCGGCTCCGCGGTGGGGACGAGCCACACGTCGTCGTCCTCGTCGCGATACAGGTTCTCGTCGAAGTGCGGAAGGTGCGCGCTTCCGATGAGCGTCTCGCGTCGCGTCACGAACGGCGGATAGATCTCGGTGAAACCGGCGGCGATCTTGAGGTCGATCATCCATGCGATGAGCGTGCGCTGCAGCGCCGCGCCGGCGCCGCGCAGTACGTAGAAACGTGAGCCCGACAGCTTCGAGCCCCGGGGGATGTCGAGGATCCCGAGCGACTCGCCGAGCTCCCAGTGTGGTCGCGGATCGACCTCGAGCTTCTTCGGCTTGTCCTGGCGGACGACTTTGTTGTCGTGCTCGTCCTTGCCGCGCGGCACGCGCGGGTCGATCTCGTTCGGTATCCAAAGGAGCTTCTCGTCGCGCTCGGCCTCGAGCGCCGTGAGCTCCGTCTGCAGCGACTTGATCCTCTCCCCCACCTCGCGCATGTGCGCCTTGACCTCGTCACTCGGTGGTCCGCCGCGGCTGGCCTTGTTCCGCTCGGCGTTGAGGGCCTCGACCTGGGCCCGCAGATCGCGTGCTTTTCGGTCGAGCTCGAGGATCCGGTCGAGCGGCGCGTCAAAGCCGCGCGCGACGAGCATGGCGCGCACTTTCTCGGGGTCCTCACGAATGCGTTGGACTGGCGTCATCGGGCGCGTGCCATTATCCGTGCTCACCCGTGTACGACGTCGTGCTCGTCGCCTTCGAGGGACCCGACCGCTATTCGTTCGTCGGCGGCCTGGCCACGCGCATGATCGATCTTGCCGACGCCCTGGTGGATCGCGGCTACTTCGTGCATCAGCTCTTCGTCGGCGATCCGAAGCTGCCGGCACGCGAGGAGCGCTCCGAGGGGCGCCTCGTTCTCGAGCGGTGGTCCCAGTGGATCAGCGTCTTCCACCAGCGCGACGTCTACGACGGCGAGGATGGGAAGTGGCGCGACTTCTCGCGCACCGTTCCGCCGCACGTCGCTGACCTCGTCGCCGCGTCCGCATCGGAAGGGCGGCGCACCGTGCTGCTCTTCGAGGATTGGCAAACCGCGAACGCAGCGATCGGTACCGCCGCCATCCTCGACCTCCGCATGCCCGGCGCCGCGGCGATCCTCTGGAACGCGAACAACACGTACGGATTCGGGAGCATCGATTTCCCGCTGCTGCGCCGTGCCGCTTCGATCACGACGGTCTCGCGCTTCATGCGCGCCGAGATGTCGGCCGTCGACGTCGACGCGGCCGTGCTGCCGAACGGCATCGCCGAGCGCTGGCTGAAGGCCCTCTCGCCGACCGAGGCGCGCCCGCTGCGCGAGGCGTTCGGCGACCGCCCGACGTTCGTGAAGGTCGCGCGGTTCGATCCCGACAAGCGCTGGCTCTGGGCCATCGACGCGATCGCCTTCATGCGCGACACCGGAGTGCGCCCGCGGCTGCTCATGCGCGGAAGCCGCAGCCCCTACGGCGACATCGTCGGTGCACGCATCCGAGCGCGCGGGCTATCGATCGAGCGCGTCGCCCTTTCTGCCGAAGCGGCGACGCGGGACCTCGCCGCCGCCGTGGCGGCGAGCAGCGCCGACGTGCTCTTCCTCGACTACTTCATCCCCGAGCGCACGCTTCGCGCGATGTACCAAGCCGCCGACGGCGTGCTCGCGAACTCGGAAAAGGAGCCATTCGGTCTGGTCGGTCTCGAGGTCATGGCCTCAGGCGGCGTGGCGTACGTCGGCCGGACCGGCGAGGACTACGCGGTCCCGTTCGGGAACGCCGTGGTCATGCAGAGCGACGACCCGCGCGAGCTCCTCGCGACGCACGCGACGCTCCGTAATCGTCCTGAGGTGGTGCGGACGATCCGCGCCGACGGAAAGGCGACCGCAAAGCGTTTCGCGTGGCCGCGCGTCCTCGACGGATACGAGGCCGCCTGGGAGACGGCGTTCGCCCTGACCTCGAGCTAGAGCTTCTTCAGAATCTCAAAACGCACCGCACGCTCGACGTAGAGCGGCGCGGTGCGGCGCGACGCGGGCGCGAGCCATCGCACGCGCCTCGAGAAGCGCAGGTGATCGCTCAGGTAGTCGTTCAGCTCGGCGGAGTCCTCGAACGGGATCGCGTGCCACAGCCGGCCGCGACGCCGCGAGCGGAAGAGCTTTCGGCGGAGGACCTCGCCGACCGCTTTGTCCGACATCTGATCGTCGGTCTTCGTGGGCCGCTGCGTGCCGATCGTCCCGACTACGCGGCCGCGAGCGCTCCCGGCGCGCACACGCGCCGAAACGCGCGAATCAGGACGCGCGTCGACGAAGACGCCTCGCTCGACGAGGATCCGGTGGGCCTCCTGGAGGGCATCGACCATGCCCTTGCGCGCAACTCATCAGAGTGTCCACGAGAAGATCACCACGTCGAACGACGCGTCCGGCAGTCGAAGCGACTGCGCGGCTCCCTCGCTGAATTTCACGTTCGAGAGGCCCTGGCGCCTGGCCTCGGCCCGTCCGCGAGCGAGCGCCCCCCGGTCTGGATCGACCGCAAGCACGGAAGCCGCGTCGCGAGCGGCACCGATCGCGAGCCGGCCCTCGCCCGTGCCGACGTCGGCCACCCGAAGTCCCCGGAGGTCGAGGCCGTAGGCGCCCAGCTCGATCTCCGCCGGCGGCCGGAGGTACCCGAGACCGCCAGGGAGAATGCGCCCGGCGCTAGCCGTACCGCTCACCCGACCCCGGAAGCATGGCACCGATTTGGTTGCCGGACGCGGCGAGGCGCTGCGGATCCATGAGCGGGCTTCGGATGTCGTCGGGCGGCTCGGCGCCCGCGAACCACCACACGACCTCGAGATTCGCGCGGAAGAGCTCGTCAAAGACCCCGTCTTCCGGCGACGAGTTGCGGCTCGAGTACCACCAGAACCAGTCGCTGCCTTCGGCGACCATGAGCGGCTGCCGGACGCTCTTGGGCATGAAGCGGAGCGAGCCCCATTGCTCCTGCGCGAAGCGGCGCGTGCGCTCGAGCGCGCTCCACGCGCGAACGTGGGCCGGCTCGCCGGTCCAGACGCGGAGATTCGCCTCGATCCACGACCCGGTGTGTAGGCGCGGAAGCTCGACCGTGGCGGGCGAGCGCTCAAGGAAGTCGGAGATGCGCACCGTTTCGAAACGATCGTCCGCTTCGAGCTTGCCGTACAACGCGCGCAAGAAGTCGTTGCCGTTGTTGGGGTACTGCTCCCAGGCGTTCTCGCCGTCGAGGATGATCGACGCGAGGTACGGCCCGCCGCTGTCCGGCAGGCGGTCCCGAGCGCGCTCGAGCTTCGCGATCATGTCGCCGTAGACGAAGCCGATGCGATCGCTGAGCTCGCGGTCGCGGAAGATGACCGTGGCGCCGTTCGCGAGCCGGTAGGGCCGGTACAGCAGCGCGGGCTCGAGAAGCGCGCCGACCTCGTCGCGTCGCAGCTCGACGTCGACCGATCGCGCGAGGACCCCTTCATCCGACGCGAACCACGACAGGCCGGCTTTACGGATCGCGTCCGCGGCCTCAGGCGACACCGCGCCTTCCGAGGGCCACACACCGCGGGGCTTCTGACCGAACGCACGCTCGTGCGACGCGACTGCCTCCTCGAGCTGGAACGCGGCGTCGTCCGGATACGCGAACGGCGTTTCCGGAAGCAACGCCGAGGGGTCGGACCGCAGCGCGGAGCGGTCGTCGATGATCAGTGGGAGGATCGGGTGGTAGTAGGGCGTAGTCAGGATCTCGACCTGCCCGTCGCGCTCGAGCCGGTGGTAGAGGTGCGGGACGCCCGACGCCATGAAGCGCTGGCGCCCGATGACGTAGCGCACGTCCTCGCGCGTGAAACGCGCGCCTTTGTCGGCGAGCTCCACGAGCCGCTGATCCGAGCGAATGTCGTCCGGGTCGATCCACGCGAGGTTGAACCAGAGCGCGAGATCGACGAAGTAGTCGTCCGAGAGGAGCTCGTGCCGGTCGCCCGTCGCCATGGCCAGCTGCAGAAGTCGCCGGTATTCCTGAAAGCGGTGGATGACGTTGCCGTGGTGGATGGAGAAGAAGCGCCGCAGCATGTGGGCGCGTTCCTCATCCGCCAGGACGCCGTCGACAGTGCGCATCGTGAGCCGCGTGTCTTCGTCGTCGGCGCCGCGCGCGTAGTCCTCGAGCTGATCGCGCAGGCTCGGGACCATCGTGAAGTTCACCTTCACTTGCGGGAACTCCTGTAGCAGCCGGGCCATATGCAGGTAATCCTTCGACGCGTGCAGGCGGACCCACGGAAGGACGAACTCGCTCGTCTGCGGGTGCTTGTAGTAGGGCTGGTGCATATGCCAGAGGATCGCGACCGGCAGCTTTCCGTTCACGCGGCACGACCCAGGTCGTCGAGACGACGGCGCACTCGCTCGGGCTCGATCGAAAGGAGGAGCCAACCCGCGCGCGGTCCCTTCGGTTTACCGAGGAACGCGAGGTAGATCGCCGCGAACGCATCCTGCGAAGGGGTGCCGTCCGCTTTCACGAGGCCGACGTTCTTCGCGACCTCGTAGAGCTGGTTCTGCATCTCGGCGGCATCGTGGACCGTGCCGATGAGCGCCTTGATGGCGAACAGGTATCGACGCTGCTCGGGCGTGAGATCTACCGGCGGAGTCTTGTCGAGGACCTCGAACCTCGCCTCATCCGGGGCCCAGCGCTCCAGCCAGGCGCGCGCGAGCTCGAGACGCCGGTGCAGGTCCCTGAGCTCCGCGTCGGGCAGGCGCGCGCCCTTCTCTTTCTCGGCCTCGGCCTCCGGCTTGATGCTCGGGATCTGGAGCCAGTTCGCCACCGTCGTAAAGCGCACGCGGAAGCCGGGCGCGGCGGGCGCAGGCGACACCTGAGAGAGGCGCCACGTCTTCGCGAGGTCGGTCTCGGGGTCCTCGCGGTACACGTCCGCCGCGCGGTCGTACTCATCCATGAGGCGGGGTAGCGTCAGGCCGGCTGGATCGAATTCGAGGTGGCGCTTGGGATGCGTCCTCAGCATCAGGAAACGCACCAGCTCGGGCGGGTAGATCCCGACGATCTCGAGCGCCTCGGCGCCGATACCTTTCGAGCTCGCCATCTTCTTGCCGCCGAACGTGAAGAACTCGTGCTGCAAGCCGGGCGGAGGCTCCTTCTTGAAGACCTCGCGGTAGATCTCGTTCGAGCGTTCGCGTGATCCGCCGGCGGTGAGCAGATCCTTGCCGCCTTCCTCGTACGTGACGTTGAAGTGATCCCACTGCGCGCACCACTGCTCGTTCCAGAGGAGCTTCGCGTTTCCCTTCAATGGGGAGATGCGTCCCTTGCGCCCGCATCCTTCGGCCCACTCGACATAGTCACGCTTGCATTCGTACGCGACGGTCTTTCCGTCGTAGTCGGTCGCAAGCGTCGTGCCGATCCGTCCGCACTGCTCGCAGATCACCGCGACGGGGAGCCAGCCCTCGGGATGGTCGACGTTCGCGATGCGCTTGTGGACCTGACGGATCGTCTCGGCGTTGCGCAGCACGAGATCGATCTGCCGGTCGAGCTCGCCCGACCGATACAGGTCGCGCATCCGATGAAAGTCGGGCGTGATGCCGAGGCCCGTGAAGAGAGCGACGAAGCGGGTCGCGTGATAGTCGGCGAAGTCCGTCCCGACCGAAGGATCCGGGCTCGGGATCATGCAGAGCGGCTTGCCCATGTGCTCCGCCATGCCCGCGCGTTCCTTCATCGACTGCGAGTCCATCGGGTCGTAGTCGTCGATCGTGTACACGAACCGCACGTCGAGCCCGTGCGCCTTGAACGTGCGGAAGAGAGCGTCGCTGATGATCGGACCGCGCAGGCCGGAGATCGGCACCGGTCCCGACGGCGTCTTCGAATCGCGCACGACGTGCGGCCGGCCGGGTGCGAGGTATCGCGTCTCTTCGTCGGCCCAAAAGCCCGCCTCGTGCCCGGAGCTCAACGTACGGTGAGGATCTTCATCTCCACCGCGCCGGCCGGGACGACCAGCCGGACCGTTTCCCCTGCGCGGTGCCCCATGAGCGCTTTGCCGACCGGAGACTCGTTCGAGATGCGCCCTTCCGCGGGCGCGGCCTCGGCGGAGCCGACGATGACGTACTGCTCCTTCGACCCTTCGGCCTCCACGATCACGTGGCTGCCGATCTCGACGGTCTCGTGCTTCGCCTTCTCGTCGATGATCTGAGCGTTCTTCACCATCTGCTCGAGCGTGAGGATGCGACCCTCGAGGAACGCCTGATCATTCTTTGCCTGTTCGAGCTCGGAGTTCTCGGTGAAGTCTCCGAACTCCATGGCCGCATGGATGCGCTCGGCCACACGCTGACGGCCGGCGGCCTTCAGTTCGTCGAGCTCGGAGTGGATCTTCTTCAGACCATCCGCGGAGACGTAGACAGGCTTTTCTAGGTTGTTCATCGGAGCCTCCGCTCTCTATGCGCACGGTTTCTTCCCGTGCGTGCCCGTCAATGAAAAGCGCTGAAGGCCGAAGGCCCTCAGCACTCAACCGGGCGTACTCTTCTGTGCCGGAATTGTACGACACACCAGCCTCTCCGGCGACGTTTCGCAGGCGCATCCTCTCCTGGTACCGCCGCTCCGGCCGCGATCTTCCGTGGCGTCGCACGCGCGATCCGTACCGCGTGCTGGTGAGCGAAGTGATGCTCCAGCAGACGCAGGTGTCGCGCGTCCTTCCCGCGTACCGACGCTTCCTGCGGCGGTTCCCGACGCTTCGCGCGCTTTCCCGCGCGCCGCTCGGTCAGGTGCTGCGCGAGTGGTCTGGCCTCGGGTACAACCGCCGCGCGCGTGACCTGCACCGTATCGCGCGGACGAAAGCGCTACTGCCGCGCACCGTATCCGGCCTCGATGCGCTGCCGGGCGTTGGGGCGTACACGGCATCCGCCGTGGCGTGCTTCGCGTTCCACGAGCCGACGAGTTTCGCCGACACGAACATCCGCCGGGTGCTCGGCCGGGCAATCCTTGGTCGCACCGCCACCGAGCGCGAGGCCGTCGAGCTCGACGCGCACTTCGGGTCGAAACGCTCAACCGCGCGATGGCATCACGCGCTCATGGATATCGGCGCGACGATCTGCCACGCGAAGCGACCGCGATGCGAGGTGTGTCCGATCCGCACCCTCTGCGACTACGACGGCGTCGAAGGACAATCGCAACGAAAGCAATCGCCATTCGGAGCGAGCGACCGCCGCGTCCGCGGCGCGATCGTGCGCCATCTCGCATTGTCAACTCGCGGTGTGAGGGTCGGCGTGCTCCGAAGAGGTATCAACGACCCGCGCGTGCCGCGCCTAGTACTGGTACTCGCACGCGAAGGTCTCGTGGAGGTCTCATCCGGGAGCGTTCGTCTTCCGGCGCGCTGACGTGAATGTCACGATCGCGCGCGGTGAACAGCTACTACGACCTCCTGGGAGTCCCGCCTCATGCGACCGAGCTGGAAATTCGTTCGGCGTACGGCCGCGACGTCCTTCGACTTCAGGAGTCGGCGTCGGACAAGGTCGCGCAATTTCGCGCCGCGCTCGATGCGGCCTTCGCGACACTCGTCGACCCCGAGAAGCGCTCCGAGTACGACGAGACGCTCGCCGCGGCGACGCAGCTCAACGCGATGGGCGCCGACGAGGATTCCGAGGCCGCGTTCCGCTACGCGCGGCGCGGCGGACTCTGGTTCGCCGGTGGCGCCCTCGTCACCGCCGTGACCTACGCGTTCTCCGAAGGCACGTACTTCCTTGCGTGGGGACCGCTGCTGTTCGGCGGCTTCCAGCTCGTGCGCGGCCTACTCAGATATCTCACCGTGCCGAGCGGAGCGCGCCAAGCCGCGCATCTCGCGGTGCTCGGCGGACTGATCGCGGTTGGGGTCCTGTCCGCCGGGTTCGTTGGTCTAAGCGAGGCGCAGGCGGCGCAAGAAGCGGCCGAGACCCAAAAGTGGATCGCGCTGATCGACACAACCAGTCTGGACATCGCGAAGACCGAGCTCATCAAAAGTGTTGCGAACCGCTCAGGTCCGTGGGACGCGAGCTACAGCGCCGACATGGAGAAGGCCTCGGCCCTCTACGCGAACGTTGCCGACGCTGTGGCCGCCGCGACCGCGCCGGCGCGGATCGACTGGTACCGCGTGGCAATGGCGAAGAACTTCCGCGAAGCCGCGGCGATCACCCACGAATACGCGCTCCTCACCGCGACATCACCCGCGAGCGCGTTCGAGGCGCTCGACAACCGCTGGAAGACCCGCCTGGACGAGACCACGGCTTTGTCGGATCGCTTCGAGGCGCAGGAGGGGACCGCGCCTTAGCGCGCGACGGCGATCAAGCCGGCTCCAGCCGGACCGTGGTCGGCAGGACGGACGCAACGAGCATCGAGTCGAGCGAGCTGCCCTTCCGATATTTCTTGCGGTAGCCATCCGAGGCGCGCTTCACCGAGTCGCTCTCGGCGGCGGCGATCGCGCGGACGGGGATGCGGATTCTGTTGACGACGAGCGCCCCCGGGCGAGCCACCAGCTCGCGGTACCAGCGCGACGTCGGCCCGCGAACGGCGCGGATGAACACATCGTCACCGTCGACCACGATCCAGATGGTGACCGAATGCGCGGTGCCTTTCGGCGAGCGCGTCTCGATGTCGACCTCGTCCGAGCGGTTGAGCAGCGCGAGGGTCGCCTTCGGAAAGCTCAATCCCGCTCCGGAAGAGGAGGGCCGGCGATAGCGAGCGCGTGACGGTCGGGTGGAAGGAATGCCCGGGCCATCTCGATGACCTGATCGAGCGTGACGGCGCGCAGCTCGCCCGGATATCGCTCGGCGTAGTCATTGCCGAGCTCGAAGACCTCGCCCTCCAGTAAGAGCGAGGCGACGCCCGCAGGGCTCTCGCGCGCGATGTCCAGCTCACCGACGAGCTTGTCCTGCGCGAGGTCCAGGTCGTCTTGCGAGACCTTCCCGTCAACGATCTTTCGCAGCTCCTCGAGTGTCGTGCTGACCGCGCGGTCGACGTTGATCGGGTTGACGCCCATACGCACGACCCACGGTGACTGGCCGCGCGAGCCGCCGAGCGTGCTGAAGACGTAGTACGCGAGGCCGAGCTCGTCGCGGACCACGTGACCAGCGCGGCTCGCGAACGTGTCCGCCGCGAAGACCATGTTGGTGACACGCGCCGCGACGAAGCGCGGATCGGTCCGCGGTAGTCCGGGCCACCCCAGCACAACGTCGCTCTGCGTTTTGTCAGGGACGACGTCGAGCTTTCGCACGGCCGTCGCCAGACGGGCCTCGGGGACCTTCCGGTCATCGCGCGGCCCGCCGATGCGCCACGAGGAGAACGCCTTCGAGGCGGCATCGAAGACCTGCTTGGCATCGACCCCTCCGGCGACGACGAGGACCGCACCGTCGGGACGGATCGCTCGGCGATGATGCTCGCGAAGGTCGCTGGCCGATGCGCCACGCACGACCTCGAGATCGCCGATCGGCCGGGCGCGGAAGGGATGTCCTTTCGGATAGACGAGCTCGCGCCACGCGCTCTCGGCGACCGCGCGCGTGTTCTTCGCGTCCTCCTCGATCTGCGCGACGGTCTGCTGTCGCACGAGCTCGACCTCTTTGTCGGCGAACGACGGACGCACGACCGCGTCCGCCATCAGCTGGAGCAGGACGTCGAGATCGCTGCTCAGCGATTGCGCGCTGAACGTCGCTGCGTGGGATCCGACATCGAGGCGCGCGGCGGCGCCGATGCCGTCGAGCGCGTCGGCCCACGTCTTCGCATCGCGCGTGGTGGTGCCCCGCAGCATCGCCTGCGCGCAGAGGCGGCCGATCCCGGGACGGCCGGCGGGTTCGAACCACTGGCCCGCCTCGATGGCCAGGAGGACGGCAGCGGAAAGAAGCCCGGGTATCGGGACGACGGCGACACGCAGGCCGTTCTCGAGGCGATGCCGGCGGACGTCCACTACGAGGCCTCCGGGACGAACCAGCCCACCACGCGGCCCTTCTCCCGGAACACCGACTCGGCCGCGGCGCGTACGTCCTCGGCCGTGACCGCGGCGAGCCGGTCGTACCACTCGCCGAGTGACGTGGCGGCCTGCGTCGCGAGGAGCTGGCCGAAGCGCATGGCGCGCCAGGTGACCGTGTCGGTCATGAACGCGCTGGCGGAGAGCATCTGCCTCCGCGCGCGGCCGAACTCCTCATCGGTGAGCGCTGACCGTGCCATCTTGTCAAGCTCGTCGAGGATGACGCGCTCGACGCGATCGTGGGTCACGCCCGGCCGCATATGCGCCTCCACGACGAAGAGATATGGGTCCTTCATGAGCTGGAACGACGCGTCGACGGTCGTGGCGAGCCCCGTGTCCACGAGCGCGCGATAGAGGCGCGACGACCGTCCCGACGCGGCCTCTCCGCCGCCGGCGGTCGCGCCGCCCAGCGCGACGGCGAGGGCCGAGAGTGCGGGCGCTCGCGGATCCGAAGCGCGCGGCGCCTTGTGGCCGATCTGGATGATCGGAAGCGCGCCGCCGGCGCGGCGAACGAACCTCCGCATCGAGAGAGCCGAACGCAGAGGTCGCGCGATCGAGCAGCTCCTCGGCGGGCGCGTCGCCCGCGACGATGAAGTACGCGTTGTTCGGCGCGTAGTGACGGCGGTAATGCGCGTAGAGGCCATCGCGCGTCATGAGCTTGATGTCGTCTTTGCTACCAATCACACCTTGCGCATACGGGTGTCGTGCGAACGCGACGGCCTGCAGCTGCTCGCCGAGGAGGAACGATGGATCGTTCTCGAGCCCCTCGCGCTCGCTCACGATGACGTTCCGCTCGGCCTCGGTCTCCTCGACGGTGATGAGCGCGTTCCGCATTCGGTCGGCCTCGAGCTCGAGCGCCACCGGATAGCGCTCGGCGGGCACGGTCTCGAAGTAGCAAGTCACGTCTTCGCTCGTGAAAGCGTTCCAGAGCGCGCCGTATCGCGCTAGCAGCTTGTCGAGGTCGCCCTTCGGATGCTTGGGCGTGCCCTTGAAGAGCATGTGCTCGAGGAAGTGCGACATACCTGTCGTTCCGGGGACCTCATTGCGCCCGCCGACGTGATACCAGACCCAGAGCGAGACGACAGGAGCGTGCCGCGCTTCGAGCGCGTGCATGACAAGCCCGTTGTCGAGGCGTCGCGAGGCGGGGGCGTCGGTAGCGGTGGGGATACGAAAAGTGTATAGAGGCGCGAGGACTACTGGGGTGCGCGACGGCCGAGCTTGCGAGGCCGTCGGGCGGGGCCTCAGCAGACCGCAGCGCCGCCAGGCGCGAGGACTACTGGGGTGACTGACGGCCGAGTTTACGAGGCCGTGAGGCGGGGCCTCAGCAGACCGCAGCGCCGCTAGGCGCGAGGACTATTGGCTCGAGAACTGGTACGCGTGCGCGAAGACCTCGTATTCCCACGGAACGGTCGGCGGCGGATACCCGTCGTGCATCTGGATCTTGAAGGTTTCGCCGGCCGCGAGGTTCAACCACGGTTTGTCGTTGGCGGCGAGCTCCGGACGCCATTGCAGAGCGCCGAGCACCTCGCGCGATGACGCTTTGCTCCGAAGGACAACGACCAAGTGAAGCTTCGAGAAGCCCGGCACGGTCGTGGTCGTCGCGACGGTCAGATCGCATCCGATCACGCCGACCGCGGCGTCATTCGCGCACGTTTGACTCGCCACGCTGACGCCGCTCACCTCCCCGATCGTGGTGAGACTTCGCGCGACCTTGAACTCTTGCACGTCGCTTTGACTGAACGTCTTGTCATATCGCACGACCGTCCACGAGTCGCCTGGTGGGATCGGGAAATACCAGTTCTGGAACTTTGCATCGACTCGATCGGGCGGCACGCCGGCGTTGCCGATGCGCTCGTCGGTGACCGCGAGTCCGTCCGCGCTTTTGAATCTCACGGTCATGAACCAGTCGAGGACGAAGGCATTGGGGTTCGAGAACAAGATCGCTGTCTTGCTAACCGTCACCACCGTCCCCCCGCGCACCGCGATTGGATCGACCTCGTAGGACAGAGGCAAGATGTCCGGCTTCGCGGCGACCGTGGCCGAGGGTGCGGGTGTGGGCGTCGGTCGATATTCGGGAGCCTCGACGCTGCAAGCGGAGAACACGACGGCGACCAGCGCGCACGTCAAAACGCGACGCATCAGGAGGAGCCTAGCCCCGTGCCCCGAGCGCTCCGGTGGCTACGGCGTGGCGAACTTCGCGGTTAGCACGGCCTTCACGGCGATCGCGGAATCCACCGAGCCGAACACGCCGGGCCTCTCGGTGTACTCATCGAGCACCGCGGCGACGGCGATCGACGGCTGCTCGAATGAGGCCCAACCGATGAACCACGCGTCCACCTTGCCGGTGACCGGCGACTCGGCCGTTCCACTTTTCCCTGCCGTGGTCGGCGAATACGTGCGGAACACGGAGGACACGGTGCCGTCCAGATCGGTCGTCACCGCATGCATGCCGTCGCGGATGAGCGAAAGGTCGGTGGGGATCGAGAGCGCCGACCCGGCCTGCGTCTTCGGATAGCTCTTGACGCTCGTGCCGGCGCGGTCGCGGAGCTCGATCACCAGCCGCGGCTTCCACACCATGCCGTCGTTCGCCAGCGCCGAGACGTAGTTCGCCATCTGCAACGGCGTCGCGAGGAGGAAGCCCTGTCCGATCGCCAGGTTCGTCGCGTCTCCCGGATTCCACACCTGGTCGGAGGGGTTCGCGAAATACCGCTTCTTCCATTCGGGGCTCGGAACGATCCCCTCGTCTTCGTAGACGAAGTCGATGTCAGTGGCCTTGCCCAGACCGAAGCTCTTCGCCATGTTCGGCAGGATGTTCGGGTCGCGGTCGTTGAGGCGCTTGCCGAGCTCGTAGAAGAAGGTGTTGCAGCTCCTGGCGAGTGCGGTCCGAAGGTCCATGAGCCCGAGTGCGACCGGCTCGTGGTTGACTTGCGCCCACTGCTCGCCGTACCCGGTCCAACGCTGCGGGCAGTCGTGATCGGCTTGAACGACGACCCGGTCGGGTATCGCCCGAACGTCGCGCGGTTGAAGAACGGCCGGTTCGGGTCCGAGGTGTAGCGCGCGATCGCCGCGGCGTCGCCGGAGACCAGCGCGTTCAGGTCGAAGGTCGGACGGCTCGCGAGCGCGAGGATCTCGCCCGACCACGGGTCCTCCGCGACGATCGCTCCTTTGTTGTTGCCCAGCGCGTTCTCGGCCACGCGCTGCAGCTTTGGATCGAGCGAGAGCACGACGTCGCGTCCCGGCACGGGCGCGGTCTCCGCGAGCGTTTCGACCGAACGCTCGTCCGACTCGACGATGCCAAGACGGAATCCGTAGCTCCCGCCGAGCTCGTCGTCGAGGGTCGCCTCGAGCCCGGTGTCCTTCTTACCGATGAGATCTCCGGCCTCGATGCCGCGCGCCGTCTTCGCCTTGGCCTCGTCCTCGCTCGCCTCCGCCAGGTAGCCGAGCGTCTGCGACGCGAGACCGGTCGGGTAGCTCCGCACGCGCGTCGCCTGCACCTGCACGCCCTCGATCAGGGAGAGACGTGTGCGTAGTGCGTCGAGCTGGGCCGCGGGAACGGTTTTGATCGGTACGAAGAGATCGGGCTTCACCCACGACTGCGTGTACTTCGCCTTGATCTGGTCCGGCGTCATCGCGAGCGCCGACGAAAGCGACGACAAAAGCCCCGCCTCGGAGCGGATCTGTCCGGTGACCACGCCGACGACCCCGGCCTCGATGAAGGTTGCGAGCTCGGTGCCGTCGCGAGCGACGATCCGACCTCGTGAGGTGGGCAGGCGCGTCATCCGCACGAGGCGCCCCGCAGTGAGATGCGGAAGGATGGCCTCGGGAGTCCACGCGATCCGCCAGACGGCTTTGTCCTTCTCCCCGACCATCACGAGCTGGAGCGTGGTCGCGCGAGCGATATCACCGACACGTTGCGTGTGGAAGATCAGGTCGAGAGGCACGCTCGCCTTTCGCGGGTCAGGCGAGCCGTTCGGGAGCGCGGGGTGCGTCGCCGTCCCTGGCTTTGCCTCGAGCGAGCGGAGCGTCATCTCCTCCGCGATGCGCGGCAGCCGATCGATGAAGCCCGCCGTCGCGACCTGGTCCTTCGCGTCGTCAGTCAAGAGATCCCACATCGCCTGGTAGTCGGACTTCTGCCACGCGGCGGCGTACTGGCGCGCGATGGGTTCGGCCGGAGGCGGCCCAGGCTCGCAAGCGCTGAAGATCGACGCGCAAAGGATCGCGACCGCGGCCACCACACCGCGGTTAATACCCAGCGGCCTGACCCTCGCGGCGCGGATCCGCGCCACCTGCGAATGATCCGTTCGGGTCGATCGCGATCGCTTGCGCGCCCCCGGTGATCTCGTCCCAATCTCCAAGCACCGCGACCTCGTGGCCCTTCGCCGCCATCGCGCGACGGACGGCTTCGGGATAACGGCGCTCCATCTTCAGTGTGCGCCCCGAGTCGTGATACCAACGGGGCTCCTCGATCGCCTGCTGCACGTCCATGCCGAAGTCGATGAGGCCCACCGCGAGCTGGAAGTTCGTCTGCACCTGCGCATGGCGTCCGGGCGTGCCGAACACGAATCGCGGCATCGAGCCCTCGAGCGCGATCACCGTGTTCAAGGTGTGCACGGGGCGTTTGCCGGGCGCGAGCGCGTTGGGCGAGCGCGGGTCGAGCGAGAAGCCCGAGAGCCGGTTGTTGAGGAGGATCCCGGTGCCCGGCACGACGGTGGCCGCCCCGAACGCGCTGAACACGCTTTCGATCAGCGAGACGGCGTTGCCGTCGCGGTCGACGACCGCGAGATAGGTCGTGTCGGCGGGCGTCATGAGCGAGCCGGCCTCGCTGCGCTCGCTCGCCTTCGCATTGACGGCGCGGCGGCGTGTTGCGACGAACTCGACGTCGAGCAAGCGGCGCGCATCGAAGTCGACGCGCGCGGGATCGCCCGCGTGCGCGTCGCGATCCGCGAACGCGAGCTTCTTCGTCTCGACCATCAGGTGGATGAGCTCGGCGCTCCCCCACTCGAACGATCGGACGTCGATCCCCTCGACGATCGCGAGCTCCTCGAGAAGGATGTGACCCTGAGAGACCGGCGGTTGGCCGAACAGACGGAGACCGCGATAGTTGATAGACAGTGGCTCAGGGCGATCCGTGCGATGCGCGGCCAGATCGGCGCGGTCGATCGCACCACCGATCGACGCGATGGCCGTCGCGAAGCGCTCACCGAGATCGCCGCGATAGAAAGCGTCGGCGCCGTCGCGCGCGATCGTCTGAAGTGTGACGGCGAGGTCCCGCTGCTGGAGCATCTCTCCGGCGCCGGGCCAGCGACCGCGCGGACCGAAGATCTGGGCGGCCTCCTCATCACGAGCGATGCGGTCACCCTCTTCGGCGATCGCCTCGGCAAGCACGTCGCTCACGGGGAAGCCGTTCTCGGCATAGCCGATCGCCGGAGCGAGCGCCCGTTCGAGGCCGAGGCGGCCGTGGTCCGCGACAAGATCCGCGAGCCCGGCGACGAGTCCGGGGACGGTGGCGATCGTCGCGCCGTGGGGCGGGAATTCCGTGCCGAAGCTCTCGGGGTCGAGGGCGTGAGGCGCGGCGCCCGAACCGTTGTACGCGGTCACCTCGCGCGAACGCGCGTCGTAGAACAGCGCGAACATGTCGCCGCCGATCGCGGTGCGATGCGGCATGACCACGGCGCAGACCGCGGCCGCGGCGACGGCGGCATCGGCGGCGTTGCCGCCTTCGCGGAGAGCGGCGAGACCAGCGGACGTCGCGAGGTGATGTCCGCTCGCGACCAGACCGTTCGCGGCTCGGACCGTGCGGCGGGTCGTCAACAGGCCTCGATGGTACTCAAGGGGCGAACGCGATCGCGATGCGTGAGACCACAGCTGAGACCGCCGCGATGCCGATCCCGAGGCTCAGCGAGCCGCGCGGCCGCGGCACCATCGGAGCGAGGGCGAGCGCGAGCAGGACGAAGCCGAAGTGCGGACTTCCCTGCGTGAGGAGACCGCCGAACAGGATGTACCCGATGCCGATCCACGCGAGGGGCGCGAGTCCATCCGCGAGGATGACGATCGCGCAGATCGCCGCGGCGATCACCGAACCCCAGAGCACGTACTCGGCGAAGGTCGCCGCGAACCTGCCGCCGGTCTCGTTGAACGCGAGAACGCCGATCGCGGCCGTGTCGAATCCGGCGGCGAAGAACCGTGCCGCCTTCCCCATCCGGCTCACTGCGCTGACTTTCCTCCGGGCTCGACTCCGAGGAACAGCCTCGTGTATCCGACCGGCTCGCTCGACCCGAGAGGCTCGGGGATCGTCCCGTCGAGATGCAGGAGCATTGCGTGCTCGTCGCATGCGAAGCGCTTTGGGCAGACTGGGCACTCCGACGCGCTCTTCTCCGGCAGCCGCCCAAGGCTGGTGAGAACGAACCCGCACCGCTGAAAGAAATCCGGCACCAGGGTGAGCGCGAAAACCCGACGCAGACCGAGCCGCCGCGCCTCGGAGACGCAGGCGAGCACGAGCTGCCGGCCGATCCCGCGGCCCGACGCCTCTGGACGCACGGCGAGCGAACGCACCTCGGCGAGATCGGGGGTCAGCACGGCGAGCGCGCAGCATCCGAGGAATCCGGACGCGTCCTTGGCGACGAGGAAGTCGCGGAGATGCTCGAGAAGGAAATCGCGCGACCGCTCGAGCATGCGGTCCTCGGCCGCGTACCGGTTGATGAGCGCTCGCATGTCGTCGACGTCCTCCACTCGGGCCGGTCGTATCGCGACGCTCACTTTCGAAGGGCCTCCGTCGCTTCCGCGAGCGCCTCGCGAACGCGGTCGGGTGCGGTGCCGCCGGGCGAGGTGCGTGAAGCGAGCGAGCGTTCGGGCCGGATCTCGTCGACCGCGCTCGGCTCGAAGCGGCCGTCGTACCTCCGCAGCTCTTCGATCGTGACTCCGCCGAGGTCCTTTCCGGCCGTGAGGCGCTCGCGGACGATGCGCCCGACGATCTCGTGCGCTTCGCGAAACGGCACGCCGCGCTTGGCGAGGTGATCGGCGAGGTCCGTGGCCCCGAGCATGCCCCGCTCGGTCGCACGCCGCATGGCCTCCCGGTCGAAACGAAGACCGCGGACGACGAGTGCCAGCACCGAGAGCGCATCAGCCAGGGAGGTCGCGTCGTAGAGGGGAACCCGTTGCTCCTGGAGATCGGAGTCGTACGCCAACGGGAGCCCCTTGAGCGTGGTCAGGACCGCGATGAGATCCCCGAGGAGGCGGCCCGAGCGGCCGCGGACTAGCTCGGCGACGTCGGGATTCTTTTTCTGCGGCATGATGCTCGACCCTGTCGCGTGGCCTTCGGCGAATTCAGCGAACCCGAACTCAGCGCTCGTCCAGAGGACGAGCTCTTCCGCGAGGCGTGATGCGTGGACGGAAGCCACGGCCGCGACGTACACGAAGTCTGTGATGAAGTCGCGATCGGCGACGGCGTCGATGCTGTTCCGGAACACACTCGCAAGCCTGAGCTCGCGGGCCGCCGACGCGGGGTCGATGGCATAGGGGACGCCCGCGAGGGCGCCCGCGCCGAGTGGCGACGTCGCGGCACGCTCTCTGGCCTCCGCGATGCGGGAACGATCGCGCCGAAGCGCCTCGACGTGGGCCAGCAGGTGGTGTCCGAGCGAAACCACTTGGGCTCGCTGAAGATGGGTGTAGCCGGGCATGACCGTCTCGACCTCGTCTTTGGCGCGTTCGATAAGCGCGCGCGCGAGATCGGCGACCGAATCGTCCAGCGCCGAAAGGGCGTCGATCGTGAAAAGGCGGAGGTCGAGGGCGACCTGGTCGTTCCGGCTCCGACCGGTGTGCAGCTTTCCGGCGACCTCGCCGACGAGGTCGCGGAGTCGACGCTCGACGACGGAGTGGATGTCCTCGAAATCGCTCGGCCATGGGAACGACTTCTGCTCCATCTCTTGAGCGATTCGCCCAAGGCCGCCTTCGATGGTCTTCGCTTCCTTCTCCGTGAGGACCCGCTGCCGACCGAGCATTCGCACATGGGCAAGGCTGCCGCGAACGTCGTAGAGCGCGATCCGGCGGTCGAGCTCGAGGGAGCTGGTGAATCCGGCGACTCTGCGCTCAAGCGGAGTCACAAATCGCCCGGACCAGAGCGGCTTGTTGTTCGGCTCGGTCAACGAGCGCGCTTCTTGCTGGCGCTCGCCTTCGTCGAGGGTTTCGCCGTGGTGGGCGCCGACAGCGCCTTCCTCGGGATGTCGAGCGACGCTTCGCTCCCCTCGCCCCAGAGCGCCTGCGTGCGCGCCTGGGTGCGGAGCGGCAGCCCGAACACCTTGATGAATCCCTCCGACGCGCGCTGGTCGAACGCGTCGCCCTTCCCGTAGGTCGCGAGGGACGTCGAGTACAGCGAATGCGGCGAGCGGCGGCCGACGACCGTAGCGGTACCGCGGTGGAGTCGAACGCGCACCTCGCCGGTGACGAAGCGCTGGGTGCTGCGCACGTATGCGGCGAGATCCTGGTGGTGCGCCGAGAACCAGAGCCCGTTGTATACAAGCTCTGCGTACTCGCGGGCGAGCTGCGCCTTGAAGCGCAGCGACTCCTTCGTGAGCACGAGCGACTCAAGCGCGCGATGCGCCTGATGCAGCAGCACCGCGGCCGGCGCTTCGTATATCTCGCGCGATTTGATCCCGACGAGGCGGTCCTCGACCATGTCGATCCGCCCCACTCCGTGTTTTCCGGCGAGCTCGTTGAGACGCTGCACCAGGTCGATGCTCTCCACCTTCGCGCCGTCGAGGGTGACCGGGACGCCCTCGTCGAAACCGATCTCGATCTCGCGCGGCTTCGCCGGCGCCTCGTCGGGTTCGACCGTCCACTGGAACACGTCGCGCGGTGGAGCTCCCCAGGGATCTTCGAGCACGCCAGCTTCGATCGACCGGCCCCAGAGGTTCATGTCGACGCTGTACGGGCTCTTCTTCGTCGCCTCGACGCGGATGCCGTGCTTGCGCGCGTAGTCGATCTCCTCGTCCCGCGTCATCTTCATGCCGCCGCGCATCGGCGCGATCACCGTGAGATCGGGCGCGAGCGCGCCGACCGCGAGATCGAAGCGCACCTGGTCGTTGCCCTTCCCGGTGCAGCCGTGCGCGACAAAGCGCGCGTTCTCGGCCCGGGCCGCGTCGACAAGGAGCTTCGCCAGGAGCGGGCGGCCGAGCGCCGTCGCCAGCGGGTACCGGTCCTCGTAGAGCGCGCCGGCTTGCAAAGCCGGCCACACGAAGTAGCGAAGGAAGATCTCCCGAGCGTCCTGGACGATCGCCTTCCGGGCCCCGCTCGCGATCGCCTTGCGCTGCACCGCATCGAGGTCGGCTGTCGCGCCCAGGTCCCCGGTGCAGGTGACCACCTCGAAGCCGAGAGTCTCGCGCAGCCACGCGACGGCCACGCTCGTATCGAGGCCGCCCGAGTACGCCAGCACGCACGTCTCGCCGGGGTACTGCTTCGTCACCTGGCCCCCTTCCGCGCGATCCCGAACGTGGTCAGCCGGCCCAGAAGCGCACGCGCGTGGCGTTCGTTGGTTGCGGCGATGAAGACGGTGTCATCTCCCGCGAGCGTTCCCACGGCCTCGTCCAGACGCGACGCATCGAGCGCCGCGGCGAGCGCGTTGGCCGTTCCCGGGAGCGATCGCAACACCACGAGATTCGTGGCCAGCGCCCCTTCCACCGGATAGTCCTCGCAGAACCGGCGGAGCCGCTCCATCCCGCCGCCGGGCGCGGCCGCGGACGGCGGCGCATATGCGTGCGTCCCGTCGCGCGCAACTTTCACGAGCCCGAGCTCGACGATGTCGCGCGAGACGGTCGCCTGGGTCGCGGAAAACCCCGCGCCGCGCAGGGCGCGGACGAGGTCGGCCTGGGTCGAGAGCCGCTGCTGGGACACGACGCGGAGGAGCGCCTGCTGCCGGTGATGCTTGCGGGCGAGCGCGTCCCTCATGCGGCGGCCTCGAATACCGTGCCGACCTGCTCGCCTGCGAGGAGCCGTTCGACCGAATCGACGCCGCGCGTCGCCACGATCGCCGCGCGGCACCCCGCGGCAGCGGCGACGAGGCACGCCTCGACTTTCGGGAGCATGCCTCCTTCGATCGTTCCGTCGTCGACCAGAGCGCGCGCTTTGTCTGCGTCGAGCCGCGCGATCACGCGACCGTCCTTGCCCCGCACGCCGGGAACGTCGGTGACGAATACGAGAAGCCGCGCGCTGAGACTGGCGGCGATCGCGCCCGCGGCCGCGTCGCCGTTGACGTTGAGCACCTCACCGGAGGTGCGGTCGAGCGCGGCCGGCGCGACGACCGGCACGCGGCCCGCATCGATGAGCTGTTCGAGGAGCGCGCTGTCAACAAGGGTCACGCGACCCACGAACTCGAGCTCGGTGTCCTCTCGTTCGGCACGGAGCATCCCCCCGTCGATGCCCGTCAGACCCACGGCCGGGACGCCGCGACCGATGAGCGTCGCGACGACGCGTCCGTTCGCGAGCCCGCCGAGGACGGCGAGCGCGAGGTCGCGCGTTTCGGCGTCGCTCACGCGAAGACCTCGCACGAATCGCGTCTCCATGCCCATTCGTTCCGCCCACTCGCCGACGAGCGGCCCGCCACCGTGCACCACGACGAGCGGGTGCCCCGCGTCGTTGAGCGCGACGACGGCGTCGAGCGCGGCGTCGTTCTCGGCGCCGACCGATCCGCCGATCTTCAACACGAGCAGGTCCTTACGTGGTGTAGTCGGCATTGATCCGCACGTACTCTTCGGAGAGGTCCGTCCCCCAGGCTTCGCCCTTGCCCTTCGCGACGCCGAGATCGACCGCGATCCGCACACCCGGCGTGCTGAAGATCTCGCGGATGCGCTGACTGTCGAAGGGACGCGGCGCGCCGGATTCGAAGACGTTCACGTCTCCGATGCGAACTGTCGCCTTTGTCTGGTCGACCTTGGCCCCGGATCGACCGGCGGCGGCGAGGATGCGGCCCCAGTTTGGATCGGCGCCGTGGATCGCGGTCTTCACGAGGTTTGACGTGGTGATAGTCCGCGCGGCGAGCATCGCTTCTTCGTCTGAGGCGGCACCTCTGATCAACACCTTGAACACTCGCGTTACGCCCTCGCCGTCCGCGAGGATCTGCTGCGCGAGATCCTGGCAAACGCCTTCCACGAGCATTTCGAACATGCCGAGATCTTTGAGAGCCGGCTTTAGTCCTGAGGCTCCGTTGGCGAGAACGAGGAGCATGTCGTTCGTGCTCGTGTCGCCGTCCACACTGATCTTGTTGAAAGTCTCTGCGGCCATGTGACGGATCCACCCCGACATGGCGGAGCTTGCACCAATGTTCGCGTCAGTCACCACGAACGCGAGCATCGTCGCCATGTTCGGATGGATCATTCCGGCACCCTTGGCGACACCCCGGATGTGGACGGTTCCGCGCGCGCCACGAAAGCCCAGCGCGTAATCGTTCCGCGACAGCTTCGGTCGCGTGTCGGTCGTCATCATCGCCTTCGCAACGTCATCCCAGGCATCGGCGCGTAGCTCGATCGATCGGATGGCGGTCGCTATTCGGTCGACAGGGAGAGGCACCCCTATGACGCCAGTGCTCGCGACCGCGACTTCGTGTGGATCGCATCCGATCTTTGTCGCGGCCGCCTCCGCCATTGCGATCGCATCACGTTCGCCCTGTTCGCCGGTGCACGCGTTGGCGTTTCCAGAGTTCACGACGATCGCGCGCAACGGCCCACCTTCCAGGTGCCGTCGGGTCACGACGCAGGGCGCCGCGATGACCTGATTCGTCGTGAACGCACCACCGGCCACGCATGGGCGGTCCGACACGATGAGTGCGACGTCGAGCCGGGTCGGCTTTCCATCCCGTACTCCTGCGGCAGCGGCGCCGACCGAGTAGCCGAGAAGGTCGCCCGTGGGCTGGGGCGGCCAGGATTCGCGTTGCTCCGTCATGGCCATAGTGGGAGCGCCTCGAGGCCCATGGTCTCCGGGTACCCGAACCGCGCATTGAAGTTCTGAAGCGCCGAGCCCGCGGCGCCTTTCACGAGGTTGTCGAGCGCGGCGAACGCAACGAGCCGTGAGTTTTCCTCATCGACGAGCGCGTGCACGAGGCACCAGTTGCTACCCAGCGTGGCCTTCGTCGCGGGATAGCTGTCGACGACCCGCACGAACGGCTCCTCCGCGTATTCCTTCGCGTACGCATGCGCGACGTCGGCGGCGGTCTTGCCTGGACGAAGCGGCGCGTAGCACGACGCGACGAGCCCGCGGTTCATCGGAACGAGATGCGGCGTGAACGTCAACTTGAGCGGCTTGCCGAAAAGCACGGCGGCTTCCTGCGCTATCTCGGGGGTGTGGCGGTGCTTCGGAACGCCGTATGGGCGGACGCTCTCGTCGATCGTGCCGAAGAGGAACGCGTCCTCGACAGCATGACCCGCGCCGCTCACGCCGGACTTCGCGTCGACGATGACGTCCTCGGTCACAAGGCCCGCCTTGAGCGCGGGGATCAGCGCGAGCAGCGCCGCGGTCGGATAGCAGCCGGGGTTGGCGATGAGGCGCGCGGTCCGCACGCGATCGCGCGTCAGCTCGGTGAGGCCGTAGACGGCTTCCTTCAGGAGCTCGGGCGCGGGGTGGGTGTAGCCGTACCAGCGTTCGTAGAGCTTCGGGTCTCGCAGACGGAAGTCGCTTCCGATGTCGATGACGGTGCGACCATCATCGAGCCACGCGCGCGCCTGCTTCGCGGCCTCGCCCGCCGGCAAGGCTGTGAAGACGACCTCGGCGTCATCGACGTCCGACCCCAGGACAAGCGAATCAGGAGCGTTATGCAGGTGCGGCTGCACGGAGCGAAGTGGCTCGCCCTGACGAGATCGCGCGACGGCCGCGACGAGCCGCGCCTCAGGATGCCGCAGCACCAGACGCGCGAGCTCGCCGCCAGCGTAGCCGGTGACCCCCACGATCGCGACCTTCGTCGGCATAGACGTGGGATTATGCGGCCGAGTGGATAATTATGCAAGGGCGACGAGTACGGCGACGTCTCTAGGGGAAGATGCCTCGCTTCGTGATGGCGCTCGCCACCCGCTCCACCGCGACTATGAACGCGGCCTCGCGCAGCGGGCAGTCGTACACCGTCGCCTTCGCGAGCACGAGCTCCATCGCCCGCCGCATGTAGATCTCGAGCCGCTTCTCGACCTCTTCGAGCTCCCAGTAGAACTGGGCGCGGCTCTGCACCCACTCGAAATAGCTGACCACGACGCCGCCCGCGTTCGCGAGGATGTCCGGCGCGATCAGCACGCCGCGATCCGCGAGCAGGCGGTCCGCCTCCGCGGTCACCGGACCGTTCGCGCCCTCCACGATGATGCGGGCGCGTATCTCGTGAGCGTTGTCGCGGGTGATCTGGCCCTCGAGCGCGGCTGGAACGAGCACGTCGACGTCCATCGCGAGCAGTTCCGCGTTCGAGATGCGCGTGACGCCGGCGAGCCCGTCGAGCGTTCGCGCGGGATTGCGCCGCACATGCTCGATCGCGCGCGCGACGTCGATGCCGGCCGAATCCGAGTAGCCGCCGCTGACGTCGGAGATCGCGACGATGCGGCACCCCGCCGCGGCGAGCGACTTCGCCGTCACGCTGCCGACGTTGCCGAATCCCTGGATCGCGACGCGCGTCTCGGCTGGCTCCTTCCCCTGGCGCCGAAGCACCTCGAGCGTGACGAACGCGACGCCACGTCCGGTCGCTTCCGTCCGACCGCGCGAGCCGCCGAGCTCGACCGGCTTCCCGGTCACGACCTCCGGCGAATGCTTGCCGGTCATCATCGTGACCGTGTCGACGATCCACGCCATGGTCTGCTCGTCGGTGTTCACATCGGGCGCGGGGATGTCCTGCCCAGGACCGATGATCGGAAGGATCGCGGCGGTGTAGCGCTTGGTGAGGCGCTGCACTTCGTTTGAGGAGAGCTTCCGCGGGTCGACCGCGACGCCACCCTTCGCGCCACCGAGGGGCAGGTCGGTGACGGCGCACTTGAACGTCATCAGCATCGCGAGGCCCTGCACCTCTTCGAGCGTGACCGAGGGATGGAACCGAATGCCGCCCTTTCCCGGCCCCCGACCCGTGGAGTGCTGCACCCGGTAGCCCGTGTAGACCTCGAGATGACCGGCGTCCATCGTCACCGGCAGCGCGACGATGAGCGTGCGCTCGGGCTGCTGAAGGAAACGGTGCATCCCTGGGTCAAGATTGAGCGCCTTCGCTGCCCGGTCGAGCTGCGCGAGCGCGGACTGAAGGAGCTCGTGGCCGGGGTTCGCGGCACCAGGCACCTTCAGGACGGTCACGAGGGCCGCAGACTAGCAGCCGTGACCGATGCGGACACGACCTACATGCGCCGCGCACTTCGGCTCGCCGCTCGCGCCGCCGGGAGGACGAGCCCCAATCCGCTCGTCGGCGCCGTCGTGGTCCGGGCCGGCGCGGTGATCGGCGAAGGTTATTACCACGCGGCCGGCGAGCCGCACGCCGAGGTCAACGCGCTCCGCAAAGCCGGCGACGGCGCGCGCGGCGCGACGCTCTTCACCAATCTCGAGCCATGCGCGCACCACGGCCGCACCCCGCCGTGCGTCGACGCGGTGCGCGAGGCCGGCATCGCGCGCGTGGTCGTCGCGATGCGCGATCCCGATCCGCGAACCGACGGGAAGGGCATTCGCGGGCTCCGCGCCGCCGGGATCGCGGTCGAAGAGGGCCTCCTCCGAACGGAGGCCGAACGCCTCAACGCGGGTTTCCTGTCTCGTCTGAAGCGGGGGCGGCCTTTTGTGCTGCTGACGCTGGCCTCCACGGTCGATGGGCGCGTCGCGGTCCCCGGGCGGCGGTATCTCTCGGGGAAGGCCGCGCTGCGCGAGGTGCACCGCCTTCGCGACCGCAACGATGCGGTGCTGGTCGGGATCGGCACCGTGCTCGCCGACGACCCCGCGCTCACCGTTCGCGAGGTCAAAGGACGTGACCCGCTTCGCGTCATCGTCGACGCGGACGCGCGCACGCCGCCGACGGCCAAGGTCGTACGCTCGAAGGATCCGCAGCGCACGGTGATCTTCGTCGCGCGCGATGCCGACGTGCGCCGCACCAACAAGCTCCGCGAGTCAGGTGTGCTGCTCGTGACGGCGCCGCGTGCCGATGGCGGGCTCGATCTCAGCGCGGTTCTACGCTGGCTCGGCGAGCATGGCGTGAATACCGTGATGAGCGAGGCTGGGCCGCACGTGGCCGGCGCGCTCGTGCGGGGTCATCTCGCCGATCGCGTGCTCCTCCTTTTCTCGCCTGTTGCCGGCGGCGACGGCCCGCCCGCGCTCGAAGGGGTCCCCACGGCGAGCCAGCTCCACGATGTCCGCGTGCGCAAGCTCGGCGACGATCTCGCGTTGGAAGGAGCGCTCGGCTAGATGTACACGGGGATCGTCGCGGAGATCGGCACGATCCGACACACCGGACCGAACGCCGCGGGTCTACGGCTCGAGATCGCGTCGTCGCGCGTCGCCCAGGACCTTGGCATCGACGCGGACGTCAACGTCGCTGGCGCACACCTCACCGTGGCGGAGCGGGACACGCACGGGTTCGCGGTGGACGTCTCCGCGGAGACGCTCTCGCGTACCACGCTGGGGCGCGCCATCCGTGGGACGCGCGTGAACCTCGAACCCGCGGCGACGCCGACGACCGCGCTGGCCGGACACTTCGTGCAAGGGCAGGTCGACGCGACGACCAAGCTGGTCGGTCGCCGCGAGGCGAGCGGTGGAGCGGCCCGTCTGCGCTTCGCGGTGCCGAAGGGCCTCGCCCGCTACATCGTGATGAGGGGTTTCGTCACGCTCGACGGCGTCTCGCTCACCATCGCGGGGCTCGGCAAGACGTTTTTCGAGGTCGCGCTCATGCCCCACACCGCCGAGAGCACGACACTCGGCGCACTCGCCCCTGGGGATCTCGTCAACGTCGAGAGCGACGTGCTCGCGCGGTATATCGAGCGTCTCGTCAAGAAGGCGTGACCGGTCCTATTGCGCCTCGCGCTTCCACTCGGTAGCGCTTGTGAGCAGCTGCTTGTCGGTACCGCCGCGCAGGTGCGCGTCGAGCGTCGTGATCTCGGAGTTGTCGTTGAACGTGAAGACGACTGCGACTCCTTCGAAGTGCTGCACGGTGGGCGCCGGAACGGTCCGCATGTCCTTCAGGCTTGTCCACGACTTGTTGTCATCGAAGAACGGCAGCGCACGCATGATGTGAAATCCGCTGCCGTCGATGATCGTCTGGGCACGCGCGCTCGGCAGGCAGGTGACGATCGCGACGAGCAGGACGGCGGCCGCGATCGATGGATTCAGGACGATCGCCGCAAGCCCGCGGCGCAGAAGTGCGATCGGCCGGCGTCCGCCTTCGTGCCAGCCGCGGAGCGTGCCGCGTGCCCAAGCCGTCGCCGCCTTTCCCATCGCCACTCGCACGATGCCCGCGGCGAGCATCGCAGCGAGCCCGAACGCGGCGGCGAGGACACGCGGATCGAATCCCGCGAGCGGGTAGTCGAGAAGATAGGCGCCCGCTGCGACCGGAGTGCGCGTCGCGATCGCGAGCGCATCCGGCATGAGCGCCGTGAACGTCAAACCGGCGAGCGAGAACACGAGACCGACGACCGTCGGGACGAGCGGGTCATCTTCGTCGTGGAAGTGGTCGCGCAGCGAATCCGTCGCGTTCTGCAGCTCGAGGAAGGCGCTTCCGGCAAGATCGAGGCTGCCGCCGCTCGCCTCCTTCACCACACGCGCCAGAGGGCCGGAGAGCGTCGGCTCGGCGACCCCTTCGACCGGGATGCCGAACGCGACCGGCCTTCCCCTCGTGCGCACGACGACACGCCCACGTCGCGGCTTGATCTCCCGCACATCGGTCCAGGCGACGTCGATCGGCTCCTTTCCGTCTATGCGGAAGCCGAGCTGCTCGAGGGTGATCTGCAGTTTCTGCTCGGGGTAGCCCATGACGATCGGGCCGCGTAGTAGGACGCCACTCGGAGCAAGGACAAAGCGCGGCTTGGGCGCTGGCTTCACCTTCGCGGGCTTCGCGACCACGGTCTTGGCGGCCTTCGCGGCCTTGACCGCTTTCTCTTTGTGCGGCTTCGCCGGCTTTTCTTTCTTGTCTTTCTTCGTCTGGATCGCGGGCGCTTCGACCGCTTTGAAGATCGGGGTCGGCCTCGCGGCGGCGAGCGGAGGCAGCGGCGGCGGCGCCTCGCGGACCGGCGCTTCGGGCGCGGCCGGCGCGGTGTACGACGGCGGCGTATACGCGGGTGGCGTGTACTGCTGCGGAGGGGGCGTGTACTGCTGCGGCGGGGGCGCGGCAGCCGGCGGCGCGGGCGGCGCGAACGACTGAGGCACCGGCGTGAACGTCGGGGGCGCCGGCGTGAACGTCGGGGGCGCCGGTGGCGCCGCAGGAGCGTCGGGCGGCGGAGTACCGCTGAACTTGCCCATCCCCGGGAAGAGATCGCCGACGGTGAGTGGCTTGTGTGCGGGCATGTGCACCGACGGGGTCGCTGAAGGCGGAGGCGGCGGTAGAGGCGCCGGTGCGACAGCCGGCGCCGTCGGGACTACCCAGTCCGTGGGCTTCGGCGGAGCGGCGGTCTCCCAGTCCGGCGGGGCGGGCGTGGCGGCGGGACCCGGCACGAGACCGAGGGCGACGAGGCGCGGATCGACTTCGTCGGTCATCCGGTCAGCCGGCAGTCTCGGTGCATGCGTGGGCTAGATTGCGGCAAGCGTCGACCCCTGGGAAGACTGCGAGGTCGTCTCGCTTCGTCATGCGATAGCCCCAAGCGCGGCGCGCGCATCGCGAAGAGCCGCCACGGCGAGATCTCGGTCGACCCGGCCGAACCGAAGACTTTCGCCCGGCAGTCGCTGAGCGACGAGACCGAGGTCGGCCGTGATCACGGTCGCGATCACCGGATAGCCGCCCGTCGCTTGATGCTCTGCGAGGAGGACGATCGGCGCGCCGCCCGAGGGGATCTGCACGGCACCGGCTACGACGCCGGTGGTGAGGATCTCGCCTTCGCGAGCGACAATCCGCGGCCCGCTCAGGCGCGTGCCCATTCGGTCGCTCGCGGGTTCGACCCGGAATTCGGCGCTAAAGAACAGGGAATCGGCCTCATCGGTGAAACGTTGCGCGTGCGGACCCGTGATGGTGCGTATCTGTCCGGTGTCGTAATCAGGACTGACGGCGGAACGACCCGCCCGCTCGATGTCCACACGGGCGATCCCGAGCGCCAGGACCTCGCCGGCGCGCAGCGCGCGGCCGAGACCGGCCGGCAGGTAGGCCGAGCGGCTCCCAAGGATCGTTTCGGTGGCTATGCCCCCGGACACGGCGAGGTAGGCGAACCGCGAGCGTTCGCCGCAGACGACGGTGAAGGTCTCGCCCGGACGGGCGAACGCCGCGGTCCAGCCCGGCACGAGGCCGCGCCCCCGAAGCGCGACGTCGCGCCCGGTCACGGCGACGATGCGGCGGTCCTCGCATCGGAAGGCGAACGCATCGCCGATGATCTCGATCGCGGCCGCATCGAAGTCGTTGCCGACGAGCGCTTGCGCGGCGGCGAAGGCGACGGGATCTGCGGGACCCGACGGCGGAACACCTTCCCGAAGATGACCGAATCGACCGCGATCCTGGACGGTCGCGCGCAGCCCGGTCGCCTCGATCCGGATCATCGCGCGACGAACCGCACCCGATCGCCTGGACGGATCAGCACCGGCGGTTCTTTCGCGCTGTCGAAGACGCGGACGTCGGTCCGTCCGATCAGCCGCCAGCCGCCGGGTGAATCGAACGGATAGATCGAGGTCTGCCCGTCCGCGACGGCCACCGATCCTGCGGGGACACGCTCGCGCGGACTCACCAGGCGAGGCGCAACGATCCGCGGATCCAGAATGCCGCAGTACGCGAAGCCCGGTAGGAATCCGAGGAAGAACGCGCGGTACACGCGACCCAAATGCAGGGCGATGAGCTCATCGACGGGGAGCTTCGATCGCTCAGCGGTCTCGACAAGATCCGGTCCGTCGTAATGCGTTGGAATCTCGACCTCGCGACCACTCTCAAATGTCGCGCGACCCTGGGCCTTCGCGAGCCGCATGACCTCGCGCTCCGCATCGGCGGGCGCGAGACGAAGCGGATCGAACCGCACGACGACGGATGCATACGCGGGGACCGCGCGACCGTGAGCCATCGCGTCCCACGCGTCCGCGAGCGCGCGAGCACCAGCCGCGACCGCATCATCGATCTGGTCGCCGAGCTCGACGAGCAGCGCCGCGTCGCCGAAGGGGCTGATCCGTAGATCGCTCAGGACCGGAACGGCGCGACCTTCACCTTGGCTTTGCCGAGCGCATCGCGGACCGCACGCGCGATGTCGGGCGCGCCCGGGGTGTCGCCGTGCACGCAGAGCGTGTCGACCGCGAGCTTCAGAAATGTCCCATCGACGGCGGTCACCCCGCCGTTCTTTACGAACGAGAGAGCCTGCCGAACCCCGTCCGCCGGATCGGTGAGTACCGAGCCCGCGATCGCGCGGGACTGCAGCGTCCCGTCAGGTTCATACGCGCGGTCCACGAAGCCTTCTCGCGCGACTTTCATTCCCATGCCTCTCGCCTCTTGCGCCATCGCCGAGCCGGGCGGCGCGACTATGACGAGCTCATGCCCGCCCGTAGCCGCCTGCACACCGAAAATGACGTTGCGCGCAACGGTCGCGTCGCGCTCGCCCTGGTTGTACAGCGCGCCGTGCATCTTCACGTGCGTCACGCGCGCGCCCATGCCAGACGCGATCCCGACGAGCGACTCGACCTGTCGGCGGATCGACTCGATCAGCTCGCGGGCGGGGATGTCCATCGGCACGCGCCCGAATCTTTCGCGGTCGGGATATCCCGGATGCGCCCCGATGGCGACCTTGTTCCGGATCGCGAGCTCGACCGTGGTGCGCATCGTGTTCTCGTTCCCGGCGTGCCCACCGCACGCGATGTTCGCGCTCGTAATGAGCGGCATGAGCGCCATATCGGTGCCGGCGCCCTCTCCAAGATCAGAATTGAAGTCGATCGAGCCGGGCACTCCGAGATTATTGAGCGAGGAGCCACTCCCGATGATGAAGCAGCGACGCGCCGAGCCGGCGCGGGTGGCACTGGCGAGCGGGTTGTGCGCGAGCCGCGGGTGCCCCGGGAACCCGCCATGCGGAGTGAGCGTAGCGAACGACGCGAAGGCGGGGAGGGTGCGGCGAGCGCACTGCCCCGAGCCAGGGACAGGACCCGCGCCGACGCGGTAGGCGCCGCTAGACGAAGAGGGGTGCGAGCACGAGCGTGATCGTGGCGAGCAGCTTGATGAGGACGTGGAGGCTCGGGCCGGCGGTGTCTTTGAACGGATCTCCGACGGTGTCGCCGACGACGGCGGCCGCGTGGGCGGGCGTCCCCTTACCCAGCACGTTGCCCTTCTCGTCTTTCAGCATGCCCGATTCGATGTACTTCTTTGCGTTGTCCCACGCGCCACCGCCGTTGTTGAGAACGGTCGCGAGGATGACGCCCGCCATCGTGCCGACCATCAATAGCGCCGCCTCGGCCTCCGCCTTGAGCAGATAGCCGACGACGACCGGCGCGAGCACGGCGAGAAGACCCGGCGCGATCATGTTGCGCAGCGCCGACGCGGTGGTGATGTCCACGACGCGCGCGTAATTCGGTTCCTCGGTGCCGGCCATGATCCCGGGGTGCTCGCGGAACTGCGTCCGCACCTCTTCGATGATCGCGGCGCCGGCGCGACCGACCGCGCGGATCGCGAGCGAAGAGAACAGATACACCAGCATCGCCCCAAGGAAGCCGCCGAGGAACACGTCAACTTTCGCGAGGTCGACCGTGTTGAACGGCTTGCCCGTGAGCTGCGCCACCTTGTCTAGATAAGCCGAGAAGAGCAGGAACGCCGCGAGTGCGGCCGAACCGACGGCGTAGCCCTTGGTCAGCGCTTTCGTGGTGTTGCCAACGGCGTCGAGACGGTCCGTCCGCTCACGGGTCTCCTCGGATGCGCGCGCCATCGACGCGACCCCGCCGGCGTTGTCCGTGATGGGACCGAACGTGTCCTCGGCGAGGATGAACGCGGCCGTCATGAGCATGCCCATCGTGGCGACGGCAGTGCCGTAGATGCCGCCATGCGGCAGGCCGGTCGCGGCACCCCACTGGTCGCCGAACCAGTGGCTCAGGAAGAGAGCGATGGAGATGGTGATCGCCGACGCGGCCGTCGTCTCAAAGCCGACGGCGATCCCCGAGATGATCGTCGTGGCCGGACCCGTCTTGGCGGCCTCCGCGATCTCCTTCACCGGTCGCCAGTCGCCTGCCGTGTAGTACTGCGTGATGAATACGAACGCGAGGCTCGTGAGGATCCCGACGACGCCGGCGTAGAAGAACCAGATGCCGGCGCCCTTCTCGTTGAGCATCACGTTCGTGACGAGGAACATGCCGGCGATGCAGAGCGCGATCGTGATGTAGTAGCCGAGGTTCAGCGACGACATCGGGCTCTTCGTGTCGCTTCCGCGCACGGTGAAGATGCCGATCATGCTCGCGATCAGGCCAAAGCCACGGACCACCAGAGGAAACAGGATCCAGGCGGGGTTCTGCGTTGCCGCGTAGATCGCGACCCCGAGGATCATCGCGCCGATGTTCTCGGCGGCGGTCGACTCGAAGAGGTCCGCGCCACGGCCGGCGCAGTCGCCTACGTTGTCGCCGACCAGGTCCGCGATAACAGCCGCGTTGCGCGGGTCGTCTTCGGGAATTCCCGCTTCGACTTTTCCGACGAGGTCGGCGCCGAGATCGGCGGCTTTCGTGTAGATCCCGCCGCCAAGCTGCGCGAAGAGCGCGACGAACGACGCATCGTGAATGGGGCCTGGTCGGGGTGCTCGAATCCGCCGTACGCGATGAACATGACGAACACCCCGATCAACGAGAGACCTACGACGAGGATTCCGGAGACCGCACCGCCGCGTAACGAGATGCGGAGGGCATCGGCGACGCTGTGCTGCGCCGCCGCCGCGGTTCTCAAATTTGACTTGACCGCGACGAACATCCCGACGATCCCGGATGCCATCGAGCACAATGCGCCAACGATGAAGGCGATCGAGGTCTTGATCGCGAGCTCACTCGCGGATACGCCGGGGGCCGACTCGAAGAAATAGATGACAAGACCGATGAGGACCATACCGCCGACCGCGAGGAGTGCGATGGTCCGGTACTGGCGCTGGATGAATGCCACTGCCGCCACGTAGATCGCCCCGGCGACCTTCTGCATCGCTGGTGTCCCGATCGGCGAACGGAGGACGTCATAGGCGAAATAGCCCGCGACCGCGATTGCCAAGACGCCAGAGAGTGGCACGACCCACAGAAGAGGCGATGCGTTCACGAGACCCCCAAAGCGAAAAGGCCAAGAAAAAGGCGCCCGCCCCGACGGAGGGGGCCGCAGCGCTTCGACATCATTTTAGGACAGCCTGCCGACAGGCGCAAACCGGTTAGAGTTCGAGTTGTGCCACCGCAAAAAGCATCGAAGTCCCAGCCCAAGGCCGACGCGTCGGAAAAGACCAAGGGCAAGGACCGCGACTGGCTGACGACGGCCGAGCTCGCGGCGAAGATCGGTTGGCGCGAGCACGCCCTTCGCGACGCGATGCGCGGCAAGGAGCTTCCCGGCGTGCGCCGTACCTCCTTCGGCTACCACATCGAGTCAGCATCGGTCGACGAGATCTCCAAAACGCTTGGCGCGCCGCCTCCGAAGCCAAACTCTCCTAAGAGAAAGGTCGCTCGGACCTAACTCCCCCTGGCCCGCCGGACGAGGGGCTCACGTGCTCGCGGGCCCCTCCCTCGGCCACGTAGGGCCTCGGGTCCCACTGCGCGCGCGAGCCCCCCGTCCGGCGTGCCTAGCGAAAGCTGTTCCGGTCCGGGCTAGCGCTTTCGCAGTCGAGCGGGAAGGATTTGCAGTTCCTCGCGATATTTCGCGACCGTACGACGTGCCAGCCGAATGCCATGCTCTTCTCGCAATTTTTCGACGATCTCCTGGTCGGAGTAAGGCCGGGTGTGGTCTTCGGCTTCGATGATGTTCTTGATCACGTCCTTCACGCCGAGCGACGCAGTGAAGAAGGTCGAGAACGGGATCACCTCGCCGGCCGGGAGAAGAACGAATTTGCCGGCCGTGGCACGGCTCACGGTCGACTCGTGCATCCCGATGCGCTCCCCCACCTCGGCGCGGGTGAGGGGACGCAACGACTGGACGCCCTTCTCGAGGAAGTCCTTCTGGCACTCGACGATCACGTCGGTGATGCGGCCGATGGTCTGGCGCCGCTGATTGATGTTGTCGATGAAGAACTTCGCGCGCGTGACGTACTGCTTGATGTGCTGCCGCTCGTCGTCGGTCATCGCCGGTGCCGCCGCGCCCGCGCTCCGCGCGGCCTGGAGCTGTCCGACGAGCTGGCGGTACACCGGGTTGACGCGCAGCGAGAACCGCCGCGACTCGATGACCTCGACTTCGAAATCGCCCTTCTCGTTGCGGACGATGATCACGTCGGGACGGAGCGCAACCTGACGGCCCCCGATGCTCGTCCCGTCGGGCCCCGCGGCGAAAGCATGCGCCGGATAGGGATTGAGGCTCTGTTTCACCCAATCCCAGCCCTGCTGGACGTCCTCGCGCGAGATGCGAAGCGCCTGCGCGATGTCACCGAACTTGTGTTCGCCGAGCTCGCGGAGATGGTCCGCAACGATCGAGCGGACGGTTGCCGGCACTTCCTCGCCGATCTCGGAAAGGTGGTCGATCTGGATGAGGAGGCACTCGCGGGTGTCCCGAGCCCCGATGCCCCAGGGCTCGATGCCCTGAATGGTCTTGAGGACCTCGGCCGCGTCAGCGAGGGAGACCTTCAATGTCTTCGCGACCTCCTCGAGCGGCATCTCGAGATACCCGAAGTCGTTGAGGTTACCGATGATGTACTCGGCGACGGCATGCAGGCGCTTGGGCAGCAGCACCCGTGTGTTCCACGAGAGGTACTCCGCGAGGGTCTGCTCGGCCTCCGCGCGGACGATCGGATCGAGCTCGTCCTCTTCCTCGTCGCGCTGCATGAGGCTCGTGCCTTCGAGGGGCTCGGTCTCGATGTCCTCGCTACCCTTGTAGGGACCCTTCCCGGTCCCGAAGCAGTTCAGGCAGACGCGGCCGGCGAGGGGCTGACCGCAGAGCGGGCAGGCCTGCACCTCCTCGAGATCGAGAGCGGGGTTCTCCTGAAGCTCTTGGTTGATGACGTCCTGCAGCTCGAGCGAGCTAAGTTGAAGGATGTAGTTCGCCGCGATCTGCTTAGGCGTGACCTTGAGCTGCTGCTGTGGGAGGAGTCTTAGATCCACCTCGGCTACCTTACCGCAGGGTGATAGTGCGAGCGGAATTCACCTTGTTCGTGGCCGCGATCACTCTGTCGCTGGTCGCGCTACTCGTCGCCCCGCGACGCATCGCACAGGCATGGCGCGTGCCGACCGCCCTCTTGGTCGCCGCTTTAGGCGCCATATCGCCCCTTCTTCTCTATCAGCTTACCGATCCGGCTCTCGCGGCGGGTCGCGCTCTATGGGAGTGGTCGGCCGCCGGCGGGCCGACCATCCAAGCGTCGTACCGGCTCGATGGCCTCGCCGCCGTCGCGGTCTCCGCGGGGTTCGCCTACGTCGCGGCGGCGCTGCTCGCCAACGCGCGTTCGGCCAGCTCCCCGCGTTTTCTTCCCTCGCTCGCGCTGGCGATCGGCTTCGCTTTCATCGCGGTCGTGGTCACGGTGGATCTCGTCGCGGCGGCCGTAGCGATCGCGGTCCTCGCCGCGGTCAGCGCGTTCGCGACGCTGCTCGTCGCACCCGCGCCTTCGGCGATGCGCATCGCCGGATATTTCGCGGTCGGAATACAGGGATTCGTCGTGGCGGCCCTCCTCATCGCGCGGCAGGGAGGCGCGTCCCTCGCCTTCGACGCGATCTCCCCATCGGCGGTCAGCCCGGGCGCGATCCTCGCCGCGACAGCGGGGGCAGGACTCTTCGCGGGCCTCTACCCGTTCGTGCCCTGGCGCTATCAACCCGCACAGGCGCTGCTCGCCGCGGAACGCGAACCACTTCGCGGGCTCCTCGCGATGCCAGCCGGCGTCGCAGCGTCGATCTTGCTCCTTCGCGTCCTCGGGGTGGCGAGCATCGACCTCTCGACCCTCGGCCTTCCGGTCACAGGACTCGTTCCGCGACTCGTCTTGCTCGGCCTCGTCCTGGTCGCATTCGCGTTCCGCGCTCGCGCGCGTGGACGTGCGTCCCGTCGCGGGATCGTGATCACCATCGTGGCGGCCGCGGTGCTGGCCGGGTGGGATGAGGTCCACTGGAGCTACTTCGTGCTCGCGGCGGCGGCGCTCACGGTCCTTTATGCGGCCGCGGTATCCCTTGCTCTGCCAGAGCAATGGGAAGTCGCCCGTCACGACGTGACGCTCGCGACGCTATGGATCGCGTTCGCGGTGGGCACGCCGATCGCGCTCGCCTCGGGCCTCTTCGTCCTCGTGAGTGCGGCGTTCGCCGCTCTCCTCGAGAGCGTATGGATGCCGCCGCATCGCGCATACATCGCGATCATGGCTACGAGCGTCTGGACCGTGACCGGGATCATCGGTCTGGCAACGGGCGCGGCGAGCGCCGCGGATCCCGGAACGGCGGTGGCGGCGGTCCTCATCGTCATGGTCGTTCTCGTTCTCGAGCTCGCGCACGCCGGCCGACGTCTCGCGCAAGGTGAGGCTCCATCGGATCTCGATATCGCGGCAGCCGTAGCGGCGCTTTTTAGCACGGCGCTCGTCGCGAGCCTGCTGTCGCTGCCAATACCCGATGCCCTCACCCTTCTCCGGCGGCCGCTCGAGCCGATCGACCCGGTGATCGCGGTCGGCACGGTCGTCGCGGCCACGATCCTCGTCATCGCGGCGCGCATGCTGCGGCCGCTTCTGCCGAACCTCGAGGTCTTCGCGGCGCGACTCCAGCGGTTCGTGTGGGCGGCCGACCCGGTGCCGACCGGAGTCGCGACGTTCAAAGCGCTCGAGCGCGCCGTGACCGTGGCCTCGGCAGGGTTCGCGGTGTTCGAGCAACGCGCCGGCGTCTGGCTCGCCGCGGTGCTCATCGTCGCGTTATTGGTCTGGTCGACCCGCTAAGTGATCCCCCTCGGAATCGTTGCGCTCGCGACCCTCGCCGCCAACGGTTCACGACAGCTCCGCTACTCGGCCGTCGCGCTGCTCGGGGTATCGCTCGCCGCCAACGTCGTCACCGCCGGTCAGCTGACCGTGAGCCAGCTCGCTGTCGAAGGCTGCGGAGCCCTCGTGGCGTGCGGGATCCTGTACGTGGCCGCGCGCGACCGG